>OLOW01001375.1_pt1 | contig 17002 bp, 13 predicted proteins | sample 1672801 | NCBI WGS metagenome assembly OLOW01 (sample SAMEA3136725, study PRJEB25190) | human gut metagenome | biome: human gut; feature: human-associated habitat; material: faeces | place: Austria | collected 2013 | reverse complement strand
GCAGAAAATGCTGTCTGAGACAACAAGTGAAAAGCCTGCCCAGCATTCATGTGTTCAACTCTCTTGCAATACATATGTCGCTTACAAACTGCGAAGCACTGCGAAATAAAAAATTTATAAAAGCAGCATCCTTTACCCTGACCGCGCTGATCATCATGTCCACCATGTTCCTGAAACAGCATTCTGTGATTGATGTATGCATGGGTGCAACACTTGCATTGTTTGGCTTTCTGGTTTTTTATCCGAGAAGAGTTTCCGTTCCTTCTGAATCTGTCTGCTTTAGAGAAGTAAAGAGAAAAAAGAGCGAGAATTAGAAAGATTTAAAAAAAGCAGAATCTTTGAAATACATTTTTGTCTTTCAGAGATTCTGCTTTTTTTACAGTTATAACAATTTCATAAAATATTTTCCCACAACCGATATCCGGATGTGAAGCTTTTACACATCAGTTAAATCCATAGAATTTCTGGCTGATTTTGTAGGCTGCCACTGACATTTTTCTTCCACTTCTTCCCGGAAGGTTCATGACTCTTCCGAAAAGACTGTGACGCAGTTTTCTGTATACCTGTTTATTCTCTGTCCTGATATATTCCAGAAGTTCTTTCTTCTTCTGAAGGGACTCTTCTGTATTGGCACGTATCAGCATAATGGAAGAAATAGTTGTAATAATATCCAGATAGCTGAACATATACGCTTTCAACTGCTTATTTGTACTTTTACAGTTGATATATGCATCTACCATGAGTTTGTTTACCCGGATCTGCTGGTCAATACGTTTGATCATCACTTTCTCATTTACAGACTGGTCATCTCTCCCGATAAAATAACGGTAGAAATTCACATCCAGATAATACAGATTCTTTACATACGGAAGAGGTTCAAAAGCAAATAGATTATCTACATAAAATGTATGCTTCGGCAGTTCCAGATTGCATTCATGAAGCAGTTTTGTACGATAAATCATGGAGTGCATCAGAAGATATTTACCTTTCGGCATATGTTTCACTTCTTCCCATCCAAATATTCTGTCCTTCGGCAGGCATTTGCGGTACTGCATGATTTTCTTACGGGTTGCGCCCTGTTTCTCATATACAAAATTACTGATCAGAAGGTCAACTGTCTGTGGACCTCTGAGCAATTCATATAAAGTTTTCAAAATCTGTACATACGCTTCTTTATTTACCCAGTCATCACTGTCCACTACCTTGAAATACAATCCTGTAGCATTTCTGATCCCTGCATTGACAGCTTCTCCATGACCACCATTTTCCTGATGGATTGCCTTTACAATTGTCGGATATTTCCTGGCATAGTCATCTGCAATCTCGGCAGTTCTGTCAGAAGATCCGTCATCTACTATAAGAATCTCTACTTCTTCTCCTCCCACCAGTAATGACTCTATACAATTCTCCATATAATCCTGGGAATTATAACATGGAATCGCAATACTTAACAGTTTCATCTTGTTGTTTCCTCCTTGATATACTTTGCATACGCTCCAAAAGCAGATGGAATTGCGTATTGTTTACCTGACTGTTCTTTACTTACAAAAATGAGTTCTTTATCCTGTGTTGTCTTTAGGGATGATACCTTTATTCTGTATGCCTGCATTCTCCATTCAATATGGGAGAAGATATGTTTCGCAGGCGGAAGTTCTTCTATATATAATGGATCAAGTCCCAACTCTTTTACGTACAAAAGCGCATCTTCGCTTTTTAAATGTCCCTGAGTATTTGGCAGTTCATATAAGCCTGCCAAAAGTCCTTTCTCAGGTCTTTTCCTGATAGCTGTGCATTCTCCGTCCTGAATGATAAACACAGTCCTGTTGTCCTGTGTTCTGGCTTTCTTAGGTGCTTTTACAGGAATCATATCCGCTTTATCATGTCTGTGAGCCAGACAGGTAAATGCAATCGGACATTCTGCACATTTCGCCTGACCGTTGGGAACACATATCACAGCTCCCAGTTCCATCAGTGCCTGATTAAAGTCTCCCGGACAATCTGAGGGCATGATCTGCGAAACCTGCTGTTCTATTTTTCTGCGGACAGACTGCCGGCTGATGTCTTCCGTACTCTCTGTAATTCTGGAAATCACACGCAGTACATTCCCGTCTACAGCCGGAACCTTTTCCCCATATGCGATCGATGCAATGGCACCGGCTGTATAACTTCCTATTCCCTTTAACGACAAAAGTGCCTGATAATCTTCAGGCAGTCTGCCATTATATTCATCTTTTACAGTTTTCGCCGCTTCCTGCATGTTCCGAACGCGGTTATAATATCCCAGTCCCTCCCATAACTTCAGAAGTTTCTCTTCAGGACATTCCGCCAGTGACTGAATATCCGGGAGTTCTGTGATAAATCTCTGAAAATAGGGTTTCACTGCCTCCACTCTGGTTTGCTGCAGCATAATCTCCGACACCCATGTATAATAAGCATTGTCCTTATCTCTCCATGGAAGAATCCTCTTATTATCCCTGTACCATTTTACCAGAGGCCGCACAATCTCTTCAAGTACCATAATTTATCTTTTCCTCGTTTATTTACTGTTCACTCCATTCTCAGTAACGCCGCCAAAATTCATTTCAGATTACCTGTGGCAATTGGATTTTGGCCTGTATGTCATTTTATCACAAAACAGAAAAAAACGCTAATACATAAAAATAAAAAGGACCGTACACATTTTACCGTATCTCGATCCTTCTTGTCTTATTCATTATTTTTTACATTTTAATTTCAAATAACACACAAGCCCGACAATAATGATCAGAAGTGCTGCTATGTAAGCTATTTTAAAGGCCAGTGCTGTAGTAAAAAGATCTATAGCAGAAACAACGCCAATCAAAATAAGCGCAACTCCACTTGCTTTTGCCATCTTCTCTTCATCATAAAGCTTCTTACTGATGTCCGAGTTTCCACCTTTCAGGAAAATATCCCCATGTCCTGTCAGAAGCATTATTCCTACTATGAAAGCGGCAATTGTCAGTATGATGTTTAAAGAATCAAAATTCATAACCTTCCCCTTTCTTTCTGCATTTTACCATACAGAACCTTTTTCTTTTTATAGAAATCCGGGACTATTGTTTCGTATACAATGATCCCGGAATATCCATACCTGTTTTTATTTTTCAGAAAACTGTTCAATGCCCTCCAATTAAAAGATTACAGAAAAGTAATTCCTGATCAATATTAATAGAAACATACGATTGGAATATTGCAGTCAATAATATTATAAAGTTCTGCTGCTTTCTCCGGCGGCATATTGATACATCCATGCGAACCGCCTTCCATGAAACGATCTCCACCAAAGTATGGCTGCCAGTTTGCATCGTGGAAACCAATACCGCCATTAAACGGCATCCAGTACGTTACCGGCTGTTCATATTCGTATTTACCGTTTGCCAGCTGTTTACCTCTGAGCACATCCGGGCTCTTCTTATAATAAATCGTATAAATACCGGCCGGAGTCTGACGGTCAGAATATCTCATATCACCGGAAACAATATCTGACTCAAAGATATCTTCTCCGTTCTGGTAGAAATACATATGCTGTTCGGACAGATCCACTTCAATATAAGTATTTCCTATATCATTGTAACCATGTGCATTGGCTGTCATAGAATAAACCGGCTCTCTGGTTGTCTGTGTCCCTGACTGGATTTCCTGTGTCAGCTGTGCAACCTCTGAAGCCTGGTCTATCTGCCATCCATATGCAGAACCGTATACACTGACAGTTCTCCCACTTGTTGTCTGGAACTCTCTTTCAGTTCCCACCGTATCATGGGTCGCTGCAAGCTGCGCCACATAATCTGCGATGTGCTGTCTGAAAGATGTATCATCCATGATCAGCTGTCCTTTTTCATCAAAATTCAGCCAGTCCTTGATCGTATTTCCATCCAGGGTTTCCGTTTCATCTCCAAAAGTATACGTAATGCTTGCTTTTGTGAAATTGTTACATGCATTAAGAGACGCCTGCAGATCCGGATTGTCGCTGGTGATATCTGCTTTTACATACACGTCCGGCTCACTGTCGAAATCAACCGAAGTTTTATTTCCCGAAACAGCTTCCGAAAGCACGTTATAAGCATTTTTCAAATCCAGCTTACTTCCCTCTGTCTCCGGAACAATCTCAAACTGCGAATCTCCATATGCGACATATGCATTCTCAGGAGCTACCTGGTTCTCTTTCTGTGCACAGTTAAGTGCCTTCACCTGTTTTTTCAGCTTTTCTTTATCGTAAGTCGTGTTCTCAGCGGCTGTATAGCTCTTCTTTTCAAAAAAACCTCTGATCCATTCATAAGGTTTCTGATCTTTCAGAAGTTTCAGAACACTTCCATCAGAAACATAACTATAGCCGATCTGATCTCCGCTGATCGTCTGCGGATCCAGATTTCTGGAATCAACCTCTATGGAATAGTTCTCTACTGTCTTCGCAAGCTTCTGTTCTGCCTCATAAGCAGTTTTACCTGAACAGTCAATGCCATTGATCGATGTTCCTTCAAAGAATTTATCCGAATAATAATATGACATACCTGCATATGCGGCTCCGGCACTTACAATAACCATTGCCACTGCGATTCCTGTAATTTTTAATCCTTTATGCTTCTTGCGAACAGGCGGTTCATAAGGTGCAAGATCTTCATCACTGATCGGTACATACGAAATTCTCCCCGGTCTTGCGGATTTATGGCGTCTGCCAGTTATTTCCATACTGCCATTTGGGACTGTGTTGTTTTTTTCCTCTTTGTTGCCCATCTATTTTCTCCTCAACATAAATGTTACCGTTCATTTTTCCTGAAGCCTATTACTTCTGAATCATATTACTGTTGATTCGGTTAATTAAGAGGCTTGCTATAATTCTTAATAATACGCTTCACAATACACAGAGTTTATGTACTGACCACATAAACCTGCGCTGCATGTTTCATTATAACATAATTCTTCCAATTTGCACCTACTATTCACCTTTTTCTCATTTTTTATTACTGTTTGCAGGTAATATCCCCGAAAAATGTTTTCTTTGGCAAATCCCTTATGATTTTTCTTATTTTTACAGGCCAAGTCTGCGTTTCATATCCTTCATCACATAGAAATACATGACGATCAAAAGTCCTCCGGCAAGTACCCATGCCATCGGACTGGCCATACATGCTCCAAAGTAACTCTTATGAGCCGCCGCGACCATAGCAGTGATTCCACGTCCTGCCAGTTCTGCAACACCGGCAAGCATGGGAAGCAGTCCGTATCCCATGCCCTGGATACCATTCCTGAGTGCATTGACAAAGTGAAGTGGTATGAAAAATACTGCCACGCATTTCACATAAGTATCAACCATAGGAATGACTTCTGCGGCATTATCTGAAATAAACAAATAAGACAGATATTTGCCAAAGAAGAAAATAATCACACCTGTAACAATGGCATAGGTAATTCCTATAATATGCGCACTGTTAAATCCCTGTCTGACTCTGTCCAGTTTACGCGCTCCTATATTCTGTGCATTATATGTTGCCATTGTTGTTCCGATTGCAACATATGCCTGGGTAAAAATATTCTCAATCTTATTTCCTGCCGTAAATGCCGCTACTGCATAGGAACCAAGAATATTCAGTGCAGACTGTACCATCATGGTTCCGATCGCAGTGATGGAATACTGCAGTCCCATGGGAATGCCCACAAGAATTTCTTTTTTGGCAATCTCTGAACGAAATCTCCAGTCATCTGCCTTCAGTTTCAATTCCGGTACACATTTCATGATATAAATCAGGCAGAGTACTCCTGATACTCCCTGTGCTGTGATCGTCGCCCAGGCAGCCCCGGCAACTCCCATATGGAAAACAATAATAAACGTCAGGTCAAGTACTATATTCAAAAGTGCCGCCAGAATCAGGAAATATAAGGGTGTCTTACTGTTTCCCAGTGCTCTCAGAATACTGGCCAGGATATTATATAATACCTGTGCAAAAATACCTCCGCATATGATCATAATGTAGGTATATGCATCCTGAAAAATATCCTCCGGTGTATGCATTAATGTCAGAAGCGAGTGCATCCCCACCATACTGACAGCCGTCATTATAACCGAAATGATAATTGAAAGTAACGCCGCATTTCCCACTGACTGCCGCATCTCATCCATCTTTCCTGCACCGAATTTCTGTGAGGTCAGAACTGTAAAACCGGCTGTCAGTCCTGTAAGAAAACCTATGATCAGAAACATGATCGTTCCTGTTGAACCAACCGCTGCCAGCCCTTTTGTTCCTACAAATTTTCCTACGATTATGGCATCTGCCATGTTGTAAAACTGCTGGAATACATTACCTATAAATACAGGTATCGTAAAGTCAAGTATCATCTTCATTGGTTTCCCAACTGTCATGTCTGTCTGCATTCCAATAAACCCTCCCAATCCTTTTTTAATCCTCTTTATTTGCTGTTTTCGATATCTGTTTTATCAGATATCAGAGCGATTATAGTTGAAAAAATTTTCCATTTCAAGATGTGTTTTTTAATTCCATGATTTTCTACATAATCACCAAAAACAAACAAAAAACCCTCTGATTTGTGTCAGAGGGTTTCGTCAATATCACGAACTGCTGATGTCTGCAAAGCAGTTCTCACAGTTTTTGTATTATATTATTTCTCTACAAGAAGTGATTTTCCTGTCATTTCCGCAGGCTGTTCCATTCCCATAAGCTGGATCAGTGTAGGAACGATATCTGCAAGACATCCGTTCTCGCGCAGTGTATATTTCGGATCTGCATTTACAAGAATAAATGGTACAGGATTTGTTGTATGTGCAGTCCACGGAGCACCTGTCTCATAGTCGATCAGCTGTTCTGCATTTCCATGGTCAGCACAGATAAACATCTGTCCGTCCACTTCCTTAAGAGCCTCTACTGCTTTGCCAACACATTCATCAACAGTTTCCACTGCTTTGATGGCTGCTTCCTGTACACCTGTATGTCCAACCATATCCGGGTTTGCAAAGTTGATCACGATCACATCATATTTGTCAGATTTGATCGCATCTACCAGTTTCTCGCAAACCTGAGGTGCACTCATTTCCGGCTGAAGATCGTAGGTTGCAACCTTCGGAGATTTAACCAGAATTCTGTCTTCTCCTTTGTTCGGCTCTTCCACACCGCCGTTGAAGAAGAATGTAACATGTGCATATTTCTCTGTTTCAGCAATACGCGCCTGAGTCATATTGTGTGCTGCAAGATACTCACCAAATGTATTGTGAAGCTGAACCTTGTGGAATGCAACCTGTTTATTCTGAATGGTATCATCGTAATCTGTGAAGCATACGAAAGTAACCTGTGGTCTTGCTTTTCTTTCAAATCCCTGGAAATCATCATCGCAGAATGCTCTTGTGATCTCACGTGCACGGTCAGGACGGAAGTTGAAGAATACAACAGAGTCCTTATCAGAAACAACAGCAACTGGCTTGCCATCCTTCTCAATAACAGTAGGAAGAACGAATTCGTCTGTCTTGCCATTGTCATAGGAAGCCTGTACAGCCTCTGCTGCATCTGTTCCCTTAACGCCCTCGCCCTTGGTCAGTGCGTTGTAAGCAAGCTCTACACGATCCCAGCGGTTGTCACGGTCCATTGCATAGTAACGTCCGGAAACAACACCGATCTGGCCTACGCCAAGCTCATCCATCTTTGCCTGAAGCTGCTGGATATATCCTTTTCCGGAAGCCGGAGGTGTATCACGGCCATCCAGAAAGCAGTGTACATAAACTTTCTTAAGTCCCTCTTTCTTGGCAAGTTCAAGAAGTCCGAAGAGGTGTGTGATATGGCTGTGAACACCGCCGTCGGAGAGGAGTCCCATAAAGTGGACTGCGGAATCGTTCTCCTTTGCATTTTTCATAGCTGTAAGAAGAGCTTCGTTCTTAAAGAAATCGCCATCCTGGATCTCTTTGGTGATTCTGGTAAGCTCCTGGTATACGATACGGCCTGCGCCCATGTTCATATGACCAACCTCAGAGTTACCCATCTGGCCGTCCGGAAGTCCTACAGCCAGTCCGCTTGCATTACCTTTTACAAAAGGATATTCAGCCATCAGCTTGTCCATGACAGGTGTATTTGCTTCGTAAACAGCGTTTGCGTCATGTCTGTCATTCAGGCCATATCCGTCAAGAATCATTAAAACCGTTGGTTTTTTGCTCATAATATGCTCCTTTTATCTTGAAAAATTTCTCTGCTGTCAGATGGCAGCAGTTTCATTCGTTACTCCTTATATATAGTATCAAAAATCTGGAATTTTTCAATCACAATTTTTCAAATTTACGGAAAGGATTTTTGGTAGTATTTGCTTATATTTATTTATTTTCTGTAAACACGGATGGTTTTGGAAATACGTTTTACAGAGGATTTGTTGGAAAGCTCCTGCACTGCGGTTTTGAAATCACCTTCACGGACTTTTGATGTGATCACAACAACCTCTGCAAGGTGGTCATCCTGATTCTGGCTGTCTTTTTGGATGATCTGGGCAATGCTTACATGATATTTGGCAAAAACTTCGGTCATTTCAGCAAGGACACCGCAGCGATCCTCCACATGAAGGCGAAGGAAGTAGCGATTATAGGTATCTTCCATCTTTTTTACCGGAAGATGTTTGTAGCAGGTGCAGCCGATCCTTCCGCAGCAGCCGGCCTGGATATTGCGCACGATATCAAAAATATCTCCTACAACAGCACTTGCAGTGGGAAGTTCTCCTGCACCACGGCCAAAGAACATGGCGTCTTCCACAGCGTCACCGTGAACGAACACGGCATTATAGGAATCGTTTACTGTAGCAAGAGGATGGTCGTTTGGAATCAGCATAGGGCACACATAAGCTTCCACACCTGTGTCTGTATTGCGGGCAACCCCAAGAAGCTTGATGGCACAGCCCATTTCTTTTGCATAACGGATATCTTTAGCGGAAATTTTTGTGATTCCTTCAATATAAACATCATCAAATACAACTCTGGAATTAAAGGCAACGCTGGCAAGGATGGCGACCTTGCGTCCTGCATCCAGTCCGTCGATATCAGCAGTAGGATCTGCCTCGGCATAACCAAGCTTTGTGGCAAGGGCAAGGGCATCTGAAAATTCCATATTGTCCTGGGACATCTTTGTCAGGATGAAATTGGTGGTTCCGTTTACAATTCCCATTACTTCACTCATATGGTTGCCGGCAAGACACTGCTTCAGAGGACGGATGATAGGGATTCCTCCTGCAACAGCTGCTTCAAAGAGAAAATCCACATGGGAAGCCTTTGCTGCGTCCATCAGTTCTTTTCCATGGACTGCGATGAGATCTTTGTTTGCAGTGACTACATGCTTGCCTGCGTGAATGGCATCCAGAATGTAGGTCCTGGCAGGCTCGATTCCGCCGATCAGTTCAATGACGATATCAATGGAAGGATCCTGTGTGATGTCCTGCCAGCTGGTGGTAAGTATGGCTGGATCCTCTACCTTAAAGGCAGCCTTTTCCAGGTTGCGGACCAGAATTTTGCTGATCTTGACCTTGCAGCCGATCTTTGCAGTCATTTCTTCTTCCTGATTTTTCAGAACCTTGTAGACACCGGTTCCGACGGTTCCAAGCCCAAGGAGGGCGGCATGTATGATTTTTTCTTCCATGGGGAACTCCCTTCTTTTACGTAATCGTGATGTAAGCGGTAAAAAGACATATGTACCTCATACGTCTACAAATTTCACATGTAGTTCTTATACTATGGCAGAAAAACGGATTTGTCAAGCCAACAGAAAAAATAAAAAAATAATGTGGAAAATAATAAAAATAACTACTTGAAAGTGATAGAGATATCACCTATAATCGCTCTTAAACAATATTTTTGTTTATGGAGGAAAAATTTTATGCAGACAGACATGACTGTAGGTAAGCCGATGAAAATGCTGCTTGGTTTTACCATTCCTGTTTTTATAGGAAATGTTTTTCAGCAGTTTTACAGTATGGCAGATGCGGTTATTGTGGGAAAGTTCGTTGGGACAAAGGGGCTTGCAGCAGTTGGGGCTACCGGTACGATTGGCTTTCTCATTATAGGCTTTTTGATGGGAGTGACTACCGGTTTTACGGTACTGACCTCTCAGAAGTTTGGTGCAGGCAGGATGGATGAAATGCGAAAGACTGTGGGAAATGCAGCAATCCTTTCTGTAGCAGTGGCAGTGATCATGACTGCAGTAAGCATGCTGGGAATGCATAGGCTGCTTGTTTTTATGAATACCCCGGAGGATATTTTTGACGGAGCTTATGGGTACATTATGATCATCTGTGCTGGTATTTTTACCCAGGTGCTGTACAATCTTGTGGCAAGTATTTTGAGAGCCCTTGGGAACAGTAAGACCCCTCTTTATTTTCTGATCCTTGCTGCTGTCCTGAATATTATTCTGGATCTGGTGTTTATCATTGTATTTCACTGGGGCGCACCAGGTGCAGCCTGGGCCACTGTAATTTCACAGGGTATTTCCGGACTTTTGTGTCTGGTATATATCTGGAAGGCAGTTCCGGAGCTGAAGATGAAAAAAGAGGACTGGCAGTTTGACAGAAGCATTGCCATGAAACAGCTTGGCGTGGGAATTCCTATGGGACTTCAGTATTCCATTACAGCCATTGGAGCTATGATGGTACAGAGTTCCTTGAATATTCTGGGGTCCTTTGCAGTTGCGGCATTTACTGCAGGAACCAAGATCGAGAATATTTTTACCCAGGCATTTGTAGCCATTGGAACCACTATTTCTACATACAATGCACAGAATATCGGAGCCCGCAAGCTGGACCGTGTACGTCAGGGATTCCGAGCCACAGATCTGATCGGCTGTGTATATGGAATTGCAGCAGGAGTGATCCTTTTTACTGTGGGAAAATATTTTGCATATCTTTTTATCTCTGATAATGCGGATGTGGTACTTCCTATGGTTGAGACATATCTTCGTTGTGTGGGACTGTTTATGATCCCACTGTATGTGGTCAATTGTTACCGAAACGGATTTCAGGGAATGGGATATGGAATGCTTCCAATGCTTTCCGGTGTGGCAGAGCTTTTGGGAAGAGGCGTGATGGCAGTTGTGGCTGCAAAGAAAAAGAGCTATATTCTTGCCTGTATGGCAAGCCCCATTGCCTGGGTAGTGGCAACAATTTTGTTAATTATGCTGTATTTCTATGTGATGAAGGACATGAAGAAAAAACTCTGTCTGTAACAGCCGGGTTTTTCTGGAAATCAGGGATTACAGCTAGTAAAACAATATCTGTAAAATAAATGTGTCAGATCTTGAATTTGAGAAAATCATTCTGCATCAATATAGCAGATACATGATTTTTGCTGTCCTGGATGATCTGGCACATTCTTTTTAAGAATCATACATTTTAAGATACAAAAGGGAAATTATATGTTATAATGAAACAAGACTTTGCAAAAAAGTCTTACGGTGACAGTGTTTGACAGAGGAGAGTATCATACATGAGCAATGAAAGCAAACGCACACAGGGAAGCCCCGGGGATTTTGAGGACAAGATCAATGCTGCAATGGCGGATCTGGAGTTAGATGAGGATGATGATTTCCATGATGCGGATTTCTATGATGAGGAAGCGGATGCACCTTTTGACAGCCTTGATCAGGATGACCAGGATGAAGAAAATTCTGACGAGGAAGCTGAAGAAGAGGAAGAAGCTGTGCAGGACGGCCTGGAAGAAGACTTTGAGGAAGAGTATCCGGAAGAAGAGGAATATGAAGGGGCTGAGGAGGATTTTTCCGAAGAGGAGGAGCCAGCTCAGAAAGAACTTCAGGTGGAATTGATACAGCCTCATTCTCAGGAAAAGAAGCACAGCAGGAAGTCTGGAAGAGGGGGAGAGCATTCCCGTTCGGCACGTCCTACGAAGATCTCCTATGTACCTATTTCAGATGAAGAGCTGGATGAGAAGGTTGTCATGCCCACAAAGAAGAAGCATAAGGGTCTTAAGGTGACAGGGATTGTGGCTGCCATGCTTGCAGTGACAGCCGGATGTGCTTATGGGGCAGCTTCTTATTACTATGCAGACCGCTTTTTTGAGGGAACTTATATCAATGGGATTAACTGTTCCAATAAGACTGCTTATGAAGTGGAGCAGCTTATTGCAAGCAATGTGGAGAATTATTCCATTCAGGTAAGTGCAAGGAATCAGGAAGCACAGTCTATCAGTGGAAGCCAGATCAATTACCGCTATATGTCTGACGGAGAAGTGCTGGGGCTTCTGAAACAGCAGAAGCCATATGAATGGGTGAGGGGCTTTTTTGAGACAAAGAGCTATACCACTCAGGAGAATGTGACATTTGATAAAAATCTTCTCCAGGCAGAGGTGAGATCATTAAGCTGTGCCCAACCGGAGAATCAGGTAGATCCTGAGAACGCATATGTTGCGCTGGAGGGAAGCGAATTTACCATAGTTCCGGAGACAGAAGGCAGCAAGCTGAAGGTGAAGGAGGCTTACCAGGCACTGGATGCGGCAATTTCTGGAAGTCAGACCTCTATTGATCTTGGAAGCACACCGGATGTTTATGCAGTGGCAGCAGTGACCAGTGAGGATCCTGCCCTTCAGGCTACAAAGGATGCATACAATAATTACACCAGAGCCAGCATTACCTACACCTTTGGCGACCAGACTGTGACTCTTGATGGCAACACTTTGAAGGATTGGCTGGAATTTGATGACAAAGGACAGCTGGTTCAGGATGATGCCACATTTACCCAGCATATCAAGGACTATGTGGCACAGCTGGCAAGCGAGCATGACACTGTGGGAACTACCCGTTCCTTTTATACCACCAGTGGAAGAACTGTTTCTGTATATGGATCTGCCTATGGCTGGAAGATCAATCAGGATGAGGAAGTAGCACAGCTGACAGAGGAAATCCGTACTGGGGCTCAGATCACAAGGGAGCCGGTTTATTCCATGCGTGCCAATGCCTATGGATATAATGACATTGGAAGCACTTATATTGAGGTGGATTTGACCAATCAGCATATGTATTATTATCAGAATGGAAGCATTATTTTTGATTCTGACATTGTTTCCGGTGATATCCGTTATGAAGACAGAGCGACGCCTCCTGGAATCTTCACTTTATATTATAAGAAGAGTCCAGATGTGCTGCGTGGACAGAAGAAGCCGGATGGTACCTATGAGTATGAGACTCAGGTTACCTACTGGATGCCATTTAACGGAGGAATTGGTTTCCACGATGCCACATGGCAGGATTATTTTGGCGGAGACCGCTATACCTACGCCGGTTCACATGGTTGTATCAATTTACCTTATGATTCAGCGGCAACGCTGTACAATATTATTGATTCCAATGTGCCGATCGTATGTTTTTACTAAAAACGGGAATTGATATAGCAGGATGAATATAACAGACTGTCTGTATCAGCCCTGGGAAGAATTGGAGAGAAATTATGAATATGGGTTCACTGGATATCTTTTTGACTGTGGCAGCGCTTGTAGCGGGAGTGATGCTGCTTACCGGACACGGAGATGTCTTTATGAAAGGCGGAAATGCTTCAGAACGCAAGAAACTTTACGATGAAAAGAAAGTACAGAAGGCGACTGGAATTGCCATGATCTTGATGGGAATTGCCACTGGACTGGACATGGTTCTGGATGACAAGATCAATGGGATGTTTTCCAAGATTGGATATCTGGTTCTGGTCATTGTGATCTTTGTGGTGCTGGTGGTTTACATCCGCAAAAAATGTAAAAAATAAAAAGAAACCTGTATACAGGAAAACAAAAACTGTTTTATAATATAGTTTTTGCAGAATTCTGTATACAGGTATTTTTTTGATATTTAAAGAAAAAGTGAGAGCAGATCTGTTGGTTTGTGGATCACATAATCCGGATCATCTGTCTGGCCAAATCCATAGGAGGCATAGACAAAAGGTATCTTTGCTTCCTTACAGGCCTGGTGGTCGCCATCAGTGTCGCCTATGTAGACTGGTGCTTTCAGATTATATTTATCAGCAATTGCACGGATATTATATGCTTTTGCCTTTCCTGTATCACCTGGGCAAAGATGTCCTGTAAAGTAGGAACCAAATCCGGTTTTTTCCAGAACCAGCTCAATATAACCGGCCTGACAGTTGCTGACCACAAAAAGAGGGTATCTGGCAGAAAGCTTTTTCAGGGTGTCTTCTAAGCCGTCATAGGCGGGAGCGCCCTCCGCATACAGTTTCCGGTGTTCTTCCTCACAGCACAGCCCGATAATGCGCATCTGTTCATCCTCTTTATAATCAGGAAGAAGCTGCCTTGCGATATCCGGGAGCATCTGTCCAAAATAACCTGTCAGGCATGCCACATCCACCTGCAGATTCACGTGTTCTGCAGTGAAAACTTCATTCCAGGCTCTTGCAACAGCATCTCTGGAATCCCATATGGTTCCATCAACGTCAAAAATAATACTGTCGATCATCTTGTTCATCTTTGATTCCTTTCTGGTGTATTCATGACTTGTTTCCCATTCTATACAGAAAATCAGAAAAAATCAACTGGCTTTTTGCTGATTTTATGTTATGATAAGAAAGGTGAATTATATGAAATACAAAAATGTGAAAAAAGCAGAATTTTTGGATCGTCCCAATCGCTTTATTGCCAATGTGAAGATAGATGGACAGATAGAGACTGTTCATGTGAAAAATACAGGAAGATGCAGGGAGCTTCTTATTCCAGGCTGTACTGTATTTCTGGAAAAAAGCGATAATCCTGCAAGAAAAACAGGATATGACCTGATCTGTGTTCAAAAAGGGGACAGGCTGATCAATATGGATTCGCAGAGTCCCAATAAAGCTGCATTTGAATGGGTTCAGAGCGGCAGCCTGTTTCCGGAAAAGGTACAGGTAAAGGCTGAACAGGTATATGGGAATTCCAGATTTGATCTATATGTCTGCTCCGAAAAGAGAAAAGCTTTTATTGAAGTGAAGGGTGTGACTTTGGAGGAAAATAACACAGCCAGGTTTCCAGATGCACCCACTGCAAGGGGTGTGAAGCATTTGGAAGAACTGATCCGGTGCATGGAAGATGGCTATGAGGCTTATCTGCTTCTGGTGATCCAGATGAAAGGCATTACCAGATTTGAACCTAACTGGAATACACACCGGGAATTTGGGGAGACTTTACAAAAAGCAGAGAAAGCAGGTGTACACATTCTGGCTTATGACTGTCTGGTGGAGCCGGATCATATGGAAATCCAGGATCCTGTACCCGTATATCTGGAGGAAAATTATGACAGATGATTTTGTTCTCCCCTTGCTGAAATGGTATGATGAAAATAAACGGATTTTGCCCTGGCGGGATAAACACAATGCCTACTACACCTGGGTGTCAGAGATTATGCTCCAGCAGACACGTGTGGAAGCTGTGAAGCCATATTTTCAGCGTTTTATAGAGATACTGCCGGATATTCCTGCCCTTGCAGCATGCCCGGAAGAGCAGCTTCTGAAGCTATGGGAGGGTCTGGGCTATTACAGTCGTGTACGGAATATGCAGATTGCAGCCAGGGAGATTACAGAAAAATATGAAGGAAAGCTTCCTGAATCCTATTCCTTTCTTATGTCATTAAAAGGAATTGGGAGTTATACGGCAGGCGCCATTGCTTCTATTGCATATGGAATTCCGGTGCCTGCAGTTGATGGAAATGTTTTTCGGGTGGTCACCAGACTTACAGAAGATCCTGAGGATATCACGAAACCTTCTTTTCGAAAAAAGACAGAAAAGATGCTTTTGGAAATCATTCCAAAGAATCGTCCGGGAGATTTTAATCAGGCAATGATGGAGCTTGGAGCTGTGGTGTGCGTTCCAAACGGACAGCCCAAATGTCAGGTTTGTCCTGTGAGAGAATTTTGTAAGGCAGGACTTCATGGAACCATGTCTTCATATCCGGTGAAAGCACCTAAAAAGCCCCGTACTGTGGAGGAGAGGACAGTACTTCTCATCCAGGATGGAAACTTTACAGCTATACGAAAAAGACCTTCCAAAGGGCTTCTTGCAGGTCTTTATGAACTGCCAAATACAGAAGGCCATCTGAGCAGTAAGGAAGCACTTGCCTATGCAAAAGATCTTGGAACAGAGCCGTTGTATATAGAATCGCTGCCGGATGCAAAGCATATTTTTTCTCATATAGAATGGAGAATGAAAGCGTATCTCATACGTGTTTCCTCTTTGGAACAGGCACACGCACCGGAGCTTTTGTTTGCAGATAAAAAAGAATCAGATAAAAAATACGCCATACCTTCTGCGTTTGGCGCTTATGTAAAATACATGAAGGAGGATGTTTGATGAAATTACTTAGTATAGCAATTCCGTGCTACAATTCTGAAGCTTATATGGAGAACTGTATCAAATCACTTTTACCAGGGGGGGATGAGGTGGAAATCCTTGTGATCGATGACGGTTCTAAGGACAGGACAGCTGAAATTGCTGATGCATATCAGGAAAAGTATCCGGGAATCGTCAGGGCTATCCATCAGCCGAACCTGGGGCATGGTGGTGCTGTAAATACCGGAATCCATAATGCACAGGGACTGTATTTCAAGGTAGTGGACAGCGATGACTGGGTAAATGAGGAATCTTATAAGCTGATTCTGAAGACACTTGAAGACCTTGTAAAGGGTTCCAGAACAGTGGATCTTCTGATCAGCAATTTTGTATATGAGAAACAGGGTGCTACAAGGAAGAAGGTTATGCAGTATCGCCACTGCCTGCCTGTGAACCAGATTTTTACATGGGATGAAGTAGGCCATATGCCAAAGGGAAAATATCTTCTCATGCATTCTATGATCTATCGCACCCAGCTTCTTCTGGAGTGCAATCTGACCCTGCCGGAGCATACTTTCTATGTGGATAATATTTTTGCATTTGATCCTCTTCCATATGTGAATAATATGTATTATCTGGATACTAATTTTTACCGCTATTTTATCGGACGTGATGACCAGTCTGTCAATGAAGCAAACATGATCA
>OLOW01001373.1_pt1 | contig 17004 bp, 8 predicted proteins | sample 1672801 | NCBI WGS metagenome assembly OLOW01 (sample SAMEA3136725, study PRJEB25190) | human gut metagenome | biome: human gut; feature: human-associated habitat; material: faeces | place: Austria | collected 2013 | reverse complement strand
GTGTGGTGAGATAGAGAAAATTTCTTATAAATGAGTTTAATGGTTCCCAATTCCTTCCGGATATCCTATAATATAGTGGATTGAGTTTATAGGAAAAGGCAGGGAATATACAATGCATACAATGAAAAAATTCATCCGGTATTATGCCCCGTATAAGGCGGTATTCTTTCTGGATCTGATCTGTGCGGCGGTTATAAGTCTGGTAGATCTTGCATTTCCGCAGATATTGCGGACACTTACAAAGACCTTGTTCGCAGAACCGGCAGACCGTATATTACAGGCCCTTCTCCCAATCGGAGCGGGGCTTCTTGTAATTTATATTTTACAGGCGCTGTGTAAATATTATGTCAGCTATCAGGGACATATGATGGGCGCCAATATGGAACGGGACATGCGGCAGCAGCTTTTTGACCATTATGAGAAATTGTCATTTTCATATTATGACCAGAATAATTCCGGGCAGATGATGAGCAAGCTGGTATCGGACCTTTTTGATATCTCAGAGTTTGCACATCACGGACCGGAGAACTTATTTATTTCGCTGATCAAAATTATCGGTTCGTTCATATTCCTGTTTCTGATCAACTGGAGACTGGCAATACCGCTTCTGGTTCTGGTAGTGTTCATGTTGTTCTTCTCGTACGGGCAGAATAAGAAGATGCAGGCGACATTCATGGACAACCGGCGTAAGATCGGGGATGTTAATTCGAGTCTTCAGGATACACTGGCCGGGATCCGTGTTGTACAGTCCTTTGCAAATGAAGATATTGAACGTGAGAAATTTCGTGTTGGAAATGAGGCATTTTTAGATTCCAAGCGTGATAATTATCGTGCTATGGGAAGTTTTCAGAGTGGAAATACATTTTTCCAAGGAATGATGTATCTTGTCACTTTACTTGCTGGTGGTTATTTTATCGCTCTTGGCCAGATGAGTGCTGCTGACCTTGCTATGTATGCATTGTATATTGGAATCTTTATCAGCCCGATTCAGATTCTTGTAGAATTAACAGAAATGATCCAGAAAGGTATGTCTGGTTTTATCCGTTATCAGTCTGTTATTGATATTGAATCTGAGATCACAGATTCTGTTGATGCCGTTAATATGAAACATCCTGATGGGGATATCTGTTATCATGATGTCTCATTTAGTTACGAGGATAATGAGATTGTATTAAATCACATTGATTTCACGATCAAATCAGGAAAATCCATTGCACTCGTTGGACCTTCCGGTGGTGGGAAAACAACGATCTGTTCTCTGCTGCCTCGATTTTATGATATTACAGATGGTTTGATTACGATCGGTGGTCAGAATATCAAGGATATAAAATTAGAGAGTCTTAGAAGCTCCATCGGTATTGTTCAACAGGATGTTTATCTATTTGGCGGCAGTGTCAAAGAAAATATTGCTTACGGAAACCCTGATGCAACCTTTGATGAAATTGTCGAAGCTGCTAAGAAAGCCAATATCCACGATTTTATTATGACATTACCTAATGGCTATGATACTTTCGTTGGAGAACGTGGTACAAGATTATCCGGTGGTCAGAAGCAAAGAATCTCTATTGCAAGAGTCTTCTTAAAGAACCCGCCAATCTTAATCTTAGATGAAGCTACCAGCGCATTAGATAATGAAAGCGAGCAGCATATCCAGAAGAGTCTGGACGCCTTGTCTGAAAATCGAACAACAATCACGATCGCCCATCGTTTATCAACGATCCAGAATGCAGATGAAATTCTTGTTATCGATGGACAAACGATCAAAGAACGAGGAACACATGAAGAACTAATTGCTTCTGGCGGTCTTTATGCTAAATATTATCATATGATGTAAGTGTCAAAAGTACAACAACATTGAAACCTATTTTGTTTAGAACTGTTTATAAATTCTTTAGAATTGTTCATACTTTGTATATTGAATGCCTCGGGGATTTTGGTATACTTAAGACATAGTTTTTCATATATATTTTTTAATCCTCTCTTTTCAGAAAAGTAACCGCCCAGATGGGCGGTCTTTTTTATATCATATACATTTGAACGAGTATGTCAAATTACTGCTGAAACGCATTCAACAGATTAGGGATCATCTGTTTCTTACGTGACATAACTCCAGGAAGAATTGCAACTTTATCTTCTGGTGTTACACCAAATCCGCGTTCAATCACTCCCTCAGCTTCTGGTCCGCAGATCAGCAGATGTGTTGTTTCCTCTAAGATGTTTGTTAGCATAAAGAATACGTAATCGAGTCCCTGTTCTTCTTTCACAGAATCCATATATTCAAGGATTGATGCTTTGATATCATCTAATTCTCCCTGATCCATGGATGTGATCTGTCCAACACCAAAGTCAATTGTATCGGCATTGAATTTCTTATAATCCATGTAGAAAATCTCGTTTGGAGTCTTACCACTTAAATCACTTCCTGCACGGAACATTGCTTTGGCATGTTCTTCTACATCAATTCCTGCGATCTGTGCTAATTCTCTCGCGATCTGTTCGTCCACTGGTGTACATGTTGGAGAACGGAACATTAATGTATCAGAAAGAATTGCTGAACACATTAATCCTGCCATCTCTTTTGTAATCTCGATTCCCTGTTCACGGTACATCTGAGCAACGATCGTTCCTGTACATCCAACTGGCTGATTTCTGAAGTAAACTGGTGATACAGTTTCCACACTTCCGATTCTGTGGTGGTCGATGATCTCCATGATCTCACATTCTTCTAATCCTTCGACTGCCTGTGATACCTCATTATGGTCAACTAAGATTACCTGTTTCTTGTTGAATTCTAAGATACGACGTCTGGAAATAAATCCTACAAATTCGTTATCTGCATTCAATACAGGGAAGTAACGGAAACGTTTCTTTGTCATCTCTTCTTTGACATCATCTACAAAATCTGTTTCATTGAAAGATACGATCGTATCTGTTGCCATGATATAAGATACTGGCATTGCCTGGCAGATCAAACGGCTTGCTGTAAATGTATCATATGGTGTTGTGATGATTCTGCAGTTCTTTTCCTTTGCAAGTTCTAATACTTTATCAGTAACTTCTGTACCCATGCATACTACAACACACTGTACTCCTGTCTGGATCGCACCAATCTGTGCATCTTCACGGTTTGCAACGATCACTGTATCTTTAGCTGTTACAAATTCTTCCATTGTATCAACACTTGCGGCAGATACTGTTAACTTACCTTCTGTGATATATCCTTCGATATCTCCTGCCTGAAGTGTTCCATCTAATGTTTCTACAACATTTTTATATGGTGTTTTTGCTTTGGCAAGGATTTCATTGTCATAAACATCCATGTCTGCTTTCAACACATCACTGATGGATACCAGACCGATCATTTTCTTTCCATCTAATACTGGAAGAGACACGATCTTCTCTGTCTGCATCATTTCACGTGCAGATTTCAGGGAATCTGTCGCTTTTGCACCTTTAACTAGATTTAAATTTACGTCTTTTAATCTTGGTCTTACATCACTAACATATTTTGGATCTTTAATTCCAAATGTATCCAATACATATCTTGTTTCGCCGTTGATATTACCGGCACGATATGCTTCGTATCCATTTCCTTCCACTTGATTCTTTAAGTTTGCGTATGCGATCGCAGAACAGATGGAATCTGTATCTGGATTGCGATGTCCAATGACATATACTTTTTTCATTGTTCCTCCTTCTTTCTTGGCAGCCGTATTATGAATGTCGTATACTCATTCTGGCTTTTTGCTTTGATAGTTCCATCATGAAGCTCTATGATCTCCTTCGCGATCGCAAGTCCAAGACCTGCCCCGCCAGTTTCAGAAGATCTTGCTTCATCTAATCTGTAAAATTTCTCAAACAGGTTATTTAATTGATGTTCTGGTATAGTCTTTCCCTGATTCCTGACTAAAATCTCTGCGTTATCTCCATCGATCATTCCATAAACCTCGATGAGAGAATTCGGATAACAATACGATACTGCATTCCTTAACAGATTCTCAAAAACCCTGGCAAGCCTGTCCGGATCACCATAAATTAATATTTTATCATCTACCTCTATCTTCCACTCTAATCCTTTCTGCTTAAATACCGCAGCAAAAGAATCCATCACCTGTTCAAGCAGAACATAAAGATAAAATTCCTTTTTGTCCAAGGTAATATTCTGAAGATTATACCTTGTAATTTCAAAGAACTCATTGATCAATTCTCCAAGACGTTTCGCTTTCTCAAGAGAAATTCCTGTATACTTGGCTCTTTGTTCTTCTGACATATCCGGCGATTCATTTAACAATGATAAATATGCAATGATCGACGTCAACGGTGTCTTCAGATCATGAGCAAGATAGACGATGATATCATTCTTTCTCTGCTCACTTTCTTCTGCAATCCGCCTCTGTTCTTTCAACGTTCCTTTGATCTCATTTAATTTATTCTCCAAAGGATTCAACTCTGGTGGGAGCAATATGCGGTCTTTGGATTCATTTAAGATCATCTGGATCCCGCCTTCAACCTGTCTTAGGTATGTCGTGAATTTTGACATACCCAGATAAAAGCTTAACAAAAGCAGCACAAAAAATCCAGCACCAATGATCATTGTTTTATTTTGTACAAAGATCAGACGATATACACGGATCGCTTCCAGCTCATCCATCCCGATCCGTTCAAATATATAAACGACCGTTTTGGCAAATGGATCCTGAAATACACCATCTACAAATATATCAAGTACAAAATATCCGATACATGCAACAATCAAACTGATTCCCAATGTCTGTAGTATGATCCTTATCTTTAAACTTCTGTATTTACTCCTCAACTTTGTATCCAACTCCCCAGACTGTCTTGATCAATTCTTTGTGTCCCATGACCTCTCCCAGCTTCTCACGGAGATGTCTGATATGTACCATAACTGTATTATTGTTGTTCTTAAAATACTTTTCTTTCCATACCTGCTCAAAAAGATTCTCTGAGCTTATAACCTTCCCGCGGTTCTGTGTCAGAATCCATAAAATTGAAAATTCTAGCGGTGTCAATGTAATTTCTTCTTCTCCATAAGTACACTGGTGTGTTGCACGATTTAAGATAAGACCTGCGATCTCCAGTGTATCTTCCTGATTCATACCGCTTCCATCGTTGTATCTTGTAAATCTTCGAAGCTGTGCCTTCACTCTTGCCATCAATTCCAACGGCTCAAATGGTTTCTCAATATAATCATCAGCTCCCAATGTCAATCCATTGATCTTATCCATGGAAGATACTTTCGCTGTCAGCATGATCACAGGGAAATTGTGTGTTAAACGGATCTGTTTTAAAATCTCAAATCCATCAATATCTGGCAGCATCACATCAAGGATCGCCAGATCAATATTCTCATGTTCTACACACGCCAAGGCATCCTTTCCATTGTAAAATTTATGTACATTATAATTTTCATTCTTTAAATATAATTCAATAAAGTCAGCAATCTCTTTCTCGTCATCTACTACTAATACAGTTGACTGTCTCATTCGCTTCCTCCTTACTCTTTACCACCCTGAATCACATGAAATCTTGCTTCTTGGCTTTCTTCTTCCACTTCTGTTCTCGTATGTCCCTTGAGACTATATAATGGTACAGTTTTATAAAGCGTACGGATCAATTCACAAAGGATCCTTTGATGTTCTTTATCTTCTTCGTCCAGAAGATTCACATACGCAGATGTAATCTCTTCATAAGTCAATCCATTTTGAATCTTAACAACCAGTGATTTTACGATCATCATAACCTTATACTGATCATTCTCGATATTCTTCATCACAAAATCATATAATTCCGGGATTCCATCCCAGCCTCCAATTCCATTGCCTAGTGCCAGATTCTTATATTCATCTTCACTGTAACGTTTCCATGATAAATCTTCCCTAAGGCTCCACTGAATAAATACTTCGTTGCGGTTTTCTACCTCACGGCTTGCCAGTAACAGTCTTGAATTCATCTGATTTCTTAATAAGATTCCTGACTGCCAGAATACAATACGGAGTAATATAAATTCTTCCAACTCATCATAAGTCAGCTCTGGGAACATCTCTTCCTGGATCATCTGGCAACACTCATAAATATCTAAAATACCATATAAAAACAACATTCCAAAGAGAATATTCTCAAGTCTGGTACCCTCTTCTAACTCTTCCTGAACTCTGCGGCTTTTCAGAGAGAAGAAAAAATTATCCTTTGCTTCCATATTCAATAAGATCGTATCGTCTTCATATGAGAGAAATCCAAGAAAATGTAACTGCTCAATCTCTCTTGCGTACATCTCAGCAATCAGACTCTCACCTTCCATATCCCAGCATTGTAGCAAGAATTCGATTGCTTCCTGCTGTAATAACTTAGTGATCAATTGTGGCATATCATAAAATTTCTCTGCTATCTTCTCTGCCAGAGATACTTCACTTTCGTCTTCATGAAACACAATATCGATTCGTTCCGATAAAACCATCAGGTTGACTCTTGGATTGGTCGCAAGTTCTTCTATATAAGTTCGTCTTGATTCTTCAATTCTTGCCATCGCCCGATCCCTCCTTTGTCTTAATCTTATAAAGTATATCTTATCGAGCTTCTTCCGTCCAGTGGAACAGGCATAAAGAGTCGTCTAAAATAATTCTTTAATTCGGTTTATATTCTCTTTTGTAACACGGTATCCCATATCATACGTTTGTTTTAATACATCAATGTCTTTCTCTAAACTATCGATCGTATACTCTGGTCTTAGGATCACTGCCTTTCCTTCCCTCTCTAACTGCTCACAATATCTAACTGTTTTATTATATCTTATATGACGATTTAACAGCAGTTCCGGCAAATGTGGATATTTTCTCTTGAGAAGTTTTGCCGCAGCTTTGTTGCTCTTGCTTAATTCTTTTCTATACCCTTCTGGCCTTGTCAGTACGATCAGATTCTTATCATTCCCATCTTCTATTGATCGTCTGATCGGAATCGGATCTGCAATTCCACCATCATAATAAGGCTTTCCATCTACTTTGATCGTTGGAAATGCAAACGGGATCGCACAAGTTGCTCGAAGCATCGTACACTTCTTATCCAGTTTCATTCCATCTTTGTATTCTGCTTTCCCTGTCCATGCATTTGTTACACCGACCTTGATCGTTCCCTTGTATTCATTGAATGTCTTCCAGTCAAATGGATACAGTTTGTTTGGGATCGTGTCATATACGAAATCCAGTCCAAAAAGACTTCTCTCTTTCAGTAGATTCCTCGCTCCCATGTATCTTTTATCATTCCTGTGGTTCATCAGGATCTTTAAATTTCTTTCCTTTTGTTTGGATATATAAGAAAAACCATCACAGATTCCCGCAGATACTCCGATCATATAAGGAAACATGATATCTTCATCCAACAGTGCATCCATCACTCCTGCACTAAAGATCGGACGAAATGTTCCTCCTTCTAAAATAATACCAGGCATCTTTATGCCCTCCTCATCTTCTTATGTTTCGTAAACTTGTCTTATGTTGTGTCATGTGAGTTCTATAGACACTTGTTTTTATTATATCACGTTTCGATTCTCCATTGTTACATTTTGTCAAAGATTTTCTTAAGAGATTTCGAAATTTTTGTGAATAAAAAAAGATATCGCTTCCTTTCATTTATTTCAAATTGATTTGTAACGTATGGATCAATTCCTCAATAACAATTGGTTTGGATAAAAATCCATCCATACCACATTCCAGTGCTTTCTTTCTATCTTCATCAAAAGCATTGGCAGTCATAGCAAGGATCGTAATTTCTGCCAGTGCTGGATCATCCAATGCACGGATCTGCTTTGCAGCCTCATATCCATTCATTACAGGCATCTGAATATCCATAAGTACAAGCTCATAATCGCCTGGTGCTGAATTCCTGATTTTCTCCACTGCCTCTGCTCCATTTTCTGCTGTATGAACCTGAAATCCATATTCATTAAGAATCGCAATCGCAATCTCACTGTTTAATTCATTATCTTCTACAAGCAGAATACTTCTGCCTCTGAAATCTGAACTTACTGCCGGAAGAATATCATCATTCGTCCTATCCTGCTTCTGACCGATCGCTGTCATCAAAGTATCTCTGATGTCTGACATGAATATAGGTTTCGCACAAAATGCATTGACTCCTGCTGCTCTTGCTTCCGCTTCAATCTCTGACCAGTCGTAAGCAGTCAGGATAATGATCGGTGTATCATCACCAAGACTACGGATCTGTCGGGTAACTTCAATACCATTCATATCTGGCAAGCGCCAATCGATGATATAGGCATGGAATGCATCACCAAGCTCTATAGACTGCCTTGCACGGAGAACCGCCTCCTTACCAGAAAGTGTCCATTCCGAACGCATTCCAACCTTTGCAAGCATCTTTGTCACGCTGTCACAGGTATTAAAATCATCATCTATCACCAATGCCTTAAGACCTTCCAACGCTGCGATCTTCTCTACACGATGCTGCTTAGACTGGGTCCGCAACGGCAGTCGTACAATAAATTCCGTACCTTTGCCCTGTTCTGTCTGGATCTCAATATTTCCGCCCATCATATCCACGATATTCTTGGTAATAGCCATGCCCAGTCCTGTACCTTGAGTCCTGCTGACTGTAGAACTTCTCTCCCGCTCAAAAGGAGAAAAAAGTTTCTGTACAAAATCCTCACTCATACCGATTCCGTTATCCTTTACCCGAATCTCATATAACTGACGCTCTCGCTGTGTTCCCGGATATTGTTTCAACCGAACAGAAATCATTCCGCCTGCAGGAGTAAACTTGATCGCATTGGACAAAAGATTCAGCAGTATCTGGTTTAGCCGTGTCTTATCGCAATACACATCCTCATTCATAACATCCATGGCATCCATATAAAGTTCCAGCTGCTTCGCATGAATCTGTCCACTGATGATCGTCTTCAGATCATGAAGTACATCTGACAAACTAACCTCTGTCTCTTCCAGATGGATCTTGCCACTCTCAATACGACTCATATCCAGTATATCATTAATCAGTGAAAGCAGATGATTGCTGGATGAAAGAATCTTGCCAAGATAATCTCTGACCATTTTCTTGTTATTAATGTTGCTCACAGCCAGTGTCGTAAACCCAATGATAGCGTTCATTGGCGTCCGGATATCATGAGACATGTTAGAAAGAAAAGTACTCTTTGCCTGGTTGGCATTCTCCGCAGCATGGACTGCATCAGAAAGTGCCTGATTCATTTTCTTGTCAGCAGTACGATCCGACATAACCAGTATATATTTCTTATCTCCGTTCACCTCACTACCCATTGCAACACTATGAAACCAGCGTCGTTCTCCTGTTTTCTGATGAACATACTCAAAATCCCATTCCTGCTGTTCATGAACCTGAATCTCCTTTAGATGATCCTTCTTCGGATCTTTCGTATCCTCAGAATGCAGTTCTCCTAAAACAGAAATATCTTTCCGAATCTGTTCTACGGTAATCCCCAACAGTTTTTCTACATTCGGACTGACATAATCTGCCTGATACGTTTTTGCATCCAACATTAAGAATACATCATCTACATTCATTGACAACTTTTGAAACATCTCATCCCTGTACAAGATCTCTGTGTCTTTTTTCTTCAGTCTTACACTGTTTTTTCGTAAAATAAATCCAATAAGGACTGCTGTAATACAAAGCACGACTGCACCCACAAGAAGCATCGTACTAAGTTGCAAAGTGTTCATACTGGCATTGACGATATCTGCCTGGACAAGTCCCAGAAATACCCAGTCCTGAATGCCTGATTTTTCATAAACAAGATAATAATCCTTTTCATCCAGATTTAGTAACATCGCACCTGTATGTCCCTCTTTAAATTTCTTCGAAATTTCAAGGATCTCTTTTTCGGAGATATCTGTATGTTCTCTCAAAATGCCAAAAAAGTTATACACGTTTCCCCATGACTCTAAAGAATGATCGATCACAACACGACCATCTGGATGAAGAACATAACTCTTTGCTTTTCCATTAAACGCAGAGATATCGAGTACATTTACTATATCAGCGTTTTCATAGGCAATAGCAATTGCATCATATTTAAATCCCTGATAACTTCCATGAGCCTTCGGGCTGGCAAAAACAAGCATCTGGGATTTTCCGGGAACTGCTGCATTGGTTATGATATCATTACCTTTTTGAATCTCATCTTCAATATTTTCCTGTAATCCAAGATACCCTGTTTCACCTGTTGTCATCTTATAGTTACCGTCAGCTGATAGAAAATAAAAATATAAAAATCCCGCATCTTTCTGCGCTTTATCTATATAATCACGAATTTTGCTTTCACTTGGAGCATCTTGCAGATACTTACTCCACATATGAAGATACGTCAGATTCTTATTTGAGAGTTCCCTTAACATATTATCCGACTGATGGAAAACTTCTGTTAGATGAGAAACACTTTCCTCATATACAGTTTTCGATACAAATCCAAAATATTGAGAAACAGCCAAAACGATTCCAAGAAAGAATGCAAGAAAAGCAATGACCTTGAGTCGTTTTCTCATGATAGGTTTCTCTTTGTTCATATTATGATTCTTAACATCCATTCTTCTCACCTCAGAGTCATATAGTCTTCAGGCTTTGCGAGAACGGCATCACCCTTCAAAACACATTTTGTCCAGGTATCTTTCACCTCTCCATCAAATACAATGTTTTTACCCGCTGGATACGATTCCATATGTTGTGGTGTCGCAAGACAGGTTACAGTAAAGGTATCCTTATCCTGAACTGATTTTCCATTCTTTGTAACTTTACTTAATGTATAACCATCATCCGTTTCCTTGATCTCTACAGAAATACCACTGACCACAGGCAGAGAGCCACGGTTAAATGGATTGAAACCTCCCTGATAACCTTCTACAAAATTTCTGACCGTCTTTTTCAGCTCCGCTCCGCTCATCTTCCGCTTGTAAGCTGAAAGACCATTTGGCATGATCATATTACCAGCCATTTTTTCAGTATATCCTGCCTTCCGTACACTTCCTGTAAAGCTGTTTCCTGTTGCGATCAAGACATCCGTACCATAGATGTCACGCAAAGTATGTGCCATAACAGAGTATGCTTCATTCCCACCATTGGTATGAAAACGGTTGGAATAAGCTTTCTTTGAATCTAACACAATCTTCTCAGAAGCAGATTTCTCTTTCAGGAGCTTTGTATTAAATGACCGGTAAGCCTCTTTGGCATCGTATTTTCCTGAAATCATCTTAGAGACTACATCTTGGGATACACTGAAAAAGTCATTGGATGCGATTCGGATATACATATGATTTTCTTCGATCACAGGTCTGACATCTTTGAGATATTCTGTAAGATGTGTATCTACATCCTGACTATAGCTTAATATATCCTGACCATCATAAACAATCCGGTTCTGTGCATCTTCTGACAGCATTACATTCAACACTTTCATTGCTTTCTGCCGGCGTGTTTCATCCTTTGTCAGGTTACGGTTCAGTGCCACCTGAAAATATGGTGTCGTCATCATCCATTTTTCGCCATTTTGTTGAAAGAATGGAAGAAATGTTGTATCAATGCCCTGATTCTGAAATATTTTTACACCAGAAGAGCTGCCAAAGTACATAGCAAGCTTACCACTTTTATACATCTCCATCACTTTATCATAATCCATATTCAGATCATCTTTGCTCAACCCTGTATCCTGAATGAATTGCTCCATACGTTCAAAAGCCTCCGGCCAGACTTTACTGTCCAGCCCCTCTCTCTTTGTATTATCAGGGTCACTATAGGCAGTACGCCATTTACGTCCAGCCGCTGTAGACAGCTCTGATGCAGATAGTCCCTGCAGTGTTTCCATGCAAGTATAATCATAAAAATAATCTGCCGTAAATCCACGGATCCCTACCTTATTGAATGCCTGGCAGGCAGAAACAAAACTTTTGTAATCTGTTGGCAGAGGAATATGATACTTTTTGAAAAGGTCTTTGTTAACTACAAACCCATGCGCATCCGCACACACTGGAAGCCAGTTTACACTGCCATCCTGATTCATAAAATTGTTGAGGTATGTATTATAAACAGCACCTGCTGCATTGGTTGTGGAAAGATCCATCAGGCTGTCTTTCAGTGGGTTTGCATCATGCAGTGAAAAACGACAGCAGGTTATGATATCTGGCAATCCGCCATTTTCCTTAAGGAACCGATAGAAATCCAGATCATTGTTGCCTACTACAAATTCAATATTAATATCTGGAAGCTGTTTCTGAATATATGGTGCATATTTTTCATATAGCTTTGTGCTCCATAAATATACTGTGATCGTATCTTTCTCTTCATTTTTTGCGCTCTTCTTTCCACATCCTGACATAAGTGATATGACGGTCACCATCACCAAAAGTACAGAAATAACTCTATTCCATTTTCTCTTTTTCATTACGAATCCTCCTCTTTGTTTTCCACGAATTCACTGATCACTTTTACTAATAATTTTGCATCTATAGGTTTCGCAATATGTTCATTCATTCCCGATTCTTTTGACTTTAATCTGTCCTCGGTGAACGCATTTGCCGTCATTGCTATGATCGGAACCGTTTTTGCATCATCTCTGTCCAGTGTGCGGATCATCTTTGCTGCTTCATAACCGTTCATGACTGGCATCATAATATCCATTAAGATTACATCAAATTCATCTGATCTGCTTTTTTGGAATATCTCAACAGCTTCCTGACCATTCCATGCTTTCGTCACAGATGCACCTTCATTCTGAATCACAAATTCTGCAATTTCCATATTCAGCTCATTATCTTCCACCAGAAGGATCTTCAGATCTTTTATAGATTTTTCTGATATAGTTTCCTGTTCTTCACGTCGATCAGCATCCTGATCTATTTTAAATGGAATCTTGATCACAAAAGTTGTGCCTTTTTCTTTCTCACTTTCAAACGTGATCGTTCCTCCCATTTTTTCGATCAGTTTTTTTGTGATCGGCATTCCAAGCCCTGTTCCAGAAAATTTTGTACGACTTCCAGTATGCTCCTGTGCAAACGGTTCAAAAAGGCGTTTCTGGAAATCCTTTGTCATACCAATTCCTGTATCCCGGCAGATAAATTCAATCGTCACTCTTCCATCCTGCTCCGATGTAAATTCCTGACAGCTGATGTAGATATATCCGTTTTCTTTATTATATTTTACCGCATTTGACAAAATATTCATCATGATCCGTTTTACATACCCGGGACTTCCGATCAGATTCCAGTGTGTGACTTCTTTTTTCTCCCATACGACCCGGATATTTTGTTCTGCAGCTATTTGTTCGATCACAACAAATACTTCCTTGGAAATATTGCTCAGATTAAATGAAATTTCTTCCAGAACTACTTCGTCCGATTCCAGCTTACTCATATCCAAAACTTCATTGACCAATTCCAGTAACAGATGAGATGTTTCTTTGATCTTTGCCCTGCATTCTGTCTGTTTCTCCATATCATCTGCATAATGCTCTGCCACATTGATCATACCACAGATTCCATTGATCGGTGTCCGGATATCATGGCTCATCCTCTGAAGAAACTCAGTTTTCGCCTCGTTCGCTGCCTCTGCTTTTTTTGCCGATTTCAGAAGTTCTGCTTTATATTTCTCATCTTTTTCCTGTTCCTGTTTCTGATGTGCCAGATTGGTTGTATATATCCAGAACCATAAAAAACTAAGAATGATAAGATAAAGGAATACAACACCTGTTACACTGAGTGGCAGATTACTGAATACCTCTTTATCTGGTAAATACATGTAGATATAATAATCCCTTTGTTTCAGCATGATACCATAGCATCCAGTTCCTTTATTCTTCAGATGAAAGATATGCCGACTATCTGTATGCTTCTTCATTTTCTGAATAATCTCATTGTCTGCGACATCCTGTGCCAATAATTTCTCATCGTTACTGGCAATAATCTTCCCTTTGTCTGCAACGATGATCGTCCCGTCTTTCTCAGTATTGTACCCCTTTAAAAGACTCTGGATCGTCAAAGTATAATTTCTGATAAATCTCGGAGATGTGTAATAGTAAACTGCAACGATCCCTGGGGCATCTTTTCTAGCGCAGGCTGCGATATCGATACGTGATCCATCTCCTCTGGCAATCCGTTCTGAATAAGATCTTTCTTTATATCCTGTGTAATCCATGATGATGTCTTTTTGCAGATAATCAATCATCTCATCCATCAAACCTTCATCCATACTGTATTCACAGACTTTCTTTCCTTCTTCATCCAATACAAGAATACCATCCACCCAGAGTGACTGCAGATTCTCTTTCAGAAACTTTCGGTCTAACTGCTTTCTATTCTTTACTTCCATATCAATATTTGTACTCATCTGTCTGGCACTTTCGATCGCACGAAGGAGACTTTTTGATTCTGAAGATTCATTATAATGAGTATAGGTTGAGCACTGTACTTTGACATAGTTTACAATCTCCACCATTCTTTTCTCAGCTTCGTTTTTTTCCGTATGAAAAAAACAAAAAATTGCAGTGACAAACATACAGATGCCAAGCAAACCAACAACTATCCAGAATCGTTTTGCTTTTTCTCTTCCATTAATATCCAAGATCATCCACCTCCAAATATTTCTCTGGATCATCCATATATTTTTTTATGATCTTCAGGGAGGTACCATCCTTGTGCATTTCTTCCAGCTTCTGATTCATCTGTTCGCAGATCCCTCTGTCATCATTCTTTGCAAAAGCAGCTCCTATCCCGACGACCATCAATGGTTCCTTCAGAATGCGGAAGCTTGTATCATAATCTTTCATATACTGGACGATGGATTCCTCATGCGCAGCCACAGCATCCACATACCCTTTCCCCAGAAATGTATAGATCAATTCCATGTGTCCAAGACTGATCAGATTGCCAAGTTTGGGAATTCTCTTATCCGTCCGCTTCAGAAAGATACCTTCTGGTTTGCTTGTAGACTGGACTGCAAGGTTCTTTCCTTTCAGATCACTCAGTTTATGAATGTCACTGTTCTCATTTACAGCAACCACCTGGCGGCTTGCTATGTATGGTCCGGCCCAACGATAATCGTTAAGTCGTCCTTCCATGGAAAAACATCCCATGATACAATCAATTTTTCCACTTTCTACCAGCTCTTTTTTCTTTTCCCAATTGATCTGAACGATCTCCGTCCTATACCCCATTCTTCTAAATGCTTCCGTCGCCAGTTCAACATCTATACCTGTCGGGATACCATCCTCATTCAGGAAATTATAAGGCGGATAATTGTCACTTCCAATTTTTATAACAGATTTTTTTGTTGTGTCAGACACTTTATCTGCCTTATCACATCCTACCAAAGTTGCCATTAATATAGAAAATATCAATACAACAGTAAAAATTTTTCTTTTTTTCATTTTATAACCTCATTTTTATATCTCATCCTTATCATTCAGTAACCTGCACTTCAACCCCTAATCCACAGAAATTTCCTACAATTCCCCTATGAAATCTCCATGAAATAAAACAGCACTGCCAAACAGACAGTGCCTATCCTTTTCTACAACTGGCTGCCATTTTACAGGCCCTTTAGCTTTGCGTCACAGACTTTCGTCTGTTTTGCCTAAAATCTTTCTTTAATTATACCATGATACTGTCAGTATCAAAAGCAAAAAAATATATATTTAGCTCCAATAATCCGTCTCGTATTCCAATCCAATATTTCTAGTCTTAAACACCGGATTCTCTCCATTTTTCTTCTGCTTTTCATAATCCGCCAATGCTTTCAGTGCTGTATTTGACAAGATCAAGATCACTGGGATATTGATCAGTGCCATAACGCCCATCAAAACATCGGAAATATTCCAAAGCATAGAAACTTCCATTCCTGCACCAATGAACACAACCAGTGCAGATACTATACGGAATCCCTTCATAAATGTCTTTGATGGTTGTCCTTTGTGGATATAATTTAGCAAGTTATCACAATAAAAACAATTCCCAAGAAGTGTTGTAAATGCAAACAATACCATCGCTACTGTGATAAAGAGTGGTCCAAAGTTTCCTAAGGATTCATGCAGTGCCGCCTGTACCCATGGTGCCCCCTGTAATTCTTGCGCAGGGGCGATTCCTGATGACAAGCACATCATGGCTGTTGCTGTGCATAAAAGCAGGGTATCGATGAATACGGATAACATCTGCACCAAGCCCTGTTTGATCGGATGACTTACCTGTGCGGATGCAGAAGCATTTGGTGCAGATCCGATACCTGCTTCATTTGAGTATAAACCTCTTCTGATTCCCTGCATCATGGCTGATCCTGCGAATGCTCCAAAAATTGCTTTGAAATCAAATGCTTCGCTGATGATCTTTGAAAATACAACTGGCAGATATGCACGGTTGATGATCATAACGATCACTGAGATCAGAATGTATGCAACTCCCATGGCTGGCACTAATGTAGATGTTACTTTTACAATTCTTGATCCCCCTCCTAAGAGACACCATCCTGTGATCAATGCAAGAATTCCTCCGATGATCCATGGAGTCCATTTTACATCATAAAATGAGAATCCTGAGAATGTAGATTGTAAATTATAAGATGCGAGCATATTAAATCCAAATGCATACGTTGCGATCATGGAAATACAGAATACGATCGCTAATGGTCTGCAGTGAAGTGCTGCTTCAATGTAATATGCCGGTCCTCCGTAACATTCTCCATCTTTTCCTTTTCTCTTATAAATCTGTGCCAGCGTACTTTCGATCAGTGCAGAAGCACTTCCGATGATCGCAATGATCCACATCCAGAATACAGAGCCAAATCCTCCAATACAGATAGCGGACGATACTCCAATGATATTTCCTGTTCCAACTCGTGATGCGGTTGATACCATTAATGCCTGAAACGATGATACTCCATTTTCATCTTCTGGCTTTTCTACGACGGCTTTGCAGGCATCTTTAAATAATCTCATCTGTGGCAGTTTTGTACGGATCG
>OLOW01001370.1_pt1 | contig 17009 bp, 20 predicted proteins | sample 1672801 | NCBI WGS metagenome assembly OLOW01 (sample SAMEA3136725, study PRJEB25190) | human gut metagenome | biome: human gut; feature: human-associated habitat; material: faeces | place: Austria | collected 2013 | reverse complement strand
AAGCTGGGCCATCAGGAAGCTTTTTCCCACTTTCGGGGAACCGGCCAGTAAGTACGGTCGATACGCCGGCGTCCACCAGTGCCGCGCCGCCGTTGATGGTGGTAAGACCGGCGCCGCCCCAGGAGGCAGGCGTTGCGTCGCCGAGCAGCGCAATGGCAATCGACGTCACCGGGTCAAAGCCGAGGGCAACGAGGAAGGGAGCCGCGATGGCTGCCGGAGCGCCCGCGCCTGCTGCGCCCTCTAAAAAGATCGGGAGCATCATGCCGATGATCACCACCTGCACGCGGCGGTCGACGCTGATTCTCGCAATCGTGGATTTGACGTCTTCGATTGCGCCGGTCTCGCGCAGCAGATTCAGAATCACAAACGCGCCGAAGACCATCAGGACAATCTTGAGACCTTCCTTCAAGCCCTTCCAGACGAGCGAGTCATACGTCGCGACGTTTTCCTTGAACGTTGCGCCGGTGACGTTAAAATACGTAAAGGCGAGAATCAGCGTCCAGACCAGTGCGATCGGGGCAACCTTTTTTGCCGACTGGTGAAACGCCAGAATGCCGACCAGAACGACGACAATCGGGCTGAGTGCCATGACAAAGTTGAAAAATTCCATGGGGTAGTCTCTCTTTCGTTGGGGTTTTTATCAATACCGTCTGATCACGGGCTTGATCTTGAAAGGGTACGAAAAAGAGGCTCCGCCGAAACGTGGCGAAGCCTCTGGGGATGCAGCTTTTTCAGGAGCGGAAAATGCTCATGCAAGACATGCACGCGGTTGGCAGATCGTCAGGTTTCGGGCGGCTTGCGCCGGAAGAAGTCGAATGGAAAGAATGGAAATAAGCGCAAAAATGGACGCCGAAATGGCGTCCAGAATCATCATAATGGTGGTGCTCTCAGAGCAGGCAAAGCGCGCGCAGGAGACCTGTGCGAAACGAGCGGTATGCATCCGGTTCATGGTGCTGCGCATGGTTCGGTCTCCTTTCTGCGGTGTCTTTTCTGAGATGGTGCAAGCTTACCACCGGCGGACGCATTTTTCAAGAGGAAATTGCGCGCGGGAAAAAACATTGTACCATGCGACAAAATTTTGCGGCGCGCGGGAAAAAAGATTGTGCGATTCACACGCCGCATTTCCTACATTTTCAGTGAGTTTTCCCGCTTCTTCCACTCTGCATTTGCCTCTTTGGGCAGCGGCGCGCGTTTGTCGCAAAATTGGGCGGTTGCCCGGGCGCTGCCCAGTTAGTAGGCACGAGCGCCGGTTTGTCCATACCAGAGCGCAAGCCGGTCTACTATACTGACCTTACAGACAAAAACCCGGAGTTTTACAAACGAAAGGACGGCTTTTATGACGCTCACCGATAAACTATCCCACGCTGCCGAACGAAAGGCGTTTGAGACAATTCTCGACAACCTCATCAAAAAAGGGCAGACGCAGGACGCGGCGCAGGTTGCCACCGACCTTGTGAACATGGTGGAAAAGCTCCACAGCGACGTGTGGAGCGAGAACTCTTTCCAGACGCTTCGCATGATTGCAAACGACCCGGACGGCAAATGGGCGCATTATGCCCAGCGCCTGATTCGCGACAACGACCCGTACATTCTCAAAACGTTCCTGACCAACGCCGTCTATGAAGGCGGCATCCGCGGCTACCATGTGGCGCAGCAGACGGCGGCAAAGTATGATATCAACGTCCCGTGGCTGATTCTGATGGACCCGACCTCCGCGTGCAACATGCACTGCACCGGCTGCTGGGCAGCGGAATATGGGCACAAGCAGAGCCTCACATTCGAAGAAATGGACCGCGTTCTGACCGAGGGCAAAGAACTCGGCACGCATGCATGCCTGTTTACCGGCGGAGAGCCGCTCATGCGCAAGAAGGATATGATCCGGCTCTGCGAAAAGCACCGCGATATTGCCTTCCACGCCTTTACCAACGGCACGCTGATTGACGACGAATTCTGCAAGGAAATGCTCCGTGTGGGCAACTTCTTCGTCTCTGTGAGCATCGAGGGCTTTGAAGAGGCAAACGACGGCAGGCGCGGCGACGGGCACTTCCAGAAGGCGCTTGCGGCCATGGACCTGATGCGCAGCTACCGCATTCCCTTCGGCGTATCTATCTGCTACACGAGCAGAAACTACAAGGTCGTCACGAGCGACGAATTTCTGGATTTGCTCATTTCCAAGGGCTGCGTCTTCGCGTGGTATTTCCACTACATGCCCGTTGGGCAGAATGCGGACACGTCGCTGCTTCTGACCCCCGAGCAGCGGACGTATATGAAAGACCGCGTGCGCGAACTTCGCGGCGTAACGGGCGGCAAGGAGCTGTACTGCATCGACTTCCAGAACGACGGCGAGTTTGCCGGCGGCTGCGTTGCGGGCGGCAGAATCTACTGCCACATCAACGCCGCAGGCGATGTCGAGCCGTGCGTCTTTATCCACTACTCGAGCGCCAATATCCGAGATAAGAGTTTTTTGGAGTGCCTGCAGCAGCCGCTGTTCAAGCTCTATCGCAAGGGGCAGCCGTTCAACGAAAACCACCTGCGCCCATGTCCGATGCTCGAAAACCCGGAGCTTCTGCCCAAAATGGTGGCAGAATCCGGCGCGCATTCGACCGACCTGGAAGCGCCGGAAAGCGCGGAGCACCTGTGCGAAAAGTGCAGGGCATACGCCGAGTGCTGGCAGCCCACGGCAGAGTCTCTCTGGCAGAAGGACCATCCGGAACGGGTGTAATTCATACAAACCTCCTCATCATTTCTCTCTTCCTGACGAAAAACCCCCGCTGCTTCGGCAGCGGGGGTTTTTCCAGCTTTTCATTTTATGAAAAGCTGTCGCCTGCGGGCGGGTGATTGAACGCGAAAGGGGCTCCAGGACCGCCCCTTTCACACGATCCCTGCCGGGACTGCGCTCGGCTGGGAAAGCTGCTGGATAAAACAAATTTCTATTTTATTTCACGCCTGCTGGCGCGAAACTCTGCCGAGGGCTGGCTTAAAAACGGACGGCAGCGAGGACGGCAGGCTTGCCGGATTCCTTTTTGATGGCAATGCGGACGGTTTCGCCCTCCGGCTTCCGATAGACCGAGAGCGTTTCTCCTTCCAGACAGGGCGCGGCATAGTGCGCCTCGATGGAGGCGATTTTACCGCTTGCAATCTGCGCGGCGGAGAAGCAGTCGAGCAGTACGCGGATATACGCTACGTTATTCATATGCTGCCCGAAGTCGATATCCGTCGGACGGACGGTATAGGTGCGCACAAAATCCTCGGGCGCAAAATCGTCGCGGAAGCGGACCGGGGCGGCTGTGATGCCTGCTTCCCCGGTGAATGGGAAATCGCGCGGGAAGCCGGACTGCCCGAAGGGCACAACCTTCTGCTCCGGTCCCAGAATTGCCCACTGCGTTCTGCCCAGCGCGACAGGCGTATCGCCGCAGTTCAGGCTGTAGCTGCGGAAGCACCGGATGGATGTTTCATCGCACGGCTCGGGCCAGGTCTTTGCGTTGAGCGTCTGCATGAGGTGCGCGCGCCCGACAAAATCAACCCGGCTGTGGACTGTCAGCCAGAACTCGCCGCGCTTTGCCATTGCCGCGCCGCCGACGCCGATGCGCTCTGCGTGCTCGGTCGCAATTGCCTGAAAGATTGTGAACGCGCCATAGGGCGAAAGACCTGCCCGCGCGTCGCAGTAGTCGGGCGTCAGCACAAATTCCTTTTCAAAATACCCTTCCATGGAAACCTCCTGTATCGCTGCATCAAGCTGCGTTTGTTCAAAACCATTATAGCACCAACCAAGCCGGATTGTAAGCCCGGAAAAGACAGCAAAAGGGCGCACCGCGTATCACACGGCGCGCCCGTTGTTTTTGGGTTACTCGATCAGAATTGAGGTGCTGGACGGAAGCTGCTTCTGCTCCTGCTTCGGAAGAGACAACCGCAGGATGCCGTCTTCAAACTTTGCATGGACATCCTCGGGCTTGACGTTCTCGCCGACATAGAAGCTTCTGCTGCACGAGCCGCTCCAGCGCTCCTGCCGGATGTAACGACCCTCGTTGTCCTTTTTGTCCTTGTCGAGGGCTTTGTCTGCCGAGACGGTCAGATAACCGTCCTTCAACTCCAGATTGACCTCGTCTTTCTTGAAGCCCGGAAGATCCATGTCGACCTCGAAGCTGTTTTCTGTCTCGCGGACATCGGTCTTCATCAGGTTCTTTGCGTGCTTGCCATAGAGCGGATTGCGGCTCTGCGGCATCATCATTTCAAACGGATCAGAGAAGAAATCATCGAACAGGTTTTCACCAAAAATGCTGGGCAACATCAAACATTCCTCCATTTCATGACTGCCTGACGTGGGTCTTCGAGCCTGCGCGGCGGTTGCTTTTTGCTGCCATAATAGATGGATTCAGGTTCCTCGGGAAGCTTTTCTCTTTCCCTTGGAACAGCTTCAGTATACACCCGAAGTTAGCACTGTCAATAGGAGAGCGCCAAATGTTCACAAAGAATGCGAGTTTCGTTCATGGATTGTTCATATTCTGCCGCGGCAGGGAGGGAAACTCTTAATTTTTCTGAAAAAACGCCATTTTTCTGGAATTTGTGCTATGATGTCGGCAAGGAGATGAACCCATGAAAAGACGAAATACCTTCCGCGCCGCACTGGCGCTGCTGCTGATACTGACCCTGTGCATGCCTGCTGCTGCCTCCGGCTTCAACGGAAAGCTGATTGCCATCACCTTTGACGACGGACCGGGCGCGTATACTGCGCAGCTTCTCGATGAGCTTGCCGCGCGCGATGTCAAGGCGACGTTCTTCGTTTCCGGCTACCGCGCGGCAAATTACCCCGAGACGCTCAAGCGCATGGTTTCTGAGGGGCACCAGCTGGCAAGCCACACGCAGAACCACGAAAACCTCAACACATTATCCGCTGCAAAAATCGCAGACGAAATCAGCCGGACACAGGACTACATCACAGCCGCCGGTGGAGACAACCCCGCCTACATCCGCCCGCCCTATGGCAACGCCAACAAAACCGTCCGCGCGCAGGCGCCTTCGCCGCTGATCAACTGGTCGGTCGACCCGGAGGACTGGAAGTACCACAACGCCGATACCGTCTGCCGGAACATCGTCTCCGGAAGCTACGACGGCGCGATCATTCTGGTGCACGATATCTACAAAACCAGTGTCAACGGCGCGCTCGCGGCCATCGATCAGCTGCTCGCGCAGGGCTACGAATTTGTCACCGTCCGGGACCTTCTTCTGCGCCGGGGGATCCGCCCGGAAGCGGGCGTCATGTACTACGACGCAAAAAATACGGGCGTGAATCTGGACATCGACGAGGCGGGCAGCGGTTATTATGACGAGAGTCAGATAGAGAGCCACTGGGCGTACGACGCGCTGACGTTCTGTCTGGATCATGGCTTTCTCAGCCGGGAAGCGGACGGGCGCGTCCGCCCGAACAAGCCCATCACGCGCGGTGAGTTTGTGACGAGCCTTGCAAAGTTCTGCGGGGTGGACGAAAGCTACCGGTATTACGCCGAGACCGGCTACCGCGACATTGCATCGGGCAGCGAGCTGGCGCCTTACGTCAAATGGGCGCGCGATGCGGGGCTGATGGACGGCTCCAACGGCGCGTTCCATCCGGACGATTACTTAACCCGCGAGCAGATGGCAACGGTCGTTGCGCGCTATCTGACAGCGCTGGGGCGCGCTCCCGGCGGCGCTGCGCAGACGGCATATAAAGACCAATCGCGCATTTCCGCGTGGGCGTTAGACGGCGTCGCGCTCTGCACGCGAGAGGGTATTCTGCAGGGCTCGAACGGCGCGTTTTTGCCCAAAGGAAAGCTTACCTGCGCGCAGACTGCCGCAATTGTGTACCGCCTGAGCGAGATGGAATGACGCACGGCAATTATGAGCCATAAAGCTGTAAAAATGCCCCGGACCTGCGCGCTTGCGGGTCCGGGGCATGCTTATTCCTCCCAGGTGAGGGTGAAGTGCTCGTTTTCTTGTGCGCTGTCGGACAATACGCGCTGAAAGCTCCGGCAGTAGGCGCCGAGCGCGTCCTCCAGCGCCTGCGCGTGCAGCACGGTCAGGTGGACCGGATCGGAAAGGTCCGTCAGGCAGTCGTGCAGCGCGTCGAGATTTTTGCCGTAGTACGCCGGAAACGCCAGCAGCGCAGAGAGTGCCTGATGCAGCGCCTCGCGGCTGTCCAGCGCCCGCCCGTCGAGATAGACCTCCATCACGATTCCTCCCCGTAGAGCAGCTCAAACGTCTCGTAATGGTCCTCGGTGTAATAGATCAAGCCGTCGTTGGAAAAGACGATGCGCTTTGCACCCCGCTTGTCGGCGCCCAGCGTGTCGATGTCACACTCGGTGTAGCTTCTGCCGTCCTTTTCGGGGAGAATGCCCTCATAGTTTCCGAAATGGCTGCCGCCGATGCATTTGCCGGGGGCATACGGCTCGAGAGACCCGCCGGACCAGCCGAGCTTTTCTGCTTCCTTCTTCGTGATGAAGTTGGAGGGCAGGTGTCCGTAGGTATGCAGATACAGCGCGACGTCGTCCTTCGTGGTATAGACGCCGTCTTCGTCGATGGCGGGCGTCTCGGCAGCGGCTTCTGCCGGTTCTTCGGCTGCGGTTTCCTGATCGGATGCCTGCGCCGGTTCTTCGGAAGCTTCTTCTGCAGGTTCCTGCGCTTTGGAAGCGGGCAGAGCGGCAGACTCGGTGTCCTCTTCGGTATCGTTCAGGACCTCGGTAATCTGCTGGACGGTCTGCGCGGTTTTTTCGATGGTGTCCATGGTCTGCGCCGGATTGCCGCAGGCGGTGAGGCTCAAAGCCAGCAAAAGCGCCAGCAGCAGGGCAGTGATTCTTCGTGTCATGGTCATTCCTCCATTCGTGTTCGACTGATTCTATCATAACCTGCTGCCTGTTGCAATTGCCGCGCGGTGTGCTACTATATACATAGAAATATAAAAACGCAAAGGAGCGATTGTATGGACCAGAAGCTTTTGATTCTTGTCACCTACCATGCAAAGCCCGGTCGGGGGCGCGAATTTCTGCGCGAGATTGAAAAACACGGGCTGCGCGAGACGATTCTGAAGGAAGACGGCTGCCTGCGCTACGACTACTATCTGGCAAGCGATACTGATGATACGGTCTTGCTCGTCGAGCAGTGGCAGACGCCCGCGCACCAGAGCGCGCACATGGCGCAGGCGCATATGAAGACGCTGCTGGAGCTCAAAAACCGTGAGATTCTCTCGACCGACGTGCAGAAATACCTGGTATAGAGGCAGGCAGCGCCTCCCGGAGGAACCCGGGAGGCGCTGTTTATAGTTCGGGCGATTACATGATGCGGAACGACTGCTCGAGAAGGCGGAGCAGGAAGACGGAAAAATCGCTTTCAAAGGCAAAGCAGAAGCGTTCGCCGTCTTCGATCTCATGACAGGAGATGAGCTTTCTTGCCTCGCTGACCCAGACCTGTGCCATCACTGCACCCCCTCGATGATCGTCTGCCAGACGCTTTCCGGCTGACCGGACGAGAGACTGAGCGAGTAGCTGTAATTGCCGTCTGTCCAAATGGCAAGCGTGTAGCTGCCGGTTTCGCCTTTCAGCGTGACGGTGCAGCCGGCGGCGGTGATCGTCTGCTGCGCGGGGTATTCGTTCCAGTCGCCGGAATGATCCTCCGCGCCGACGGACTGGCGCAGGCACGCGCCGGCGCTGCCGTTTGCGTAGTCGGTCTGCGCCATGTCGCCCCAATAGGAGGTGTAATGAATCTCCTGCGGGAAGAACGGGAGGCTCATGGCAGCTTTGACCGGGAAACCGACTGCGGCGGACAGCTCGTCCCGGGAGGAAAGTTCCTCCATGCCGTTTGCGATCATGGTTTCCGCTTCTTCCTTTTGCGCCGGTCGGGAAATCAGACGCGGAAGCGCAACGGCACCTGCCAGCAGCACTGCCAGGCACGCGGCAAGCGCGGCAAAGCGGCGAAGCACTGTCACGCGGGCAGGCTTTTTCTGATCGGACGGCTTGCACTGCGCGGCTGCGTTTTGGAGAATGCGCGCGCGCATTTCGGGCGTTACTTTGATTTTTTCCATCACTTCATCATACTTCGTCAAAGTCATACGCCTCCTTTAAAATTTCGCGCAGCAGCTGCCTGCCCCGGTGCAGATCGGAGCGGACGGTTGCTTCGCTGCGCTGCAGAATCTGTGCAATCTGCCGGGTCGAGCAGCCCTCGTGGTAGAACAGGTGGATTGCCTCGCGGTATGTTTCGGGCAAATCCCGGACTGCCTGCCAGACGAAGGACAGATCCTCCCGGTTTTCTGCGACCAATTCGTCGTTCAGTTCATCCGCCGCGCGCACGGCGTTGTAGGAAAGCCGGTTTTTGCTGAGATTTCCAGCCACACGCAAAAGCCACGCCTTTTCGTGCGCTTCGCTTTCAAAGCGGGGCGCGGTCTTGAGAAACTGCACGAGCGTGTCCTGCAAAACCTCTTCGGCGTCTGCCATGTTATGAAGGTAGGAATAGGCGTAGCGCAGAATGGCGTTGCCGTGGGCGTCGAGAATCTGCGCGGCGCGGGCGCTGACATCGTCCTGTGCGGTTGCCTTTGATGTCTCCTTCGCGGCGAAAAGCCGTGCGGCGGCATGGAAAAGGGCTGCGCCTGCCCGCAATAGCTGCCCGCAAAACGGCGCGGGCGCCACAATCAAAGCTGCTTGCATCGTGTTCTCCCTGTTCGCGGGCGTCCGGAGTTTCCGGACGCCCGGTTGTGTTTCTTACTGAATTTCGGCAACGAGCGCGGCAATGTCGCTTCGGCTGAGTCCTTCCGAGACGTTCAGCGCGTAGCTGTAGCCGCCGTCCGTCCAGAGCGCGAGATTTATAAGACCGTCGTTTCCTTTCATTGTAACGCTTCTGCTGTTTACGTCAAGGGTTTCGGTTTCAGCATAGTCGTTGTAGTCGCCGGAAATATCGTCCGTGCCCGACGCCTTGTGGATATAGGCGGCGTGCTCGCCGTCAGCTCCGGTCTCGAAGAGAATTTCAAAAATAACTTCGCCGTCGCCGCTGTTCATCACCTGATAGGTTTTTGCGCTGGAGCCGGAGATTGCTTCGGGTGCGGTCAGAGTAAAACCGGCGGCGTTTGCAGCGGCGTCTGCCGTGTCGTAGCTTTCCCAGGGGTTCGGAATCTGGGTGCTGTCGGAGACGGTCTGCTCCTGCGCGGGCGTGTCTAGCGAAGCGTTGGGCTTTGCGCTCTGGGCGCAGGCGACAAGGCTCAGCAGCATGGCTGCAGTGATAGGGAAGATCAAAAGCTTTTTCATGGTGTTACAGGTCCTTTCGAATATCAATGATGTTTGTTTTCAGGAAGCGGCGCTTGACCGCTTCTATCTTTGTATACAGCCGGGGAAGCGGTTATGTTGCAGAAAGCGAAAAAATTTTTTCGGAATTTCGAAAAAAATGCCTCCCGGAGGATTTCTCCGGGAGGCTGCTTTGTTATCTTGCGAGGTAGCGGCTCAAAAACTCTCTGGTTCTGGGCTGCCTGGGGTTGTTGAAAATCTCCTCGGGAGCGGCATCCTCTAAAATCACGCCGCCGTCCATGAAGATCACACGGCTCGACACATCGCGCGCAAACGCCATCTCATGCGTCACAACCAGCATCGTAAAGCCTTCTTTTGCAAGGCGCTGCATGACGTCAAGCACTTCTCCGACCATCTCGGGGTCGAGCGCGCTTGTGGGCTCGTCGAAGAGGATGATGTCGGGGTTCATCGAGAGCGTCCTGGCAATTGCCACGCGCTGCTTCTGACCGCCGGAGAGCTGGGCAGGTCTTGCATTGCAGTAGGCGGACATGCCGACGCGCTCTAAGTAGTCTCTTGCGATTTTCTCGGCTTCTTCGCGCTTGCGGTGCAGCACCGTCAGCTGCGGGCAGACGCAGTTCTCGAGTGCGTTCATGTTGTTGAAGAGGTTGAACTGCTGGAACACCATGCCCACGCGCGCGCGGTATTGAGACAGGTTCAGCTCTTTCCCGGAAATGTCCTTGCCCTCAAAGATGATCTTGCCGCCGGTTGGCTCTTCGAGCAGGTTCACGCAGCGGAGCATTGTGCTTTTGCCGGAGCCGGACGAGCCGATGATGCTGATGACGTCGCCCTTATTGACCGAAAAGCTGATGTCGCGCAGCACCTGATGCGTGCCGAACGTCTTTTCCAGATGCTCGAGTCTGAGAATCTCGTCCATGTTACTGCGCCTCCCTGATGTGAATTTCCGCCTGAGAATCCGAGCCGCTGCCGCAGATGGTGTAGCTGTCAGACCCGGCAAGCTTCTTTTCGGCAAGCCGCAGAAGCCGCGTGACCGTGAAGGTCAGGATGAAGTACAACACGCAGATAACGGTATAGACCTGGAAGGTCTGCAGATTGATGCGCTTGATGACGCCTGCCATGTAGTAAAGCTCCGTCACGCCGATGACGTTCAGGACCGAGGTGTCCTTGATGTTGATGACAAACTCGTTGCTGATCGACGGCAGAATGTTCTGCAGAACCTGCGGAATGACGACCTTGACCATCGCCTGCGCGTGCGTCATGCCGACGGAGTAGGCGCCTTCCAACTGCCCCTTGTCGACGGAAATGATGCCGCCGCGGACAATCTCTGCCATGTAGGCGCCGGTGTTAATGGAGACGATGAAAAGACCGGCAGGAATCAGCGGCAGCGTCGCGCCGTCATTCAAGAAAGCGTAGCCCCAGTAGATGACCATCGCCTGGACCATCATCGGCGTGCCGCGGAAGACTTCGATGTAGACGGCAATGATGGCGTTGACGATTTTGTGCAGCACGCGCACAACGGCGTTTTTGGAGCGCGGCGCGGTGCGGATGACGCCCGTAATCAGACCGATCAGAAAGCCGGCGGCTGTACCGATCAGGGCAATGAGCATCGTATAGCCGACGCCGGAAAGCAGGTAGCTGTAATATTGGCTGATGATTCCGAGTACTTCTCTGATAAATTCCATCTTATCTCACCCGTACCGTTCAAAATACTTCGATCTTACTTCTTGATAATGACCACGAGGTTGCTGTTGTAGTAGCAGTCGGTGAAATCGACCTGCTCTTCGCGCTCTGCCGTGGGGCTCATGCCGGCGATGATGGCGTCGACCGCGCCGGACTGCACGGCGGCAATCAGCGAATCCCACTCATAGGAGTAGACCTCCAGCGCCATGCCGAGCTCGGCGGCAATGTACTTTGCAACCTGCACGTCGTAGCCGCTGGCATAGAGGTTATCCTTGCCGGAGATGGGGACGGCGCCGTTGGCATCGGTCGTCTGCGTCCAGTTGAAGGGGGCATAGGCGCATTCCATCGCGATGCGAAGCGTGCCGTTGGAGGTGTCGGTGTTGGAAGACTGCAGCGCGATTGCCTCGCCTGCGTCGGTGTCGGGGTTCGCGCTCAGGGAAACCATCTGCGCCATCAGCGCCTGACGGGTCTCGGTGGGAATCGTAGCAAGAATGTCGTTGACGGTTGCAACCATCGAAGATCCTGTCTGGAACGCGACGGCAATGCCGGTCTCGGCGTCGGTTGCGGTGAAGCCGGTGTCGTTGTTGACAAACGGCAGATAGGTCAGCGTATCGTCCTTGCCGCAGACCTCCAGCGCGGTGGGCTCTTCGGCGACGTAGCCGTCGATGGCGCCGGACTTCAGAGCGTTGAGAAGGTCTGTAAAGTCGGGGTAGGACTTCTTGTCAACGTCTTCAATCTGATCGACGGCGTCCAGGTGGAACGTGCCTGCTTGAGCGGCAATGGTCGCGCCCTTGAGATCGGCAATGGTCTTTGCACCCGACAGATCGGTCTTCTGCCGCGAGCCGCAGGCGGTAAGCGTCAGACAGAACAGGGCTGCTGCTAAAATGATGGATACGATTCTTCTCATGGGATGTTCCTCCTTATCAAGTTACGAAAAAACGGTCAAAGCAAAGTGCTTCGACCGTTGAAATGGGAACAACCCATGTCATCTGCAAATCGAATATAGCACTCCGCAAAACATATTGCGACAGTCGTACAGATTTTCTCTGTACGCCCAACAGTACCGGCTCTCAAACACCGGACCATTTCGGCGGAAGCACCTTTTGCATGCCGTCAGCGACGTTTGAGCGTCTCGGGCAGGCGACTGATTGGTTCCGCGCCTCTATATATCTTTGAATTTGACTGTTATTTCGTTGTTCACAGGCTGTGCTGTGATTTGTGCCTAGTATAGCACCGTTTCCTGACAAATCAAGCCTTTTCTGCGAAAAATCCAATTTTTTACGAAGACTATGAATCTAGGACAAAAAACGTAGAGAAAGTTTGTGCAAAACGCCGGATTATCGATCTTCCCGGTCGAAGTGCGTCAGGTCCTTGATCACCTCGCCTGCGGCAATGAGCCCAACGACGGAGGGGACAAACGCGGTCGAGCCGGGAATATCCCGGCGGTCGGTGCATTTTCTGGCGGTGCCCGGCGGGCAGATGCAGTGATTGCGGCAGCTGATGGCAGCGTCTTCCACGGGGCGGATGGGCAGTTCGCGCGAGTAGACGACCTTCAGATGCTCCACGCCGTTTTTCCGGCAGAGCCTGCGCATGATGCGCGCGAGCGGGCAGACGGAGGTTTCATAAATATCTGCCACGCGGAAGGCAGTGGGGTCTACCTTGTTGCCCGCGCCCATGGCGCTGATGATCGGAACGCTCGCCTGCTTTGCGGCAAGCACCAGCCCCATTTTGCCCGAGACGGTGTCGATGGCGTCGATCACGTAGTCATACTGCGTGAAATCAAACTGCGATTCTTCTCCGGGCAGGAAAAAGGTCTTGTATGTCGTCACCTGACAGTTGGGATTGATGGTGCGGATACGGGCTTCCGCTGCGTCGACCTTGCATTTGCCGACGGTCTCGCGCGTGGCAAGAATCTGACGGTTGACGTTGGTCAGGCAGACCCGGTCGTCGTCGATCAGGTCGAGCGCGCCCACACCGGAGCGCGCCAGCGCCTCGACCGTATAGCCACCGACGCCGCCGATGCCGAAGACGGCAACACGGCTTCGGGCAAGGACTTGCATTGCCTCGCCGCCGAGCACCAGCTGGGTTCTGGAAAATTGATTGAGCATGGAAGCCCTCCTCACAGGACTGCAGAAATGGTTCCGGGCACGCCGAGCCGCCCGCACCGGAAGACGGTGCAGGCGGCTCGGCGCTGATAGATTCGGGGATTGCGAAAAAAGAGAGGAAATAAAAATAGGGGGATGAATTGGTAAAATCAGTTGAGGCGCAGCTTTTTTGACAATATTATACGGCTGCAAAGCCCTTTTCGAGGTCGGCAAGGATATCGTCGATATGCTCGGTGCCGATGGAAAGGCGGATGGTCGACGGGGTGATGCCCTGATCGAGCAGCTCTTCCTCGGTCAGCTGGGCATGCGTCGTGGTTGCCGGATGGATGACCAGAGACTTCACGTCCGCGACGTTTGCCAGCAGAGAGAAAATCTCCAGATTGTCAATGAACCGAAATGCGGCTTCCTGCCCGCCCTTGATTTCGAACGTGAAGATGCTCGCGCCGCCGTTCGGGAAGTAGCGCTCGTAGAGCGCGTGGTCGGGATGGTCGGGCAGGGACGGATGGTTGACCTTCTGGACCTTCGGATGGTTTTTCAGGAATTCGACGACCTTCTTCGTATTTTCTGCGTGCCGCTCGAGGCGCAGAGACAGCGTCTCCGTGCCCTGCAGCAGCAGGAAGGCGGCAAACGGGGAAATGGCAGCGCCCTGATCGCGCAGCAGAATGGCGCGCACATAGGTCGCAAATGCTGCCGGACCTGCCGCATCGACGAACGAAACGCCGTGGTAGCTGGGGTTCGGGTCGGCAATCAAGCCAAATTTGCCGCTGGCGCGCCAGTCGAACTTGCCGGCGTCGACGATGACGCCGCCGAGATATGCCGCGTGACCATCCATGTACTTGGTGGTTGAATGCGTAACGATATCGGCGCCCCATTCGATAGGGCGACACATAACGGGCGTGGGGAACGTGTTGTCGACCATCAGAGGTACGCCGTGCTCATGCGCCGCCGTGGCAAAGCGCTCGATATCGAGCACGGCAAGGGCCGGGTTCGCGATGGTCTCGCCAAAAACGAGCTTGGTGTTGGGACGAAAAGCCGCCTCGAGCTCCTCGTCGGAGCAATCGGGTGCCACGAAGGTGCAGGTGAGGCCCATGCGCTTCATAGTATGCGATAGCAGGTTATATGTACCGCCGTAGATAGCGGAGCTTGCCACCACATGGTCACCCGCCTCGGCGATATTGAAAATGGCAAGGAAGTTCGCTGCCATGCCGGAGCTGGTGAGCATGGCCGCAGAGCCGCCCTCCATCTCGGCGATCTTTGCCGCCACGAGGTCGCAAGTGTTCTATCGATCAGATTACCTATAGAACCTCCTATTACAAGGGATAAGGCTATTTTATTTATATTTTCTTTTACTTTTGTTTTTCTTATATAATATATTAATATTCCTATAACAATAAGGGTTACAATAATTAGAATCACTCTTTTACCTGTTAGTATACTAAAAGCTGCTCCATTGTTATTTGTATATGTTAAATAGAAAAATGATTTTATTACTTCAACTGATTTTGTCTTACTTAGAGTATTTATAACTATTAATTTAGATACTTGGTCTATTATTATAAATATTATACTTAAAATTATTATCATAATAATTATCCCTGACTTTCTTTACTTCCATTCACAAGTGTCTATGGCATAATCTCCTTTAATAGTAGACTTATACTCCTTTGTAAGACATCCTAAACTATCTTTATGCACTTTATAACAGTATACAAAATCACTGTCTTTGTATACTTCTACTTCAGCAGCAGTATTACATGTAGTTTTTTTATTACCAGCATTAACAAAATCTTTTTGTGTTAATATACCATCTTTTATAATATCATTTATAGTTATGACACCTTTTTGATAAGTAATATCATACTCTTTACCATTTTCAGTTTTTCTTCCCTCACACCTATCACTTTTACAACTAAAACTCATTGTATCGCTATTTAGTTTAACATAACTATCAATTGCCTGCGTAAGTCTATCTACAAATACCTCTTCTGACTTAATTTTACTTTTGGTGTAAGCATCAGAAATTATTGGTACTGATATTAATAATACTAGTCCTAATACAACAATCACTGCGAGCAATTCTATTAAAGTAAATCCTTTTCTATTCATTTTATTTCCTCCAGATATATATTACCATAAATATATTTTTTTATCAAGGACTTGCTTTTTTACTTAGTTATTTATATAATTAGATTATGGTGATAGAATGAGACTATTATATAATGATAAAGAAATAGTATTATATGAATGTAAATCTTTTTTTAGTAGACTAAAGGGATTTATGTTTACTAAGAATATTGATAAAGCTCTTTTATTTGATAGATGTAATAGTATTCATACTTTTTTTATGAAAGAAAATATAGATGTTATTATGTGTGATAAAGATAATAGTATTTTGTATTATTATAAAGATTTAGGTAAGAATAAAGTAATACTGCCAAAGAAGAACGTAAGAAAAGTATTTGAAACTCCAAGTAATTATTTTGATATTGAAATAGGAAAGAAGATGATAATTAGTGAAAATTAGTATTTTAGGTACAGGAGCATTTGGTATGGCTCTAGCTAGTATTTTTTATAATAATAAATGTAATATTAAGATGTGGACTAATAGTGAAGATGAAAAAGATATGTTACTTAAGAATAGAAAGAGTGATAAAATAAATTATAATATTCCTAGTGATATTATTATTTCTACCGATATGAAAGAAGTAGTTCTTAATACTGATATTATAGTAGTGGCAGTACCTGCGAAGTTTGTTGGTAGCACTTCAAAGGAATTAAATAAATACTTTAAAAGTAATCAAGTTATTTGTATTGCTTCAAAAGGTATAGAACAGAACTCTTGTTTATTTTTATATGATATTATTAGAAATAACATTGACACTTTAAATATAGGTGTTATATCTGGTGGTACTTTTGCTGAAGATATTATCAACATGGTACCTATCGGATTTAGTTTGGCTTCAAGAAGTAATTATACTAAAAATATTATTACTAAGGCAATGGCTAATGATTATGTTAAGATAAGACATACTAGAGATATTATTGGTACTGAAATATGTGGTTCTATTAAAAATGTTATTGCTATAGCTTCTGGTATGCTTGATGGTATGGGATACCCAATATCTACGAGTACTATGTTTATTACTGAATCTCTACATGATATTAAAGCTTTGATTAAGGCATTAGGTGGTAATAAGAAAACTATTTTATCATTTGCTGGATTTGGTGATATATTGCTTACTTGTACTAGTACTAAAAGTAGAAATTATACTTTAGGCAAGTTAATAGGTGAAGGTAAAAGTAAAGAGGAAATTAATAATTACGCACGTCAACATTATTGTAACCGGCACAGCGTAAAGCGATGACTTTTACGCCGTTGCGATATAAAATGTCGATAACATCCGCGCTCACGTCATCGTTGACAAACACGCAAACGCCGTCAAAGCCTTTTGCGAGTTCGGCGGTATCGGCACCGAGTTTTGTTTCAAAGAATTTGAACTCAATTCCGTCATGTTCAACTTTTTCAAACGATTCGGAATCGTAGTTTTTTGCATCGAAAAATGCTATTTTCACAGACTGTTTCCCCTTTCTTCCCTTTTATCATTTCCCGTTTTTGAAAACATATTTGCGAAGTTTTACAAAATAGAGTATACGCAGACGGGCAAGACAGAAATCGAGAAGAATGAACGCAACGTTGCCGAGCACGAGAGTTGCGATAAGAAGAAGTGTGCCTGTCGTTCTGAACTCTTCAACAAGCGCCGTCATATTGAAGACGAATATCAGAAGCGCATAAAGAACGACTGCGGAAACGTTGAACAAAAGCAGTTTTAAGATTATCCGCAAAACTTTCGGGCGTATTCGGTCAAAGAATTTTTTGACAATGGGATAATAACCGAGAAACACGAATACCGCGGCAGTTTCCTTATTGACGCCCATCGAATACAAGCTGTTGTGTCTGCTCTCAAAA
>OLOW01001368.1_pt1 | contig 17018 bp, 10 predicted proteins | sample 1672801 | NCBI WGS metagenome assembly OLOW01 (sample SAMEA3136725, study PRJEB25190) | human gut metagenome | biome: human gut; feature: human-associated habitat; material: faeces | place: Austria | collected 2013 | reverse complement strand
GGGGCAGGTATTCCTTTATGAAGCCGCTCTTAACATCGTCAATGAAGGACGCGGTGTACGGCAGCGCGGCGAGTATGGGCAGGGCCAGCGCCATGGCGTCCGACGACAGCGCGCCCATGATAAGGTCGCTGTGGAAGCCGGGGGAAAGCAGCTCCTCCGCGCGGAACCCCGCCAGTATGCCCTGAACGGAGGAAAGAAGGAGGATGAGGGCGGTGCCTGCTGCGCTGATGATGAACCCACGGCTGAATATGGCCTGCGATAGGGGAGAGGTCAAATAATGCTTCATGAGGCAAAAGTCCCTTCCGGTGCTCGGTAGTATAAGAAACAGAGGATTATTGCACCGACTGCGAAAGAATGCTGTTAAGGGTATCCGCATTTACACGCGGCTCTATATAACTGCCGTCGATTGCGTTGAAGTACATGGACAAGTCTTGCTTTACTACGTCATCGCTGTCGCCGTATGTAAACTGATAGCTGTAAGCGACCTCGAAGGCGGGTATAAAGCGGCCTGTGTTCGGCCTGTCCGCAACGTTTACAAGCGCGGCGCACAGGCGTATCTCCTTCACGGTGATGCATGGGTTCTTTACGCCGTCCGCCGAAAAAGCATGATGATAGAAAAGCTGGTTCTCTATGCGGTCGAGCAACTCGTCATAGCCAAGCAGCGGCACGTTGGCATAAAGTTTCTTTGTAACGGTACATGCGCCTTTCAGCGTGAAATAGCATATTCCGGCGGAGTCAATGCCGACCGTCAGCACCTCCTGCCCCCACGGAGCGCTGAGCGCGGGGACATCGTTCACGTTGCCGCTGCTGCCGCCAATGTCATATGGCACGGTAAGCCCGCCGCAGTTCCGCGTGAACGTTACCGCCCAGCCGCGGCCAACAATATCGCCCACACTGCCGTAAACGCACATTCTGCTGCATGTAAGCGGCTTCATGCCTTCTATGCCGAGCGCCGTCAGGCTTTGTTCCGCCAGTTTCACGGCATCCTGCTCCGTTATGGCAGGCTCTGTCGCAAAGTCTCCGCCGTATTGTTCGCTGAGTTCTGCGTCCGCGGCAAGCATCATTTCGTCATAGCAGCGGCAGTATGCATCGCGCGTATATAAAAAATCATCCCCGCCTATTTCCCCGGCAAAGCATGCGTATACGTTTTCGCCCGCGGGAGCATATGCCGTGTAATGTGCGCCGTTTGCCATGGCGGATAGGTCAAGCGGAGTTTCTTTCGCGTTTTCGGGTGCGGAGTCCATCTGCTGCTTCAGCCGTTCTATATAGCTTTCAAGGCTGCGTCCGGTGAGCGCCATGAACTGATACGCCTTGGTTATTTCGGCGGCGTAGTATTCCTTTGTCCACACGGGCTTTTCAACAAGCGCGGCGTTCGGCAGAAAATGCTCTATAAAAGCCATATGCTCTGCCGCGGTGAAGCTTGACCGCTCGGCCTCGTAAACGGCATAGCCGTCTGTTTCGGGTATTATCACATCCGCATCGAACTGCATGCGTATTCCGTTGCGCTTTGCAGTGCGGTCAGCATGACTCTCCGCCGCATATGGCTCGAACGGCGTTTCCTCAATGCCCTCCAAATAATCCCCGCCCTTGTTTACCACGGGAGATTGGGAAGGTGTGGGCTGGCAGGCGGTGGTGAAGCAGCACGCCAAAAGCAGCGCCGACAGCAGCGCGGCAAGTATTTTTACCGGGGCTTTGCTCCTATGCGCGCCGAACACTTCCCGCACTCTGCGCTCAGCGTCTTTTTCCGCGGAGGAAAGCGCCATGCCCAGCACCGAATTTGCGCGGCAGGGCTGAGAGAATAGCGCAAGCAGCGTCATGGCGTATTCGCGGCGTTCAGTGCCATTGAGCCGCGCCGTAACCGCGCTGTCGCAGGCTGTCTCCATGTCCTTCATAAGCTCCCGCTTCATAAGCCATACAATGGGGTTGAACCAGTATACGCATGTCAAAAGGCGCAAAAGCAGCATAAGCAGATGGTCGCGCCGCCTGTAATGGGTCAGCTCATGACGGAGTGCGCACGCCAACTGCGCATCCGTAAGCGTGTCGGTGATATTTGCGGGAAGCAGTATCATAGGCTTTAGGCTAACCGTAAGCGCAGGCGAGTATATTCCCGCCATGCTTTGCAGCGGCAATTTGTGCGCAATGCCAAGCTCGGCACAGCATGCATCATATATATCGCGCGTCCGTGCATCCGTCGGCAGGGTGTTGTGCGCCATTGCAAGGTGCAGCCGCCTTTCGCCGAACAGTAAAGCGGCGGCGCGGAACGCCATGCCCGCGACCCATAGCGCAATAAGGGCGTCAGCCGATGCGATTGTAAACACAGGCTTTGGCGAATCGGCGGCGGGCAGCGGCTCCTGCACGGGCGCAGACGCTTCGCTGTGCAATGCTTCACTTGGGGCAGCTTCGCGCATGGCGGCGGGAGTTGGCGCATCAAATGCGCTTACTTCGGGTATTTGTTGCTGCACGAGCGGTTTCTCCTGCTCCACGGTAAAAAGGTGGAAGCCGCTTTCTATCGTCATGGGTATGCATAGCCGCGCTATCACCAAAAACCACAGCGTAAAATGCAGCGCGGGTGAGAGTTTGTTCTTGAACGCCAGCTTAAAGCCCGTTACTGCCGCGAACAATACGGCGGAATATATGGTGATTTCAAACAGAGTGTTCAAAAGCTTCATACCTTGGCATCCCCTTTCCCTGAAAGCGAATCGATAAGCGCCTTCATTCGTTCCTGCCCTTCCTTGGAAAGTCCGGTTTTTTTAATCATGCACAGCATAAGCTCCTCCGCGTCGCTGCCGCCCAGCTTTTCCAGTATGCTCTCGCCCTCGGAGGCAATGCAGGTTTCCTTATCCACGGCGGCGTAGTAAAACTTCATGCGCCCCCGCGTTGTGAAGCCCACAAAGCCCTTGTCCGAAAGAATCTTCATGTAGGAAGCGTAGGTGGTGTAGCTCCAATCCACCCTATCGCCGATGGTTTCAATTATTTCCCCCAAAACCTGCGGTTCCCTGCCCCAAAGGGCGCTCATAACTATCCATTCGGGTGTTGTAAGGGTGTTCTTTTTGCCGATATTGCCGTTAGCCATGGGTCAATCTCCTTAAAACGCAGTATTACTATAAATATAGTAATATAACTATGTTATGCTGTCAACAATTTGTTTTTAATAAATTGCAAACACCCGTATCGGATTATAGGCTCACGGAGAATTATTTGCCTGATATACGGCATTTTTTGTTCGGCGCAATATTTTGGCCGCCATTTTGCTCTATAATAATGAATACATAAGCGGGAAGGGAGGCGCCAATGGATACTGCTTTCTATGTGCAGACAGAGGAAGGCTTTGCGTCGGAGGTAGGCAAGCTTACAGGGCTGCTGTTCACTGTAAACTATTCTTTGCTAGCGGACAGGGAGCTGTGCGGCGACACGGTACAGAACGCCCTGCTGCGGGCGTGGGAAAAGCGCTTCACCCTTAGGGAGGAGTCTAATTTCAAGGCATGGCTGATTAAAATAGTAATGAATGAAAGCCGTAATATAAGGCGCAGAAAAGGATGGGCAGAGCTGCCGGAAAACCTGCCGAACAAGGAGTGCGATACTGATATGCGCTCGGATGTTAACCGCGCTGTGTTGAGGCTTGGGGAGATATACGGGGTTCCTATAATGTTGTTTTATTATGAGGACATGAAAGTGCAGGAAATTGCCGATGTATTGGAACTCCCCAAAGGAACCGTGCTTTCGCGGCTGTCCCGCGGGCGGGATATTTTAAGAAAGGAGCTAAGGGACTATGGAGTTTAGTTATATTTTAGATAAAAAAGATGCTTTTGCACGGCTGATGAAGGAAAACCGACCACTGCCCGATGCTGCGTTTATTTGCCGCGTGCAGTCCACGCTCGGCAATCTTCCGAAGAAAAAATTGGACGGAGTCCGCCTGTTCCGCCGCCGCAGACCATTTGCCTTTGCAGCTATTGCTGCTCTTATTATTCTGCTGTGCGCCTGCACCGCATATGCGGCGGTATCACTATACAAAAATGTGTTTGGCCAAGCAAGGGAGCAGATGAGAGAAACCAAGGAGCAGCACGAAGCGGCATATCCTTCAATAAGGGCCGAAATAGAAAACGACGCTTCCGAGCAGGCAAGAGAAATGGATATGTGGCTGGATTTTCAGGCAACGGAGGATGCGGTTATGCTCCGTGTAATGGAAGCAATTTCGGATAATGCCGTTGCCGTGGGGCAGCAGGAGGGAGAGTTGATACTTTCCGAATTCTGCTTCTATACCCCTGCGGGAACAAACGATGTGGTTACGCAGCGGCTTTTTGTGGGAATGGCTGCGCCGCTGCAAAGGAAAATGCCTGACTCGGTTGAAATTGCCGTAAACGGCCATATGAAAGAAGCCGTTAAGGAAAGCTTCCCGCTAAAGGGCAACGATACGGAGCATTACGCCGTCTACTCTACCCCATGGATGCAGGAGCTTCCATGCAATATACTTATAACGCTCAGCGCACAGGATAGCGACTTCTGCTTCAAATACGACCGTCAGGCGGATAAAGTGCAGCTTCCCAAGGATGAGCCGGAACGGAAAGCGTGGCTTTCGGAATCCGCGCGGCTTTCGGAGCTGGTCGGACTTCCGCTGAAAATAGCTTTCGACGGCGCACCCGTCACCGTAATGGGTATTACCGCCGCCGTAAAGGACGTTTCCGTTGACGATTCCGCTTTAACCGTTATGCTGTCGCTAACGGCGGGGGAGGGTGCGTCGGGCAGCGTAAGGCTCGGCAGCATCAAAGTAAATATCGATGGAAAGACCTATCGCATGGGCGAAAACCTGCTCGTAAAAAGGCTTCTTCCGGATGATGTCGAGCTGCATCCTATGCACAGCGCGGAAACCTGTTGGGAGATACAGTTACCCATAAGCCCCGAAAACATCGATGGAAGGAGCATCGGCTTCTCCGTAAACGTAAAGGTGCAGGAGCTTACGGAAGGCTGGCAGCAGGAATACGAAGAAGCCGAAAAGGAGCTTATATGCAATATATCCTTCTAATACCCCGCGTCAAGGTCTATTATGCTGCCGTCAATGGCGTTGATTGTCAGCATAGCGCCATTGGTCACATTGGTGAAATCTCTATCCGGTAGAATCATCATTATTTCGCTGCGGGTGCCGAAAAAGTTCCATACGGGGATATAAAGGCCGTGGTCAAAGCGGTCCTGCTCAGCTATCCGCCAAAGGCTGAGTGTTACCCTGTCTATCGAAATATCTATGCTCTTTATCTGTTTGTCCTTTGCATCCGGCTCATATATTATGGGCAGCATCTTTTTTGCTATTTCCTCTATTTCATGGAATGGCTTTAGCGCGGAATCCTCAGTGACAGTTTCGGTAGATGCAACGGGCGAAGTCCAGCTTATGTCAAATATTCCCGTGTCATCCACGCGGAATTTGAAGGATTCATACCCCCATGTAGGCGCAAAGGCATCGTGCTTTATTGCGGTTTGGCTGCTTTCATGGGCATTCAAAATATTAGCGCATTGCGTGCCGTGTATTAGGCGGGTGCAGAATATTTCATATGCGAATGCCGATGTCTCAGGTCTACCGTTGAGTTCGTCGCGGTCATTGCAAAGATATATGTCGCTTACCGCCATAACGTCCGCAAGGCCGACCTTGGCAATGAACGCCTCAACCGCCGCGGCGGCTTCCGCCGGGGTAAGGCTTATAAACGCTGAGGCCTGCTCCGGCAAAGCGTCACCGCGCTCCATGCGCATAGCGTCTGCGTTGATGTAACACCTATCGCCCCTGTCATTCATGCGCATGCAATGCAGGCTGGCGCGCCGTGATACGCCCAGTATGGTACTGCCCGTCTGATTTCCGTTCCTGTCGTAGCCCTTTATCTCTATGGCCTTCGTGTTGTCGTAATGGTTATGCACGTTGAAGAACAAACGCTGCTCGTTATTTGTGGCGTGTAGACCGTAGTAATGCGCAACGTTTCTGTATTCGCCTAAATCGACGGGGATTCGCTTCAACTCGGGCGTAGCCGGCACCGGCTCCACGGAATCCGGCGCGGAAGGATATGCCGCTTCAAGCGCGTCTATTTCCTCCTGCGCTTCCTCAGGTGTATCCAGTCCGTCTATCATGCCCGCCTGCACCTGCTTATAATATAATATCGCTTTTTCGATATCGGATTTTGTTTGCACATATTTCTGTTCAAACATGGGCGTGTCGCCTATGAATGCGTTCCAGAAGGCCGTAACCGTCTCCTGCGAAAACTCCGCCGCCTCCACCCGCACTATTGGGAGCGCACCGTTCGGGGCGGTTACAACCGCCTCCACGCTTATGTTAAGCTTGCCGCTGGCTCCGGTTTGAGTGTAGGAAAGCGCATCGGGTATTGCATAACGCTCCTTCAGGGAAAAGGTCGGCGCATCGGTTGTTGCGGGCGTTGACTGCGCCTTTTCTATCATCTTGTCCGTATCCTTCTGCACCACAACCGCCGCCTCGGGCGTTGGCTGGCAGGCGATCAGGGCAAATACGGTAAATATTGAAAGCAGAATTGCCGTGAATCTTTTCATTGTTACCTCCTTAATAGCCCCATGTAAAATTTATCACGCTGCCGTCAATGGCATTTATTGCGAATAAAACTATCGGCGCCTGCGGCCAGCGGTAGGCGATACCGCCCGAAAAATCAAACGACTGCTCTCCGGTGCTATGCGTTGCTATGTTGTGTCCGTAAAATACCCATGCGGGAACGAGTAAACCCGTTGTCCCATCGCCGTTCGGTTCCCGAACACGCATCAGGCACAGTTCTATATCATCCACGTTTATTTCAATATTCCCGTCCGGATATCGCGTATTAAGCATCGGCTCGTATTGTACCCTTACCATCTTTTCAAATACACCCATGATTTCCGGGAAACTTTTAAGCACAGCATTTTCCTGCACCACATCGCCAACGGCAATGGGAGACATCCAATGAACCGAAGCAATGCCGTTATTATCCACAGTGAAGCAGATATATTCATAGTTCCAGCTTATCTGAAATTCGCTGCCGGTGCTTCCGCCGGCAATGGTATTTAGCATAATGGGAATATTATCCGCCATCCTCGCATAATAAAATTGCCATGCGTAGTTCTGCGCGGGATTTTTAAGCCCTTCGATGTATTTACCGTTTTCCCATCTTCCGTCAACAAGCCCTGTACCCTTGTCGTCTACTATAAACGCCGCACCTACGCCGAAATCACCGTCCATTCCGGCGGCGGCAAAGAATCCGTCGCACAGCGCTTTTGCTTCATCATAAGAAATTGTAAGCTTTCCCTGCGCCGCTTCGGGCAGCGAGCTTCCGTCAGTTCGCAGCATCCCTTTTGTAGTATATGCCGGCGTGGAATTATCCCAATAGGATAAAACTCCGGACTTATGGTTTGCGGACTCCAAGTCCCGCAAGGATGCGGAAAGCGCAGTTGAAACGCTAATGCCCCGCGTATAGCCATCAAAAGAGGCGCTTAACAGGTAGAAGCGCGAGGTTTCCCCGGCGATTGAGATTCCGTTTTCATCGGTAGCCTGTCCTTCGTACAATGTCATTGTGCCGTCAGAAGCAGCGGGCGCGGGAAGCGTTTCCGGCGCAGTCTTATACCGTTCCTCTGCTGCGGCAATCAAAGCAAGCATCTCATCCTCGGTTTGGCCGTTGTTCAAATAGCTCTTATCCTCAAGCCGCTGCCTAAGGAGGAGTATCTGCTTTTCTATATCGGCCATGGTTTCCCGGATGTAGCTTTGGTTTATGGGCTTTTCATCGGGAAAAAGATAATTGAATATTCCCGTAACCTGCTCCTGCGTAAAAACGGTTATGGCGGCCTTGCGTATAGGGATGCTGCCAACATCGGGCTTACGCACTTTAGTGTCAACATGAATTTTCAGCCTGCCGCCCGCAGTTTCATTATCGAAAACATAGCGCCCCTCCGGTATGGACAAATCGGAAAGCGTCTGGCCGTTTTCCATGTTTGCCGCCTGTTCAACCATTCTGTCCGTATCCTTCTGCACCACAACCGCCGCCTCGGGCGTGGGTTGGCAGGCGGTTAGTGCAAATAAGGTAAATATTGAAAGCAAAATTGCCGTGAATCTTTTCATTGTTACCTCCTTAATAGCCCAAAGCCCGGTCTATTATGCTGCCGTCTATGGCGTTGATGGTGAGCATAATGCCATGAAGCGTTTCATCTGTATTTCCGCTTGCAAAGCTTCGTTGCCGCGTTCCGTAGAAGTTCCAAACGGGGATTAGCAGCCCGTTATCCGCAGAACCCTGCTCCAGCACCCGCATCAATTCTAAACGCGCTTCTGTAATATTGCAGGTAAGGCTCAGGCAATCCTTGGCTTGGTATTGCCAAATCACCCGCACCATTTTTTCAAATATCTGCTGTATTTCGGAAAATGGCAAAAGATTGCAGGAATACACCCTGATATCGCATATTTCCAACGGGGAGGCCCATTCCGCATATACTATTCCTTCATCATTCACAAGAAAAACCAACCGCTCGTAAATCCAAGCCGAGCCGAATTCGCTATCGCTGCCAGGGGTGCCGGAGTAGCCGAAGATTGACGCGCAAGAGTATTGCTCTACCATGCGCTGACAGGTGACAAGATAGCATAGCTCCGCTGTATTCTGCGCCGCGTCCCCGTAGGTTGCGGCGTTATCATATAGCTCAATGCGCTCGATCCGCATCGGAACATTCAAGCTTGAAAGAAAGTGCCGCACCGTTTCCGCAGCCTGTTTTGGTTGCATAGGTAAACCTGGATGTGCCGCGTTTTCAAGGGCATCGCTTTCATTAACTTCAATTGTGCTGCTTTTTCCGTACACAATGCCGTTGTACCCAGGCGTGCAGTAAACAAAATTGCTGTTTTGCTTTCCGCCTTTACCGAGCGCTTCATACCATGCTTCGTTGGATAAACGGAATATGGTTCCGGCGTTATCCGTTGCATCAACCCCAATAAAGCGTCTGGAAGGGTTGCTGGAATCAACGTATTGTTCTATTTCAGGCGTAGCCGCCGCAGGCTCATATATATCCGGCGCCGCACCGTACAGCTTCCGCAAATGCTCAAGCTCTGCTTCCCGCAGGGCTTTATTCTCCTCATAATATTCGTTGTGCTGAATCCGTTCAATGTCATTTTGAATGTTAATTATCGCCTGTTCAAGCTCCGCTTTTGTTCTGTCGCCCTCTGTGCGCGGCTTGTACATGGCCTTGTCCCCTATGAGCAAGTCCCATAGTCTGTTTGTCAATTCCTGCGAAAAAGAACCTGCCTTTACGGTAATAACCGGAATAGCGTCGGTTTCGGGCAGAATGACTGCGGCGTGCGCAAGTATCGTAAAACCATCCTCTTCAGCCGTCACGTTCATCATGTCAGGCGCAGCAAGCTGTTCCCTAAGCGGCAATGCCGCCGATTCGCCATCTCCGGTCGCCTGTTCAACCATTCTGTCCGTATCCTTCTGCATCACAACCGCCGCCTCGGGCGTAGGCTGGCAGGCGGTTAGTGTAAACAAGGTAAATATTGAAAGCAGAATTGCCGTGAATCTTTTCATTGTTGCCTCCTTAATAGCCCAAAGCCCGGTCTATTATGCTGCCGTCTATGGCGTTGATGGTGAGATAACTTGTGTATGGGTCATCGGCTTTATCGGTTGTTCCCCTGCCGCTATGCTGCCGCGTACAGGTTCCCATAAAGTCCCAAACGGGAACCAGCAGGCCGGAATTCGGGTAGCCTTCCTCTACGATACGCATAAACCCCAGTTTGACGCTGTTGATATTTATTGTTATGTTGTAGTCGGTGAATCGATCGTTTACAATGGGCAGCATGAGCTCCGCAATCTGCCACACCTCTTCAAAGGACAGCATATTGACCTGCTCCGAAACGGTTTCTTCTATGGCATATGGCGAGGCGTATTTCAGGTAGCAAACTCCGGTTTCGTCAATAAACAGCCTAAGCATTTCATATTCCCACGAAACATGAACGCTGTTAGGATTAAACTGGTTGCCGATATCGTTTGTAAAGGTAACGGGTATATTGTTGACCATTCGCGTGAACATAAACTCATATACTCCAAAGCCGCCCTCGGTGAGGAAATATGCCCGTTGTCCGGTGCAGGCCAAATCCGTAATATTCAGTCTGTCCGCCGTTTGCATTGCAAGTGCATATGCTTCTTCTGGCGTATAGCCTGTTTCCGCTGATAAATCCGATTTTATATTGAGAAATGGCGAAGAATCGGGCGTGCCTACCAATACCAAGGACATGGCGGCATATCTGTTCAGGTTTTTGCAATATTCTATTACCTCTTCCTGACAAAACAGATTGGATATTGCGGCAAAATCTTCGGTGGCTTGGAGGGAAAAGGGAAACTCTTGCCGGAAGTCATGCTCCGCTACGTCCATGGTATCCGGCGCAGTTTCAAGCTTTGCCATAAGCTCGGCTATATCCGCGTCAACCTGCTCAACCGATTCGTATTTCATATCGAGATCTCCGCTTTCGCGCATCTTTATAAGCCGGTCGATAGATTCCTGAATCATTGACTTCGTGTATTTCTTGTTATTGGGGTCAAGCGGCATTGCCCCATTAAACAGAACATCCGCAAAGCGCCGTATATCATCCCGCGTGAAGGAACCGTGACCGACACGTATCATGGGCAGCCCCTTAGCGTCCGGCACGGTAACATCCGCTTCAATATATACTTTTACATTTCCCTGTTTGTTTTCTAATGCTTTGTGCAGGGTTTTGGGTGCTTTAAGGCTTTCTGACAGCAATAAGTCCGGAACATGGCTCTCATCCAATTTTGCCTTCTCTGTTAGTTGGCCAAAGTCCTTCTGCACCACAACCGCCGCCTCGGGCGTGGGTTGGCAGGCGGTGAGGAGGAGAAGTGCGGCAAGCAGCGCGATTATAATCTTTTTCATTTTATCACATCCCTTTTTAAGATGCTTTTATAGTACACGAAAGCATGTTTTCAAGTATTCAGCAATATGTTTTCAAAGTGTAATTTATATGGGGAGTTCTATTTCAACGCAGGTTCCAAGCTCTATCTGGCTGAGTATGCTGAGCTTTCCGCCGTGCATCGCCACTATGCGCTTCACCAGCGCAAGACCGAGCCCGACGCCGCCCGCCTTCCTTGAACGGGATTTATCCACCATGTAAAACGGCTCCGTTATGCGCTTTACGGAATCGGCGGGTATACCGCAGCCGTCGTCCGTAACGCTTATAAGGCCGCCGCTGCATACGATATGCACATGCTTCGCGTGCGCTTTGCGGGCGTTGTCAAAAAGGTTTATCAGCACGCTTGCCATAAGGTCGGCGTCCATGCTCAGCGTTTCGCTTCCGCAGGCCATATCAAGCGCCACGCCGTCCCGCTTGGCAATAGGCAGCAGCGTCTTTTCCACGCTTTCAAACAGCTCCGTTACCGGCGTTGGCGCAATAGTTATGCCGCTGCCGCCGTCCAATGCTATAAGCTGCATAAGCTTTTGCGAAAGCCGCTCAATGCGGGAACACTCGGCGTTTATGTATGCCGCCGCTTCCTCGCGCTGCTCTTGGGTCAGGCGTGTTTTCATCAGCGCTTCGGAATAGCCTATTATGGCCGTCATGGGCGTTTTAAGCTCGTGCGTGAGCGCTGCAAGCAGCAGCTTACGCGCCTCGGCAACGTCTTTTATTTCCGCAACGTGCTTTTCAACCGCCTCCGCCATTGCGTTAAAGCTGACGGAAAGCGCAGCTATTTCGTCCTTGCCCTTAACGGGGATGCGGCTTTGATAATCGCCGTGCGCAATCGCTGCGGCGCTGCCCTGAAGCGCTTTAAGCGGCCTGAGCACACGGAACACGGAATACGCAAGCACCGCCGCCGTAAGCAGCACCAAGCCAAGGCTTACTGCGGCAAGCTTTGCGGTAAGGCTTGCATTGCTGCTGTAAACCTGCTCTATGTTTTTTACTAAATATATATCGTATACGCCGCCGTTGATAGTGTTTGCGGAACCCACAACTATATGCCGCGCGTTATCATGCATAACTATCGTATACTTAACCTCCGTGCCGTTGCCCGAACGGGTCTTTGCATCGGTCAGTATGTCGGCAGGGTCAAGCTCGCTGCCGTTATGCAGATATTCGCCGTCTTTGCGCATGGCGTATTGCGAACGGCTCAATGACCCAGAGGAATACTGGCGGAACAGATATTTGCCAAGGCTTTGCTGCGTGGTATCCGATAGGCCGTCCTCATATGTGTTGCGGAGGGCGCTTTGAAAGGACTGCACAAGCAAATGCTGTTCGGACAGCGCGCTGTCAATGGCGGTATTTACGCTGTTGCCGTTGGCCGATATTATAAGCACGGTGCAGCACGCGGCTATGGCAAGGGCGCATAGGGAAACGGCAAGAAGCGCAAGCTTTACCCGTATCTTCATCCGCTCAATCCTCCAGCCGATAGCCTATCTTGGGCAGGGATGCTATTGTAAGGCCCGTCTTTTTTCTTAGCTGAGCAACATGCACGTCCACCGTGCGGCTTTCGCCGAAATAATCGCCGCCCCACACCGCCGCCATTATGCGCTCGCGGGAGAGGGCAATGTTCTTATTCTTTATAAATAATGTCAAAAGCTCGAATTCAAGCGGCTTTAGTGGCAAAGCTTCGCCGTTGCGGTATACCGCGCGCTCGTCCGTGCGAAGCTCAATGTCGCCTGCGCGCAAAAGCTTGCTTGCGCCGCCCGTGCGTTCAAGCACTTTGTCCATGCGGACTATGAGTTCAAGTATTTCAAACGGCTTTACTATGTAATCCTCAGCGCCGGATTTTAAGCCCTGTACCTTGGATTCGATGTCGTTTTTTGCGGTCAGGTATATAACCGGAATGCCGCGCTCCCTAAGATGCGGCAGCAGGGCGAAGCCGTCCACCTCCGGCAGCATAATATCCACAAGCGCAAGATCGAACCGTTCAAAATCGCGCAGCTTTGCAAGCGCCTCGTTTCCGTCATAGGCGGGAACAGTTTCGTAGCCCGCCACGGTAAGGCTTGTGCAAATAAGCTTGTTTATGGCTTCCTCGTCCTCTATAACAAAAATGCGGCTCATGCGCTTACCCCCTTGCGATAGTTGATTTATTATATCGCATTTGGCGTTAGCAAAGCCGCATCAAAGTGTAAACAAATTGTAATTCCGCTCAGGGTGTTGGGAAATCAATACCCTTTCTGCGGGTCTATGACGCTGCCGTCCACGGCGTTTATTGTAAGGAGCGCGCCCGGCAAATCGTATGGGGGCTTTGAAGAAAATGTTGCCCACTCATATTCGCTGACGTATTCGCCGTAAAAGTTCCACACAGGTATAACAAGGCCGTATTCTATTGCGTTTTCCTCGGTCACACGCTGCAATTCAAGCTGTATTCGGTCTATATTTAGCGTTGCGCGCAGCAGGTCGTCATCGCCATGCACATATCCGCCGTATATAACGGGCAGCATACGCATAGCAATGGACGCTATTTCCGAAAACGGCAGAAGGTTCGCGTTTTCCGTGATTATTTCCGTTATTTCCATCGGCGCGCGCCAGCTAAAGCTTTCTATGCCTTCATCGGACACAACGCATTTTATGCGTTCATAAAACCAGCTTGGCGTAAGGCTTGTTTCGGTTTTGAAATTGTTGGCGTTGGCTTCCAGCACATTACGGCACGGTATGCCGCCTACGGACTGGCCAAGCGTTACAATATAGATACAGCGTGGCGGCTCGTCGGAAAGCACATCGTAGATTGTCTGAGTTTCTCCGTTTACCGTCTCCGTAAGGTAATAGTGCCGCTCAAGCAGAAATACGCTGTCCGTCTTTAGCGATACGGGCAAGGCGGAAATTGTGCTTTCGACCAGTGCGCGCGCTTCTGACGGCGTTATGGTAAGGCTGTCCTTGGCCTGCTCCGGCACAACGGATTCGTCAAGCAAAAGCGTATAGATTTCCTTGGCGCCGCCATCGTTGATGCGGGAGCCGCGGTTGTATGATAGTGATGCGCCTATCTCTTCGCCCCAGTCCACGCTTTCATCATCGTAAGCCATGCGGAGCGGGTCGTTTCGCACCGAAAAACTCCGCCCATAGCTTTCATCGGATGCGGCGAAAGGCTTTTCCACGGCACTTACGCCCATATAGCGCCCAATATCCGGCTTGTTGGTGCTTATTATCATTTCGCGCAGTGTCCCGTCGGATATCATCTTAGCCGGGTCATCGGGTATGGCGGCAAGCTCCGCTTCAAGGAAGTCAAGCATCTTCTGTGCCTTTTCCCGTTCCCTGCCGGTACTCTCCTTTACGCGGCTCATGCACCTAAGGATGTTTTTTTCAAGCCACGCCTTGTTAAAGCCGCTGGGCGTGGTGTCGTAAAGCGTTACGCCGCCGCGGAAGCGGTCAAAGAACGCGCTTACAACCTCCTGCGTGAACTGTATCGGGCGCACCTGTGCAATGGGCATGGCTTCGGCCTCGGGCACGCGCACCACGGCGTCAATATCCATTGTAAGCCGTTCGCCTACGGGCGTTATATCCGCCGTATACCTCTCCGGCGCCCCAAGCCTGCTTAGCAGGGGATACCGCTCGCCGTCATCAGGCATTGTTTCGGTGTTTATAGGCGTTTTCTGCGCCTTTTCTATCATCTGCTCCATATCCTTCTGCACCACTATCGGCGCATCGGGTGTTGCTTGGCAGGCGGTGAGGAGAAATAGTATAGCAAGTGCAATAACAAATGTCCTTTTCATAATCAATATCCTTTCTGCGGGTCTATAACGCTGCCGTCCACGGCGTTGACGATAAGATGGCAGCCGTATCCGTCGCTGTGATGGTCATAACGTGTGCCGTCGTTATATATGGCGGTTCTTGTGCCGTAGAAGCACCATGCGGGCACGAGCAAGCCGTGACCTATGGAGTTTTGCTCTGTCACGCGCACGAATTCGAGCGAAACGCGGTCTATATCGAAATTCACGCTGCCCATGAAATCCTCCCTCGCAAGCGGCTCGTGCGATATGGGCATCATCTTTTCAAAAACGGAGACTATATCCTCAAACGGCATCAGCGTACAGTCCTCAACCACGGTGTTCATTATGGTGAGCGGCGAATTCCAATTCATGCTGATTATCCCGCTTCCGTCCACACGGAAGCTCATCCGCTCATAGTCCCAGCTTTCGGCAAGCGCATCGTTGGAAGCATAGCTTGCGCCGACTCCGGTAGATGCACAGGGAACGCCCTCGACTATGCGGCGGCATTCAAGCATATAGCAATATGGCTTGGGGTCAGAACCGCTGCTTTCGCCCTGTGCAAAGCCGATATCATACGTATCAAAGGGGAGGCTGTTTGCTTCAAGAAAGCTTTTAACTATCGTGCGGGCTTCATCGGGCAAAACGCCCGCTTTTTGTGCTGCGTCCGTCGGCAGCGGCATTTTTGAATTCGGCGCGTTGAATGCGTTTGCAGCGGCTGCGGAGTAGAACAGTCCTGCTCCGGTGGCTTTTGCGCGGCCGGATAGATGCATTGCGTTTTCACTGAATACGGCGGAGGTCAGCATGTCATCGTTGTTTTTTACCCAAAACTGCGCACCGAAATCCTTGGTGTAGCCCGGCACGGCATTCTCCGCCGCGTGCAGACCTAAATAGCTTCCTATTACGCCGCCGTCGGGATCGGTAAGCTCCATGCGTCCCAGCGTGCCGTCCGATGGTACAAGCTCGTTATCCTCCGGTGCGGAGGCGTACAGCTCCTCAAGCATTGGAACCAATTCATCGGCATAGTAGGCGGCGGTGGAAATATCGTCCTCGTTGCCCGAAGCCGCAAGCTGCGCGGCATTCTTTTTTGCGCGTATAAGCTGCTCTTCTATCTGTGTCTTGCTCATGCGGTCGGGAAGTATATACATGGTCTTTTCGCCGCAAAGCAAATCGAATAAGCGCGAAACTTCCTCCTGCGTAAAATCCCGCGCCGCAACGCGCACTATCGGCATTAGATAAACGTCGGGAACGTCCACGCCCGCCTTAACGTCTATTTGCAGCTTGCCTTTTTCCGTGCGGTAGTCATATTCCGCGGGGAAGCCGTATCTTTCCCTTATTGCAAGTCTCGCGTCGCCTTCCGCAAACGCCGGCGCGGAATCCGCCCGTTCTATCATCTGCTCCATATCCTTCTGCACCACTATCGGCGCATCGGGGGTTGCTTGGCAGGCGGTGAGGAGAAATAGTATAGCAAGTGCAATAACAAATGTCCTTTTCATAATCAATATCCCCTTCCCAAGTCAATCGTACTTCCGTCTACCGCATTGATGATTAGTATGGGAAACGGCTCTTTGTTCCATGAGCTTGCGTTGCCGTGGGCAAAGTCATACAATGTGCTGCCATCATTGCTCACAACCGTATTATTGCCGTAAAAAACCCATGCAGGCACAAGCAGTCCTGTTGCTTCACTGTCCCGCTCACGCACCCGCACAAGGCAAAGCTCTACCGTGTCTATATTTATATCCATCTCTCCGCTGCCATCTGTCCATTTGTTCAGGAATGCTTCATATTCTATCCTTATCATGGCTTCAAAAACGTCAATGATATCGTTGAACGGAAGAAGAGCTGCATTTTCTGTTACCGTGTCCATGATTTCTATTGGGTTATGCCACGAAAGATATGTAAGGCCGCTGTTATCCACCGTGAAGGATATGTACTCATAGTACCATGGCAGAGAGGTCGTGCCGTTATTTGAATCGTCAAGCCCGATATCGGTATTGACAAAGCAGGGTATGCTGTTAATCATCCTTGTGTAATAAAGTCGGTAAGCGTAGTTTTCGGCCGGAGTGCCAAGCTCCTTACCGTCGCCGCTGTATACCCCCGTGCCGGTATCGCCTACCAGGAATGCGTGGCCAAGCTTATAGTCGTCCGAAAGTTCGGCAGCCGCAAACATATCATCGCAAAGCGCTTTTGCCTCGTTAAAGCTTATGGTGAGCTTTTTACGCGCCGCCTCCGGCAGATTTTTGCCGTCCGTGCGGAGTATGCCCTGAGAATTGTATTCGACAGTTTTCTTCGTCCTTGAATGCACGCGATAATATAGATGGGTTCCGAATCCGCTATTTGCGGAA
>OLOW01001366.1_pt1 | contig 17020 bp, 11 predicted proteins | sample 1672801 | NCBI WGS metagenome assembly OLOW01 (sample SAMEA3136725, study PRJEB25190) | human gut metagenome | biome: human gut; feature: human-associated habitat; material: faeces | place: Austria | collected 2013 | reverse complement strand
TGTCCAGGGATTTGAACGCAGATAAGCATACCCACGCTTCAAGTGTGCGGAGCACTAAGCGGCGGGTGAGGGGGGATGCTTCTGTCAGTGGAAGCCTTTAGCTCCCACTGACAGATCGCGAAGCGACTGCGTTCATGAGCAAGTAGCAAAGCGGATTGCGAATGTCCGCTTTACATAAATCAAACACGCTCTAACATCGCTTTTTCCGAAAAACTATAAAAATATTGTGCAAAATGTCGAAAATTACTAAAATTTATCCAAATTATTGATAAAAGATGATAAAAATACTATAATAAGAATATAATATCCAGGGTCAAAAGATCAAAAGTCGTTTATGCTTTGATTTGAAGGTAGTTATATCGTGTTCTTATAGAAAGGCTCCGAAAGGAGCTTTTCGTGCCGTTATACTGTTTTGGGAAAGTTCTGTTAAAGGAAGCGTGAAAATATGAAGAGAGAAAATCGTGTAAAGAAAATAGTGGCGATGATGCTTGCACTGGTTTTGTCAGTCTGTCAGATCCCGGTGATTTCTTATGCTGAGGATGATGCGGAGCAGAATGGTTTTATTTCTTCAGAGGAAATTAATCCTGAAGGCATGGATGATTATGGATTTATTGGTGGAGAAGAGTACAGTGATGAAATAAATCCGGCAGAGTCGGAGAACCCTTCCCTGTCTGCTCCTGAAACAGCAGTAGCAACAGAAGCTGCAGAAACGGCAGAAGCAACAGAAACAGCAGCAGCAACAGAGGAAACAGATGTTGAGAAAAGCTTAGAAGCCCTGACTGCGAATGCCGAGAACACTTCCGGACAGGCCCTTGATCTGACGGATTATCTGACAGATGTCAATATAAATCAGCCTTTTGAAGGTGGAACCTTTTCCATTGAGCTGGGATATACCCTTAACACCAGAGTATTGAAAGAGAGGGGAACTAACAGTCTTACGTATCAGCTTCCACTTAACATCAGTGCATTAGAGGATTATGATGGCAATATCATAGACAGCACTACGAAGGAAAAGGTAGGAACGTACCATATTGACTCTGCCACAGGTAAGGCTACGCTGCTTTTTGACGATACATATGTACAGGCAGGAAGTACAGATACGGATATCATTGGTACTCTTAAATTATGGGCAAAAGCAAATGATGACCAGACAAGTGAAGACGGCAAAATTACCATAGATTTTGGAAAAGATATCAAGACGACCGTCACTGTGAAGACCGGACCGCCGAAACAATATAATGTAGAGGTAGAGAAGGAATGCTGTGGCAGTCACATTAATAAGAATGAAGATTTCTCTGCTAATTCCATTACGTATGACTATGTAATTGATATATCCACTACCACAGGTACCAAGGAGGATATCCAGGTAAAAGATATGCTGGATGGACTTAAGAGTGGGGATGCAGAATATGGAGCCATTTCTGTTAAGAAGTATGATAAGACCGGAAAGGAAGATACGTCTTATCAATATGATGACAAATTGACTGCTGGCACCGAAGGAGAGAGTGGAAATCTTAATTTCAGTGGAACCCTTCCGAAACTGGAAGAAGGAGAAAAATACCGCCTTACTTACAGCGTTACGAAAAAAATAAAAGCAGGGGAAACAAAAGGCTATGTGGCCAACCAGGTTTTGGTGTCGAATGAATATGTAAGTGATGCAGATGAAAATATCAAAGAGGAGTCCCTGTGGGATCTTCTGATCGATAAAGAGAAACTTGATGTAAAAAAGAATGGAGATGGAATAACAGGGACCTACAGCATCAAGATCAGCACAAAGTCCGGCACAGGCAAAGAGATCTCTCTTGAGGACTATATGAAGGTCCTGGCTGGAGAGAATGAAGCTGATGGAATAAAACGTGAATACACGGTTTCGGAAGTGAAAAAATATTCCGGAAATACAGAAACCGCAGATTTAACCCAGGAGAACAAGATTCAGGGGGATCCTGCATCAGGCAAATTGTCCGGAAAGCTGGAAGGGTTAAAGTCTGGTGAATACTATATCATTAAGTACACAGTAAAATTAAGTGATCTGCCAGCAGATAAAAGTAATGTTCTTACCCTTCAAAATACTGCAAAGGTAGAGGATGAACATAACCGTTCCCAGGACAGTACCTTTGATACGGTAACCAGAAGCGATGTTTTTGTAGAGAAGAGCAGCATCGGCAAACCGGTAATGAATCAAACTGCGAATACGGTTTCCGCTACTTATCAGATTAAGGTCAGCACGAAAGAGGGTACAGCTGGTCTTATTAATCTGAAAGATATTCTGGCTTTGTCCACAGATAAAGTGAAGTTAGAAAATGCGACATTTTCTGATTGTTCAATAAAAAAATATGGAGCAGATGGAACTGCAAAAGTTGAGGATGCATCATCGAATTTCACATTCAGTAAAGATGGGAAAATGACAGGAACTTTACCACAGCTTAGTGCAGGAGAGTATTATGTTATTGAATATAAAGTAACTCTTGGGAATATGCCTGCTGCTGAGAAGTTTACATTCACCATGTATAACACTGTAAATGTGAAAGATGGAAATAATACAGGTACAGGCAGCACATCTACAGGTGTTGACTGGACTGGCGGTAAATACGGTGACTGGATCCATAAAACAGGAGAATATAATAAGGACAGTGGAAAAATAAAATGGACCATTACCTTAAATCAATATGGATATGGAGACATCGATAAAAAACAGCTCAGTGATACACTGATTTCTAAAAGAGCAGATCAGGAGCTTGGTGAGGGAAAGAATATTTCTCTGGCAGAAGCAGATATTAAAATGTATGAGAGAGCCTATGATGACAATCATCAAAACTATACGGAAGTAGGCGGCCCATACATAATTCAGTTTCCCTTTACATTTACGGATCAGGCTGTTGTCAGAGATTCTGCTGGAAACTCTCATACGATAAATACGAAGAACGAGTTTTACATTGAGTATGAGACAACCATAGGGAAAACGGATCTGTCTTATGTGAAAAATGAGTATCTGAATACAGCCATTCTCGGAAATGAGAAGGATCAGGCTGATGTTGTAATAAAAAATCCACCGAAAATAGAGAAAAATTTCGTAAACAGTGATCCTGCAGCAGAAGGAGGCTACTATTTAAACTGGAAAACAGAAATTGAAGTACCAGGTGGCAACATTACAGCGGGAAGTTATTATACGGATTCTATATCTGATGCTTCTACTCATCTGTCCAATAATAAGAACCGGTTTACTGTAGCTCTGTTAAAGAAAATTGAAGTAAAGAATGGGGAAAAAAGCCTCACACGGGGGACTTCCGAGCAGGCTGAAAATGCAGATTATTATATTACGGTAACCGGTTATGAACAAAACGGGTATACTATAACATCAGATGTTCCCCTGGCTTCGGCCGGAAGATTGCTTAACATAATCAGTTTTAAAATTGTTTTTATGAAAGATATTAAAACAGAAGGAAACAAAATCCAGATTAAGTATAGTTCTTATGCATCAGGCAGTGATATGGCTCACAACACAGGTGATTATATCCAGGAAGGAGAAAAGGTTTCCGATAAAGCAGCCGGTCAGGGAAAAGTAGAGAATCTTCTGGAAAAGAAGAGTATGAATGGCGGAACCGGAGTTCATCCCATTTCAGCATTGTACAATTCCGTTACAGGAAAGTATATTTTAACATATAAGCTGGATGTAAATAAAAGCAATACTGCAAAAGGCGATATCACAATTACAGATCAGCTTCCGGCAGGAACGAAACTGGTTACAGTTCCGTGGAAAGCAAATGACGGAGCCCAGTCAGATAAGGATCATAAAGATTTTATAGATGGCGTTTATGTTCATTATTACAAATATGACAGCCATGATTATGGTGGAACAGGAAGTCCATATACATCAATAGAATGCATTAATGCCACCTACAATATAAAGGATCCAGGACAGGGAATTGATATCAATGATTTTGTAGGCAATCAGTTTACTGCAAAAGAAAAAGGGACAAAGGCAGAACTAAACAGTGAGACGAATGTTTTGACGATCCGTATTCCAAAAGGTGCCTATTCAGGTGATTTTGAAATACGTGGATATCATAATGGTTCAGAATATCCGCTTCTTGGTTATTTAAAGGATGTCAGCTTTTCCATGGCAATATATTATGCAGTGGAAATTTCCCCTGAGAATTGGGGCAGCTATGAAAAAACCTTTAAAAACAGCTGTACCTTAAAGGTGGATAATGGGATACCGGTTACCCAAACTGTAACAGACACTGTGGAAACAGATAAGGTTGCCAAAAAGGGAACTTATGATGCTGCCTCAAACACCCTTTCCTATGAACTGGATATCAATCCACAGGGAACGAAGCTGATTAAAGGACAGGAGAACAAGCTTAGTATAATAGATTCCCTTATTTATGATAAGAGAAAGCTATGCCAGAATCATCAGAACCATGAAAACGACCAGGTTCATGATGCAATTACCCAGGTAGCGTTAAAACCAGGTTCCCTGAAACTGTATAAAGTGGAGAAGGATGGCAGTGAGATTGAGCAGACATCCGATGTTATCCAGGATCTGAAGCTGGAAACAGCAGAACAGTCAGCGAATGAGGGAAAAATGACCATCAGCTTGAAGGTTCCGGATGGAGCTCATTACAGACTGCGGTATTCTTATATGCTTACCATCGGTATAGAAGCTCAGGCCTGCAGGATGGAATTGAAGGCGACGAACACAGCTTCCATAACAGGTCTGGCAAGTACAGGAACCTCTTCAAGCGATGAAAAGAAGTTTTCCGCACAGGGAAGTGAAGCTACCTCTACACTCAACTACACAACGGCTGTATTGTATAAGCGTGACAGGGAGAACCAGGCGAAGACCTTGTCAGGTGCAGAATTCCAGCTGGATAAGTACAATGGAACAGACTGGACATCCATTGGAAGATTTACAACCGGGGAGGATGGCAGTGTACAACTGGGAGAACGGATAAACAATGTATATCGTATCGGTTATAACTGTGCATACCGTCTCCATGAGATAAAGGCTCCAGATGGCTATAAGCTTCTGGAAAGTGACAAATATTTCTGGATCCCCAATTCAAAGTTCAAAACAGAAATTGTGCCTACAGATTGGAAAACAAATACACTGTATGTGGAAAACTGGCTGGATGTTTTGTCCGGGTATGTTTTTGTAGATGATGAGAAACAGGATGTTGCAAAAACAGATTTTGAAGTGAATAAGATCTGGAAGAACGCAGATGGAGAATTGGTCAGCGGGGAAGGCTCCATAGAAGTAACACTTTATCGAACGGGTAGTAAGGAGGACATGAGCAGCGGAAGTCCGGTAGGGTCTGCAGTAACGCTAAATGACGGGAACAGCTGGCATTATGTGTGGTCTGAACTGGAAAAATATCAGTCCGATGGAACTCCTTATTACTATTATGTGAAGGAAACTATAAACAATGACAGTTGGGAAGTATCCTATTCCAATAAGGAAGCATTGGCTTCTGACGGAGAAGACCGTTCCTTTATCATTACCAATACTTCCAAAGAGGATTCTACCTCAGTAAAGGTAAGAAAGGTATGGGAAGATGAAAATGGTTTGCCTTTGACCGCTTTCCCCAGGGATCAGGTAAGGGTAAGTCTGAAACGAAGATATCCTGTATCAGGAAGTGGTACAACGTCAAATGGCATTCAGGTGAAGGCAATACTGAAAGGGAAAGACTATACGGATCAGAATCAGGTTACCACCAAAACAGAGACTATAACAGTCCCGGAAGGGGCAAAAGTAGTCATCAGTGCCAAAAGTCCGTATTCAAACGGTTTTTCCGGTATCACCTCCATTGCTCCAATGGCTGCAGAGGTGCATTATGGAAATGCCGGCTCCTATTCTTTTGGCAGTGGAAATCAGTATAGCGGAACCATTGAGACACTTTCCTTCCGGGCATATCGGGATACAACTGTGAATATTGGAAACGATGTCTGTGTATATGAGTTTAGCTCATTTAAGGCAGAAGAGGATACCGGGGCAGGCATTGAAGGTGCAGACGGCTGGGTTGAGGATAAGAATTTTGAGGATACAGTGGAGTTGTCTGACTCAAACAGCTGGCAGTATTCCTGGGATTTATTAGCCAAAACAAGTCCGGCGGGTACCCCATATTACTACTACGCTGTAGAAGAAACTGCTGTAGAAGGATTTAAAACCACTTACAGCTATCAGGCTGCTACAGGAGAAATCTCCGGGCAGCAGGGAGTTACAGGTGGCGATATCACAGTTACAAACGCAAAAGAGCAGGAGAAAGTCCATATTACTGTGAAAAAAGCCTGGGAAGGCTATGACTGGAATGAATATGATTCCTATGAGGTTCAGGTACAGCTTCTCAAAGATGGAGTGAAAGAAGGTTCGCCGGTTACTTTAACTGGATCCGGTCCGGACCGCTGGACATACACCTGGTCTGATCTGGAAAAGGGACCTGTCTATTCTGTGCAGGAGAAATCCGTTACAGTAAGGGATGCTGCCGGTAACGTAACAGAGATTCATAATTTTGATACCACATATGCGGCGGCAGATGATAATACCATTACGATAACCAATACCAAAAAGCCGCAGGGAATCCTCTTACCGGGAACCGGTGGGAAAAATGGCTGGATTTTTTATGGGTTAGGAGCAGGCTTCTGGCTGATCTCACTTAGCTGGTTTGGTCTTACCTTTAAGAAAAGAAATAAATTTACGAAAACAGTAAAGGAGGGGCGGAAGGGAATACCATAAAAGAAATACCTGAAAAATCAGGAATTGAAAAAAGCCGGCTCCAGGCAGGATGGAGAAAAAAGATGAAAGAGAAGAAAGGCAGAAGATTATGAAGAAAAGCATAAAAGCAATAGGGATGTTCGCATTAGCTGCGACCTTATCAATGGGAATGACATCTGTGGCGAATGCAACAACAGGAAATTATACCATTACCATCAACGAGCAGGAAGGCTCAGCCAATTCCATAAATGGAAATACATATACCGTGTATAAAATCGCTGATTTTGACGTTTCTGGCGGTAAATATACGAATATTAAGGCTGCTGATGGGTTTGAAACTTTAGAGGCAGATTTAAAAGCCCTGGATGGGAAAACAACGGATTCATCTGAAGCTAAGACATTTGCCAATAAAGCGGCTGCTCTTGTGAGTGCTGCTACACCAATAAACAGTACCACTATTGATGGAACAAAAGGAACCGTCTCTGTAACAGAAACAGGTTATTACCTAATTGTAGATACTGCTCATGAAGCTACAAACCCATATCTGACCACCAGATATATTTTGAAAGCGGTAGATGGACTGAATGATGATCTTGATGCATCTGATAATAGCGAAAATGTTTACGTAAAAACCTCCAAAGCAGGTGTTACCAAGAAGATCGTCAGTGAGCACACTGGAACATTAGAGGATGCCAATACTGTTGCAATCGGAGATACCGTTACCTATCAGCTGGATGCTGACATCCCGATGTATAAAGAAGATGCCACAGATATTTACTATGAGCTTACCGATACAATGAGTGCTGGACTTACTTTTACAGGAATTACTTCTGTAGAAATCGGAAATGATGGTGAAACCTGGAGTAAGGCAGATTATAGTGAAACTCTTGTTAATGCAGAAATAAATAAGCCCGGTGCCACTGTAAAGATTAAGTTGACAGATGATGCTCAGCTTAGAACCAACAGAAAAGTAAAAGTAGTTTTAACTGCAAAACTGAATGATAGCGCAAATGTAGGAGTATCTGGAAATCCGAACTCTGTAGATCTGAAATATTCGAACAGCTATACCGGAGGCGGAGACAGTTATACCACTCCGGAAGATACCGTTATCACTTATACTGGTGAGTTAAAGCTTATCAAAAAGGATCAGGATGATCAGGATAAGATTCTGAAAGGTGCTGTATTTGATATTTACCGTGTTGTCAAAGGCGATGAGTCTGTTGATAAGACCGTTGAAATTGGTGGACAGAGTGTAAATCTCCATAGAATAGCCACAACTTCTCCGTCAGACACAGATGGTAAAATTACTGTTAAAGGTCTGGATGTGGGAACATACTACGCAATCGAGACAATTGCACCAGAAGGCTACAGCATTAAGGAAGAGCCAATTGAGCTGAGATTAACAGTAAGCCAGACAATGGGCTTAGATGGAAATGGTGATGCAGGTGATGCAGAGAAAGTAACAGTTTACACAAATACATCTGCAGTTGATGCAAACTCTACCGTTATTGTTAATTATCCGGCAGAGTGGAAAACAAATGAAAATGGGGAAGCAACAATCCTCAACGCAAAGGGTCTTTCCCTCCCTGGAACCGGTGGTATGGGTACAACTCTCTTCACCTTCGGTGGACTTGTACTTGTTCTGGTAGCTGGTATTATGTTTGTTGTTTATATCCGCAGACAGAAAAAACAGTCATAACAAGTTATAAAACAGTTTTATTCCTGGTCCGGCATCTGCCGGGCCAGGTGACAAAAAGAGCAGGATTCATCTTTTGTGTTCCTGTGTTCACGAAAGTCGTGGACGCCAGACCAGAAAGGATGATAGATTTTATGGATAAGAGTGGAAAAAAGCGTACATTTGCGCTGAAGAAACTTTATCCAATGGGACTAATACTTGTTATTTTCATCATTGGAATGGGATTTATTCTGTACCCTTCAGTGGGAAATTATGTAACCTTAAATACAGCATCTGTCACCATTTCTGATTATAAAAAAGTGGTAGATGGTATGCCGGACCAGGAGACTGAGGAAAAACTGGAAAAGGCAAGACTTTTTAATGAGCATCTTTATTATGGGACAAATGAAGAGGGGGAAGATCAATGCCTGAATATGGACAATGGCGTGATCTGCTATGTGGAGATCCCAGAGATCAGTGTCTATCTTCCTGTTTATTATGGAACAGACGACGAGGTGCTTCATAAGGGCTGCGGCTATATCGAAAATACCTCTCTTCCTGTAGGAGGACTTAATACCCATGCAGCCATGTCAGGCCATACCGGGCTTCCGGGGGCAGAGCTGCTTTCTTCCCTGGACAAGCTGGTGGTGGGAGATGTTTTTTATATCCATGTATTAGGACAGACTCTGGCCTATCAGGTGGATCAGATCAAAACAGTGGAACCTGAGGAATGCAAAGATCTGGAAATTGTTCCGGGAGAAGATTATGTGACACTGGTTACCTGTACCCCTTATGGAATCAACAGTCATCGTCTCCTGGTAAGAGGAACCAGGATTCCGTATACACCTGAGAAAGAAGAAACTCCTGTTGCCCGTGCAGCAGAGAGAGGGCTTTCAGAGGCTATGGTGCGGCAGCTTCTGATTATCGGGGGGATTGTGCTCACTGCTGTGCTTGTGATACTGGCAGCAGTTGGTTATACCTGCCATTTGAAAAGGCTAAAAGAAAAAAATGCAAAAGACAAAACTGCAAAAGACAAAACTGGTGATAAGCTATGAATCATAATTTAAAAAAACGTCTGCCTTTGGTAGTAATGTTTCTGATTCTGGTGGCTGGTTTATCTGTTATGGGCTATCCTGTGGTCAGTGACTGGCTTAGTGTTTATACTGCGAAGGTAGAAATCGCTGATTATACTACAGCGGTAGAGGAAGAGGACAGCACCCAGCTGGACGCTATGTGGACCCAGGCAGAAGAATACAATCAGTCACTGAACAGCGCAACCAAGACCTCTGTGGTATCTTATGAGGAACTGTTATCTGTTACAGATGCCATTGGATATCTGGAAATCCCCAAAATAGGGGTATATATGCCCATTTATCATGGCATAGACACAGAAGTCCTGGAAAAGGGAATCGGCCATATGCCAGGTACTTCACTTCCGGTAGGCGGAAAATCAACTCATTGTGTTTTAAGTGGACATACCGGACTACCGGCTGCCAAGATTCTTACAGATTTAGATAAGATGAAAGAGGGAGATCTTTTTTATCTTCATGTATTAGGCAGGGTTCTGGCCTATAAAGTAGACCAGATCAAGGTAGTGCTTCCGGAAGAAACAGATGATATAAAAATAACAGAGGGAAAAGATTATGTAACGCTTCTTACCTGTACGCCTTATGGGATCAATACCCACAGACTTCTGGTCAGAGGCGAACGTACAGATTATGTACCAGATGCGGTTTCTGTAGAAACACCTGGAAATATGCAAAAGAAAGATATGATTCCGGCATCGACGATTATGAAACTTGGAATTGCCGGCGCAGCAGTGATTGTTGTAGTGGTAGTATTACTGATCCTTTTTCTGCCGGGAAAGGCTCAGAAGAAGAGAAAGGATTGAGAGTATGAAAAAAATACTTGAAAAAGCAGGGATAATTCTGAGTTTGCTGCTATTTACAGTACTTTTAAGCCTGGGAAGCGGAACTGTAGTCAGGGGTACGTCTCTGGGAACAGCAAAGGATGGAAAGCAGGGCTCCATAACCCTTTTGCTTTCCAAAGATGCAAAAGGAGTGGAAATAACACTTTGGAAAATTGCAGATTACCAGAATGGAAATTATGTTTTTTCCAATGGTTTTGAAAACAGCGGTGTGAGGATTACCAACCTGAAAAATGCCGGTGAGGCACAGGCTGCAGCAGATACACTTACTGCTTATGCATTACAAGGTGGTATAGATCAGACAGATACACAGAGTGTGGATGAAAACGGACAGCTGATTTTTGAAAAACTTTCACCGGCTTTGTATCTGGCAGGACAAACTTCCGGTACAGACATCATGAAGGTTCAGGGAGTGCTGGTACCGATTCCTTATCTTGGTGAGAATGGACATGAAGGATATGATGCTGAGATCTCTCCCAAATATTCTTTCCCAGGGGGAGCAGTGCTGGTACACAAAATTGATGAAGATGGGAATTTTGTTGGGCAGGCTGAATTCGTACTGCAGCAGAAGGTTTACATAACCGGATCAGAAGAGGTTCCCCAAAACGCCGAAAAGGGAACAGATGATGGCGGCGCTTTTTTCTGGAAAGAGTTTAAAGCAAGTCTTATTTCTGACGAAAATGGACAGATCGTCATTACAGATATGCCGAAGGGAACATATCGTGTGATAGAGACGAAAACTCCTGCCGGGTATATTCCATCCTCTGTGCCATATGAATTTTCTATTGAAAAAGGCGGTGAAGTGAAATCTGTAGATGGAATTTACAAAACCGTTTCCGGAGAAGTGCCAGAGGTGACAGTTGTCAACAACCGGACACAGACCAGTGTGAATAAGGTTGACGAAAAGGGCAATTATGTTTCAGGAGCGAAATTTGTAATTAAGGATTCTTTAGGAAAAGTGTTACTGGATGAAAAGGGAAAAGCAAAATTTAACTTTACCACAAGCGAAGAACCTTATATATTGAAAGGACTTCCTGCAGGGGATTATTATTTATCCGAGCTGGAGCCACCAAAGGGATTTGCAGTAGCAAGGGATGTGCTTTTTACTGTGAGCGATGCAGCTGATGCTGTGAATACAGTTACGATGACTGATGAGAAGCAGAAAACAGCCAAAGGTAAGCTGACAGTAACAAAGCATTTGTATGATGAAAACGGTATGGAGCTGGAAACAGAAGATGGAGTTTTCTACGTGGCACTGTTTTCGGATGCAGAGTTTACAGACAGAATTTCACAGGTAGCACCGATTTCCTTTAACGGGGATTCTTCAGGAAGTGTAACCTTTGAAAATCTGGAAGTGGGAAAGACCTATTATGTGACAGAAACCAATGAATATGGAGAAGTCCTGGATGCAGAGCGCTATAAGAATTACAGCTATGCACCTCAGTATACAGATGGACAGTCTGTGGAAATCACACGGAAAGAACCCGAGAAGGAATTTAGCTTCAACAACGTATTCTATGAGCTTCCAGATGGCTACTACTATAAAGGTGACATCCTCATTACCAAGAAAGTACTTCGCAATGGAGAGGAAAGCAATTCTAAGGATACATTCTATGCAGGAATCTTTACAGATGCGGAACATACCCAGTTGTTCGGTGATAAGCCCACAGAGCTTGCAATGGATGGAAACAGCAGTGTGACAATTGATGTTCCGGTTATGATCGGAGACTCCAAAGATGCCGTTATCAGCTACTATGTAACAGAGACGGATAAGAATGGAACTCCACTGGAAAACGGAAATGACCTGGAGTTTACGTTCAAGGTGGAAAATGGTGAGGTTCAGCTGAATTATGCAAATAATAAGGCTGAGGTTGTGATTACAAATAGCTTTACAGATGTGACACCTACTCCGGAGACGGAAATCACACCGGAAGCATCGGAGACACCAGATGACAGTCATGCTTCTGGAAATTCCGTAAAAACAGGAGATGATACACCAGTTGAAGGCTATCTGCTGACACTTCTGGCAGTTGGAGCAGTGATCGCCATGCTGATGGTGGAGAAGAAGAAAATGAAATAACAGGATGTAAAGGTAAAAGGTCACGGAGTCAAAGCATCCGGATTTCATTACCGAAACCCGATAAAAGCTATACAAAAGAGCCCCGGTGTGCTATAATCGAATGCGTATCAGGGCTCTTTTGCGTGAAAAAGAGTACGGGGAAATTCCTGTGGAATGGCCCGCCAAATGGCCCACCTGTTTACAGGAGGTGTCTGAAAACGCTGTAAAATCAATATATTTAAAGGAGATATACATAGAAATGAAATTAGGTATTGTAATAAATTAGCCTTTTTTCATATATCTATATATTCCTATATAAGTCCGTAAAACCGCATGGTTACAAGGTTTCTTGAAATCGTGCAAACATAAAGCTCCATATAAAATCACACAATTTCATGTCATTTGGGCGTAGAAATGGGCGTAGATTGGTTTTTGAAAATCAGAGTCCAACGCAAATTTTACTGTAAATAATACGTTTCCAAAGTTCTACGGATAAGACCACTTGACATTCCCAACATAAGAATAATGTACCGCACAGGCGGCGTTTCTAACTTCCGAAACAGGAAGAACAGGAACGCCGCTTTTTTTATACCTACTGTTACGCAATAGGGGCATAAAAGCCCTTGCTATCAGCGGCTTTGTAGGCGCGTTTCTGGCGCAGACAGGGATTTATCCCTGTACCCGCAAAATCGCCGTTCTACTGCGTAACAAATCCACAGCAAAGGAGTGATGAAGCTATGGCAGTATTCCGCGTGGAAAGAACGACAGGCTATACCGTAATGAGCAACCACCACTTACGCAATAAGGGACTTTCCTTAAAGGCAAAAGGGCTGCTTTCACAAATGCTGTCTTTGCCGGAGGATTGGGACTACACCCTTTCGGGGCTGTCCTACATCAACCGGGAAAGTATCGACGCTATCCGTACCGCCGTTTGGGAGCTTGAAAAAGCCGGATATATCACAAGGCGGCAGGGACGCGACGAGAAAGGCAAAATGACCGCTATCGAGTACACCATTTACGAACAGCCACAGCCGCCGGAATTGGATTGCCCGGTATTGGAAAATCCAACAGCGGATAACCCGATATTGGAAAATCCGACGTCGGAAAATCCAACGCAATTAAATAAAGATATATCAAGAACTAACTTACCAAAAAAAGAAAAATCAAATACGGATTTATCAATTACCCATTCCATTCCTATCCATTCCCTAAATCCCTTGCCTTATGGCGAGGACGAAGCGGCAGAGCCGCCGGAACGGAAAAGAACGGAAAGGAATGACGCTTACCGAGTGTATGAGGAAATCATCAAGGACAATATCGCCTATGACATTCTCTTGCAGGACAGAAGCCTTGACCGCGACCGTCTGAATGAGATTGTTGACCTCATGCTTGAAACCGTCTGTACGGCGAGAAAGAAAATCCGTATTGCAGGGGACGATTACCCCGCCGAGCTTGTGAAGTCAAAGTTTATGAAGCTGAACAGTGAACATATCCGCTTTGTGCTTGACTGTATGCAGGAGAACACCACGAAAATCCGCAACATCAAGCAGTACCTAAAGGCGGTGCTTTTCAATGCCCCGTCTACCATTGACAGCTACTATACTTCCCTTGTCGCTCACGATATGGCAAGCGGCGCACTTGCACCGAGAAAGCCGAAGTACGGCGACCCGGACTATTACACCTACAAAGAGGGCGAAAGCCTGTAAACGAAAAAAGGAGGATTTACCACATGGCACAGAAAACAGGAGCTTTGATTTTTGACGAAACCGCTGACCGCTACGACATTCGCTTTGACATTGCCGACTATTACGGCGGTCTGCATTGCGGCGAGTGCGTGGACGTATTCACAGGCGGCAAATGGAAGCCTACCCGCATTGAATACGGGGACAACTGGTATCTTGTGGGTATCCGCGCCGAGGATTTGAACGGGCTGCGGGTACGGATTTAACGGGGCGACGTGAAGAACGGACGCCCTTTTTTCGCACTCAAAAGCGGCGTACCACCTTAACACTATCACTACCGGGAAAGGAGGACGGTAAACATTGCAAGACGAAATCAACGAAAAAGTGGTTGCGCTCTCTGTCAAGGGAGCAAAGCTGACCGCTGAAATGCTGCAAAAGGCAATCAAAGCCATGCTTGCACAGGCAAAAAAGCAGCAGGAAAAACAGCCCCACGGGAAGCAGACCCTAAAGCAGCTTGCGAAGCAGAACGCGGGGCTATCCAACATTGAGATAACCGAGGGCAATATCAAAGCCTTTGAGCAGACAGCGAAAAAATACGGTATCGACTTTGCCCTAAAGAAAGACAGCACCGAAACGCCGCCCCGTTATCTCGTCTTTTTCAAGGGGCGGGACGCGGACGCTCTGACCGCAGCCTTTAAGGAGTTTTCCGCAAAGAAGCTGACACAGGAGCAAAAGCCCTCTATCCGAAAGGCACTTGCCACATTCCGGGAAGCAGCAAAGCAGCTTAACGCTGACCGTCAAAAGACAAAACACAAGGACAGGGAGGTGTCGCTATGAAGCCGAATATCAAGAAGCTGCTTATCCTAAACGCCCCCTATCTGCTCTTTGTGTATCTCTTTGATAAAGTCGGACAGGCGGTGCGGCTCTCTCCGGGGGCTGACCTCTCCGGCAAGCTGCTTTCCATTGGCAGCGGCTTTTCTGCTGCCTTTTCAAATGCTCTGCCGAGCTTTGCCCCTGCGGATTTGCTTATCGGCATTGTCGGGGCTGTCGTTATCCGGCTTGCGGTCTATGTGAAAGGCAAGAACGCAAAGAAATACCGTAAGGGCATGGAGTACGGCTCTGCACGTTGGGGCAATGCCGAGGATATAAAGCCATATATCGACCCCATGTTTGAAAATAACGTGCTGCTGACGCAGACCGAAAGGCTGATGATGAGCAGCCGCCCGAAGCACCCGAAATATGCACGAAACAAAAACGTACTTGTAATCGGCGGCTCCGGCAGCGGCAAAACGAGGTTTTTTGTAAAACCGAACCTTATGCAAATGCACAGCAGCTATGTTGTAACCGACCCGAAAGGAACGGTTTTAATCGAGTGTGGGAAGCTCTTGCAGCGGGGCGGGTACAAAATCAAGGTGCTAAACACCATCAATTTCAAGAAATCCATGCGGTACAATCCCTTTGCCTATCTGCGCAGCGAAAAGGATATTTTGAAACTGGTAAATACCATTATCGCCAACACCAAAGGCGACGGGGAAAAATCCGGCGAGGATTTTTGGGTGAAATCGGAACGGCTTTTTTACTGCGCCCTTATCGGCTACATCTGGTACGAAGCCCCGGAGAATGAGAAAAACTTTACGACGCTGCTTGAAATGATAAATGCGTCGGAAGCCCGCGAGGACGACCCGGAATTTCAGTCCCCCGTTGACCTCATGTTTGAACGGTTGGAGGAAAAAGACCCGGAACACTTTGCCGTCCGACAGTATAAGAAATTCCTGTTATCTGCGGGAAAGACAAGAAGCTCTATCCTCATTTCCTGCGGTGCGCGTCTTGCCCCCTTTGACATTCGGGAGCTGCGCGAGCTGATGGAAACCGACGAAATGGAGCTTGACACCTTAGGCGACCGAAAGACCGCGCTTTTTGTTATTATCTCCGACACCGACGTGCGCTGTAAGCTTACAAAAAGCAGAACGGAAGGAGCGTTTCGGCTCCTTCCGTTTTTGAATGTTAAAAGGGAGGCTGCGCATGGCGCGTTTTACCACGCTGTATTCCGGTTCCTCGGGCAATAGCGCCCTGGTGGAGGAAAACGGCCGTTACTTACTGGTGGATATGGGCAAGAGCTGCCGCATGACGCAGAACGCGCTGAAAGGGTTGGGGCTGCCGCTGGCGGACCTGGGCGGCATCCTTGTCACCCACGAGCATTCGGACCATGTGAGCGGTCTTGCCATCTTTTTAAAATATCACCCTGTGCCGGTGTACGGCAGCGCGGCCACGCTGGATTATCTGGCTTGCCGGGGTCTTGTGCCGCCGGGCGCGGAATTGATAGACATCGACGGCCGCACCGAGGACGTGTGCGGTTTTGCGGTGCAGAGCTTTGAAACGAGCCACGACTCTGTGGCCTGCCGGGGCTACCGCATCACCACGCCTTTGGGCCGGGTGGCAGGCGTCGCAACAGACCTTGGCTATGTGAGCGACGAGGTGCTGGCGAACCTCTTGCTGGCGGATGTGGTGGCGCTGGAAGCCAATTATGATTATAATATGCTCATGACGGGGCCGTATCCATATTATCTGAAAACGCGCATTGCGTCCCAGCGCGGGCATCTGTGCAATGAGGAGAACGCGGCCACGCTGGTGCGTCTGCTGGAGAACGGGTGTGAAAGGGTCGCGCTGTGCCATATCAGCCAGGAGAACAATACCCCGGAGCTTGCGCTGGAAAGCGTGCGCGCCGCGCTGCTGGGCGCGGGCGTTGTGCCGGGGCGGGACTGCGTTGTGAATGCGGCGCGCCGCCACGAGGTATCGCCCATCATTGAATTTTAAGCGCGCCGTGCGGCAGCCGCAGGATAACAGGAGGGAAGCATTGTGCAGACCATTACGCTCATCGCGCTGGGGAAGCTGAACGCGGATTATTACGCAAAGGCCGCCGCCGAATATGCAAAGCGTCTTTCAGCCTATTGCAGGCTGAACATCG
>OLOW01001359.1_pt1 | contig 17065 bp, 20 predicted proteins | sample 1672801 | NCBI WGS metagenome assembly OLOW01 (sample SAMEA3136725, study PRJEB25190) | human gut metagenome | biome: human gut; feature: human-associated habitat; material: faeces | place: Austria | collected 2013 | reverse complement strand
CATTTTTCAAGGTGCAGCTCATCGATGAACTACCCTAAGTCTACACCTAAAAGACCGCCCGCCCCGTATATCCATAAGGTCGGAAATCAGCCCGGAAAACTGCCTATTTCCACGCTCTCGGAATTGTGGTAAAATAAAAATACATTAAGTGTCCATTCATAGTTGTAGAGGTAAAAAATGAGAAATAGGGAACAGGAGATTAAATGGCAAAGAATAATAGAAATTTGCATGGAAGATGTTAAAAATTACTTTGCGGATATAGAACAGAGTATTGAATTTGGAACATATATTCAGCCAGCAAACTATTTTGTATCGTACATCTTTTCTACAAATGCGCGATTAAAAGCGGCACAGCAAAGCGGACTAACCGAAAAAATCAATTTATATCACAGAGCACAGTTGAAAAAACATAATTATCCAATTCAAGGAATTAAAGATTGTACGTTTGCTTCACAAGAAGAATGTGATAAAGAATATAACGGAAATTGGTATTATTACTACAAATAATATGATGCTTAGTTCATCTGGCATCTGAATAGAGCACAAAAGCTATAACTTTTCATCTATCAAGCAGACAAGGAGGGGGAGCATGGAACTATCCATACAAGAACGATTGAAAGACCTGCGTGTGGAGCGTGGGCTGACGCTGGAACAGCTTGCGGAGAAAACCCACCTCTCCAAGTCTGCTTTAGGCAGTTACGAGGGGGATAATCTCAAGGACATCAGCCATTATGCCCTTATTGAGTTGGCAAAGTTTTACGATGTGACCGTTGATTATCTGCTGGGCCGTTCTCAAACAAGAAATCACCCAAACGCCGATCTTGCAGACCTGCATTTGAGTGATGATATGATTGAACTATTGAAAAGCGGGCTGGTGGACAATTCTCTTTTGTGTGAACTGGCGCAGTATGATGTTTCGGAAGAAGCATTGGAAGAACTGGACAGCCTTCCTTGCAAGGATACGCCGTTTCTGTTTGCCAACGAGGATTTTGCAACTGGTTTTCTGAATGCCGAATACCTTCGCTGCGGGAAAACCTTTGACCGCCCGTATGTCGCAATCGACAAGCTGGCAAATATCCCATTTGGCTATCTGATGCAGCGAAAGGCGTGGAATATTCCAGCATTGGTTGGCTTTAAAACTTTGAGAAAACAGCCGTTGGATGAGGAACTTCAGAAGCTGTTCGCTCTGACTGCCTGCACCTTTGAGGCGCTGCAAACTCGCTGCGATGTCCGCTGCCCAGAAGAATTTGCGAAACTATATGCGGCAGAACTGTGTGAGTGATGAATGATCCGGTCTCGAACCTGATCCGCGGAGGAACGGACGGTGCGACGCTGTCCGGCAGGGGATTACCGTGCCCGAATCTCGGAACCGGAACCTTTAACCACCACGGCGTGACCAAATTTGCCAACATCCGGCAGATGAACCAGTGCGTGGAACTGATAAAAGAGCTTTTGACCATTCAATAATTTCGAACAAGAAAGTTTGTTCGCATTTTTTAAACATTTGTTCGCGAAATCGCTTGACATCGAACATTTATTCTGCTATATTATAGAAAAGAACAAATGTTTCGAAAGGGGTGGAAACCTAATGAAAAAGACTTATCGAATTGCGAACAGATTCAGATTTACCGTATTTGTAGTATTAACGATCATTGTGATTACCACGGCATTCAACTTTACGTTAGGTTTCAATACAGCTGACAGTTTGACCATTCAAAATTACGCAGATATCGAAGTTTCGTACGGAGATACTTTGTGGTCGATTGCGCAGACGTATATGCCGGCAAATATGGACACACGCGAAGCAGTCTACGGTCTATGTAAGCTGAACGACATCCGCGCGGATCAATTATATGCCGGCATGACAATCCAAGTCCCAATTTATAACGAATGATGGAAAAAAGCGGGTAACCTTGCATTTGCAAAGATTTTCTGCTTTTTCAACGTTTGGGAATAGGTATAGTTATATGCCATTTGCAAAAAAAATCGCTTAAAACGCAAAATAGAGTCTCACTTTTTTACGCACGTTTGTAACCGGTAACTGCGGACTGATCCCGGCAGTTCCATGCGCAAAAGACTGATACCATATAAATATAAAAATGGATTACTGCGGTCAGCTTATCAAAGTATGAAGCTGAAATGGCGTTTATGTTACATGGGCAGTCAATCGTTCATAACTATTCCCAAAATTATGATTTTAGGAATAGTTATAACAAGTACAAATAAGACCTATCCTGTCAATTGCTTTTATTCTCTTATCTCTTTTCGTTCTCATTCTCATTTCCTTGTTGTGTCTGTTCTCAGTCTTTCGCCTTGTAAGTTATTTTTTTTCATGTTATAATACCTTAAAAGATATTTACGTATTTTTAAGATATTTTAGGAGTTTTATATGGAGATCATTTTAGCTGCAGCATTGCTTCCCGCAATCATTCTTATGATATATGTTTACAAACAAGATACAGTCGAAAAAGAACCTATCGGCCTATTGCTCGCCTTATTTGGTTTTGGTATGCTTTCCTGTATTCCGGCCAGCATTTTGGAGGAAGTCTTTACTGGCTTTCTTGATGCTTCCGCGCCGCAGGACAAAACAACCTACTATCTTATCATGTGTTTTGGCATTATCGCAATCGCCGAAGAAGGCTCCAAGCTATTCTTCTTAAAACGCAAAACCTGGCGCGATTCAAACTTCAACTATACCTTTGACGGTCTTGTATACGCGGTATTCATCGGTTTAGGCTTCGCGGGATTGGAAAATATTCTGTATGTCATGAATTTTGGTTTTGGGGTTGTAATCTCCAGGGGTCTGTTAGCAATTCCCGGCCACTGTACCTTCGCGGTGTTTATGGGTCTCTTCTACTCTCGCTCAAAATTCTTTGATACCTATGGTAAGCGCGGCAGAGCCAAATTATCCATGTTTCTCGCCTTCTTTGTTCCGGTTTTATTACATGGATATTATGATTTCTGTCTGATGATGACAGACGATCGCCTCACCTACGCATTTTTGATCTTTGTCGTGATTGTTGATATTGCCGCATTTTTGACTGTGAAAAAACAATCTAAGGGCGATGATTACATATAAGTCATTCACGATTCTTCCCTCTTCCTGTTATCCACGCCTTCAAAAGAACAACGGCCAGTGAAAGACCGTTGTTCTTTTTTGGATATATTGATATGTTTTATTTTGTCCTGTGCGTGCTTCGTTTTACGCGCTTAGATTCTACAAAGCGTATTACGCGCCAATTGACATCGTCTTGCTCAGTTTTTGCCACTGGGTCTTGAATCCAAGGCCTTTGTACAGGCTGGTAACCTTTACATATTCCACACCGTTTTTCTTTACGGTTGGAAGTGTTATGGATTTTTCCTTATAAGTGATTTTTGCTTTATTTTTTCCGCTTCCCTTTACGGTTGCGCTCAGCGCGTTGGTCATATCCTTTAACGGCGCGTATAATACGCCTTCTTCAAGATATGGCTTCTGGTTGAAGGTTACCGGTACACCCTGGAAGGAAACCATCGGTGTTTTGCTGTTTCTCTGATAAGTAACCTTGCCGCCTAAAACGGTAGTAAGAGCCTGGATGTTCATGAGTTCCCAATCAGGACAAGTCATGACGTCTCTGTCGATTACAACGAAGTCCGCAAGTTTGCCTGCTTCGAGGGAGCCTTTGATATTTTCACCGAACATCGAGTATGCGCCCCAGATGGTAAAGCTTCTGACAGCTTCTTCTCTGGTCATACACTGTTCCGGATACCAACCGCCCTCCGGATAACCTGCTCTGGTCGTTCTCGTAACCGCCGCGTAGAGTCCGTGGTATGGGTTCAAAAGCTCAACTTGAGAGTCGGAACCGTTTGGAAGAATACCGCCCAGATCGAGAATTGTTCTCCAAGCATAAGAGCTCTTGATACGTTCACTTCCCCATCTTTCTTCCGCAACCAAAAGATCGGAGGTCGCGTGGATGGACTGCATACAAGGAAGGATGCCAAGTTCTACCGTTCTCTTGATATCTTCAGGAGTGACGCACTGATAGTGCTCGATACGCAGTCTGTGGTCTCTAGGATTTGCCTTAATCGCTGCTTCGTACGCGTTGATGACCTGGTGGTTTGCCCCGTCACCAATTGCGTGGATGGAAACCTGATATCCACGGTCATAGGCGGTTTTTACCAATTCATTGAGTTCTTCATCTGTATAGATATATTCTCCGAGTCTTCCCGGGGCGTCGCTGTATTCTTTTAGCATCGCGGCACTTCTTCCGCCCATGGAACCATCAGCGAACGTTTTGATACACATAACATCCAGCATATTGTTCAAAAGACCAAGCTGCGGCTCATTCTTCAAGACATACTGCATGCCATCGTCTTTCATACTGCTGACTCCGACTTCCGCATCGACTCTTACTTTCCATGTGCCGTCTTGAATCATCTCTTTATAAAGCTCGATATTCTTTGGAGACGTGCCTGCATCCATGATGCTGGTAAATCCATAAGAGACTAATTCTTTGGAGCACTCTTCGTAACTTTTTCTGACTTGTTCCTCTGTCTTTGGCGGAATAATACCGGAAATCGGATACATTGCGGTGTCCGTAAAGATACCGGTTGCCTCTCCGTTTTTATCGCGGTAAATATATCCGCCCTGTGGATTTGGTGTATCGTTGGTAATGCCGGCAAGTTCGATTGCTTTGCTGTTAACCCAGCAAACGTGTCCGCACGCTCTGGATAAATATACCGGGTTGTTTGGTGCGACAGCATCCAGATCTTCTTTGGTAGGGAAATCGTTGTCTCCTTCCCAAATCGTATTGATCCAGCCGGTTCCACGAATCCATTCGCCCGGTTTTGCTTTTTCTGCGGCCTCTTTGACCTTTTGCAGGATTGTTTCTTTCGGAAGCCAGAACACATTCAGACCTACATGCATCCAGCCTGTGCCTTCCGCGTGCATATGGCTTTCAATCAGCCCCGGAAGAACCGTTTTCTTCTTCAGGTTATGTACCTTTGTTTTCTTTCCGATTAACTTTTTCGCGACACCATCTTTGCCGACATACATCAGCTTGTCACCTACAACAGCAAGCGCGGATGCTTTCGAGAAGTTATCATTCACCGTATAAATGTTTCCGTTGTACCAAACGCTGTCTGCCACCGGATAACCAGCGGTACGATACGCGAGGTTAGACCATTTTGTATAGACCTTTTCTCCGCCAATCATCTTCACGCCGCGAACTTTGTAATAGTATTTGCTGCCGAGCTTCAGATTCTTACTGTTTGTGTAGGAATCTTTTTCACCTTTTACCTGGATATAAGGTTTAGCATTTGTTTTAAAAGTTTTTTTCTCAGAACGGAGAATCTGGTAATAATCCATAGAGATTTCAGATTGTTTCCATGTCAGCTTAATTGCTGGTTTTTCCTTTTGCATAACAAGCTGCGTCGTAAGCTTGATGCTTGTAGCTTTCACATCTGCTTTCGTTACCTGTGGCGCAGTGCCCTCAACTGCAAAGCCGTAGGCCGAAAAAGCTGAAAATACCATTGCGAAAGCTACTGTCAAAACGAGTAACTTCTTTGCGCTTCTTTTCATGTTTCTTCTCCTTTTCATTTATGCAATGACAACTTCGACTTTAACTTTTATTTGCATTTCTGCATTCTGCTTCGCCTTATCTCCTCCTTGCTTGAAAATTCATATATATCAAGTTATCCGATGTCGTTTGGAACAGCTCCTCAGAACCATAATAATATCCCAACTCCTCCAATGTTTTGACCAAGGTTCTCAATGCTTTTTTAGTTCTGCGAAAACCCTTGCTTACATTCCTTCTTGCATCTAGGTTGTCGTTATGCTCATCCATGGACGCTGTTTCTTCCGGTTTCGGAATCGCGTGATGGATGAAAATATAATGCTCCAAAAGTGTATCAATGCTTTTTTCAATTTGATACGCGTCTTTACCGTAATGCATATATAAAATCGCGCGGTATTTTTCCAAAAGCCGCATAACTTCCGCGGTTGATTCATCCAAATGTTTGGCAGCATCGACGGATTCATATTGTAGAAACTCTCTTCCGTATTCAAAACTGACTTCCATCTCACAAAGCAGATCTGTAAAGACGATATCAATTGCCTTGTTGTTCTTCGCAATTTCATTTTGTCGATACGCGAGAAACGTGATGCAAGTAAGGAATATGAGCAAGATGAGCGAAACCAACAAGGTATTTCTTCTTGATTTACTTTTAGCATACTGCACATAATTTCTGGTTGATGTAATCAAAATGTCGTCAGAAAGCTCCATTTTCATTTCTTCGATGGAGTTTCCGTTCAAAATCTCTGTAACTGTTACATTTAAACATTCTGCCAGGGACAGCAACAGAGAAATATCCGGATAAGACAGCCCCCGTTCCCATTTGCTGATCGCTTTATCTGTTACGCCAACCTTTTCTGCCAGAGCTTTTTGGGTCAGACCTTGCTCTTTTCTTTTTTCAGCGATAAATTTTCCTGTCTTATAAATATCCATACATGATACCCCTCGCTTGTGATAAATATACTTCTTTCTTTGAAAGATTACAATCGACCGTTGGTTTACTTTTTCGCGGCCATTGAATTTTCAATCTGTTTCGTTAGCAATATTTTTACCGATTCAGTTAGAAAAGTCAACTCTAAAAGCGAGAAACAGGATAGAATTTTGTTAAGCAGGAACAGGCAGACAAAAAAACGCGAGAGGACTCTATCGGTGGATGCCCCTCGCGTTTCACATAAATACAATTATAGATTTGTTTTTTTGCGTTTTTATGCAAATTTATGTACAGTTCCCTATTCTTCCAGCTTCAGATCTCCGTCTTTGACCCAACCGGCTTTGCGCAGGAAGAGATTGATCAGCGGACAAATGACAGCCGGAAGAATGACCGCAACCAAGGCTAATCCAATCCAGTCCACAGTGGTGATACCAGTTTTGAAGCCGGAAGCGATGTCATTGACCCAACCTGTGTAGACACCGATCGGACCTACCATACCACAGGTGCCCATGCCCGAAGAGATTGCCGGTCCGTTCATTTGCATCTGAAATACACAGGTCGCGATCGGTCCGGTAATCGCGGAGGTTAAGGTCGGCGCGATCCAGATGCGCGGGTTCTTTACGATATTACCCATCTGCAGCATAGAAGTTCCGAGACCTTGCGAGATCAAGCCGCCCCAGCGGTTTTCCTTAAAGGACATGACCGCGAAGCCGACCATCTGCGCGCAGCAGCCTGCCACAGCAGCACCGCCGGCCAGCCCGGTCAGCTGCAGCGCCGCACAGATTGCCGCGGATGAGATCGGCAAGGTCAACGCGACACCGACCAGAACGGAAACCAGAATTCCCATCAGGAACGGCTGCAAATCGGTTGCCCACATGATCAGACTGCCGACTTTCATAGCGGCAGCGCCAAGCGCGGGTGCCCACCACGCGGATAGAGCGACGCCGACACCAATCGTCACAAGCGGCGTCACCAAAATGTCGATCTTGGTTTCCTTTGAAACTGCTTTGCCAATCTCCGCCGCAAAAATCGCGACGAAAAGAACTGCCAAAGGACCACCGGCACCGCCAAGCGCGTTGGAAGCGAATCCGACGCTGATCAACGAGAACAGCACAAGCGGCGGGCAATGCAGTGCGTAACCGATGGCAACTGCCATCGCCGGTCCGCTCATCGCGGAAGCGAGTCCGCCGACCGTATAGGGAATATCGTTGATAGTCGCGACCGTCATCGTCAAAACACCGATATTCAGCTGTGTTCCCAGGGTGTTGATGATCGTACCGATCAATAAGCTACAAAATAAGCCCTGCGCCATAGCGCCGAGCGCGTCAATGCCGTAACGCTTGACGGAAATGACGATATCTTTTTTAGCTAAAAATTCTTTCATGATTTCTTCTCCTGTTTTTTTCTCCTGATTTCTTCTCCTGTTTTTTTCTCCTGATTTCTTCTCCTGTTTTCTTTTATCTCAAACTATCCAGATAACTTTGTAAAATGACAACAGCAGCCTGTTTGTCAATTACTTTTTTTCTGTCTTTTCGCCGAACATCCGCCTCAATCAGAACCCGTTCTGCGATGACTGTCGTAAAGCGCTCATCCTGCCAGACGACTTCAATTCCTTTCATGCCGCCGGAACGCATCTTGTTCTCCAACATCGTCCGGAATTCATAAACTTTTTCTGTTTGGATACTGTCAGAGCCGTCCAGATTTTTGTTTAAGCCAATCACGATAGTATCGCAGTCATACTCCTTGACCAGATCCAGAATCTTACCAGTATCCTTGCGGATGCCGACACGCTCTAAGGTCATGATCCCCTGCGCGGTGATGTTCAACGGATCTGAGACTGCGATGCCTACAGTTTTGTCTCCGACATCCAGGGCCATTTTTCTCATAATTTGTATGCCTTCTCCTTTATTATTTTGGTGGCAGTGTCAATGATCCTCTCTATGTTAAAAAACTGACACAGCATAAGAAAGAAGCGGACTGAATTGTCCGCTTCTAAGAGTCATTCTACATCGATGTATTCTCGGAGCATTTCCGCAATCAGTTCATCGCGATCAATGCCTTTGATGAGGGTCCTCGCATTATGATAACTGGTGATATAGGAAGGATCGCCGGAAATCAAATATCCCACGAGCTGATCGATCGGATTGTAATCCTTTTCTTTCAGCGCGCAATAAACATCTTCTAAAATCTGTTTGTGTGTTTTTTGCGTTTTGAACGCGTCAAACATAATTGTGTTCTTATCCATGTCCGAGTAACCTCCTTCTATCTATACATCCTTTTCCGCTAGCTCTATTCTATCATTTTATCAGAGATTCCGCAAGCGCAAATGCGTCTTTAATTTTCGACGGATCTTTTGCTCCGGCCTGCGCCATGTCCGCTTTACCGCCGCCTCCGCCGCCGCAGGCTGCCGCGATCTGTTTAATCATATTACCGGCGTGATAACCTTTGTCCAGTAAATCATCCGTGACAGATACCAGGAAGGTAACCTTCGGTCCGTTAACGGTCGCGAATACCATCACAATGCCCTTGTTTGCCGCCTTGATATCATCAGAAAGGTTTCTGAGATCCGCGATCTGATAATCAGCGAATTCCTTACAGATAAGCTTGACACCATTGATTTGTTTAGCGCCTGCGACCATCGCGTCAGCTTCGCCGCCCATTGCGGCCTTTTTCATTTCTTCCAACTCTTTTTTGAGCGCTTTGAGTTCCTCTGCCATAGACTTCGCTTTATCCGCTAAGACAGTTTTATTGCATTTCAACGCCTCACAAACCTGTCCGAGGATATTCTCTGCCTGTTTCGCGGCCTGAAGAACGCCGGCACCGGTTACGGCCTCAATTCTTCTGACACCGGAAGCAACGCCGCCCTCAGAGATAATCTTAAACGCGCCGATCTCTCCGGTATTCTTTACATGCGTACCGCCGCAAAGCTCGATAGACCAATCTCCGGCATTGACCACTCTGACGGTCGAACCATATTTTTCACCGAATAAAGCCATCGCGCCGGTTTTCTGCGCTTCTTCCAAACTCATTTCGGCGGTAGTTACTGGCAGGAAATTGTCGATCATTTCGTTGACGATAGCTTCGACCTTCGCGAGTTGTTCACTTGTCACCGCTTCGAAGTGGGAAAAGTCAAAACGAAGCATCGATTCGTTAACCATAGAGCCTGCCTGCTCCACGTGATTGCCGACCACTTCCTTAAGTGCCTTCTGTAACAGATGGGTCGCGGTATGGTTTCTGGCCGCCGCATTTCTCTTTTCAGGATCTACCGTAAGCAAGACCTCATCGCCGACATGAATGGAATTAGCTAAAACCATGACCGTATGATAAAAGATTCCATCTTTCTTTTCAACTTTTATAACTTCCGCGTCAAAGATTTTTTCATCGTCAGCCTCTGTAACGGTTGACATAAAACCTTTATCGCAAACCTGTCCGCCGCCTTCCGCGTAGAACGGTGTTTGATCTACAAGGACTACCGCTTTTTGTCCCTCACTGACAGAATCAGTCAGCTTTCCATCCGCAAGAATCGCTAAGATCTTGCCGGTATCCAGGAGCGTGTCGTATCCTGTAAAAACAGTCTTTGGAATATCGAGGTCAAGTTCATTTTTGTCCCAGCCCTCATCCTCATTGGATTTTCTGTTCTTACGCGCCAGCTCCTTCTGCGCCTGCATGTGCGTTTGGAAGCCTTCTTTGTCTGCGGTAAAGCCGTTTTCCGCTAAGATTTCCTCAGTCAGCTCCAACGGGAAGCCGAAAGTATCATAAAGCTTGAAAACGCTGGCTCCGTCCAAGACGGTTTTTCCTGTTTGTTTTAAGTCATCGATATATCCCGCGATGATTTCCTCACCTTTATCAATGGTGGCCGCAAAATTATCTTCCTCTACCTGAATAATCTTTTGGATGTACTCTTTCTTTTCAAGTAATTCCGGATAGGCTTCTCCCGAAACCTCAATGACACGATTTGATAAGGCGACCAGGAAGCTTCCCTCTATGCCGAGAATCCTGCCATGGCGCGCCGCCCTTCTAAGAAGTCTCCGCAGCACATAACCTCTGCCCTCGTTGGAAGGCATGATGCCATCCGCGATCATAAAAGTCATGGCTCTGAGGTGGTCAGTAATAATGCGGATGGAAACATCTGTTGGTTCCGCGCCGTCATGGTAGGTTACGCCGGATTTTTCTACAACACCGTCGAGAATATATTTGATGGTATCGACATCGAAGATGGAATCTGTCCCCTGCATTACGCAGGCCATTCTCTCAAGTCCCATGCCGGTATCGATGTTCGGATGCGCTAAATTGGAATAAGATCCATCCTCTTCCTTGCTAAACTGCGTGAACACATGATTCCAGATTTCCAAGAAACGGTCGCAGTCGCAGCCTGGCTTGCAGTCCGGTTTACCGCAGCCGAATTCTTCCCCTCGGTCGTAAAATATCTCCGAGTCCGGTCCGCATGGGCCGAGTCCGATTTCCCAAAAGTTATCCTCTTTACCAAGCCGCACGATATGGTCCGGATTCATGCCGAGTGATTTCCAGATGTTGATGGCTTCCTCATCATCCAAATAAACGGTTGCCCACAGCTTTTCCAGTGGAAAACCCAAATGCTGCGTCAAAAATTCCACGCCCCAGCTCAGAGATTCTTTTTTGAAGTAATCACCAAAGCTGAAATTTCCAAGCATTTCAAAGAATGTACCATGACGCGCCGTATGGCCGACATTATCGATATCGCCGGTACGAATGCATTTTTGACAGGTACACATCCGCTTCTTTGGCGGTGTTTCCGTTCCGGCAAAATAGGCTTTGAGCGGCGCCATGCCGGAGTTAATGATGAGTATGGATTTGTCGTTTCGCGGAATCAAACTGGCTGATTTACCGACATAATGGTCTTTTGAAGCATAGAAGTCCAAAAATCGCCTTCTGATTTCGTTTAATCCTAGTCTTTCCATATATGAGATCCTCCTGAATTGCTATGTGAACTGTAGGAATTATGAAACAAATAATATTAAAATCATACCATAAATTGAACAAAAAGTCCATGAAAAACCATAGACTTTTGTTCAATCTTTTGTTCTTTTTACATTTGATTTTTTAATGTTTTGGCCATCCCGCTCATATCATCGCGTACATGACAGAGCTCTTCTTTGACATCATCCATATGATGGAATGTGTCGCGAAATTCCTTTTTTAATTGGTTCTTCGCCCGCGGCTTCATCGACGCGTAGGTCATGACCGCAGCGGTTCCGACGGCCGCCATAATAACTGCGCCCGCAGCTTTATTCATCTCTCATCACTCCTCTCGATGCTATTATGTGAGAAGTTGCGATTTTTATGCGAAAAAAGCTTTTACTCGATAAAACCACCGCCAAGCAATTTGTCATCATCGTAAAAGACGATGGATTGTCCTGGCGTCATCGCACGCTGCGGCTTCGCGAAAACGGTTTTAATTTTATCACCTTCGACATGCAGTACGGCCTCAGACGGCGGTGCCGAATAGCGTACCTTCGCAAAAACGGTTTTGCCGTCGTAAGCGGCAGGGTTTCCGTCTGCAAAAATATGATTCGTTGATCGCACCTCACAGGCAAAAAGCTCCTCATTATCGCCGAGCACGACCTCGTTTCGCGCTGCGCGGATCTCCGTCACGAAAGCAGGTTTTCCGAGTGCGATTCCAAGACCCTTGCGTTGTCCGATGGTATAATGCAGAATACCTTTGTGTCTGCCGAGCACTCTGCCCTCTCGATCCACAAAATTACCGGGCGCGGAAGTTCCGCCCACGGCGGTGATATAGCTCACATAATTATCCTCCGGCTCGATAAAGCAGATTTCCTGACTGTCCTTTTTGTCAGCGTTGCTCAGCTTACCGTCCCGCGCGACTTCACGTGTTTTTTCCTTGGAACGAAATTCCCCGAGTGGAAAGATTAAGCGACTGAGCACGTCCTGCCCCAAGCGGTAGAGCATATACGACTGATCCTTCTGGTCATTGACCGCGCGGCGGATGTAGGAAAGCTGCCTGGTCTCGTCACGCAAAATCCGGCAGTAATGACCGGTCGCGATGTAATAGGCACCGATTTCGTCCGCGTGATGAATCAAGCGCTTAAATTTGATATTCGGGTTGCAGAGAACGCAAGGATTCGGGGTTCTTCCATGCAGATACTCCGTTATGAAGTTTTCGATGACGATCTCGCGAAAATCCGTCGATACATCTTCATAAATCAACGGAATGTTAAGGTGCTTCGCGACATCCTCCGCGGAAACTCTGCCAGCCTCATTTTTTCCTTTGACGTCAAAATAGTAGCCGATGACCTCACAGCCCTTTTCTTTCAATAACAAAGCAGCGGTGGCACTGTCGACCCCGCCGCTTAATCCCAATAATACTTTATTCTTCCGCAGTTCCATGTTCCTCGTCATCCTCGTCCGCGTTCGGATCATATCCTTCAAGTGCCGCGTATTTCTTCCCATGCTTCATCGCGTAGTCGTAAATGGCGTTTTTTATTGCCTTATCCGCAAGGACAGAACAATGTACCTTGACCGGAGGAAGTCCGCCGAGCTCATCAATGATCATTTTGTTGGTAATCTCCAGCGCGTCCTCAACCTTTTTGCCAATAATCATCGAAGTTGCCATGCTGGAGGATGCGATAGCGGAGCCGCAGCCAAAGGTCTTGAACTTCGCGTCTGTAATCACATCGTTCTCATCAACCTTGATCTGAATCTGCATCATATCTCCACAGACCGGACTGCCATAGATGCCCGTTCCGTCTGCGTCTTCCATTTCACCAACATTTTTGGGATTTAAGAAATGTTCCATTACTGTATCGTTATATAAAGCCATATTTTTACCAACCTTTCTGCGCGTTAATCGGAGACAATGCTCTTAATTTCTGTACAATTGTTTTTAAATGATCGACAACGTAATCAATATCTTCTTTTGTCGTAAAATCACCGACGGTGAATCGAACTGTTCCATGAATCATCTCAACCGGTACGCCGAGCGCGGTTAAAACGTGAGATGGCTCCAAAGACGCAGAGGAACATGCTGAACCGGTGGAGACGCTGATGCCAAACTGATTTAAGAGTAACAAAATCGATTCTCCTTCAATAAATTTGAAGGTAATATTGGCATTGCCGGGATGTCTGCCCTCCATCGTGCCGTTTAGTTCGGTGTCCGGAATCTCCTTGAGCACCCTGTCTACGAAGTAGTTTCTCAAACTGCTGCAATGCGCGACGTGTTCATCGAAATGTATTCTCGCGAGCTCTGCCGCTTTGCCAAAACCAACGATACCGGTTAAGTTTTCGGTACCGGCTCTGTGACCGCTTTCCTGCGCACCGCCATGCAGATAATTGGAAATTCTGACTCCTACTCCTTTGCGAATGTACAGCGCGCCTTCGCCCTTCGGCCCGTAAATTTTATGAGAGGACATCGACATCAAATCGATTCCCATGTCCTTCACATCGATCGGAACATTGCCGAGAGCCTGCACCGCGTCGGTATGGAAGAGAATCTTATGCGCTTTGGCAATCTTCGCGATTTCCCTGATTGGCTGCACCGTTCCGATTTCATTATTGACCATCATGACGCTGATTAAGATGGTTTTGTCTGTAATCGCGTCCTCCAGTTCTTTAAGATTTACTCTGCCATCTTTGTCGATACCGACATAGGTAACATCAAAGCCATGCTTTTCGAGGAAAGCGCAGGAGTGCAGGATCGCGTGATGCTCAATTTTTGTTGTGATGATATGATTGCCTTTTTCCTTTAATTTATCACAAGCGCCAAAAAGTGCCCAGTTGTCGGACTCTGTTCCGCCGGCTGTAAAAAAGACTTCCTTCGGATCAGCGTGAATCAATGCTGCGACCTGCTCTCTGGCATGCGTGACGGCAGCTTTCGCTTCCAGTCCTGTATCATATAAGCTCGAAGGATTGCCGAATTTTTCTGTAAAATACGGCAGCATTTCTTTTAAGACTTCTTCTTTGACGGGTGTCGTTGCTGAATAGTCTAAGTATACGTTTCTCATGACATTTGCTCCTTTGATTCTCATCCTGTTTATATTCTGCATGGCAGCGTGGCTGACCATGAGGTATGTCTGTTTTGGGGTTCGAAGTTTCCGAATCCATCTGATCTTTTAAAAAGATGATTAACAGAACTATTATACCAAAAAAAGCAAGATTTCAAACATTAGAATCTAAAAAAACTGCACTAATTTATAGGATTTTTCGACTTTTTCAACAATCACACTGTAATATGAGATCGTTTCCTGTAAAGGATGTTCGTTTTCCTCGGTAGGCGCGCCCAAAGTGATCCATTTGACGCGTACGAGCGCGGTTATCACATCTTCATCGCGGTAAGTCACCTTCGGAACAGAAACATGATAGGATGCAACAACCTCGATATCAGTTTGAAAATAATCGTGAAACGCCTGTAAATCCTCGTGAAGCAGGCGGCCGCTCTCCACCTTGGACAAAGCGGCCGCCGCGTCTTTTTCGAGCAGAGTTCCGTTAAAAAACGTATTCATGATCTCAATTCTCTGTTCCACCAGATTTCGAATCAACGCATTCTGATCGGTACCGGAAACTAACATGATCTGCATAGTCAAAATCAAAAAAACAAGCAAAAGTTTTTTGAATATCTGTCTTTTCATCTTCTTCTGATCGCGTATCCATATCAATGCCGCGACTTCCCCCTTTTAAGCTGATAAGAACAGTATATAAACACAAGGACGAGAAATTTGTCATTTTCTCGTCCCAAATCTTGCTTTATATCGTAAATTTTTCGGCTGCTTCCGCGATTATTTGAGTTTATTCTCGCTTTCCGCCAATGTTTCCTCCAAGGCTTCCACTTCTTCTTCGATCTTTTCGACTTCCTGTTTATCCTCATCGATGATTTCGATGTTTTCCAGCTGCGCGCGAAGATTTGCCTTGAAGGCATCGATGTATGCCCGATAAAGCACTTTTTGCTCTGCTTGTTCTTCCGCGGTTAAACCTTCTGCCTTCTTCTTTTTTGCAAGCTCGTTGATACGCGCGATCTGTTCTTTTGTTACCATGTTATACACCTCTCCCATCCAAAATTTTTACTTGTCTTGGGTAAGCTTTGCCGCGGCCTCGCCACGGCACTCGCCCTGTAAGGATATTATACCACTTTTATTCAATATTTCCCATGAAATTCTGAATTTCTTTTTCGTTACGCGCTTTTTTCTTTTCTTTTCTCATTCATCCTTTTTCGAAAGTCAAAAACCCATTGCAATGTAGCGCAATGGGCTTTTGCGGGAAAGAAAGAAAAAATTATCCGACTTTACGTTCCAAACGCAGCTTGTCGGCGATGATTGCGATAAATTCGCTGTTGGTCGGTTTTCCCTTGTCATTTTGAATTGTATAACCAAACAGATTATTTAAGGTTTCGAGCTTGCGCCGCCCAACGCTCATTTATAAGCCAGTTTTCAAACTCTTCTTCGGTCATTTCCCCGATTTGCTCCCGGTATTTCTGCGCGTCTGCTAAATTGTCGAATGTAGCAAGAGTACAGCCCACACCATCGCCCACATAGTCCACGAAGAAAACGGGGGAAATGTCGCCTTTCCACAGCCAAATTGTGGGGCGAATTTCTCTTAGGTTGTCCGGGTTATGAGAATAGATATAATCAAAGCTTTTTTCATAAACTGCTGTTCTATCTGCGTAATAAGCTGTGAAAAGCTGATTCATTTTCATTGTGCGGCCCTCCCATATTCCACGGCGTGGGGGAATTGTTGGTTAATGCGCTTCCGTGTCCCGTTATCCACCCAGCGCCCGCCCATATAATAGAGCGTGTGGGCCTGCCCCTCGTGGTCGGTGTAGGTGATTTGGTTCTTTCCGGTCTTGATGGCCTCGGCCTTTTGGCGGTTGACTTCGGCGGCCTGCGCCTTGAAATATTCCAATATGTCCACCTTGTTCTCCTCCTTGTCATGGAGGGCCGCCCGTGGTATAATGGGCGCGCCCTGGTTCGTGGTTGTTCTGGGGCTTCTTTTGCCCTGGTCACTGTTGCAAGCGGTGGCCGGGGCTTTTATTTATCCGCACCATGCGTCCCAGTCGCTTATAAATCTTTCGGCCTTTGCGTCCTCTGATTTGTAATGCTGCACAGCATCGGGCAACAGCCAATCCTTTTTTGGGTATCCTTCACTTCCGTTAATCCAGTAATAGCCGTCCCTATCCTCAATGTAAAAGATTTCTTTATTGTCGCAATACTCGTTTCCGATCCGCATTTTCTTTCCCTCCCGGCCTGTGGCCTTGCTTTTCCCTGCCGTCTATGGTACAATGGAGGCGACCAGATGGCAGGCTATAGCCGCCTCCGTTTGGTTGCTTAGGCTCCCTGTGGTGTGGTAACTGTAGGGGAGCCTATTTTATTTTCCCTGCTGGGATCCGGTTGCAATGTACTTGATGCACTCTGTGGCGTCTTCTGCGGAGTGGCCGTGGCTGGTGAGCCAGTCAATCAGCCGCGCGGCCTCTGTTGCGGTCAAGCTGCATTCCTCCATTCTGTTGCACCTCCTGCCCGGTGGATTCAGTTCGGTTTCCCTTACTGTGATTGTATTATATCAAACTTATTTGGTTATGTCAATAGTACATACCAATTTTCTT
>OLOW01001358.1_pt1 | contig 17068 bp, 27 predicted proteins | sample 1672801 | NCBI WGS metagenome assembly OLOW01 (sample SAMEA3136725, study PRJEB25190) | human gut metagenome | biome: human gut; feature: human-associated habitat; material: faeces | place: Austria | collected 2013 | reverse complement strand
TACAGGATATTGTTTCTGAAACACGGATGTACCTTGAAAACTTCATCGGTCGATATCGGAGAAGCAGAGAGCAGAAATTTCCCCGCGGCGCAGACCATAACCAGCGGCAAGTAGAATGGCGCTTTCCAGGGGCGTTCCTTGGGCTGCGGTCAAAAGCCGATGCACGTCCGATTTACTGGGAATGGTAATCTCGCGCTTGATCTTGCGCGGGAGATCCACGCGCACGGAAAAATCCGGGTGGTAGACCTTGAGAACGGATGTCAGCAGGGCAAGGGCGTTGCGAACGGTTTTCGGGCTACACCTTAGAGAGATGGCGTTTACCTGGCGCTGAACGATGGTGTTTGTAAGATCGCGCAGGCGAAGAGCATGCAAGTCCTGGAAATAGCAGCGGTTGATTTGACGGTAAGAGCGAATGGTGGAGGGAGACAGCACGGCGGAGCGGGCGTCAATGAAGGCATCCATGGCGCCACCGATGGTCATGTCCTGGGGCTTGTTCCGCTCTTTCTGGGAGTAGGCATACTGTGCCGCCAGGTATTCCGCTTCCTTGCGGGTGGGGGCGGTGAAAGACTTCCAGCGGCGTTTCCCTTCGGATTCCATTTCCACGCGGACGCGCCAGCTGCCAGAGGGCAATTTTGTTGCTTTGGTGGGCATGGGAACACCTCTTTGGGTACTTTTATAGGGTTAGGAGGGTCACAACGCTTGAGAGGTTCGTGGAATTTCAAAAATAATGCGCAGTTCAGTCTTGTCTCTTGTAGCGGGAAGCTAGAATCATATTATCTTGGCCAAGGTCGTAGAGACAATTATCCATCATGCTGTAGTAATACCGGCCGGAAAGTATCCGGCGATTCGCAAGAATGAAGCTGGGGAACAGGACAAGCCACAGGGCAAAGAAGCAATAGTAAAAGGTGCTGAGGTTGGGGCCTTGGTTATGGACGAAAAAGACTGTGACGCACATCAGCACTGGGCACAGATAGGAAAGAAACATGAAGGAGATTTTCGGGGAAAAAATCAGGAAGGCAGCAACCAGGTACACCCAGAAAGCATCGGAATCCACCAGGCAGAGAAAAGGAACGGCCAACCATAGGCCATTCAGGATCGGCGTCAGAAAGGCAAAACGGGCAAGGCGCTGCACAAAGGGAATACGTTTGTAATTCGCGTCCATATGTACCTCCAAGAAAAGAAAATTGATGAACAGTTACGATAAATTATAAAAGTATTAGACAGATAAGTCAATGGAAATAAACTTCTATAAGAATTATTTATATGCTTACCAGCATTATTATTGACACAAAAAAACAGGCGTTCGTATAATGAAAGCAAGTCCCCGGGGCAAAAGAGAAAAGGGGCAATTCTAATGGAACAACAAAAGATGTTAATGGAAAAGATGTTGCAGACCCTGGAACAACTGAGCATGGAGGATTTGCGCAAGGTGTATGCGTTCATTCGTGCGCTGCTGGAGATAAGGCACGAATAAAAAAACCGCCGAGCTGCGGCGGTCATAATAATTTGGATTTCAGAAGAGCTAGGAATTGATCAAGGAGTTCATCCGGCATGCTGGCAATCATCCGGATGAGCTCTTTTTTGCTTTCACTTTGTCCTTCCATGGCGCGGGTGATTAGCGCAATATCGTTGAGCTCCTGGGTGGGGTGCATGGGCTCGATACCGTCCTCCAGCCACTCCCGGCAGATGTTGTATTCCCGGCAAATGGCGTTTTTGACTAAATCTGACGGACTGCGTTCGCCGCTCTCAATGAGGGAAAGATATTGCCGGGTAATGCCAATGCGTTTAGAAAAGTCAAGTTGATTCAAACCTGCTTCACGGCGTACAGCTTTGACACGATTTGCAATGTTCACAGTTCCTCCCTCCTTTCCATTGAGAGCATAGCACAAAAAAGCAACACAGTCAACAAAAATGTTGACAATGTTGCTTAGTTGCATTATAATGCAAACAGAGAAACATTGAAGGGAGGCAAAGCCATGGACCGCAACGACAAGATGCAGCAGATCATGGACATGGTAAAGCAGCTGACAGAAGAGCAGACCAAGGAAGCGACGCTGGTGGTGCTGGCCATGCGAACGGGCTATGAACTGGCCAAGGCCGAGGGCAAGCAAACGGCGTAAAGCCGCGGCGATAGGGAGGCAAACGGCGAGGACGGTGGAAGATGCGGAAGGAAAGGACGGTCAGTCATGAATAATCGACCAGAAATAGACCGCTATGTCCTGACAGAGATGGACGAAGAAGGCAATGTATGGTGTGAGTACAGCGGAAAGAATAATTTCAGCTTTCACACAATGACCGACCTGCTGGTCAGTTTTCGGGTATTCAGAATAGCCATGCACGTACTGGCGTTCATGTTCGGTCAGGTCGTATACAAACTGCTTTCTCAACTATTTTAGGGAACGGGGAAATCATTCATGCAAGAGCGACTGAAAGAAAGTCACTATGTCTTGAAAGTGTTCGACGCACAGGGCCGCCAGCGGGCTGAATACAGCTGTAAAGATGATTTGAAGCCACGTACTGCGGCGATTCTTTTTCTCCATTTTCGTGTGGTCAAGGCTGTTCTGTTGATTCTGGCGGTTCTGTTCGCGCTGGTATTCAGCGAAGTCTTTTCGCATCCGCTCTAAGGCATCCGCGGATTGCTGCTGCACCTGAATCAACTGCTGGCGGAAGGATTCCACCTGTGCCTGAAGCGCTTCTTCTCGGGCGTGCTGTTCATCCTGCATGATGAGCGTGCGGCGTGCGGCCTGGCCGGCGGGGGTAAGCATGTAAGCGCCCTGAGCGTTTGCCTGCTGAATATAATGCAGCTCAAAGGCGAGCGCTTCAAAGGCGCGGACATCCTCGGAAGGAATGGAAGGGGTAAAACGGTTTCGCGCGTCGCACTGAGATAGGAGACGGCGAAACAGGTTTTCTTCGGCAGCGGTCATGGGGGAACCTCCCTTGCGGATGATGTGACAACATTGTACAGAAACAGAAAGCGAACAGAAAAGAGAACGGAAGCCAAGCGAAGGGAGGGACGGGCATGGGACTGAACCGGGAAGAGCTGCGGAAAAGCGCCAGGGAATGGGTTAAGGAGAGCATGCGGACGGGCAAGGACGCGGAGGGATTAGCTCGCTCCATGCAAAGCATTGTGCACAGAATCTCGTGGGTCAGGGACGATCAACTGCATCAGGGCGTGGAGACGATCATGGGCACGAAACTGAGCAAGGAACAGACGTTCTTCTGGATGGAGGAAATAGCGGGGTACCTGCTGGCGCTGGCGGAGATCATTCAGGAAAGGCAAAAGGACAGGGGTTGACGCGAGCTATACAGGTATAGCATTGATGTACATGCGAAGGGAGGGCGCATATGCCCAAGGTCTATCTGACAGCCGCGCAGCGGGAAGCGGCGCAGGCACAAAGCGGGGATGACGCCCTGCGGATTGTGGTGGCAACGCGCATGATGCGGGACGGGTTAAAACAGGCGGACATTGCCCAGCGCATCGGGATGACATGCCCCACATTCAGCCGGCGGATGAAAAATCCATCGCAGTTGACCCTGGGTGAACTGCGGAAGCTGCAAACCGTGCTGCGGCTAACGGACGCAGAAGTGGCGCGGTGCATTTGAAGGAGGCAACCATGGAAAGCGGGTATATCCGCCACCGGCGGGGCGCGAAGTACAAAAGGCCGCTGCTGCGGGACCCCTGGGCGGTGCGGGGCCGGGACGTGCTAGTGATGTCGCTGCTGTGGGGGCTGGCCATGGGCGGCATGACGGCGGCGGCGCTGGGGGTGATATGAATGTGGCTGCGGGACGGGAACGTCTGGCGGTGGGACACGGTGCCGGAGCTGGAGGTGCGGCCCTGCCGCATGGAGGACGGAACCGCCTGGTGGGTGTGCTGGTTTGAGGGGGCGGCCTGCCTGGCGGTGGAGGCGGCCAAGGCGTCGGAGGCGGTGAAGCGGGCCGCGTATGAATACTTTTCACGGAGGATTGACCTGTGATGGACATGCAAAAACAGGGCCGGTACTGCCGGTATCACGAAGCGCCCCAGCGGCGCCCGGAGCGGAACAAGCTGGGGACGTGGCTGAAAAGCCTGGCAAGCGGAGTATGGCCCCGGGAGCGGGAAGGGCGCAAGCGCATCCTGCCGGGGCAGGACAACAGGAACCTGGGCGCGGGGTGGCACGAGGCCAAGCGCCCATGAGGTGAGCACATGCGAAGCACGGATATTCACATCGAATGGAACGACAGCTGGGACAGGACGGAAAACCTGTATCTCCCGTCCCAGGTGCCGGTGGAGGAAATGAGCATGACCCAGGCGCGGCGGGGGCTGTGTGCCCGGGCCATGGGGAGCACGGCGGCCTGCCGGAGCGGCTGCGGGGCGCTTTGCCGCTTTGGACGGCGGGTCATGGCCCTGGAGGACGCGGGAGCAACCGGGGAAGCGTCGCCGCGGGAACAGCGGAAGCAACTGCCAGTACCGGAGCAAGCGAAGCGGGCGGAACCACCAACCAGGCAGCAGGCCGCGTCCGAGAAGAAACCAAGGCAAGAACGGCCACGGGAAGAGAAGTGGCGCTACCAGGCGGGGCTGCTGATCCGCCGTCAAGGGCGAGTGGACATGGCCCGGAGCCTGATGGCTGCCGGGATGGAGATGGACAAGGCCATCCGGGCGGCGGGGTATGCATCCAGGAACGCCTATCACCGGGCGGCGAGAAAAACGGACGAGGAGCGGGAACAGCATGGGCATGAAACACATTTTGCGGGCGCTGGATCAGGCGCTGGAAACGGCAGAGGTTGAAAGGAAATACCTGCGGGACGAGCTGGAAGCGGAGCGGGTGGAAAAGCAGCGCCTGGCGGCGGAGCTGGACGAGATGCAGAAGATGGCAAGAGAACCCAGGGCGGAGCTGGACAAGCTGCTAGCAACCTTCCGGGCGCGGGAACGGGAATGGGCCGGGATACGGGAGGACATGGCCGGGAAACTGCGGGGGCTGCACAAGGACAAGGTGCGCCTGAAGCGCACGGTGGACAGCCTGGAGAGCGAAAACGGGAAGCTGCGGGAGGCGCTGGAAAAATGGAAGAACTGACACTGATCGGGAACCTGGGCAGCGACCCGGACGTGCGCTACACCAACGGCGGGGAGAAGGTGGTGAGCTTTTCCCTGGCGGTACAGGCGGGGAACCAGGCACGGCGCAACACTAGTGTCGATGCGGCGCGTAACGCGGCCTGATGGCGATTAAGCCGAACTACCAAATTTGTGCGTACGACTCGTAGGACGTGTAGTCCGGCAAATCGTACACCAGTATCGAGAAAGGCATGGATTGGCCATTGTCCGGCCAATCCACAAATGCCATTTCTCCATAGATGATGGCACCTTGCTTATCCCGCAACACTAGGGAAACCTTGATCTGCTGTCCATCTGAAGGCTTGAAACCATCGGTCACGGCGCGGACTTCGCCATTGAAGGTCGTGCCGCCGTCGTTGTTGCGCACTTTGGAGATTCCGCTGATGGGGAAAGTGGCAGTGCCTTGTGCTTCCGTGACGTTGTACTCATTCGGACTGAGCGCAACGAAGTCCACGGTGGCCGGTGCGGTACCTTGACCCGCTTGCCCGGCGTTATATATAGTCTGATTCGGGAACGCCATATTCAGCGTTTGCGTCTGCGAGAACACGATGGAGCCGTCTTTGGTTCGCCGGTGATGGCGACTTCTGGATACTGTACCTGCAGGGTTGTGCTGGTGTTGCGCAGGGCGAATGCGTAGCTAACGTACCCCTGTTGGCTTACAGACCAACCGGATTCCACCAGCTCCAGCGGATTGTCGGCAACCGCGTCGGTGCCGCTTGTGCCGGTACTGTTATTGCCGCCAATGTGGCGGCACTGGGCTTGCGTTTTTCGGCAGTGGCATTGTCGGCAGCGTTGCCACAGCCTGTATTGACCGGGGCATTGTCGGCAACGGCCTCGCCGTCCTGCTCTTGGACGAGCCGTTCGCGAATGCGTTGCTCAATGGGATCGTCGACCAAAGTCTGGATGATGCGTGCCAGATCGCGGTCTCAGACTGCATCCCACTTACCGACGTCCAACAATTGGGGTGCGGTTCAGTTCCGTGAAAAACACTCTTGTGCTTTGCTTCGTTTCCTGCTATGTGTGAAAACATGGATAATACGCATGCTCGCCGCTTCGATGACACGGTGCGGCGTCGGGCGGGGGAGCGCGGCGCCATCATGACGCTGCGCGACTGTCCGCGCGCCATGCGCGTTGTCGTGGACGGCATCGACCTGGATGACCGGCACCGGTTCCGCCTATGTGAGATAGGATTGGCTCCGGGCGCGGGTTTACGGGTCATGCAGCGGAGCGCTTTCGGCGGAAGGGTCGTCGCATTCGGAAACGAACGTGTCGCGGTGGACGGCGGCACCGCGCGTGCCGTCCGGGTACGGTTCGCGCGGGATGAACATGCGCAAGACGACGTTGCGTAACGCGAAGAGAACGGGAATATGCGCGAATGTTGAATCTACGGAACCTGAGGGGCGGCGACTGCTGCCGTTCGCAGAATGGCTGTTGCCGGCATCGCGCTTGTCGTGTCAACAGACCCGCGAATGACGGCATGGGCGGCGACTCCGGCAATATGGGAAACGTCGAAAATGTAAAACGCGTCGTGTTTGTAGGCAATCCGAACGTTGGCAAATCTTCCATGTTCAACGCGCTGCTCGGCGCGAGAACCCGCACGATGAACGCGCCCGGCACCACGGTGTCCATCACCTGCGGGCAATACCGGTACAAAAGCTCGAAAACGACGAAAAATCCGCAGAATTGGCAGTTTGTGGACACTCCCGGAACCTATTCGCTATCTCCGATGAGTCCCGACGAGCAGGTCGCCGTCAACGCGCTGACCGGCATGTCAGGCATGCCCGTTCCCGACCTTGCCGTCGTGGTGCTGGACGCCACCGCGCTGTCCCGATCGCTGTACCTGCTGTCGATGGTGGTGGAGCTCGGGCTGCCCACCGTCGTGGCACTCACCATGAACGACCTCGCCGTCCGCAACGGCTGCGGCGTCGATGCGGAACGACTGTCCCATTTGCTGGACGGCATGCCGGTCGTCGCGATTGACGGACGTACCGGAAACGGCGGCAAGGCTTTGGCCGGCGCGATCGCCGCAAGTTTCGAGGGAACGCCCGTTCCGCACGGGCTGACCGCACTGCCAACCGCGACAGCCGACGCCGACATGAAAACCGCCGACGGCCTGAGCGTCTGGGCCGAATCGCGGGCCGACGCACGACTCGACTGGACCGCCGGCATATTGCGCGGCCTCGACATGCATGCGGTCGACCACGTCACCTTGTCCGACCGCATCGACCGCGTGCTGCTGCACCCCGTGATTGGCGTCCTCGTCTTCCTTGCGGTGCTGTTCGTCGTGTTCCAGGCCACCACCACGCTCGCCAGCCCCATGCAGGATTGGATTGACGTGACCTTCCGCGGATGGTGCACAGATGGACTCGACCTGCTGCTCGGCCTGTTCGGACCATCCGTGAGCGGCGGCTGGCTGCGTTCGCTGCTGGTGGACGGTCTGCTTGACGGCGTGGTCACCGTGCTGACGTTCATTCCGGTGATGGGCATCATGTTCCTGCTGCTGTCAATCTTGGAGGATTCCGGCTACATGGCCCGCGCCGCGTTCGTGATGGACCGTGCCATGCGCGCCTTGGGATTGGACGGTCGCGCGTTCCTGCCGATCATCGTCGGCTTCGGCTGCAATCTGCCGGCTTTGGCCGCCACACGAACCCTATCCGATTCCCGGCAACGGGTGCTTACCGGCATGCTGGTGCCGTTCGCGGCATGTTCCGCGCGACTATCGGTGTTTTTGGTGCTCGCCCACGCGTTCTTCCCGAAATACGCCGGTCTCGTGGTCTTCCTCATGTACGTGGCTTCGGTCATGGTCATCCTGCTGGTCGGCGTGCTGCTGCGCCACACCATGTTCCGCGGCCTCGAACCCGAACCGTTGATGCTGGCGCTTCCCGCATACCAATGCCCGCGCGCGTTGCAGCTGGCACGTTCGGTGCTGCTGCGTCTATGGGGCTTCATCCGTGGAGCCAGCGTGATCATCATTTCAATGATCACGGCGCTGTGGCTGCTGCAGGGCATTCCGGTAACCGCCAACGCAGGCGGTTTCGCTCATGTCGACGACGTGCATGATTCCGCGTATGGCGTGCTCGCCGACGCGGTCGCTCCCGTGTTCGCGCCGGCCGGTTTCGACGACTGGCATGCCTCGGCCGCGCTGATCACGGGATTCGTGGCCAAAGAGGTCGTGGTCGGTTCGATGTCGCAGTCCTACCATGCGGACGAACCGGATGATGCGGCTTCCCAACAAGCCGGGGAGGGAACGCTGGGACAGAAGCTGCGCGCCTCGTTCGACCAGTCATCGCACGGCCACGGCAAGGCGGCGGCCATCGCCTTCCTGCTGTTCACGCTCGCCTACACGCCATGTCTTGCAACGGTCGCCGAAATGCGACGGCAGTTTGGCACGAAAGTCGCGGCGCGATCCGTCCTGCTGAGCTTGGCCGTGGCATACGTCATCGCCATCATCGCCTTCCAAACATTGCGGTTGATATGGTGAGCGGTATGGAACGGTCCGGCGCTTCCGCGCACGGATGGCGGCGCACGCCACGTACGGCTGATACATACGGCGACGGCCGGAACGATATCGTCGCACGCATCGCCGGCGACATCGCCGCAGGATTGACGGTGCGGCAAATCGCCGACAAACGGCATCTGCCGGTCGATTTCGTGGACATGGCTGTCGAACGAGCGGACAAACGGGGGCTGCTGGCCGTGATGGACATGCGGCACGCCTGCGGAGAGACGATATGCCAGCCCGATCCTGCGTCATTGGTGTGCGCAGGATGCCCATTCAGGATATTCCCATCTTCAAGCCCGTACAATAGGCAAGGTTAACAAGACGAAGAACGATGACAGCTATCGGTTCGCAAGGGGTGACACGTATGGATTATCAGTACCAGACCACTGAACAGCCTTCCAGCCCCCGCAAGGCATGGCCGATCGTCCTTGCCGTGGTCGTGGCCCTCATCGTGGCATGCGGTGCCGGCGTGTGCGTTTACCGCAACAAGCATCAGGAAGCATTGGCCACATGCCGGCAATCGCTCGCGGAATTCAGCTCGGCCCGCAAAGCCGTGCTCGACACTTCCGAAAACGGCAGCGAACTGCAGAAGCTGATTCGAGGCGCGCTCGGCGTGAACGACATCATCGACGCGTTCGCGGACGCGGCCACCAGCGCCGAGAACACAGTCGATACGGAAGGCTGCAAGGCGGAAGCCACCATCACGCAGCTCAATCTCGTAGCCAAAACGTTGGACAGCGCCACCGATTCCCTGAACGCCAGTCTGAAAAGCATCCAAGAGAAAAACGCCGAAACCGCGTTGCAGGATCCGAAGGCCGATTCGGATGGCGCGGCAGCTGGACAATCGTCCAATAACCCATCCGGGCAATCGAACGGAGCCTCTTCGAACAGCACTTCTTCGAACGGCACCTCCGACACGAAATCGTTGGATGAATCCAAAAAGGAACTGCAACAGTCGATCGACGAGGCAGACAAACTGGTCGACAAACTCAGCAAGGACGATTCCCTGACCCTGACCGGGCGCAAACTGCTGTCCGCGCTGTCCAAGGCCGCGGACTCCGGACAGAAGCTCGTCGAAAGCAGCAACATCAAGGATTCCAAGTATTACAAGGCGGCCAAGGTCACGCTTGACGAAGCCATTGACATGGCTGACAACTGGGTGAACAGCCAGGCGGCCAAAGCGCAGTAGCATGCTCCCGCGTGTTGCTTCCGCAGCCACGTCTAAAGTTTCCTTCGGAAAGCATGACGTGAATACGACGTCGGATGTGTGGAAGCGTGTAAGGGGGGCGGATGGCAGACGCGGGGCAGGAATCATCGGAAGGCATTAGCGTATCGAAGCCGGTCGCCCGCGTGATGATGCTGGTCAACGCGGCGGTATGGGGGTCCGGCTACACCATGCTCAAGCATGTGCAGGAGAACATGCCGACACAGTGGATGATGTTCTTCCGCATGGCTTCGGCGGTACTGCTTATGGCCATCGTGTTTTTCCCACGTCTTCGCAGGATTCGCCTGCGCCGCTATATCGTTCCCGGTCTGATACTCGCGTTGACTTACTGGCTGGGATTCATCTTCCAGCTCAAAGGACTTGAAACCACGTCTCCCGGACGCAACAGCTTCTTCACCGACACCTATTGCGTGATGGTGCCGTTCGTGGTGTGGGCGTTCACGCGCAAACGCCCCAGCTGGCAGCATCTGGTGGCCGCGTTCGTCTGCGCGTTCGGCATTGGTCTGGTGTCGCTGAGCGGCGGCGGTGGCGCGGAACTCATGCATATGAGCTTCGGTGACGCCATGACTATCATCGGCGCGTTTTTCTTCGCGTTGAATCTGGTTTTGGTTGGTTTCATCGGCAAGGATTTCGACGCGATCGCGCTGATGCTTGCCGAATTCGTGTGGTGCGCCCTGCTGTTCGGTGCTGGCGCGGTGCTTACCGAAGGCGGACCGTCCATGGCTTGGGCGCGGTGGGACATCGTGCTGTGCATCGCCTACCTGGTGATCGGCTCCACGGTGATCGCCCAAGTGTTTCAAACCATCGCCATACAGAATCTGCCCACTTCCGAGGCGTCCGTGATCTTAAGCACGGAATGCATCTTCGCCATGCTGGTATCCGTGATTTTCACCGGCGAAACGCTGACCGTGCCGTCGTTATGCGGTTTCGCGCTGATTTTCGGTGCGATTCTGCTGTCCGAAATCCAACTGCCCTCCGCAAAACGACAGCGTGGCACAACGGAAGGCGATTAGAAGAACAGCGCCGCGATTCCCGCCGCGAAGCACATGAGCAGCACGGACGTGAGGAAGCTCGCCAGGAACGCCTTCTGTCCCTTCTTCGCGATGGCGCTGAAATTCACGTTGATGCCGAGCGCCGCCATGGCCATGCCGAGCACGATGTATGCGAAATCGACCAGATTCGGTGCGATGGCACCGATGAACGGCACGAACGTGCCGATGATGGAAGCGCCGATGAAACCGAGCATGAACCATGGGAACGACACTTTGCGTTTACCGTCCGTCGGTATTTCGGAATGGTTTCTGTCCCACCAGATGGCGATGACGATGGCCGCGAACACCAGCATCAGCACGCGGGAAAGCTTCATGATGGTGGCGATGTCCACCGCGCCGAACGCGTCGCCGGCCGCCACGGCATGGGCGATTTCGTGCAAGGAGGCTCCGGCGGTGATGCCCAGCTGCGTCTTGCTCAGGCCCGTCAACGGCCCAAGGGCGATTTCCAGCAATGCGAAGATGGTGCCCATGATGGCGATGATGGCCACGGCCATCACCTCATTGTTGGCCTTCTCATCCTCTTTTTCCGGCGGCACCTTGATGGAGCCGGACAATCCCATGACGGCTGCCGCGCCACAGATGCCGGTACCGCCCGCCACGAGAATGGCGAGCTGCGGATCGACGCCAAGCTTGCGTGCGATGTTGTAGCACACCACGATGGTGAGCGTCACCACCACTGCCGCGATCGGCAGACACTTGATACCCTGTGTGAACAGCACCGTCAGATTGAGCTTGAAACCAAGCAGGATGATGCCCAGGCGAAGCAGCTTGTTCGAAATGAGCCCGGCCGCATCCTTCACACCGGCCTTATGTTCGGCGGAACGGCTCGAATACCATTTGCGGATCGGGAACTGCGCGACCATGCCGATGAGCAGAGCGATGATCAACGCGCCGAACAGGCTGAATCCCGGAAACTGCTTGAGCCACGAAGCCACCAGAGAGGCCGCCAACGTGACGATGCCAATGAACGCCATTTCCTTGGTGGCTATGCGAGTCCACCATTTCTTGCAAAAATCAATCACGAGCGTCAAGTGTTCCGGTTCATGCGGACAAGCCGGCCGGATGGGGAGACACGCGCGGGAATCCATATTTTGCAACATATCTCGAACGGGTTTGAGGTCTGTTTGCTTCAAGTCGGGTTTAAGTTGGTACGCTGGAGATGCAAGCCAAAAACACAGGCAGAATCAAGGAGGGTCAAGATGCAATTCGAAGCCTCGCGACTGGAAGGACTGGAACACCGCACCGACGCGCAGTCCGCACCGGAAGTGTTCTTCACGCCGATCATCACACCGGAAAGCCTCGTCGCCGCCTACCATGCGCTCGGACGCAAGCCGGAAGGCAAAACGGCCATCAAAGTCCATTCCGGCGAATCGGAAAAATCCAATAATCTCAATCCTTCGCTCGTCAAGGACCTCGTGCAGGAGATCGGCGGCACGCTCGTGGAATGCGCTACCGCATACGACGGCAATCGTGAAACCCCCGAAAAAAGCCTTGCCACGTTCAAAAAGCACGGATACGCCGATCTTGCGCCAATCCAGATCATGGACATGGGCGGCGAAATCGAGATCCCGGTGGCCAAGCACCGCCACATCGCCTACGACATCGTCGGCAAGCATATCGACGACTACGATTCCATTTTCGTGCTGTCGCATTTCAAAGGCCATCCGATGGGAGGCTTCGGCGGCGCGCTCAAGAACGTGTCCATCGGCATAGCCTCGTCGAACGGCAAACGCTGGATCCATTCCGCCGGCGTCACCAAGGACAAGTGGGTGGAAACTCCTCAGGATGCATTCCTCGAATCGATGGCCGAAGCCGATGAGGCCGTGATCAGCCACATGCATGGCAAGATGATGTATCTGAACGTCATGAACCGCCTGTCGGTGGATTGCGACTGCCTGGCCTCCCCGACGGAACCGGACATGCATGACATCGGCGTGCTGTCCTCGCTCGACCCGGTGGCACTCGACCAGGCATGCGTCGACCTCATCCACACCGCCCCCGACGGAGCGTCCGTCACCGAACGCATCGCCTCGCTCCACGGCGAACACATCCTCGAATACGCCGAGGAACTTGGCATCGGTTCGCGCGCGTACCGTCTGACCGTACTCGACTGACGGCGAACGCAATGGTCACGAAACCCGCGAAGCCTACGGAAGCCAGCATCGCAATCGCACGTATCGAAACGTTGCTTGCCGAACGCGATTGTGTGTTCGTCGCAATCGACGGGCCATGCACGTCTGGCAAAACCACGTTTGCCGCGATGCTCAACAGGCGTTTCGGCGGCAACGTGCTGCACATGGACGATTTCTTCCTCCGTCCCGAACAGCGCACGCCGGAACGTTTCGCCGAACCCGGCGGCAACGTGGACCGTGAACGGTTCGAAACGGAAGTGTTGGCACCGCTCGCCGCCGGACAAGCCGCGCAATACCGGCCATGGGATTGCCATACAGGCGATTTCGCCGTCGCGTACGCCGTCGAACCGGCCCAGCTGACCATTGTGGAAGGCAGCTACAGCATGCACCCCGCCTTGCGGGGGTATTACGATTGCATGATCTGTCTTGCGGTCGATCCTGCCGAACAGTTGCGTCGGCTCGAACGACGCAATCCACGCATGTTGCAACGATTCGTCGACGAGTGGATTCCGCTGGAAAACCGCTATTTCGAAGCGACCAATATCCAAGCCGTCGCCGATTTGCTGGTCGACACCGCGCTGCCGGACGGTGGGTCGGTCGTCGAGCCGGTATGACGTATACGCATATCCGAAGAGAAGGAAACATTAAGGAGAAAACAAATGTCTGATTCCGCAACCATGCCCGCGGCCACCCTGCGCCGCACCGACCTGCCGAAACTGAGTCTCGGCACCAAGACAGCAGCCACCCTGCTCGCCATCGTCGCAGCGGTCGTGCTGCCGCAACTGTTCCACGTCATCGGCGCCGTCTCCGGACAGGGCACCATGCTGGGCGTCGCGTTCCTGCCGATGCATCTGCCGATCATCTTCGTCGGCCTGATCGCGGGCCCCGCCGTCGGCGCGATCGCCGGCGCCGCCGCTCCGCTCGTGAGCTTCCTGCTGTCCGGCATGCCGATGCTGGCGATGCTGCCGCTCATGATGGTCGAACTGTGCGCATACGGCCTGGTGGCCGGTCTGCTGCGCGGCATCAAGCTGCCGAGCCTGGCGAAGGTGGTCATCGCACAGCTCGCCGGACGTGTGGTGCTGACCGCAGCCGCCGCGATCGCCGTGTTCGCGTTCGGTTCCAGCAAGGCCATCGCCGCCACATGGACGAGCGATCTGGCCGCCGGCCTGCCCGGTCTCGCGCTGCAGTGGGCCCTGATTCCGCTCGCCGCCTACTGGACCGAGTCGCTGATCGCCAAGCGCAACCACTGATATGACGTTTGCCCGGCCACGTTCTGGGCAAACGCGTGATATGCGGGAGCCGAGCCGTTAAGCTTGGCTCCCGTTACTTATAGGAGGACTACGTAGGAGTTTTACGAAGGGGAAGCGGTCATGATCGCAGGAGTGTCCATCACCACTTTGCTGCTGGTGCTTGTCGCCGGAATCGGCGCGGGATTCGTCGGATACGCGGTCGGCGCGTCCTCGCTGATCTCCTATCCTGCGTTGCTGGCGTTCGGCATTCCGCCCGTGCTGTCCAACACCACGAACACGGTGGGCGTGTGCGGCACCGGCATCGGCGGCCTGCTCTCCGCCCGCAAGGAGCTCAAAGGCCAAGGCAGACGCGTGGCCGTCTACGCGTGCATCGGCCTGGTCGGCGGCATCATCGGCGGCCTGCTGCTGCTCGAACTGCCGGCGAAGGTCTTCGAATTCGCCGTGCCGCCGCTCATCCTGTTCAGCGCGCTTATCATCGCGCTCAACCCACGTAAGAAAGCCGCCGCGCGCGACGCCGTGGCGCAGGCGCTGCCGCAATCGCATCAAGGTGAGCGGGCCGCACGAATCGCCAGCAAAACGGCGGACGGCACATTGCGCAACGATCCATGGTGGCTGTGGGCGGGCGTGAGTTTCGTCGGCGTGTATTCCGGCTATTTCGGCGCCGCCGCCGGCACGCTCGCCCTGGCCATCCTCGACTTGGGCAAAATCGGCCCGTTCCACCAGATCAACGCGCTGAAAACCGTGGTCGGCTTCGGCGCGAACATCTCCGCCGCGATCATGTTCATCTGCCGTGGCTCCGTCTACTGGCCGTTCGCCATCGCCATGTGCCTGGGCTGCATCATCGGCAGTTCCATCGCCCCTCCGGTCACACGCCATATCCCCGAGAACATCATGCGCGCCGCCGCCGTGCTCACCGGCATCGTCCTCGCCGTCAAGCTTGGCTGTAGCACCTATTTCTAAAAGCCTTTGGTTCCGGAGTGTGGCGTGTGACCGTGCGGCTGCGCTCCGGAACGACAATTTCCGGTTCCTCGTGTGCCGAGATTCGTCTTGGCCTGGTGACTTGCGGCGGGTTTGTTCCCAAGCGGGTGTTCCGTAGGTGGTTTTTCGCTTCCGTAGGTGGTTGCCGGAGGAAAGGCGTTTGAGAAACGGCTTAAATTAAGCCATTCTCAGACACCAATACCAGAACCAACCACCTACGGAACCACAAAACCACCTACGGAATTGAGTCTGGCAACGGTGTTTGGCGCTTTTACTGAAGATGGTGAAAAACGGTATATGCCGCTTCGAGTGGCTCGATTATTTCGAATATCTGAAAAGAGTAGGAACCCCCCATTAGATAAGTGTCGATAGTGCCCGCATGACGATATCTACGTCCTTGTTTTCCAGCTCGCGAATGACGTGCAGATAGGTTTCCTGAGTTGTAGTCATGCTGGCATGGCCTAGACGGCGTGACACGCTGGCGATCGATACGCCGGCGAACAGCAGCAGCGATGCGTGTGTATGGCGTAGACCATGGACGGAAATAACTGGCACGTCCACGTTTCTGCAATGTTTTGCAAGCACGTCGTTGGCTGTTGAGTTGTAGACCTTGCCGTGCACGAAAATAGGTTTATCATGCGGAAGATCCTTGAGTAATCCAGACATTTGCATGATGAGTTGCCAGTCGAGTTGCACTTTACGCACGGACGATTCGTTTTTCGTGGGTACGAAACCGCCGCCGTTTTTATAATCCCAAGTTTTGTTGACGGAAAGCGTCTGGTGTGCGAAATCAAAGTCATCGGGTGTGAGCCCAAGCGCCTCAGAGAATCGGAGTCCGGTTTTCGCGATAAGGAGGATAAGCCAATCCCAGCTTGTCTCGGCCCCAAGATCAAGGTCCGCGAGCATGGCATGCAGCTCGAATTGGTTGAGATACTTCATTTTCTTAATGCGTGGCTGCTTGCCTTTGATGATGACTTTGCGCGTTGGATCACGCGGGATGAGTCCTTCGTCAACGGCATCGAGAATGGCGCCTTTGATCTGATGGTGAAAATCCATGGTGGTTTGGCGCTCATGATGCTGTGCATATCCGTTGATGAGCTGCTGGTATGCGGTTCGATCCATATCGGTGAGTCTGAGTTCAGGGATGAGCTTGCCGAGCCAGGATTGCGTAAGTCGATATTTGCCCATGGTCACGTCTCTGATGGCGCCTTCCTTGTACGTTCTCACCCACTGGGCGTAGTAGTCGCAGAACAGCGATTCTGATGTGATGGTTTCCTGCATGAGATGCGCCTTTCTGAAAATAGGGGATTGGCGCAGCCATCATACTTACGCTGATGAAGGGTGATGAGGGTGTCAAGCTCGGCCAAGCCCTTCGCAATTGCCTTCTGCTCGGCGTGATCGGCGGGCACGGCGAAGAACGATTGTGAAATCAGATTCCAATCTGCGCGAGGCATCTTAGAGCCCGAAGATACATTTGCGAGCCTTTGGAAGCTGCCTGTTTGAACCAGCCGGTACAAAAATGAACTGTCACACTCTGTAGCCCTAAGAACCCAAAAATCACCTACAGCTACACCATTGAACTGCGGATATAGCCAATTCATCAAATAAGGACGAAGCTTCCCGTATAGAACATCTCCGGCGTAAAACTTAATTCCCGTTTTGCCGCCTTTCTTGTCGCGCAAATCTTTGTTTAGTGTACCTTCGCCGGGAATGATGTCCTCGTATTCGACTTGAGGCAAATCGGAATCGCTTGACTGAATGGAAACCCTGTCGGTTAGATCAGAGAGCTTACGCTGTTCCCAAGCGGGGGTGCGGTATTCTTGTGAAAGATGTGCAGTCG
>OLOW01001352.1_pt1 | contig 17089 bp, 11 predicted proteins | sample 1672801 | NCBI WGS metagenome assembly OLOW01 (sample SAMEA3136725, study PRJEB25190) | human gut metagenome | biome: human gut; feature: human-associated habitat; material: faeces | place: Austria | collected 2013 | reverse complement strand
AGAATAAGCCATGAATTAGAGGAAATTATGGAACAAAGAAAAACTGTTAATACAGACACTGATAATGTAAAAACAATAACAATAATTGATGGACAGGATGTTTCTCATATGGGACAAATAATTTTTCCAATAATATGTGAAGGTGATGTTATTGGGAGCGTGGTTTTGATGTCAAAAACAGAAAAACAGCAGGTTAGTGACACGGAAAAAAAGCTTGTATCGGTGGCTGCAGATTTCCTTGGAAGACAAATGGAATCTTAATTTGACTTAAAGTGAAAATGAAAACTCTCATAATTCGTCAAAAAGCCCTTGAATAAAGGGGTTAAGACCATAAAAAACGGGTTTTATCTTGACAAAAACTGTATAATAGAGTATATAACTTATAGATACGCGCGTATGTGTCGCGTAGATGTATCGCAGAATTTATCAAGGAGGAAATACGATGAACAAGACAGAATTCGTAGAAGCTATTGCAAACGAAGCTGGATTATCAAAGACAGATGCAGCTAAGGCAGTTAAGGCTTTCACAGATGTTGTAGTTAAAGCTATGAAAGAAGGAGATAAAGTACAGTTAGTTGGATTTGGAACTTTTGAGGTATCAAAGAGACCTGAACGTCAGGGAATCAATCCTGCAACAAAGGAAAAAATCACAATTGCAGCAGCTAACGTTCCTAAGTTCAAAGCTGGAGCAGCTTTAAAGAAAGAACTTAACTAATCGATAAATATTGTTAAGTAATATAGAAAAGATCACTAAATAGGTAGTGGTCTTTTTTTGCGGCTCTTTGTGAAGCATGGGGGTAACCCAAGTTTATAATGTTCTTTGTCAGGTATGGGACTATTCTTTATTTATACATTTTTAGAAAATGTATAAATAACATACTATTATCAGAAAAAAGGTATCTTTTTTTGAAAAATTAAAAAAAAACAATTTTTCTAAAATTTAAAGACTTGATACCGATAACATTACGACATAGAATATTAATAACGTAATAGGCGAAAATTTTTTGATAGTATTAATAAGGAGGTACTTATGAAAATAGTTAGAAAATTGGTTAGTATGTTATTGGTATTTGCAATGACATTTAGCATGGCTATTTCAGGAAAAATTACAGGCATTACCCAGGTTAGTGCCAGAGAGGCTCTTGGAAGTAATGACTTTTTGAAGGTTAACGGAACACAGATAAGAAAACAAAAAGGAACAGGAGATGTTGTTTATTTAAGAGGAACCAATGCAGGAGGATGGCTTGTTCAGGAAAACTGGATGAATCCAACCAATGCATCTGACCAGAAAACAATGATGACCACATTGGCAAATAGATTTGGAGCATCAAAGAGAGATGAGTTGGTCTCAACATACGAAAATAATTATTGGACAACACAGGATTTTGATAATTGTGCAGAAATGGGAATGAGCGTTATAAGATTACCATTTACATACATGAATCTTTGTGATGACAATGGAAATCTTAAATCTAATGCTTTTGACAGATTAGACTGGTTTGTACAAAACTGTAGCCAGAGAGGTATGTATGTAATTTTAGACATGCACGGAGCATTTGGTTCTCAAAATGGTATGGATCATTCAGGAGAGATTAATGATGGAAAACAGTTATATTACAATCAGAGCAATAAAGATAAAACTTTAAATTTATGGAAAAAGATTGCAGAACATTTCAAAGGCAATCCGGCAGTTGCAGCTTACGATATCTTAAATGAACCGGGAATTAAGGCAGCTGCAACATATAGTTTACATTGGGATTTTTATAATGAAATTTACAATACAATCCGTTCAAAGGATAGCAATCATATTATTATAATGGAATCATGTTGGGATGCAGACAATTTGCCAAGACCTTCACAGTATGGCTGGACAAATGTAGCATATGAATACCATTACTATCCATGGAGTGCACAAAATAGCAGTGATGCACAGAAGTCATACTTTTCAAGTAAAGTTTCAGACATTGCAAATCACAATTATGGAGTGCCAACATTTGTAGGCGAGTTTACATGCTTCGAACAGGAAGAAGGTTGGAAGGCAGCAATGTCAACTTTCAACAGTCAGGGATGGCATTGGACAACATGGTCATACAAAGTTACAGGAAACAGCTCATGGGGTATTTATAATCATAACCCTGAAAAAGTTGATATTTATAACGACTCAGCAGACACAATTAAAAATAAATGGTCAGCTGTAGGTACAGCAAACGGATGGAAAAATGACAAGATTTACAATTTGCACCGGCGGCCAGATGACATTGGCTGGTGCTGATGGAACCGTAAAGACTACCCTGGATACCACAGGCCTTACGATTGCCAATGGGCCCAAATTCACCAGCAGCGGCATTGATGCAGCCAGCCAGAAAATCAACCATGTGACGGCAGGTACGGATGATGCAGATGCGGCCAATGTGGGACAGGTGAATGCGGCGGCTGCTGAAGCAACGACAGAAGTGAAAGCCGGGACCAATGCATCCTTGGGAACAGTGGAGACCAGTGCAGCCGATAAACACAAGATTTATACGGTGAATGTGGATAACCTGGCAGTGAAAGCAGCAAATGGTAATGCTTCTGTTGCACTGGCCAATGGCCTCAACTTCAAGAACGGTACCAACACTACCAGTGCTGTCGATGCCAGTGGCAACGTCACCATCGATACCAAGAACCTGACGCTCGAAGCCAATGGCACCAATAAGGCATCTGTCAGCATGGATGGCGGCATCAACTTTAAGAATGGTACGAATACCACGGCGACCGTCGATACGGATGGCACAGTGACCATCAGCGCTACCCACAACAAATTGGATTCTGCGTCCTATACGGCGTCTAAGCCGTCTGATTCCAGCAACCAGACGACGGTGAAACTGAAGGATACGGATGGTAACGAAACCACGCTGAATCTGACTGACACCTATACCACCGTTTCTAAGAATACGGATCACACCATTTCTTTCAAGCGCAATGATGGAAGCAACCCGGTCAGCATTTCTCTGGATGATCTCGATGGTGCCAGCAATGAAGCACTGACAAAGGCTGCGGCCAAAGCAACCACGACGGTAATCAAGGGTACCAACGTTGATAGTGTAGATGATGATACTACTTCTGCTGATGGTCACCATATCTACAAAGTGAATGTCAGCAATCTGGGTGTCAAGGTGGCTGATGGACAGAAGAAGAGCGTTGCGCTCAGCGAAGGTCTCGTCTTTGGCAACGGCACCAACACCACTGCTTCTGTTGGTGACAATGGCGCTATTACCTTCAATGTGTCCAATGATGCCATCAAGACACAGGCCAAGGATGCCATCAATATGTCTGCCGGTTCGAATGTAAAGGTAGAGACCACCAGTACGGATGGCCTGTCCAAAACCTTCACCATCAGTGCCACTCACAATGCTCTGAAATCAGCTACTTTGACGCCAAAGTCCAATGATGTGTCCACGCTGACCATCACCGGCAATGATGGTGATACTGCGTCTGTTGATATCAAGAACACGCATCTTACGGTCACGAAAGACTCCGAAGCCAAGACTGTCACGTTCACCAGCAACGACGGCACCACTCCGGAAACGACTTTGAGCCTTAGTGATTTGGGCGCTGCCAGCACAGCAGACATGAATGCAGCGAAGGCAGCCGCATCGACTGAAGTCAAGGCTGGAACCAATGCATCGTTGGGGACGGTAGAGACCAATCAGACGGATCAGCATAAAATTTATACGGTCAATGTCGACAACCTGGGCTTGAAACAGAATGGCACGGCGGCTGGTACAGTCACGTTGGCTGATGGCATCAATTTTGCGGATGGAACCAATACGTCGGCCACGGTGTCGAATGGAAAGGTGACGTTTGACCTAAAGAAGGACATCACTAATATTGATACCATTACGGCAAGTAACTCCATTCAGGCAGGCAATGTCGAAGTTGGCAAGCAGGGGGCGGACAACAAGAACTACGTCACCGGATTGGAGAATAAGAATTGGACAGTCGGACAGACCACCTACGAGGCAGGCCGGGCGGCTACAGAAGATCAGCTGAAATCCGTCAGCGATAAAGTCGCAAGCGGTTTCCAGGTAACTGACGGTACGACCTCTGCCAATATCGGTGCCGACAAGAAAGTCACCTTCACGAATGGCAATTATACGACCGCGAAGGTGACCCAGGCCACGGATGGGGCTAATGTTCAGTATGATATCAATACGGCCAAACTCACTACTGGTGCCAATGGCACGATAACTGCGCCGACAACTGACGGCGTAGCGACGGCAGCGAATGTAGCTGAGGCCATCAACAGTGCGGCTTGGAAAATCAAGGCCAACGATAATGATACTACTGCAATCAAGGCTGGAACGACTGTCGGACTCAAGGCGGGCAACAACTTGACACTTTCCCAGAGTGGCACGGCTTTCACCTATGCACTGAAGGATGAGCTGACTGGTATCAAGAGCCTGACGACTGCTGCTCAGGATGGAGTCACTACGACTCTTGCCGCAAGTGGCGTGACAATTGCTTCGTCGGGTACTGGCAATAAGTCGGTCTCCTTGACTGCCAACGGCTTGAACAATGGTGGCAAGCAGATCACTGATGTGGCAAGCGGCGGCGATACAGACACCAATGCGGCCAATATCAGCGATGTCAAGCGTCTGGTGCAGGCTTCGGCTAGTGGTACGACTGAGACAGGCTTCAACGTCAAAGGCGATGATGCAACTGCTAAGAAGGTGAAACTTGGCAAGCAGCTTAATGTGGTAGGCGGAACCAATGATACCAGCAAGCTGTCGGATGGCAACATCGGTGTAGTAACTAAAGATGATGGACAAGGCAATGCTACCTTGACGGTAAAGCTGAATAAGAATATCAACCTTGACTCTGTGAAGGCTGGTAATACAACCCTGGATACCAATGGCTTGGCTATCTCGGGCGGCCCGACGATTGCAGCTGGCGGGATTAACGCTGGAGGCAAGACAATCACTGGCGTTGCTAATGGCGTTGGCGACAACGATGCCGTCAATATATCTCAGCTCAAAGCTGTTCAGTCGGATATCAATGCAGGCTGGACAATCAAAGGCAAGGATACGGCGAATGCAGATGTAAGCGCCAATATCGGTAAGGGCAAGACCGTGACCTATGATAACGGCAACTATACCAAGTCCGTGGTGACGAAGGATGACAGTACTGGCAATGCCACGGTGAAGGTGGATGTGACTACCGGCACTTTTGGCTCGGGAGCTGGCGACAAAGCTGGTACAGTCACTTCCACGGCTAAGGGCCTGGCAACGACCCAGGATGTGGCCAACGCCATCAACAGCGCAGCTATCAATGTAGTAGCCGATAATACGCCGGACAACAAGACCTCAGTCAAAGCCGGGGATACCATCCATTTTGCCAAGGATGGCAACCTGACTTTGGTGCAGAATGGTACTACCTTTACCTATGGACTGAATTCAGAAATCAGTATTTCCAAAGTCACTACGTCCGATGCGACGAATGGGTCCACGGTTCAGGATGCGAAGGGGATTACGACCACTGACGCCGCGGGCAATACCTATATCCAGAACGGACAGGGCATTACCCTGACGTCTTCTGATAAGACCAAGTCTCCTGTGAAACTGACCAATACTGGCCTGAATAATGGCGGTAATAAGATTACCGGAGTTGGAAAAGGTACAGATGATGCCGATGCAGTCAATGTAGCCCAGCTAAAAGAAGTCAATGACAAGGTGGGCAGCGGCTGGCAGATTGCCGGTAATGATGGACAGAAGGTCGCGGATATCGGTGCCGGCAAGAAGGTATCCTTCAAGACGGGCAGCCAGTATCTGACCGCTAACACAGAATCTGCCGGAACTGATGCAGCGAATGTGACCTATGGACTGAAGACCAAGGCACTGACGGCTGCGGATGGCAAAGTATCTGCCGTTGATACGGCAGAGGATGGTCTGGCTACCGCCAAGAACGTGGCGGAAACCATCAATCAGACGTACTGGACGGCGGCTTCCGGAACATTCGGCAGCGGCAGCCATACGGATGAAACGGCCAACCCTGTGGACAAACAAATTTCGGCCGGAGATACGGTAACCTTCAATGCCGGGAACAACCTGTCCCTGGTCCAGAACGGAGCTTCCTTCACCTATGGGCTCCAGGCGAATCTGACTGGCATGAATACCATTACCTTTACTCCGAGAAATGACGCTGACGGACATCCTATCAGTCTGGTCATCGGCAAGCAGAAAGACGGGGTAAGCAACGATGAAGGGTACTACATCACCGGTCTGGACAATACATCCTGGAACCAGTCCAACTATGTAAAGAACCGGGCGGCTACGGAAGCCCAGCTGGCTTCCGCCATTCAACAGGTGACCCTGGCTTCCCAGTCCGGCGGTTTCAAGCTGTCTGACGATAACAATAACGAAGTTTCCCAGGTACTGGGCCAGGCTATCGGAGTTGTAGGGGACAGCAATATTACCACTACTGCGGAAACGACGACTGCGGATCCCAATGGGCATATCAAAGTCAGCCTGAACAAGCACATCGATCTGGGTACGGACGGATCTCTCCAGGCAGGCGGCGTAACGTTGAAGAACAACAGGGTCACCGTAGGAAACAATGGAATTGTAATCAGCAGCAGTGATTCAGAAAGAACGGTCAGCAATCTGAGCAATACCACTTGGGAGACAGCTAAAGTCAACCAGGAAGCATCGGCTGGCGGCTATAAGGGTTCCACCAAAGCTGCCACGGAAAGCCAGCTGGCAGAAGCTATCTCCACAGCTACTTCTACGGCTGCCCAGAATGAGCAACATATCAGAAATGGTGAGTACAGTGTCCAGACCATAAACAATGGGGATGGATCGAAGTCTCAGGGAGTATCCATTGACATTATTACCGGAGATGGTTCCAAACCGGAAGCTGTCAAAGGACATGTGGTCATCAAAGATGTGGCCAAGGCCAGTGATTTGGGGAATGTAAGTGATCTACACGATACCCTGAAAAATGCCGATGGAAAAAAGAATGTCACCGGAGCTTTGAACAACTTGGATGACCGGGTAACTGGGCTGGATAACCGGATGGACAACATTTACACCACGGCCGGTCAGCATTCCTCTGTCAGCTCCGAGAGCAATATCGTTGTGGACCATTCTGCCAAAAATGAATCCGGCGGCACGGACTACAAATTGAGCCTGAACAGGGAAAAAATCGACTTGGACAAAGTGACCATCGAAGGCAAGAGCGGGGCTGTGACGGCCAAGACCGTGACGGCAGAAGAATACAAGGTGGGCAACAAGACCTACATCTCCAGCGACGGCCTGAACGCCAACAGCCAGAAGATCACCAATGTCCAGGCGGGCACGGCGGATACGGATGCGGCCAATGTGGGCCAGGTCCGGGAAGCCGATGAACAGCTGGCCGGAGGCATTGCACAGAATGCCCGGAACATCTCCCAGCTGGGCCGGGAAGTGGACAAACTGGATTCCCGGATCGACCGGGTGGGCGCCGGTGCTGCGGCTCTGGCCGCCCTCCATCCGGGAGCCTATGATCCCAACGACAAAGTGGACTTCTCCGCCGGGTACGGCAACTACCGGGGCGCCAGCGCTGCGGCCGTGGGTATGTATTACCATCCCGATGAACGGACCATCCTGTCCATGGGGGTTGCCATGGGCGGCGGCGAAAACATGGTGAACGCCGGGGTTACCTGGAAACTGGGCCGGCGGACACCTGCTGCACCCCAGCCGGTACCGGTGAAAGCGGCTCCTGGGACTCCTGCCCTGGTACCTGTTTCCACGGCAGCGGCGGCACCGGTCCGTCCTGTGGAAACCGCACCGGCAGTGAGACCTGTGGTGGTACGGACTTCCGTCCGGCCGGTGGAAACGGTGGCACTGGTGGCTCCTGCGGCCCGGGTACGGCCCGTACAGCCGGCTGTGGCTCCGGTCAGAACGGCGGACACCAATGCCCAGCTGATGGAACTGCTGGCCCGGCAGACCGCCATCCTGGAGAAACTGTCGGAACAGAAAGCGGTTCCGGCGGCAGCACCGGCAGCGAGCGGAGACGACCTGTTCACCGATGTGCCGGAAAACCACTGGGCCTATGAATGTGCCCTGAAGATGGAAAAGGCCGGGGTGTTGAAAGGCCTTGGCGGGCTCCAGGTGGAGGGGAATCCTCTCCTGACCCGGAAGGACTTCGCCCGGATCCTCTACACCGCCCTGAAGAACGGGGCCACCACCAACCCGGCCCTGAACAGTGACAACAGCCTGAACCGGATGGCCAGCGAGTTCCGGGGAGAATTGAAGATGGTGAAGGGATAAAAAACGGATAAAAGAGTCGGGAGCCAAAGGATAAATTTGCAGGCAAATTTTTGAAGGTGTAAATCGAATCTGTAGGGGATCCACGCCGGGGAGCCCGCCGATTTGCCGGCAGTCTGTGTATTTTGCGGGGCGCCGGGCCTGCGCCCCTACGGTTTTACACAATCAAAAGAATCCGACTTGCCAGGCGGATTCTATCCTGAGGCTTCAGACTTCAGACTCCCGACTTCCGACCAGATGCGGTTGCTTATGCAACCGCATCTTTTTGTGTTATACTAGGACTATTAAGGAAAAAAGGAGCGTGGAACCATGTTCAAAAAAGCGACTCTGGCGGCCATGGCCCTTTGCCTCAGCCTGTCCGTCCCGGCTTTTGCCGAGGTGGAAAGCGAACAGGCCCAGGTGGGGAACCTGGAAATGACCTGGCCGGTGGTCCATACGAAAAACAAAAAAGCCGATACCCTGATCAACAAGGACATCAAGACCTTCATGGATGATTTCCGGGGTGGCTTTGTAGACCGGAAATTCACTGCAGGCCGTACCTGGTACGAAACCAAATACGAAGATACCCAGCTGGTATCCCTGGTGCTCAGCGACCTGCGGACCCAGGGCGGCAACAACAAGGTCCGGACCAGCGGCGTGGTGTACGAACTGGCCAGCGGCCAGCGGCTGCCTCTGTCCGCCTTTGTCCGGGTCACGGTCAGCGACCTGAACGGCTATCTGGCCACCCAGTGCTACAACAGCAGTGATGTGAAGATCCATCCGGCGAAGCAGGTGACCCGGGTGCCGGAGGACTTCTTCCTGAACCAGGACGGCAGCATTTCCGTCCTGTTCCAGACCGACGAGCTGGGCACCCTGCTGGACGGGCCGGTGTACATCCGGCTGACCCAGCAGGATCTCCGGGAACTGAATGCCCGGAATCCCCGTGTCTGACCGGAACGGCTGGAAGCAGCGGCTGGGCCGGGTACTGGTGACGGGGCTCTGCCTGGCTGCCCTGGGCCTTCCCCAGGCGGCCCGGGCCGCTGCTCCGGTGTCTCCGGACCATCCGGTGGAACAGGCGGCCATGACGGCCATGGCCGCAGCTGTGTGCGCCGGCAGCTACCACCCGGAAAACAGTCGGGAGATCCGGTATCTGGAAGACTATGGCTGGACCATGACCCCTTATACCCTGAAGGATGGGGACACAGAAGTGAACTTCACCCTGGCCCGGAAACAGGGACTGCTCCGGGGTAAAAACTGGACCGTACTGGCTTTCCGGGGCAGTGCCACCCGGGACGACTGGAAGCTGAACATGAAGATGAAGGCAGTGCCCTATCCGGAAGGGAGCAATGCCCGGAAAAATCAGGATGGGGAGGAGAAAGGTCCCGCCGTCCATGAAGGGTTCCTCCGGTATGCCCGGGCGGCCCTTTCCCGGCCTCTGGATGTGGACGGGGACGGCCGGGAGGAAACCCTGGCGGCCTATCTGAAGGAGCATCCCCAAGAAAAGATGGTGCTCACCGGCCACAGCCTGGGAGGAGCCGGCGCCACCCTGGCGGGAGAAGAACTGGTCCGCCAGGGAGTGGACAAAAACCGGATCCCGGTGATCACCTTCGGAGCCCCGGCGGTGGGGAACCGGGATTTTGCCCGGAGGTACGGATCCAAAATCGATCTGCTCCGGGTGGTAACCACCCTGGACCCGGTGGCCGGCGCCCTCCAGACCGTGACCCGGTCCGGGTACCAGCAGTTCGGGGAGAAAAAGGAATACGCCCTGTCCGGCAAGTACACCGATTACCAGCATCCCATTTCCTATTACCTGGACCTGGCGGTGCAGGATTATTACCGGCAGCGGGATCAGGCGGAAAAAGACGGTTTGTGGGCCCCGGTTCCCCTGGAACGGAGAAAGGGGGAGGGGCCTTTGGCAGCTCTGGCGGTGCTGTGCCTGGACAATGGGGCGGACACCCGGTTTTCCCCGGATCTGGGCCAGTTCCTGCTGGACGAATACAGAGGGGCGCTGCCCCGGTATGTGGTGCTGGATTACCGGCACACCGCCGGCAGCGATCTTCCCGCCTTCCAGGAAGAACTGCGGCAGAAAGCCCGGAAGGCCGGGGCCGATGTGCTGGTGATCGCCCAGGTGGAACGGCAGCGGCTGGGACAGACGGATAAATGGTCCATCCTGCTGGGCCAGGAAGTGGTGGGCCTCCAGCCGGGAGGCGTCCATTCCGTCACCGCCGGCAGCACCCGGGTGCGCTTTGAACAGGGGGTCGTCCAAAGCCTCCTGAGCCTGTGGGAAGACCAGAAAAAAGAACTGAAGAAGGCCCTGCCGGAAACCCGGGATCAGGAGCCGTTATGGATATTTTTACGAGAAGAGGGGACTTGGGATGAAAATCATTGATGCCCATATGCATTTTTTCCGGTACGCCGGATTCGACCAGGTGGCCAGAGCCGCCGGTCACGAAAATACAGTGGAGAACTATCTCCAGGCCTGCCGGGAGAACAACGTGGTGCTGTCGGTGGCCATGGGCAATGCGCCCCTGGGGCCCAGCCGGTTCGGAGGGGTGGTGCCCCGGGTGCCGGATCTGGCGGGCCCCTGCACCCTGGAGCCCTACAACCAGCCGGCGGAGATTGCCTTCTGCGCCGGACTGGAAAGCAATGGCCTGACGGAGGAGAACTGCGAAAAAACCGCCCGGGAATTCGAACCGGTGGTCCGGAATCCCCACTGTGTGGGCATCAAGATCTATACCGGCTACAACCAGGTCTATGCTTACGATCCCCGGCATTTTCCCCTGTACGAACTGGCGGAAGCCTACCAGGTGCCGGTTGTGTTCCACACGGGAGATACCGCCGGGGGCCACGGGCTGCTGAAATACGCCCATCCCCTCACCATCGACGAGGTGGCGTCCCAGTTCCCCCGGGTGAAGTTCGTCATCGCCCACTGCGGCAATCCCTGGATCCTGGACGCCATGGAAGTGGTGGCCAAGAACCCCAATGTGTATGTGGATCTGTCCGGACTTCTGGAAGGGAAGTTCGACGGGGCGCTCTTCTATGAAAGACATCGGGATTATTTCCGCTACATCCGGATGTGGCTGGATTATGTGAACCGGTACGACAAGGTGCTTTACGGCACCGACTGGCCCCTGATCAACATCCAAAGCTATATCGACAACATGAAACTGGTGGTGCCGGAAGCCCACCATGAGGAGTTTTTCTACAGAAACGCCCTGCGGGTGTATACCAAACTGCTGGGCCTTTTGCCCAAGGAGGGAAACGCATGATTACAGGAAATCTGGACCATCTGGACCGGCTGGCCGGTCAGCTCACCGGACCGGTGAAAAAAGCCCTGGAACTGCTGGCGGAACGGGACGTGACGGAACTGCCGGTGGGGAAAACGCCCCTGGCCGGTGAGGACATCTTCGCCAGTGTCAATGAATATGAAACGGAACCGGTGGAAGACCGGCGGCCGGAAAAACATTTCCAGTACATCGACATCCAGGTGCTGGGCGCCGGCCGGGAATCCATCGGGTACACGGATGTGGAAAACGTCGGCAGCCTGACGGAGGACCGCCGGGAAAAGGACGATGTGGTGTTCTATGGCAGCACCCGAAAAGAGAACTTTGTGAAGCTGGAGAAAGGAGATTTCGCCATTTTCTTCCCCTGGGAAGTCCATCGGCCCAACTGCTGGTTTGGAGAGGGACCGGAAACGGTGAAGAAGATCGTGGTGAAGGTACGGGCGTAAGTTGATGCGGAAAAGGAAGCTGCTGTGGGGAGGGGTCCCCGCTCTGGTGCTGCTGGTTTGTACGGCGGTCCAGGCGGCACCTCAGAAAATCGTGATTACGGCCACCCGGAACGCCACCGGGGAGGACCGGGTGCCGGCCGGGGTGACGGTGCTGACGCCAAAAGACTGGGAAAAGACCGGGGCCCTGACGGTACGGGATGCCCTGGAGCGGGTCCCGGGCCTGAACGTGGTGGAAGGGGGCATGACCGGCAACAAGGTGTCCCTGCGGGGTATGGGCAATGGCAGTACCCTGATCCTGGTGGACGGACGGCGACTGGCCGGCGAAGATTCGCCCCAGACCATGAATGTGTACGAACTGAACCGGCTGAACCTGGATCGGGTGCGACGCATCGAAGTGGTGCGGGGTGCGGCTTCAGCCCTGTACGGCAGTGATGCCATGGGTGGCATCATCCAGATTTTCACCCGGAAGCCCGGCCGGGCGGGGGGCTATGCCGGCACCCGGATCGGTACCCGGGAAAAAACGGTGTACGGTGGCGTGTCCACGGGCAAGGTGGGCAAGCTGGACCTTTCCGTCGACGCCAAGCTCCAGGACCTGCGGAAAATGACCAACGGGGGTTATTCCAATTTCTACGGACCCCGGCGGTTCCTGGACATTACGGGGTCGTATCGGTTCGACAGCAGTCGCAGCCTGGAATTCGGGGCTTCGTACCTGCGGGAGCAGTTGCGCCAGGATACGGCGGCGGGAAAGCTGCCCATGCACGGCTACAGCTCCGTGGGCAGCCGGGAATGGAACGACAACAACCGGCAGGACTACCACCTGCGCTACAGCGGTAGCGATGCCCGGAATGATTACAATGTACTGTTGTACACCAACCGGCTGGGAAAGGAGTCCCACACGGCCACGCCCCTGCTGGGACGGGATTTCGACCACAGTGAATACCGGACCTGGGGCGCGGAATTCAAAAATGCATATACGGCCAGTGACCGGCACATCCTGACCTACGGGGCGGAATACAGGAAGGAAAAGGCCGGGGGCACCCGCATGGGCCGGGGCACCGGGGACTACCGGCTAGAATGGTCCGGCGGCCAGGCCAAGCCCTGGTCTTCGGCCCAGGTGGAGACCAGCGGGGCCTACCTGCAGGATGAGTGGGACCTGGGCGGCAATGTGTATTTCGTGCCCGGGCTCCGGTACGACCATTATCAGAGCTTCGGTGGCCGCTGGTCGCCCAGGGCCGGGCTCACCTGGAAGATGACACCGGGCCTGTCCGTGAAGACCAATTACGGCTGGGGCTACCGGGCGCCCACCATCTTCGAGCTGTACGCCCGTATGGAACGGGCCATGGGCATGGTATACGAGGTGGACGGCAATCCGGACCTGCGGCCGGAAAAATCCCGGGACTTCGACTTCGCCCTGGAGATGCAGCGGGGCAAGAGCAGCGGCAGCGTGCGGTATTTCCACAATAAAATCGACGATATGATCCGGACCCATCTGCTGGGATTCTACGGCGGCCGGCTGCGGTATCAGTACGAAAATATCGACAAGGCACAGACCCAGGGGGTGGAGGCCGAGGGGAAGTACGCCTTCGACCGCCACTGGAGCCTGGGGGCCGGGTACACGTATCTGGATGCGCGGAACCGGAAGGACCACAGCCGGCTGACGGGGGACGCCCGCACCAGCGGCAATGTGGAACTTTCCTGGAAGGACGGCGGGGCCCATCCCTGGACCCTGACCCTGGACAACAGGTGGTACCGGGATTACCTGAACGACGACGGCAGGCAGTATACGTACAGCCTGACCGGGTTCCACGCCGTGAAGGACCTGGGGCACCGGACCACCCTGCAGCTGGGGGTGGACAACCTGTTCGACAAGAAGTTCGGACGGGAGGACCTGATGGGGCTGTACGGCCGCACCTGGGAAGCCGGGGTCGAGCTGAAATGGTAAGGAAAACAGGGGGTGTGGAAGTTCCACCCCCCTGTCATACGTCATACGCCGAAGGATAAAATTTGCCGGGGCAAATTTTAACAGAATATACCCTCCGGATACCTGGTTCGGACGTTCCTACGCATAAAAACGGAATTTGCGAAATCATGCGTAGGGTCTACCCGTAAGGGGAGACCGTCGCCAGGTCACCCGGAGGGTCATATTTTTTTTTGACATTTTTTCTATGTGATGGTATAGTTATACCATGTTTAGTTAGATTACACTAACTTATCGAGAATGACAAATGAATAAGTTACTAGGTTATGCCACTGTATAGTTAGGAGAAACTAATTTATGGGTAAAAAATGGATGGTATTGGGGGCGCTCTGCCTGCTGGCCCTGGGCCTGGGCAGCACTTGGATTTCACCGTACGGGATCTGGTGAGCTTTGGACGTGTACCCTACCAGAACTGGCACGGGGGCAATACGGAGAAAGATGACCGGGTGGTGGACTGGGCCATGGAAGTCAGCGACCGGATCGTAGTCATCAAGGACGGGAAAAAGTATGCGGAAGGGCCACCGGAAGAAATTATCACGCCCCGGATGATGAAGGAAGTCTACCAGGTGGACTGTGATGTGGTCAAACTGCCGGGACGGAAACGACCCGTCCTGGTGTATGGAGAAATCCGGTAAATAGTACCTATTAGTTAGCTAAAACTAACGTTAAAAATACAGGAGGAACGACGTCTATGAATCTGTTTGCAGCAGGAATCGATTATTTCATCAAAGGGGGCTGGGTCATGTGGCCCCTGCTGGTCTGCTCCATCGCTGCACTGGCCATTGGGGTGGAACGGACCCTGTACTTCCGGAAAGCGGACAGCGGACGGGGATTCACCGAGAAGTTCTGCACGTATATCGAAGAAAACAACTGGGATGCGGCCAAACAGCTGGCGGATACCACCCGGGGAGAAATTGTCAAACTGGCCACCATTGTCATGGCAGCCATGGAAATTATGAGTTCCTGGAAAATTTCATCAGCTACCGGGCAGAGCGGGCCCTGGACAAATTTGAACAGAACCTGCCCTATTTGAACATCATTGTGACGTTGGCACTGGTACTGGGGTTCTGGGCACGGTTACCCGGATGATGGGTGCCTTCAACCACATTACCCAGCGGATGGAAAATCCCATGGGGGTCACGGCCGGCCTGGCAGAAGCTTTGATCACCACCGTATTCGGACTATGCATTTTCATTGTGGCCGTGTGCTTCCATGGATACTTTGAACGGCGGATGAAAATCATCACCCTGAACATCGAGGAAATGGGCAATACCCTGCTGGAAGCCGTGCGCAAGAAGGAAACCTGCAGCGTATGCTGCCATCCGGAACGGAGGCGGGCATGATCAAGCTGAAGAAGCGGGGGAATCTGTCACCGGCTGCCACCACAAAGGAGCAGACCGCCATGTTCGCCTTCGGGAAGAAATACCTGGATGCCCTGGGGTACAAGCGGCTCAGCTTCTGTCACTGGGCCCGGAACAACCGGGAGCGGAGCCTGTACAATACCATGGCCCGGACCGGAGTCCAGCTGTTTCCCTTCGGCTGCGGCGCCGGAGGCCATGTGGACGGTATTTCCACCATGCTCCACCGGACCTTGCCCATGTACGAAAAAATGGTATCCGCCGGTCAGAAACCCCTTATGTTCCTCCAGCAGGAATCGCCTTATGCCCGGATCGCTGACCGGATCCAGGCTCAGCTGAACCAGTGCCGTCTGGATTTGGAGGACTTGGCCCGTATGGACAGCCGTCTTTCTGACCTCCAGTGGCTGGGTGACCTATGGGAAGAGTATGGGCTCTGGAAGCACAATGGATATCTGTATCATCTTACCGAAGCTGGACAGTTCTGGGAAGTGAACATGACCCAGACGGTCCTGGAATGTGTGGAACTGCTCATGGAAGGAGCGGAACAGGGGAAAGCAGCGGAGGCAAGGGTGGCGGAGCAGGGCTAACGCTACCATTACTGCTGCCGCGTAACCCAGGCGCACGATATGAATCCAGCTGTTTTGTCAGCGGGGATTTTCGAAAGCGACATGTACCATTTAGTACTATGCCGCATTCGAAAATCCCTGCTTTCGCGCATCTGACCTACTCTGACATCTTTTTTAGCGTGAGGCAGGGCATCTCAAATTTTCTTGAAAAATTTTAGAAAACCTGTTGACATTTTGTACCATCTTTTATATAATAACACTCGCAGCGCATGAGCGTCGCAAGAAATTCCCCGATAGCTCAATGGTAGAGCACTCGACTGTTAATCGAGTTGTTGTAAGTTCGAGTCTTACTCGGGGAGCCAATTGCAAATCATGCCGGACGGATGTCCGGCTTTTTTTAAATTTACAGGGGTTCGCCGCTTCCCCGGCAGCACTGCAGTCAGAGAGAATATGAGGTGTTTCATTTGGTTGGAATTTTAACGGTCGATCAGAATAAATGTGTGAAATGCGGGATCTGCTCCAAGGTCTGTCCCAGCTGTATCATTGAAATGGAAGAGAACGGTCCTGTGTGCATCAATGATATGTCCTGCATGTCCTGCGGCCACTGTGTTTCCGTCTGCCCTACCGGTGCTCTTGACAATTCCCGCTGTCCCCAGGCTGAAATGGACCCCATTCCCATGCCGGTGCTGGATCCCAAAACGGCATACAATTTCCTGCGGATGCGCCGGAGCATCCGGAACTTTACCCCGGAACTGGTCAGCGAAGACAAAATGCGCCAGCTGCTGGACATTGCCCGGTATGCACCTACCGCGGCCAATTCCCAGGGGCTGTACTACATTGTGGTGTCCGATCAGGAACTGATCCGGAAAATCTGTGACTGTGTGGCCGACTGGATGCAGGAAGAAATCGACAACGATTCTCCCCGCCGCCGGTATTTCCGGAAAGTGCTGGAAGTATACCGGGGCCGTGGGGTGGATATCATCGGCCGGAATGCCAAGCAGCTGGTGTTCGCACTGGCCCGCCGGCTGAACGTGACCGGGGTCAGCAACTGCGAACAGGCCTGGGCTTATGTGGAACTGTATGCGCCCACCCTGGGCCTGGGAACCACCATTATGGGCTTTATTGAAACCTGTGCCCGGGCAGTGCGCGCGGAAGCCAGCAGCTCCTCCAAGCGCATTGCCAAGCTGACCCCG
>OLOW01001351.1_pt1 | contig 17092 bp, 10 predicted proteins | sample 1672801 | NCBI WGS metagenome assembly OLOW01 (sample SAMEA3136725, study PRJEB25190) | human gut metagenome | biome: human gut; feature: human-associated habitat; material: faeces | place: Austria | collected 2013 | reverse complement strand
TTTCCTCCTGATTTAGGTTTATTCAATTTTACCACATGCGTTTGATATACTCCACACCCAAACGGATAATATATACTTTATCGGCGCACAATAAGCGCATGAATGAACAAACAGCAACAACAGCATTTACCAAAAAGCCCCGCTTTATAGTGAGCATACTTGGCGGCAAGCGGCGGGCCATGAACGCCACGCTTGATTCGCTCCGCGCCCAAACATACGGCGAATGGACGGAAGATGCGGCGGAGCAAAGCTTCCCGCACGACTATGTGCTGCGCATACACGCGGGCGATACGCTGCATCCCGATGCGCTTTTCCGCATGGCGCACGCAGTGGAACGCGCGGAGTACGAGCCGGACATGATATACGCTGACGAACTGATTCAGGAAGGCAAAAAGCCCTATGAAGAACACAAAAAATGCGAATTTAGCCGCGTTACCGCGCTGTCCTATGATATGTTCGGCGCGCTGCTTGCCATACGGCGGGAAATATACGCCGCCTGCTGCCCGCCGCAAGGCGAATACGATGCGGGCGCGGAGTACGCATTCCGCCTGAGATGCATGGCAAAGGCCCGCCGAATAGTGCATATTCCGCTGCCGCTGATAATAAACCACTCCCCCGCCGCAACGCCCGCAGCTGCGGGCATTTCCGCCATACGCGGCTACATTGAGGCCGAACGGCGGGAGGAAAGCGTATCCACGGGGCTGTGGCAGGGCAGCTTTATAGTGCGCGCACGCAGGGAACCGCGGCTTACTTCCATTATAATACCCAGCCTTAACGAGCTTGAGCCGCTCAGGAGGCTGCTTGAAAGCATAGACCGCTGCTGCATGGCATACCGCCACGAAATAATAATTGCGGACGGCGGCAGCGGGGACGGGCGGCTGCTGAATTATTATGACCTGCTTGAAAAGAACAAGGCCGCGCGCATAGCAAAAAGCGGCACGGCGGGCTTCAGCGCGCTTTGCCGTGCCGGTGCGGACATGGCAATGGGCGATGCGCTGCTTTTCATAAGCCGCGACGCGGAGCTTATTGAGCCGAACACGCTTTATGCCCTATCCTCCCAAGGGGAACGCGAGGGCGCTGCCGCGGCGGGCTGCATGCTGATAAGCCCGCAGGGGGCGCTGATAGCCGCAGGCGGGGCAATAAGCAAGGACGGGAAAATAATCTACCCCGCGGATAACGAACGCCTTACGCATACGGTGCGCACGGTGAGCGTGCTGAGCGGGGCATGCATGTACATGCGCGCGGACATGTATTTTTCAAGCGGAGGCTTTGACGAAAGCTTTGACGCGCCGCAATACGAGCCGCTGCTGCCCGTTGGTGCGGACGCGGAGCTGTGCCTAAGGCTTGCGCGGCGGGGATTGGGCGCGATATATGCCCCCGATGCGCGCGTGGTGCTGCATCGTCCGCTTGCCGCGATATCGTCCGCACCGGAGAACGTGCGCCTAAGGTGCCGCGACGCGCTTAGGCATCTGAGCATAAACGGCGACCCATACACGCCCAACGCATAAAGGCTCCACCGCTTGCGGGGGAGCCGGCAAGCCAAAGGTTTGACTGAGGGGTTAACGCAAGCAAATAGCTGCAAGTTACTTTATACTCTTTTTGCCAAGGGGCCAGGGGAGATTTCGATTTCTCCCCTTAGGCCCCCTGGCGACCCCCGTAACCCCATTGAAACGATCGCTCCGCGAAGGGGTACGGCACTGTACGCCGTGTTTGTACTGTACCAAAAGGCGCCACCATTTATGGGGGAGCTGCTGAGCGTAAGCGAAGCTGAGGGGGAATATCTCGCGGCACTTGACATCTTCGAGCCGTTCCCCTTTCGTCACGGCTAACGCCGCGACACGAACGCTGGTTGGAATATGGTCGTCTTGCAGCGCTGCCGCTTGCAATACTTCCTATTCCGCCCGATTCTCCCCTCGCTTCATCGCCCACTGGGCGCGCTCGGCTCGAATCCCCCGCACGCGGGGACAGCTTTTGGTTGGTGGTAACGCTAAAAAAGCCCCCTCTTATAGGGAGCTTTTAAGTTCTCTATTTAGTTCTGCTTATCCTCCGGCAGCAGGCCCTTTCTGGTCAGGTCTATCTTGCCGTCGGGCTTGATATCGATAACGCGGACGAGTATTTCGTCGCCTAAGCTCACCACGTCCTCTACCTTCTCAACGCGCCTGTTGGCCAGCTTGCTGATATGCACAAGGCCCTTCTTGCCGGGCTTGAGTTCCACCTGAGCGCCTATGGGCAGTATGTTCACTACCTTGCCCAGGAACACTTCGCCAACCTCTATGTCCTTGACGATATTGTCTATCATCTTCTTTGCGGCGGCGCTGGCTTCCTGATCGGGAGACAGTATGAACACGCGGCCATCGTCGTTTATGTCTATCTTCACGCCGGTATCGGCAATGATCTTATTGATGGTCTTGCCGCCGGAGCCGATGACTTCGCGGATCTTATCGGGATTGATGCTGAACTGCAGCACCCTGGGCGCATAGGGAGAAAGCTCCGCGCGGGGCTGCGCAAGGGTTTCGAGCATCTTATCCAGTATGAACAGCCTGCCGCGGCGTGCCTGTGCAAGCGCGCGGGTCAGAATCTCTTCATCAATGCCCTTTATCTTTATATCCATCTGAATGGCGGTTATGCCGTCCTTGGTGCCTGCAACCTTGAAGTCCATGTCGCCAAGGAAGTCCTCAAGGCCCTGTATATCGGTCATAACGGCTATGTTGCCGTTGGCGGGATCCTTAATAAGGCCCATGGCAACGCCCGCAACGGGCTTCTTGATGGGTACGCCCGCATCCATGAGGGACAGGGTGCTTGCGCAGATGGAAGCCTGTGAGGTTGAGCCGTTGGAGCTTATGACCTCGCTGACGAGCCTGAGCGCATAGGGGAATTCTTCTTCGGAAGGAATCATGGGCAGCAAGGCGCGCTCCGCAAGGGCGCCATGGCCTATTTCACGCCTGCCGGGGCTGCGCACGGGGCGGGTTTCGCCAACGCTGTACGGCGGCATATTATACTGGTGCATATAACGCTTGCCGGTTTCGTCGCTTATGCCGTCCAGCATCTGGGCATCCTCAAGGGAGCCGAGCGTGGTTATGGTCATAACCTGGGTCTGGCCGCGGGTAAACACGGCGCTGCCGTGCGCGCGGGGCAGCAGACCAACTTCGCACCATATGGGGCGAATCTGCTCCATGCTGCGTCCGTCGGGGCGTATGCCGCGGTTGATTATCTTATCGCGCACTATTTCCTTGGTTATGTTATAAAGTATCGCGTCAACATCCTTGGCGCAGTCGGGGTCTATTTCAAGGAAATGCTCGGTAACCTCCTGCTTCACCTGGGCGCTGCGCGCTTCGCGCTCGTAGCGGTCGAATGTGTCAAGGCTCCACTCCACCTTATCGAAGGCATAGGCGCGCACAAGCTCGGTGAACTCCTCGTTGGGCTGATAGATGTTTACTTCCATCTTGGGCTTGCCGACTTCCGCCTGCATGTTTTCTATGAAGGCAACAATTTCCTTTATGTAGCCGTGGGCGAACAGAATGGCCTGCAGCATTTCGTCCTCGCTCAGCTCGTCCGCGCCCGCTTCAACCATCATAACGGCGTCCTTCGTGCCGGCAACGGTCAAATGCAGCTTGCTCTTTTCGCGCTGCTCGCTGTTCGGGTTGATTATATACTGCCCGTCGATATAGCCAACGCTTACCGCGCCGGTGGGGCCCATGAAGGGCGCGTCGCTTATGGCGAGGGCGGCGCTTGAGCCTATCATGGCAAGTATTTCGGGCTGCACGTCCTGCTCAACGCTGAGCACGGTGGCAATAACCTGAATATCGTTATAGAAGCCCTTGGGGAACAGGGGCCTGAGCGGCCTGTCTATAAGGCGGCTGGCCAGTATGGCCTTTTCGGAGGGGCGGCCTTCCCTTTTGATGAATCCGCCGGGTATTTTGCCCACGGAATACATTTTTTCTTCGAATTCAACGCTCAGCGGAAGAAAATCCACGCCGTCGCGCGGGGCCTTGGCTACCGTTGCGCATACCAGCACCGCCGTGTCGCCGCAGCGCATAAGCACGCTGCCGCCGGCCTGCTCGGCATACTTACCGGTTTCGGCGGTAATTGTTCGGCCCGCCAGCTCCATTGAAAATATCCTTTGCATTTGCTTCTTCTCCTTCTTATAGTCCATTTTTATTCATACTGTATTATTATAACTCATCCCGCGCAAAAAAGCATCATTAAATTGCGTAAAAGGAGAAAAAGGTGAGGTGGTACTCCCTCAGTCGGCGCAGTACAAGCTCTGACCAAAAGGCGCCACCGCTTGCGGGGGAGCTGTCTGTGAGCGATAGCGAGCAGACTGAGGGGGAACAACTCACGGCACTTGGCAGCTTTGAGCCGTTCCCCTTTCGTCACGGCTCACGCCGCGACACTTTCCCCGCACGCGGGGACAGCTTTTGGGTGGCGTTGCCACCAGCCTGCCCTGAAAGGGGAGGTGGACATGAGCGTTAGCGAATGGACGGAGGGGTTATAAATCAGCTCACATCTCTCCGTTTGTTTCAACCCCTCAGACAATCCGCCTTACGGCGTATTGCCAGCTCCCCGGCCGGGGAGCCTTTTGGTTTAATGCAACAAAAAACTCGCCCCTCCGCGAGGAGGGGCGAGGTGCATTTTAGGGTTTATGTCCCGATTGGTTTAATTACGCGCGAACCTTCTTGAAGGTTACGACGGCGGCGGCAACCATAGCGACGGCGATCATGGCGAAGCCGATGATGCTGGCGTTGTCACCGGTCTGCGGCAGCTTCGGGTCAACGGGGTTGACGTGAATGGAGCCGTTGGGATAGGTGATCTTCTGGCTCTGAGCCATGATGGTGCCGAAGTAGTGCTCGAAGTGAGCATCGGTCATGTAGTTAGCCTCTTCATAGCCGAAACCGAGGAAGCCGAATATCTTGTCATAAACAGCCTTGAGGTTGTTGTAAACAGCGCCTTCGGCATACTTGCCGTCCTTCATGAAGGCAAGGGTGTTGACAGTGCTCTTAACGATGGAATAGAGTTGGCCATCATAAGAAATCATAATGGGCTTACTCTGATCTACCTTCTGATTGTTGCCGCTGCCGGTAACAGGGAATATCACGTAGGTATTCTGGGTTTGGCCTTTGCTGTCGAGGGCGTCCACAAGGTAGCCATTTCCATAGAAGTTATGATTGGGTGCCTGGACCTGGAAATCGGCAACGCCGTCCATGTCGCGGTCAATCACCATGACGCCATTCTTGAACCTATTGTAGAAGCCGATGGAAGCGTTGACAACAGCATCCTTACCGTCGGCATTGACGGTACCCCAGCACTCATAACCCCAAAGGGTCTTGCTGCCCGTGGTGTATTCAGAGGTGCCAAAGGATACGGTGAAGCCTTGCTTTACCTTGCCATAGTTGGCAACATTGAACGTACCTGCAAAAGCCTTATCCTTGTACTGCGTGAAAGTGTCATCCAGAGTGATGCCACTGACAGCAATATCAAGATCAAGCGCCCAATCTGCAAGCAGACGCTTCATAGCGGGGCTGAGGTCATTAGCATCCGGCAGAGTCACTTCGGCATAGAAGTGAACGCGGCTGTTCTTGACAACGGGGTAGTAGGTGCTCAGGGGAGCATACAGGCTACCGACCGCAGCGGTGTTCTGAACGAGATCGAGACCGGTGAGGGTCAGGGAGATGTCTTTGTAGACGGGGATCTGCCAATCAAGCTGAGCCCAGCCGCTGGCCAGAGCGGGAACCGCAAAGGCAACGACGAGAGCCAGAGAAAGAACGAGAGCAAACAGTTTCTTCATCTTGTCTAATTTCCTTTCAAAAAATTGTTTTTGTTTTGTGCCGGGAATTTCACCCGGCTTGGCCTTGCGGCCTATTTGGGACTTTCCCGTTTGCACGAGTAGATGTTACCATATCATTACGCCGTTGTCAACACCTTTATTACGATTTTGTAATAAATTGTTTCGGGGCGTAATAATCGGGGGGAAATGCGATGTCAAAAGGCGCCACCGCTTGCGGGGGAGCTGTCGAACGAAGTGAGACTGAGGGGGAACGGTAAAATAGCTTGGCAGCTTTGAGCCGTTCCCCTTTCGTCACGGCTCACGCCGCGACACTTTCCCCGCACGCGGGGACAGCTTTTGGTTGGCGCTGCCACCAGCCTGCCCTGAAAGGGGAGGTGGATGCGAGTGTAACGAGCAGACGGAGGGGTTATAAAGCAGCTCATTGTTCTTTGTTTATCTCAACCCCTCAGTCTCACTTCGTTCGACAGCTCCCCGTCCAGGGAGCCTTTTGGGTACAGTACTACTTAGTTTTTACTTGCATATCCATCACAATTTGCGTATAATATAAGTATAAAAACCGCGCCTACCGGAGACGGTTGGCCACAGTTTAATTTGTTACGTTAAGTAACCGTTTCCTTTGGCCAGGGCGGTTACTTTTCGTTTTTGAGGAGTTTTACTACGAATCGCAGCACTCTCAAGAAAACCTTGAAAAGTTCTATAACGAACATCAGAAATGCTAAGAATTCTGACCATGTCATCACGGAAACCACCTCCCTTCTTGAAAGAATCAAGCTTGGGTCGTGGTCAACCGTCCCCTTTTCGCGTCGGGGTAGGCGCTTATATTTATTATAATGTAGAATAGTGTCGAAACGCAATAGAAGTAAGCTATATTCTGCCAACCAAAAGCTGTCCCCGTTTACGGGGAAAGTGGCACGGCGCAAGCCGTGACGAAAGGGGAACGGCTCAAAGCTGCCAAGCTATTTTACCGTTCCCCCTCAGCTTCGCTTACGCTCAGCAGCTCCCCCGTTTCACGGTGGCGCCTTTTGGTGCGCTTTGCAGCCTCTCATAACAAGTAGGGGCGGCCATTACCGCCCGTATTCTCTTATATAAAAACACGGCGGGCCGCCAATGACGACCCCCCTACAACGCCTGAGCGCAATTTCACTGCGGGCGTAAGCCCCGCCTTACTCCACCTCGTAGCCGGCGTCGGTTATGGCCTTGCGCGCGGCGGCCTCGTCTGCATTGGCAAAGGTGGCCTGCTTGTTGGCAAGGTCAACGGTTATGTCCGTTGCGCCGATTTCCGCAAGGGCTTTCTCCACAGCCTTCTGGCAATGCTGGCACATCATGCCGTTCACTTTAAGCGTAATCATGTTTGTTTCCTCCTTAGAAGTAATGTTGTTATTATTTCCCGCCTGCGCGGCGTCATTCCCGCCGTTCTTCTTTGAAGAATGGGGTTTAAGGTACTTGTGCGTCTTGTTCGGGTCGAAACGGCGCAGCCTGAGCGCATTGGTAACGACCGATACGCTGCTCAGGCTCATTGCCGCCGCAGCTATCATGGGGCTGAGCAGCGGCCCGCCAAAGGCATACAGCACGCCCGCCGCAACGGGTATGCCCAGCGTATTGTAGCCGAATGCCCAGAACAGGTTTTCCTTTATATTGGTCATTGCCGCGCGGCTGAGCCTGAGCGCCGCCGCAACGCCGCCAAGCTCCCCGCCCATAAGCACTATGTCTGCCGATTCGATTGCCACGTCCGCGCCCGCGCCTATGGCTATGCCCGTATCCGCCTTAACGAGCGCCGGTGCATCGTTCACGCCGTCGCCAACCATTGCAACGGTGTAGCCCATGTTTTGCAGCCGTGCTACCTCGCCCGCCTTATCGCCGGGCAGAACCTCGCTGCGCACTTCGTCTATGCCAACCTTGGCGGCAACGGCCTTGGCCGTGAGCGAATTGTCGCCCGTGAGCATGACGAGCTTCACGTTCATCTCTTTAAGCAGGCGTATGGCCTCCGCGGCGTCCGGCTTTATTGCATCCGCCACGGCGAAAAGCGCCGTCAGCTTGCCGTCCGCTGCCATGTATATTGGCGTTTTGCCATCCGCGCTCAGCGCCGCCGCCTTTTCCTCCAGCGGGTTGTCAATGCCCTGCTCGCGCATAAGCCTTGCGCTGCCCATAACTATGTGCATGCCGTTAACGGTGCAGTCCACGCCGTGCCCCGCGCTGGCCTTGAAGCCCTCCGCATCGGGCACGGTTATGCTGCGCTGCTCCGCCGCGGCAAGTATAGCCTTGGCAAGGGGATGCTCGCTCTGCTTTTCAGCCGCCGCCGCAAGGGTAAGCGCGGCTGTTTCATCCGCACCGGGCGCGGTTATTATGTCCGTAACCACGGGCGAACCGGTAGTGACTGTTCCGGTTTTGTCCAGCATAACGGCGTTCACCTTGCCCGCCGTCTCCAGCGCCTCCCCGCTTTTTACCAATATGCCAAGCTCCGCTCCGCGCCCGGCAGCAACCATTATCGCCGTGGGCGTTGCAAGGCCCAGCGCGCACGGGCAGGCGATTACCAGCACCGATATGAATACCCTTACCGCCAGCGCAAAGTCACGGGCGAACACGAGCCACAGTATGAATGCCAATATCGCCACGCCGCCGACCGCCGGAACAAAGTACGACGCAACGGCGTCCGCCATGCGCGCTATGGGAGCCTTCGACCCCTGCGCTTCTTCAACCATATGCACTATGCGCCCAAGCGCCGTGTCCGCGCCCACGCCCGTTGCCGTGAAAAGCACCGCGCCTTCGCCGTTTATTGTGCCGGCGTATACCTTATCGCCAATTTCCTTATCAACGGGCATGCTTTCGCCGGTAAGCATGGCCTCGTTCACGCTTGTGCGGCCGGATATTATGGTGCCGTCCACGCTCACCCGCTCGCCGGGCTTAAGCACCACCGTGTCGCCCATCATAACGTCCTTGGCGCTCAGTTCAACCTCCACGCCGTTGCGCATAACGCGGGCCGTGTCCGGCGCAAGGCTCATCAGCTTTTTGATAGCGTCACCCGTGCGGCCCTTGGACAGCGTTTCCAGATATTTGCCGAACTGTATCAGCACTATTATCATGCCTGCCGATTCAAAATACAGCGAGTGCATGGCGTGTATATCCCCATTGGCGATTTTTATAACACCGTATATGCTGTAAAGCGTTGCGGCAAGCGTGCTTACGGCTATGAGCGAATCCATGTTGGGGCTTTTGAGCCACAGCGCCTTGAACCCGCTCCTGTAAAACCGCCTGCCGGCGATAAGTATGGGTATTACCAATATCAGCTCCGCCAAAGCATAGTTGAGCGTGTTATATTCCGGGTCTATAAAGCGGGGCAGCGCATGCTCAAGCCCCTTTATCATAGGCGCCATGGCAATATAGAAAAGCGGTATGCCGAACACCGCCGCGAATATGAGCCGCCGCTTCATGTCCCGCTTTTCGTTGGCCTTTTTTGCGGCCATCTCGGCCTTGGCCTTCTCCGTCAGGTCGAATGGATTATACCCCGCGTCCTTAACGGCCTTCTTCAGCGCCGCCTCGTCCGTAACATTTTCGTCATACACTATGTTTGCGCGTTCCGCGGCCAGATTAACGCTTGCACTTTCCACGCCGCCAACGCCCTTCAGCGCGCGTTCCACCCGCGCGGAGCATGCCGCGCAGCTCATTCCGCCCACGCCCAGTTCAAGCCTTTTCATTCTGTCCTCCTTTTGGCTTAAAAGCTTATGTATGGCATTGTCTGCCTTATTTCGTTTTTGTATACAGAATTATAGCGCAACATCATTCCGCATTCAAGCGGTTGAGGGGAATTGGTTTGATTGATTTAACCACCCCCCTTTCACATTCCCCCTCCCCTCTGCATAATATGGAATCAGCCAATAGATGCGGAGGTAAAAAGAACAATGGTAATTGCAAAAAAGGCAGCGATGATACTTGCGGCAGCTATGCTGCTGTGCGCGCTCATGTGCGGCTGCGGCGGCGGCAGCGAACTGCGCCACGTTACGCTCAACGAGGTCACGCGCAGCGTATTCTATGCGCCGCTGTACTGCGCGGCGTCGCTCGGCTATTTTGAAAAAGAAGGTCTGGACGTGGAAATAGTCACAAGCGGCGGCAGCGACAAGAGCATGACCGCCCTCATATCCGGCGATGCCGAGGTCGCCCTTATGGGCCCCGAAACGGGCATATACGTCGCCAATCAGGGCCTTGAGAATCATCCCATGATAGTGGCGCAGATAACCAAGCGCGACGGCTCCTTCCTCGTAGGCCGCGAAGCCGAACCGGGCTTCGACTGGGAATCCCTTCGCGGCCGCAGCGTGATAGGAGGCAGGCCCGGTGGCATGCCTTACATGACACTGTGTTACGTTCTCAAGTCCCATGGCCTTGTGCCGGGCGAGGATGTGGAGGTTATAGACAACATACAGTTCCCGCTGATGGGCGGCGCGTTCGAGGGCGGCACGGGGGACTACGTTACTCTGTTTGAGCCCACGGCGAGCGAGTTCGCTTCGTCCGGCAGGGGGCATATAGTTGCAAACGTGGGGCTTGAAAGCGGCGAGGTGCCATATACCACCATTATGATGAGCAGCAAGACCATTGCCGAGGAGCCGGAATTTGCGCTTAGCTTCGTGCGGGCGATATATAAAGCGCAGCAGTGGGTAAAGACCGCATCGGACGAGGAAGTGGCCCGCGCCATGCAGCCCTTCTTCCCCGATTCTTCGATAGAAACGCTCTCCGCTGTGGCGAACAGCTACCGCGCGACGGACAGCTGGATGTATTCCCCCGCCATGAGCGAGGATGCGTTCACCCGCCTTCAGGACATAATTGAGGCCGCGGGTGAGCTGAGCGCAAGGGTAGAGTTCGGCAGTCTTGTTGATAATTCCTTTGCCGATAAGGTGATGGGCGTGGGCGAATAAAAAGACCCCCTATACAATAAAAAAAGCGGCATAGCCGGTCATTTGGCCGTGCCGCTTTGTTTTTTATCAGCTCAGTTCAAACATGCCCATATAAAGCTGGTAATACTTGCCCTGCTGCTTTATCAGCTCGTCATGGTTGCCGCGCTCTATTATTTCGCCGTGCTCCAGCACCATTATCGCGTCCGAATTGCGCACGGTGGAAAGCCTGTGCGCTATTACGAACACCGTGCGGTCCTTCATCAGGCTGTCCATGCCCTTCTCAATCAGCGATTCCGTGCGGGTATCTATGCTGGAGGTTGCTTCATCCAGTATCAGCACCGGGGGATCCGCCACCGCCGCGCGGGCTATTGCAATAAGCTGCCGCTGGCCCTGGGACAGGTTCGCGCCGTCCGCAGTAAGCACGGTATCGTAGCCTTCCGGCAGGTGGGAAATGAAGTAATGCGCATTGGCAAGCTTTGCCGCGCTCACTATTTCATCATCCGTTGCATCAAGCCTGCCGTAGCGTATATTTTCGCGCACGGTGCCGGTGAAAAGATGCGTATCCTGCAGCACCATGCCCAGAGACCCGCGCAGCGACGCTTTCTTTATCTGCCTTATGGGTATGCCGTCGTATGTTATGCGCCCGCTCTGAATATCGTAGAAGCGGTTTATAAGGTTGGTTATGGTTGTTTTGCCTGCGCCCGTGGAGCCTACAAAGGCTATCTTCTGACCCGGCTTTGCGTAAAGCGAAACGTTTTTCAGCACGTCCACCTTGCCATCATAGCTGAAGGTAACTCCCTCAAAGCGCACGTCACCGCGCACGCGGATAAGCTCGCCCGTGGGCTTTTCCCATGCCCAAATCTCTGTACGCTCGCTGCATTCTTCAAGTTCGCCGTTTTCGTTCACGCGGGCGTTTACCATAACTATGTCGCCCTCGTCCTCTTCCGCCTTTTCGTCAAGCAGGGCGAATATTCTCTCCGCACCCGCAAGCGCGCTGAGCACGTTGTTCGCCTGCTGGCTTATTTCGGCTACGGGCATGGAGAAACTTCTGGTATACTGCAGGAATGCGCCCAGCGTGCCAATGTCTATTATTCCGGCAACGCCCAGCAATCCGCCGCTGGCGGCAATTATTGCATAGGTAACGTGGGACAGGTTGTTCATTATCGGCCCCATTATGCTGGCAAGCGTGCTTGCGGCGGCGGTGTTCTTCCTAAGGGTTTCGTTCAGCTCGTCAAAGCGGCTGTTCACGGCCTGCTCGTGGCAAAATACCTTTACCACCTTCTGCCCTTCTATCATTTCCTCAATATAGCCGTTCACCTTGCCCACGCTGTCCTGCCGCGCCTTGAAGAAGCGGCCGGAGCGGCCCGCTATTGCCTTGGTAATAAGCATCATTATCACCAGCATCAGTATGGCTATGCCCGTAAGTATGGGGTTGAGCACGATCATCATCGTGAATACGCCGACTATTCTTACCGCGCTGCTTATAAAGCTTGGCAAGCCCTGGCTTATCATTTCGCGCATAACGTCGGTATCGTTTGTGTATGTGCTCATTATTTCGCCGTGCGTGCGCCTGTCAAAGTAGCTTATTGGCAGCGTTTGCATCTTGGTGAACATTTCAAGGCGCAGCTTCAAAAGCGTTCCGGTGGATACGTTTATCATAAGGCGGTTATACATAAACGTGCCCAGTATGCCTATGGTGTACACGGCTGCCATAACGGTAAGCTGACCTATAAGGCCCGTAAAATCGGGATTGGCGTTGCCTATCCACGGCACTATGTATTCGTTTATTATTGGAACCAGCATATATGTACCGGCAATGTTTGCGGCAACGCTTACAAGAAGCCCTATCAGCACCAGCACAAGCTGCCCACGGTACGGCTTAAAGTATTTCAGTATGCGCCTGAATGTGCCTTTGGCGTTCTTTGGCTTTGCAAAGCTCTGTTTCCTGGGTCCGGGCATTATTCCTCCACCCCCTTCTGCTGGGAATAGTATACCTCGCGGTATATTTCGCTGCGCTGCATCAGCTCCGCATGCGTACCAACGTCGTCTATCTTGCCTTCGTTCATAATAACTATCCTGTCCGCGTCCATAACGCTTGCAATGCGCTGGGCAATTATTATGGTTGTCGTGCTGCTCAGTTCTTCGCTCAGCGCCTTTCTTATGGCCGCATCGGTAGCGGTATCAACCGCGCTTGTGGAATCGTCCAGTATTATTATTTTGGGCTTTGATATCAGCGCGCGGGCTATGCACAGCCTTTGCTTCTGCCCGCCGGATACGTTCACGCCGCCCTGGCCAAGCTCTGTATCATAGCCATCGGGGAAATTCTTTATGAACCCGTCCGCCGCGGCCGCGCGGCACGCTTCTTCAATTTCCGCATCGGCCGCATCCGCGTTGCCCCATTTAAGGTTTTCCTTAATGGTGCCGGAGAACAGCACGTTCTTTTGCAGCACCATGGATACGCTGTGCCTAAGCGTTTGTATCTTATAATCCTTCACGTTGTGCCCCGCAACCTTAACGGCGCCGCTTGTCACGTCGTAAAGCCTTGGGATAAGCTGTACCAGCGTGCTCTTCGCGCTGCCCGTGCCGCCTATTATGCCTATTGTCTCGCCCGAGGCTATCTTCAGCTTTATGTGCTCAAGGTTCGGATTATCGGGGTTGCCGTTGTAGCTGAAGGATACGTCGTCAAACTCTATCGAGCCGTCCGTAACTGCAATGTCCTTGGCGTCGTCATCGTTTATGGAAGGCTTTTCCGCAAGCACTTCGGTTATCCTTGCCATGCTGGCCTTGCTCATAACAAGCATTACCATCATCATGGCAACCATCATAACGGCGCTGAGCACCTGCCCAATATAGCTTATAAAGCTTATCAGGTCGCCGGACTGCAGCCTGCCTTCAACTATCTGCACGCCGCCAAGGTAGCATACGGCTATCATGCAGATATATACCATATACTGCGCCATTGGCATTGCGACAACCAGCAGCTTTTCGGCCTTTACCTGATAATCCTTAACCTCGTTTGCGGAAAACGTGAAGCGTTCGTCCTCGTAATCCCCGCGCACGAATGCCTTGACCACGCGGATTGCCGTCAGATTCTCCTGCACGCTTGCATTCATGGCATCGAACTTGGCAAGCATTGCCTTGAACCGCGGGAATGTTTTGCTCATCAGTATGCCAATGATTATAGCCAGTATCGGCAGCGCGAACAGGAACACCAGTGCAAGATCGGGGCTTATCCTTACCGCCATCACCGTTGCCGCAATCAGCATGAACGGCGCGCGTATGAACGTGCGCACGGCCATCATGTATGTGTTCTGGATGGTATTCACGTCCGTGGTAAGGCGGGTTATAAGGCTGGCCGTTGAAAAACGGTCCACGTTTGCAAAGGAAAAGCTCTGCACCCGTTCAAACAGCCCGCCGCGCAGGTTCTTCGCAAAGCCGGCGCTGGATACGCTTGCAAACCTTGCGCTCAGCGCGCCAAGGCTCAGCGAAGCTATTGCCATAAGTATCATCATAATACCGCGCTGTATTATAAACGCGGTATCCTTGTTCTCTATGCCTATATTCACAATGTCCGCCATCATGTACGGTATGCTCACTTCCACCAGCACCTCGCCTATTATCGTAAGCGCGGCCAAAATGGATTTGAACCGGTAGCCCTTAGTGTAGGGCCAAATTGTCTTTATCATGCCTTTTCATCATCCTCCAGCCTTCTCAATTCGTTCATCAGCTCGCTCAGCGGCTTGCCCGCGCCTTCCTTATAAAGGTTTGCAGCCATGCGGGAATAAAGCTCGATCAGCTTCTGTTTCTCCTCGTCGCTTATTCCTTCAAACATTTCGCCGTCCAGCCGCCTGAATGCAGCCTTCACCTTTTTGTGGTTTTCCCTGCCCTTTTCGGTCAGTTCAAGCCGGGTGCAGCGCATGTCCTTCTCGTCCGTCGTTTTCACTATAAGCCCCGCGTTTTCCATGCGCCTTACGCTGCATGTTATGCTGGGCGGGCTAACCCCCAGCGATTCCGCCGCTTCCGCCTGCGTGCAGCGCGGGTGCGTTTCAATGTAATCAAGTATCGGCCCCTGCCCGCGGTGCGCATCGGTGCCGCGAAGCATTGTCTGTATGCGCATACGGCGTATCAGCTCCAGCCTATGCATGGCGTCCACAACGTTCCTGTCGTCCATTTCTCGCTCTCCCAAAAACTCCATAAATCTCCAAGAAACATACATATTCTTACAAAAAAGGTTAAATAACTAATAATTAACCAATTAATCGACATTTTACCCATAAAACTTCAAGAAAGCAACAGAAACATCAATATTTTACAAAATTGTCCCAATTTCTTATTTTTACCGCCAAAAATTGTGAAATTCTGCTAAATTCTTCCCCTATCGCTGCGGAAAATGCGGTGTTATGCTTTATACACGGAAAGCAAAATTTCCCACCGAATAGACATTATAGGAGGTCGCACATGACAAAATTTAAGGTATTGATGGCAGACAGCAACCCGCAGATGCTCAGCATGATGAAGGAATATTTCACCGCACAGGAAGGCGTGAGCGTGTTCGACACCGTGACCGACGGCGTAAGCGCGCTGGAGGCGCTGCACAAAACCCGCTACGATGTGCTGATAACCGAGCTTATAATGCCGCGCGCGGATGGGTTTGAAATAATGGAGCGCATTGCGGCGGGGCTGGTGAGCGACGCGCCGGCGGTTATGGTGGTAAGCACCATGCGCAGCGAGGACATGGTGCGCCGCGCGTGCTCACTGGGCGCAAAGTATTACATGGTCAAGCCTGCCGAGCCGGAGGCGATATACAAGCGCATGCTGGATATGGCGGACGAGCCGCAGAGCGCGTATTCGCAGCTGCTCATGCCCTCCCAGCAGCCCAAGACGCTGGATGAAAAGATAACCTCCGTGTTCCTTGTTATCGGCATCCCGGCGCACATAAAGGGCTATCATTATCTGCGCGAGGCCATACGCATGGTGTATTTCCAGCCGGAGCTTATAAACCGCATCACAAAGGAGCTTTACCCCGGCATAGCCAAGCGGTTTTCCACATCCGCATCCAAGGTGGAGCGCGCCATACGCCACTCCATAGAGGTCGCCTGGACGCGAGGCAGGATAGAGAACATAAACCAGCTTTTCGGCTATAACATATATTCAAAGAACGATAAGCCCACTAACGGCGAGTTCATAGCCCTTGTGGCGGACAAGCTGATAATGGAGGACGCCCGCGGCAAGGAGCAGGACATCCGCCCGGCGATATAGGCATTGGTTTACCTCCCGATGGATCGCTCCCGTATAAATTCGTGCGGGGGCGATTTTATGCACTCCGTTGTATACGCTGCATAATATTAAGTATTATACCCGCATATGCAACCTCTACACACCCTTTATGCACACTCTCAGCCCCCTAAACAGCCCACCCTGTGGATAACTCTGTGGAAATTGTGGATAACTCCCGGCTGTATATACATAGTATATTCATAATTTGACATTCGGAGTCGGTTTGGGACGGATTTTCGCAAACCAGCCGCCCACCTATATTTTTGCGTTTGTGTTGATATTGTAAACACGTCCTCGTATAATTATTCTGAAGTGAGGTGAATACTATGCCTAAAACCGCAAATATGCACGCATGTACAGCGCAAGAAGCAGCCCTTCAGGCGGATGAGCAGTTCCGCTCGGTTGAAGCATCCTCATCCAATGCCATAAACACGCTTGAAATCAAGTTTTACAACAAGGTGGACGATAAGCTGCTAAAATTTGCTGTAATTATTTCAAAAACAAATGGTAAATGGATATTTTGTAAGCATAAAGAAAGGGATACCTATGAGTTTCCGGGTGGGCATCGGGAAAAAGGTGAATCGATCTTAAGTGCTGCAAAGCGCGAGCTAAGCGAAGAAACCGGTGCAATAGATTTCGCAATTACGCCCATTTGTGCCTACTCAGTCAAGGGATATGCCAAAGTAAACGAAAACGCGGATGAAAAAACTTATGGAATGCTGTATTACGCGGATGTGTATTCTTTCGGAGAGATTCATAGTGAAATAGAAAAGATAATTATTGTAGATAAGTTAGTAGACAACTGGACATATCCTTTGATTCAACCATGTTTGCTGCAAGAAGCAACGAACCGAGGTTTTCTGTAATCCATTGCGCGCCGCGAACTTGACCGCGAGGAACACAGCAGATTGTCCGGTTGTTACCTGATTCAAATGATAAAATACCTCAACTGACTATTACCCGAGAAATAATACTAAAAAAGTGGCCTTTCGGCCACTTTTGCCTTATTGCACGCTTCATAAACCAAAAGTCCCCACTCCGTTTATGAAGGTGACACTTTATATTCTCCTAAAATTCGCTCACCTTTGACCCTATCTTTGACAGGTTGATAGCGTTTACGCTGCCGATAACATTGTTCATAATCATT
>OLOW01001350.1_pt1 | contig 17097 bp, 20 predicted proteins | sample 1672801 | NCBI WGS metagenome assembly OLOW01 (sample SAMEA3136725, study PRJEB25190) | human gut metagenome | biome: human gut; feature: human-associated habitat; material: faeces | place: Austria | collected 2013 | reverse complement strand
ATGGCGACGCCAACCAGACGCCCGCCTGCCTCGCAGCCGTCGGCCGCGAGTGGGAATACCGCTTCTACGTGGATGTCACCTTCGACGACCCGGTGCGTTACCGGCAGGCCATCGAAGCGGCGAGGCCGTTGACAAGCGACTTCCGCATCCTGGGCGAATACGCCGAATGTCCCAACCCGGCAATCTGACAAGGAACAAACGATAAAAACGAAAAACATAAAACCATGAACGACTTACAACCCATCAATCTCCCGGGGCTCGACCCCCGCCGGCCGCTGGTCATCGCGGGGCCGTGCAGCGCCGAAACCGAAGAACAGGTAATCGAAACAGCCCGCGAACTGGCCGCGGAAGGCTTCAAGCTATTCCGCGCCGGACTGTGGAAACCGCGCACCAAACCGGGCGGCTTCGAAGGAGTAGGCGTAGACGGCCTTGCATGGCTGAAGGAGGTAAAGAAAGAAACCGGCATGTACGTTTCAACAGAAGTTGCTACCGCCAAACATGTATACGAATGCCTGAAAGCCGGAATCGATATTCTTTGGGTAGGCGCACGTACCACTGCCAACCCTTTCGCCGTACAGGAAATCGCCGATGCATTGAAAGGTGTTGATATCCCGGTATTGGTCAAGAATCCCGTGAATCCGGATCTTGAGCTGTGGATCGGAGCTTTGGAACGTATCAGCAATGCAGGTCTGAAACGTCTGGGTGCTATCCACCGCGGTTTCAGCAGCTACGATAAAAAGATATACCGCAACCTCCCCCAATGGCACATTCCTATCGAATTGCGCCGCCGCATTCCTAATCTGCCTATCTTCTGCGACCCGAGCCATATCGGAGGAAAGCGTGAATTGATAGCCCCGCTTTGCCAGCAGGCTATGGACCTGAACTTCGACGGTCTGATTGTGGAAAGTCACTGTAACCCGGATTGCGCATGGAGCGACGCTTCACAACAAGTGACCCCGGACGTACTCGACTACATCCTCAATTTACTGGTTATCCGCACCGAAACCCAGACTACCGAAAGCTTGTCCCAACTTCGTAAGCAAATCGATGAATGCGATGATAACATCATTCAGGAATTAGCAAAAAGAATGCGCATCGCCCGCGAAATCGGTACTTACAAGAAAGAACACGGAATCACCGTTCTCCAGGCCGGACGTTATAATGAGATTCTTGAAAAGCGCGGTGCACAAGGTGAACAATGCGGCATGGATGCAGAGTTTATGAAAAAAATATTTGAAGCAATCCATGAAGAATCCGTTCGTCAACAAATGGAAATTATTAATAAATAATCAGGTAATAAACTGAAACTTCGTAAGCTTTCTGCATAGCTTCTCCTCCTTCGGGAAGGAGGAGTACCCGTAGGGGGAGGTGGTAGGAAAAATAATGAATATACCTTTTTAAAAGAAAAATATACCTCATCCCTACCGGTACCCTTCCCTCTGAGAGAGAAAGCCATACGGAAGGCAGTATATGCGAAACTTTAATAAATAAGAATATGAGAATATTAATCCTCGGAGCCGGCAAAATGGGCTCCTTCTTTACTGACATATTGAGCTTTCAACATGAGACGGCCGTGTTCGACGTCAACCCGCACCAACTGCGTTTCGTCTATAACACGTATCGTTTCACCACATTGGAGGAGATTAAGGAATTTGAGCCCGAACTGGTCATAAATGCCGTGACAGTAAAGTACACGTTGGACGCTTTTCGCAAAGTGCTGCCCGTACTGCCCAAAGACTGCATCATTAGTGATATTGCCTCTGTAAAAACAGGACTGAAGAAGTTCTACGAAGAAAGCGGCTTCCGATATGTATCGACACATCCCATGTTCGGCCCTACTTTTGCCAGTCTCAGCAATCTGAATACAGAGAATGCGATCATCATCAGCGAAGGTGACCACTTGGGAAAAATCTTCTTCAAGGACCTCTACCAGACAATGAAACTGAACATCTTCGAATATACTTTCGATGAACACGATGAAACGGTAGCCTACTCCCTGTCTATCCCGTTCGTTTCGACTTTCGTATTCGCGGCGGTTATGAAACATCAGGAAGCACCGGGAACTACTTTCAAAAAACACATGGCCATTGCCAAAGGACTGCTCAGCGAAGACGACTACCTGCTTCAGGAAATCCTGTTCAACCCGCGCACTCCGGGCCAAGTAACCAATATCCGGACAGAGCTGAAGAACCTTCTCGAAATCATCGAGAATAAAGATGCGGAAGGCATGAAAAAGTATCTGACGAAGATCCGGGAAAAGATTAAATAATCCCCGGCCGATATAGGTAAGATTTAACGGTCCCCTGCAAAAAAGTTCTTTGCAGGGGATTTTTTTATGTGTACCTTTGTATCCGCAAAAACGGATTCACAGGAGAAAAGAAAGAATGATAGATCAAGCTACCATAGACCGGATATTGGATGCGGCACAGATTATGGATGTCGTTTCAGATTTTGTCACCCTGCGCAAGCGCGGTGTCAATTATGTTGGTTTGTGCCCGTTCCACAGTGACAAAACTCCTTCCTTTTATGTTTCACCCGCTAAAGGACTCTGCAAATGTTTCGCCTGCGGACAAGGGGGCAACGCCGTGCACTTTATCATGGCGCACGAACAGATGTCTTATCCGGAGGCACTGAGATACCTTGCCAAGAAGTATAATATCGAAATTAAAGAAAGAGAGTTGAGCGATGAAGAGAAGCTGGTGCAAAGTGAGCGCGAGAGTCTGTTCATTGTCAATAACTTCGCCCGCGACTATTTTCAGAATATACTGAAGAACCACGTAGACGGTCGCAGTATCGGTATGGCTTACTTTCGCAACCGCGGTTTCCGGGATGATATCATCGAGAAATTCCAGTTGGGATATTGTACCGAGAGCCACGATGCACTTGCCAAGGAAGCGCTACAAAAAGGATATAAGAAAGAATATCTGGTAAAAACCGGACTCTGCTACGAAACCGACGACCACCGTTTGCGGGACCGTTTCTGGGGACGTGTCATTTTCCCTGTCCACACTCTCTCCGGCAAAGTAGTTGCCTTCGGTGGACGTGTGCTTGCCAGTGCCACAAAAGGCGTAAAAGTTAAGTACGTCAACTCTCCCGAATCGGAAATCTATCATAAAAGTAACGAATTATACGGCATTTATTTTGCCAAACAGGCGATTGTGAAACAAGACCGTTGTTTTCTTGTGGAAGGATATACGGATGTCATTTCCATGCATCAGTCCGGCATAGAGAATGTGGTCGCTTCTTCAGGAACTGCTCTTACACCGGGACAAATCCGCATGATCCACCGTTTCACCAACAACATGACCGTACTTTACGACGGTGACGCAGCAGGTATCAAGGCTTCTATCCGCGGCATTGATATGCTCCTTGAAGAAGGAATGAACATCAAAGTCTGCCTTCTTCCCGACGGTGACGACCCGGACTCTTTTGCCCGCAAACATAACTCCACGGAGTTTCAAGCCTTCATTGCAGAACATGAAACTGACTTTATCCGTTTTAAAACCAACTTATTACTGGAAGATGCAGGAAAAGACCCGATCAAACGTGCAGAGCTTATCGGTAATCTGGTGCAAAGCATCTCCGTCATACCGGAAGCGATTGTACGCGACGTCTATATCAAAGAATGTGCGCAGCTGCTGCACATAGAAGATAAATTACTGGTATCGGAAGTAGCCAAAAGACGGGAAACGCAAGCGGAGAAACGAGCTGAACAAACAGAACGTGACCGCCGTATCGCTGAAAGAACGGCTAACATGACACAAGGCGGTGCAACTGCATCTCCCTCTTCCGACAACGGCATACCTATGCCTCCTGAAGATGTCATGCTAGCTCCCGAAGTAGATGGCGACGGTAACTATCTGAATGTTCCACCTGCCCTGCAAGAAGACAATTACGCTTCTTTCATCCCACAGGAAGGTAAAGAGGGACAGGAGTTCTATAAATTTGAACGGTTGATTTTACAAGCCGTGGTCCGTTACGGAGAAAAGATTATGTGTAACCTAACAGATGAGGAAGGGAATGAAGTTCCGGTAACCGTAATTGAATATGTTATCAACGATTTAAAGGAAGACGATCTGGCTTTCCACAACCCGTTGCACCGGCAAATCCTGTCGGAGGCTGCCGCACATATACATAATGCCGGATTCGTAGCGGAACGATATTTTCTGGCACATCCCGATCCTGTCATCAGCAAATTGAGCGTAGACCTGATTAATGTCCGCTATCAACTTAGCAAATACCACTCCAAGTCCCAGAAGATTGTGACAGATGAAGAACGGCTCTACGAACTGGTTCCGATGTTGATGATTAATTTCAAATATGCAATTGTCACGGAAGAATTAAAACACATGCTTTATGCCTTGCAGGATCCGGCTCTTGCACATGACGAAGAAAAATGTAATGCCTTAATGATACGTTATAATGACTTGAGAGGGATACAAAGTATTATGGCAAAACGTTTGGGAGACAGAGTCGTATTGCGATAAATTATTTTCGTCGCCATATGTGCGGTAGCCTCCGACAGGAAGCATCTCCTTTATCAAAACCAAATACCTTTTCTCATTGATGCCGGAGCATAACTTTATCCATTTCACGGCAACTTCCCCTATAATGTTGTTCCGTGTTGGATAAGATTCATAAATTCTTCACGCGTCTTTGCCTGGTTGAAAGCCCCTGTGAAGTCAGAAGTAGTAGTAATTGAGTTTTGTTTTTCCACACCACGCATTTGCATACACATGTGTTTAGCTTCCACTACCACCATTACCCCCAGCGGGTTTAATGTTTCCTGGATGCATTCCTTGATTTGCAACGTCATACGTTCCTGCACTTGCAAGCGGTGAGAAAAGATATCGACTACACGAGCAATCTTACTCAGCCCGGTGATGTAGCCGTTGGGAATATAAGCCACGTGTGCCTTTCCGTAGAACGGCAGCATGTGATGCTCGCAAAGAGAGAAGAAATCAATGTCCTTCACAATCACCATTTGACTGTATTCTTCCTGAAATTTAGCAGAGCGGAGCACCTCGTGAGGGTCCATGTGATAACCTTTTGTCAAACTCAACATTGCTTTAGCCACCCGTTCCGGAGTTTTCAACAAACCTTCCCGTTCGGCGTCTTCGCCCAACAAGGTAATAATACTGTGATAATGACTTTTCAACTCCTCCAGATTTGGAGAGACAATTTCTTCTTTTCCTAACATGATAGATTTATAAAGGAATATTAACCTCGTCTTTTACAATAGAAACTTCTTTAAACACACCAGTAGCTTTCATTTTGCGCATCATCGCGTCAGCTTCTTCTATACTCCGGAAATCACCCACACGACAAAGCCAACGGGGCGGATTGAACGACGTATACACTGCCAGCTCCGGGAAATACACTTTTACCTGTGATGACACACGATAAGCATCATTCTTTGCTTGACGAGTATTGTTACCGGCATACGCCTGTATCCGGAAGCCGGAACCCTTCATGACTTTCTGTTCACCGGTTGCGAGGACATTATAGAAAGTGGTATGAAGATAGAATATAATGTTACTGAAAGTAGTAATAATACAGTAAAAATTATGACTATTCATGCTTCAAAAGGACTAGAGTTTAATGTCTGCTACTACGGGGGATTATATAGTAAATTTAATATTAGGGAAGCTATAAGTAAATTTAGTTATGATGATAAGTATGGTATTATTATTCCTTATAAAGATAAATTCTTATATAATACTATTTATCATAATTTAAGTTATAGAAACTATGTATTAGAAAATATTAGTGAACGAATAAGACTCTTCTATGTTGCACTAACAAGAGCTAAAGAAAAAATGATATTTATATTACCAGAGAATACTAAAGAAGAAGCAGGCTATATTAGTGATATTATTGATGATAGTATTAGATCAAAATATAATAGTTTTGCTAGTATTATGTATTCGTTAGAATCTATTACTAAGAGTTATTATAAAAATATTGATATTAATAGTATTGATTTATCTAAGAATTATAACTTAGTTAAGAATGATAATTATAATAAATTACTAGGTAGAGTAGAGGATAAACTAGACGTTCAAGATATTAATATAGATATTCAAAAAGAAGAAGAAAAATCTTTTTCTAAGAAGAATATTCATATTACTTCAAAAGAAGAACAGGATAGACTTGATTATGGTAAGAAAGTCCATGAGTTATTTGAATTAACAGACTTTCATAATACTAGTAATTTAACTGGTAAGAATAGAGAGATAATAACTAATTTCTTAGATAAAGTTAATATAGACAATACAGATATATATAAAGAATATGAATTTATATATGAAGAAGATAATACTACTTATCATGGTATTATAGACTTAATGTTAGTATATAAAGATAATATTAAAATAATTGATTATAAATTAAAGAATATTAGTGATGAAGCTTATTTAAAACAATTAAATGGTTATAAAGACTATATAGAGAAGAGATTTAATAAACCTACAAATATATATCTATATTCGGTTACTAATAATACTTTAGAAAAAATATAAAAATTATTTCTATATAATATAACTTATGTTATAATTATATAGAAAGTATTGCCAAATTAGTTTAGTGGTAGAACAAGGCCCTCGTAATGCCTAGAGGTAAGTTCGATTCTTACATTTGGCACCATTTATTATAATGATTTTATGAAAAATAAAAATATTATAAAAAACATAATTCAGATGATTGTACTTTTATTAGTCATTTCTATCTTAAGCTATGCTTTGATTATGACTAGTGATTTATTAGCCAAAGTAATAGTGCAATATTTCTTACCTTTATAATTAATCAGTTTTTGAGAAATTTATTTTTAAATTATTTTCAATACCATTTTTATTTATGGGAGTATTTATAGTTTATAAAGAATTTAAAAGAAAAAGAAAAGGAGTCTATATATGAAAAAATTATTAATAATACTATTTGGAATATTATTTTTATGTGGTTGTAATTATGATAAACAAGTAGAACCTATTAAAGATAATATAGTTAATGATGTTAAAGAAGAAGTAAAAGAGGAATATGAGGATAATAATCCTATAAAAGTAGGTTTATTTCTTGCAGATGATAGTAATTATCATAATAAAAACAAACTAGTGGATACTTATTATACAAATTTTACTAGTGGAAAAGATATTGGATCATTTGAAGTGTTTTTTACTGATGATAATGTTATTGATGGTAATAGATTTAAAGATACTTGGTATAAGTATTATAATATGTATGAAAATATTAATGATTACAAAATTGGTTTTAATATTAAATTTATATTGAAAGATGGTACTAATTATAATGGCAACTTTTTAGAACCAGATGAATATAAATTTAGTGATTATTTTTATGTTTATTTATATGATGATGTTAATCAGGCTGATGGTGCATTTTATAGTCATTTAGAAAAAATGGATGATAATACTAAGATTACTTCAATTAAAATATATGCAGTAGATGGTATAGAAAAAGTAGAAAACTTTATACTTAGTGTATTTACTTATAAAGATAATAATGATTTTGATACTGATGGTAATTATAGAGGAAATTCTATATATGGTATTAGAATAAAAAGAAAATAGATAAGATTTTTATTTCTTATCTATTTTCTTTTATCTAGTTTTAGGTTCACTATCTAAGTTAGTAGTATAATATTCGTTTTCATATGAACTTAAAGTACTATTTTCATAAGCATTTAAAAGTGTTCCACGCATTATATTACTAAAAACTTCATCACTTATTTTATTACTTGTCTGATCATAATAGCCATTAATTCTTAAAAACTGCTCATAACTTTCATAACAGTATACACCATCACTATAAGATACACTACGAATAAATTTATTAAATTCTTCATTATCATTAATAGCTAATTTATAAATATATACTTCCATTGGTGTATTGGCATCTAATACACTATAATCAGATACAGAGTTATTTCCTATTTCAAACTTACCATTTTCTTTAGTTCCTAAGCCATATTCAGTTAAAGTATCTTCACTCAAATCAACGAGTGTTTGTGTTGCTTTATTAATTTTGGAATTATCTTCCATCTTTTGACCAATTTTAACTCCAGCATATAAAGTAGCAGCAGCTAAAACACCAGCGATAGTTCTTTTAAATGCTTTTTTCTTTTTTTGTTTAGCTTTTTCTTGCTCCTTTTTTAGTATTTCTCTTTTTGCTTTTAAAAATTCAACATTACTTTCTGAAGTTGGATAACTAGCTACTACAGAATTGAGCTTTTTTTCTCTTTCCCACTTGTCAAAAACATCAGATGGATCTGGGTCATGTTCACCATCAAATATTTTTCTTTTAGGATCTATTGCCTTTTGTTCTTTTTTAGGTCCATTAGTAATTTGATTTAATTCTCTATTTACTCTGTCAAAATCTTCATAAAAACGATTATTATTTTCCTTTCCCATTTTTATTTACCTCCTAGAATAAATATATATTAATTTAAATATAAAGTCAATATTTGTTGACAATTGTTTTACAATTTTAGTTTAAAATATTTTCTTTTTAATCATAATAATTATGAAAGGAGATAAATATGCAAAATTATAATGAAGTACCTAATATTATTTCAGGTAAAGATTTAGATTACTTATCTGATATGTTTAATTGGAATTATACTGGTTATAAAGAACTATATAATACATTAGAAAATATATCAGATAATGAAGTTAAAACTATGATAAGTAGAGTTAGTGAAGTATTATATAATAATATGACTAACATCTTAAATGTACTTGGAGGTACTTATGAATAATAAAATAACAAATCCTAAAACTGAAGTACCTAAAGGTATGGTATTAAATGATAAAGATTATTTAAATATGACTTTATCACTACTTAAGGATATGGAGAAAAATTATGCTATATCTTTAACTGAAGTCTCTAATGAAAATTTATTTGCTAAGTATGAAGAAATGTTTAATGTAATTAAAAGCCTTCAGAGAGAAGTGTTTGAACTAGCCTTTAGAAAAGGCTGGTATGAACTAGAAAAGGCTCCATCTAATAAGATTACTGAAAAATATAATACATTAAATACCGAGTTTAATGATTTAAATAATTAAAAAAATAAGAGCAGATTGCTCTTATTTTAATATTAATTTATCACTATCTACATCGATAGTAATGGTACTACCAAAAGATATTTTATCATTAATGATAGCCTCTGCGATTAGAGTTTCTACATTTCTTTGAACATATCTCTTTATAGGTCTAGCACCATATTTTTCATCATATGAGGCATTTACAATAAACTCTTTGGCTTTATCTGTAACATTTATTTTAATGTTTTTATCTCTTAATCTATACTCAATATCTTTGATAATTTTATTTAGAATATCATAAACAACATCTTTAGTTAAAGAATTAAAGATTATTATTTCATCTATTCTATTAATGAACTCAGGTTTAAAAGTACTTCTTAATTCTTGCATTACAAGTTCATTAGCATTATCTTTATTATCTAAGATATATTCACTACCTAGATTAGATGTCATTATTATGATAGTATTCTTAAAATCTACAGTTCTACCTTGACCATCGGTTATTCTACCATCATCTAGTATTTGTAGTAGTACATTAAAGACATCGTGATGAGCTTTTTCTATTTCATCAAATAAGACAATAGAGTAGGGATTTCTTCTTACAGCTTCGGTAAGTTGTCCACCTTCGTCATATCCTACATATCCTGGAGGGGCACCAATTAATCTAGCTACTGAATGACTTTCCATATACTCAGACATATCTATTCTTATCATGTGTCTTTCATCGTCAAATAGTTCATAGGCTAGAGTTCTTGCTACTTCAGTTTTACCAACACCAGTAGGTCCTAAGAAGATAAATGAACCAATTGGTCTATTTGGATCTTTAATACCCGCTCTTGAACGAATAATGGCTTCAGTTACTAAGTGAATAGCATTATCTTGGCCTTTAACTCTTTCTTTCATTTTGTCTTCAAGATGTAATAACTTTTCTTTATCTCCTTCAGCTAATTTAGATACTGGTATATTAGTCCATTTAGATATAATGGCGGCGATGCTTTCTTCATCAACTGTATCTGATAATATTTCTGATTTATTAATCTCTTCAAGGGAGGCTAGTTCTTTTTCTAGTTTAGGTATAGTACCATGTCTTAGTCTAGCGGCGCTTTCTAAATCATAGTTATTTTCAGCAGTCTCTAATTCAAAGTTAGCACGATCTATTTCTTCTTTCTTTTTACTAATCTTAGTATTAACAGTCTTTTCTTCTTCCCATTTGGTCTTTAGATCTTTTTCTTTTAATTTAAGATTATCTAGTTCTTTGTCTATCTCGGTAATTCTATTTTTAGAAATATTATCTTTTTCTTTCTTTAGAGCTTCTTTTTCTATTTCAAGTCTCATAATATTTCTTTCTAGATTATCTAGAGCAGTAGGAACTGATTCCATTTGTACCTTTATAGTAGCGGCAGCCTCATCAACTAAATCAATAGCTTTATCTGGTAAGAATCTATCAGTAATGTATCTATCAGATAGGGTAGCAGCAGCAATTAAAGCTTTATCTTTGATTGTTACACCATGGAATACTTCAAATTTAGACTTTAGGCCACGAAGAATAGTAATAGTATCTAGAACAGTAGGCTCTTTTACTAATACTTTTTGGAATCTTCTTTCTAGTGCAGCATCTTTTTCAATATATTTACGATATTCATTTAAGGTGGTAGCACCAATACAATGTACTTCACCACGAGCTAGCATAGGTTTTAACATATTACCAGCATCCATAGCGCCTTCAAGAGCACCAGCACCTACAATCATATGTATTTCATCAATAAACATAATAATGTTACCTTCAGAGTCTTTTACCTCTTTTAGTACGGCTTTTAGTCTTTCTTCAAATTCACCACGGTATTTAGCACCTGCAACTAAGGCACCCATATCTAGCTCCCAAATAGTCTTATCTTTTAGATTATTAGGAACATCGCCTTTAATTATTCTTTGTGCCAAACCTTCTACAATGGCGGTTTTACCAACACCAGGTTCACCAATTAATACAGGGTTATTTTTAGTTTTACGAGAAAGTATTCTTGTAATACTTCTTATTTCTTCATCACGACCAATAACTGGATCGATTTTACCATCTTTAGCAGCCTTAGTAATATCTCTACCATATTTTTCTAAAGGCTTTTGTAAATTTTCTTCATAAGGATTATTCATATTCATATATATCACTTTCCTTTCTATTACGATATATATTATACTCTAATAATTAGCAATTGTCAATATAGATTGCTAATTTTTTAAATTAATTTACTTTTATTTAAAAGTGTTATATAATGACTTTGGAGGTAAGAAATATGTATTGTTCAAATTGTGGTAATAAGTTAAATGATAATGATGATGTATGTTTGAAATGTGGGGTTATGGTAAATAAGGGTACTAATAATAAAGTAGAAGATAAACCATTAGTTATTTTAAATATTTTATCTTTTTTATACCCATTAGTAGGTTTAATACTATATTTAAGTATGAAAAAGAGTACTCCTAATAGGGCTAAGAAATGTGGCAAATATGCCTTAATAGGTACTATAGTTTCAGTGGTGATTTTTATTATTGTAGGTATTATATTAGCTATTACATTAAATAATGTTGTTAATTCAGAAATAGCTAAATATTCTGATGAAATTAATAATAAGGCTATAGTAATGTATGAAGAGGAAAATAAAAAACAATATACTTGTTATAATCTTTATAAATTAGATAATAATAGTGATTATGTTGGTAGTGTTTCTATAGATAAAGATGGTAATGATTATATAGTTAAAACATATATAACAAAAGATAACACTTACTTTAGAGCAGAATATAAGAATAAGAAGAGAACTAGTTTTAATAATATTATAAATAATAATCCTAAAATTAATTTGTATTGTGTAGATTAATACATATAATAAGGGAGAAAAGTATATGAAGAAGTTTTTTAAAGAGTTTAAGACATTTATAGAAAGAGGTAATGTTATTGATTTAGCAGTAGGTGTAGTAATTGGATCTGCATTTACTAATATTGTTAATTCACTAGTTAATGATGTTATTACTCCTACTATTGGGTTAATAATTGGTAAAATTGATTTTAGTAATTTAGTAATACCTGGTACACAAATTAAATATGGTTCATTTATTAATAATGTAATTAATTTCTTTATTATAGCATTCTGTATATTCTTAATAGTTAAATTTATTAATAAATTAACTTCATTAAAGAAAAAGAAAGAAGTAGAAGAGAAGAAAGAAGAACCTAAGAAGAGCAATGAAGAAATATTACTTGAAGAAATACTTAATGAATTAAAGAAAAATAATAAAAAGAATAAATAATTATTATATATCCTCTTAAGTCTTAAGATAAGTCTTAAGAGGCACAATAGAGCCTAAGGTCTCTATTGTGAAAGTTTATTTTGTAAATATCTATTGTAAAATATATTGGAAGAAAGATATAACTAATATCTTTCTTTTTGCTATATAGATATGGCTTATATATAATAGATATGTAGATATATTATATTAAGACTAAAGATTAGGCTTAATATAATAGTGAAAGACTTACATAGTAAGGCTTGAACTAAATAAAAAGAATATAAAAATAATAAAAAATATTGTATAAATTATAAAAGTATGTTATATTATTTAATGTAAAAAAGGAGATTATATGGAAGAAATATTAAATAGTACAGAAGAAAAGATGATGTTAACAATTGAATCTTTAGAAAACAAGTTTACTAATGTTAGAGCAGGTAGAGCTAATCCTAATATGTTAGATGGTATTATGGTAGAATATTATGGAGTACCAACACCACTTAAAAGTTTAGCAAATATATCTATACCTGAGGCTAGGCAATTATCTATTAAACCATTTGATAGATCATGTCTTGGAGCAATAGAAAAGGCTATCTTTGAAGCTAATTTAGGAGTAACTCCTAATAACAATGGTGAAGTAGTATTTATAGTAATACCACCACTTACTGAAGATAGAAGAAAAGAACTAGTAAAACAAGTTAAAGGGTTAGGAGAAGAAGCAAAAATAGCTCTTAGAAATATTAGACAAGATGCTAATAAAGCATTAGAAAACCAAAAATTACCTGAAGATGAAGAAAAAAGAGGTAATGAAAGAGTACAAGATTTAATTAATGAATATAATAAAATTGTAGATGAAAAATTAAAAGAAAAAGAAAAAGATTTAATGACTATATAATAAGACAATGATGAGGAAGTAGTAATACTATAAAAATAATTATTAGCGAGCTCTTAGATGGTGAAAGAAGAGTTAATTATTTAGTATGAATTCACCCTTTAGTTTTATACCGTTAATCAGGTTAAAGATTTAAGAGTATAACTTATGTTATAAAGAAAGGTGGTACCGCGGATATTAATTCGTCCTTTTATGGTATCATCTTTTTTCTTTTTTAGAAGGAAGGTATTAAATTGGAAGATAAACTAAACTATTTATTTAAGTTTATATCTTATGCTAGTTATGAAAAGTTAATTAATAGTAAAAATAATTACTTATTAGAATTACTTGTAAATAACTCTAGAAATGTTAATTTAAACTGTCTATATTTAATTAGATATGGAGTATCAGATATAGAAAAAGTAATATTAACTAAGACTGAAGATATAACTAAAGATCATGATGAATTTATAAAAGATATTAAATCTTTAGAAAAAAATCTAAATAAGAAAGAAATAATAGCATTATATGAAAATGCTTAATGAGGGGGATGTTATGATAGAAAAAGATTTTAAAATGATTATTGCTAATATGAAGAAAGAAATTATAAGTACTCAAATAAAAACAAGACAGGAAGTTAATAGTAATTTAATTAAACTATATTTCAGGTTGGGAAAAATCGTATCAGAAAATAAAGTTTATGGGAATAATTTTACTAAGCAGGTTTCTACTGAACTTAAATTAACTTTTCCTTCAATGAAGGGATTTTCGGAAAGAAATATTAGAGCGATGCGATTGTTTTATGAAGAATACAAGGATGATGAGAGTTGGCAACAACTTGTTGCCAAATTGCCTTGGGGGGGCACAATATACTTTTAATTGAAAAAATCAAAGATAAAAGTTTAAGGAAAATATATGCTGAAAATACTATCAAAAATGGTTGGAGTCGTAGTGTACTTTCTATTCAAATTGAAAGCCATTTTCATAAAAGAATAGGAGGTACTAATAATAATTTTAGTGCATTATTACCACCAAATGATAGTGACTTAGTAAATAATACTTTTAAAGATCCATATATATTTGACTTTATAACATTACATCAAAATTACAAAGAAAAGGAATTGGAAGAAGCTTTACTAGATAAGATAAGGGATGTATTACTAGAATTAGGAAAAGGCTTCAGTTTTGTTGGAAATCAATATAAAATATCTGTTGATGGAAATGATTATTATATAGATTTATTGTTCTATCATTTGGAGTTAAGATGTTATATTGTTGTAGAACTCAAAGTAAATAAGTTTAAACCTGAATATACTGGGCAACTTGGTTTTTATGTAACCGCTATTGATGAAACTTTGAGAACGAAAAACGATAATCCAACAATAGGATTATTACTTTGTAAAGATAAAGATAGATTATCAGTTGATTGGTCTTTAAAATCTACAAATGTACCAATCGGTGTGTCTTCTTTTAAAGTTAAAAACATAATTCCCAAAAATATTCTTGATAAATTACCTACAGAAGAAGATTTAAATATGCATATTAATTTGGATAATCATTAATGGTATTATTGGATGGATTATTATAAGCCACTGATATTCTGTCTAGAAAATGAACATTAATTTTATTGAAATGTAGTAACTTAAAAAATGAGTTTATTTCTATAACTACATATATTATACTTTAGTTTTAATATTCATTGTGAGTTTGTAGATATCTCTTGATAAAAATCTAAGTAAGAAAGAAATAATAGCATTATATGAAAATGCTTAAGGAGGATATTATGAATATAGAAGAAATAAAGAAGAGTATTGATACTGATTTAGAACATATTACTAAACAAAATGAACTAAACGATATCAAAAGTAAGTATTTAGGTAAAGAAGGAGTAATTACACTACTTCAAAGTAAAATAAGAGAAATACCTAATGAAGAAAAGAAAGAGTATGGTATTATGGTTAATGAAATAAGAACATACTTTAATAATTTATTTGAAGAAGTTAAAACTAGAATAGAGACTGAAGAAGTTAATAGAAAGTTAGAGAAAGAAGCTATTGATATTACTCTTCCTAGTGAAGAAATAATTACTGGTAGTTTACATCCATTTAATAGAATAATTGAAGAAGTAGAAGATATATTTGTTAGTATGGGCTATGATGTAGTACCGGGTAATGAAGTAGAAACTGATGAATATTGTTTTAAGAGACTTAATGTACCTGAAGGTCATCCTGCAAGAGATGCTCAAGATACCTTCTATATTGATACAGAGTATTTACTTCGTACGCAAACATCTTGTGCGCAGGCACATACTATGGAAGAAAATGAAGATAAAGGCCCTATTAGAATAATATGTCCTGGTAAAGTATATCGAAGAGATGATGATGCTACTCATTCACATCAATTTGGTCAAGTAGAAGGATTGGTTATTGATAAAGATATCTCATTAGCAGATCTTAAAGGTACTCTAGAAATATTTGCTAAAAAGATTCTTGGGGATAATACCAAAGTTAGATTTAGACCTAGTTATTTCCCATTTACTGAGCCTAGTGTTGAAGTAGATTTATCTTGTTTTAAATGTGGTGGTAAAGGCTGTGCACTATGTAAAAATACTGGCTGGATAGAAGTACTAGGAGCAGGCATGGTTCATCCTAATGTACTTAGAATGGGCGGCTACGATCCAGAAGTATATACTGGTTTTGCTTTTGGTACAGGATTAGATAGATTAGCAATGTTTAAATATAACATTCCAGATATTAGATATTTATATACTAATGATGTTAGAATGTTAAGACAATTTGATAGAAAGGATGAGGAGTAATGAAGCTATCAAGAAAATTTGTAAGCGATTATATTGATATAAATGATGATATTAATACAGTAGCAGAAAAAATGACTGGTGTCGGCAACGAATACGATAGTGCTGGTAAATTAATAAATGCCTCTAATTTAGTAATTGGTGAGGTATTAGAGTGTGATATGCATCCTGATTCAGATCATTTACATGTATGTAAGATAAACGTACGTGATGAAGTACTTCAAATAGTATGTGGAGCTCCTAATGTAAGAAAAGGATTAAAAGTAATAGTAGCCTTACCTGGAGCAGAACTTCCTGGTGGTACTATAAAAAAAGGTGTTATAAGAGGGGTAGGATCAAATGGTATGTTATGTTCTATTGCTGAACTAGGTTTAGATCATCGGCACCAAGCTCGGCACCCATCTCCTCAAAGATCTGGCGCTCCTTGGCCTGGATGCGGTCCACGGCGTAGTGCGGCAGGAACCTGAACTTAACGGCACCCTGGGCGTCCTCGTACTGGTAGGGCAGGCCGGTAATCTCACCCTCCTTGAGGGTTCCGCCCTCGATGGTTATGCAGGTGCCACCGAGGTCCTCGGCCACGCTCTTGACGATGGCGGACTTGCCGATGCCGTGCTTGCCCGATATCAAGGGCGTTATGAACAGGTCCTTCTTATCGGTGGCGACGTTCGCCAGAATCGCGCGCTTTATCAGGCGCTTGGCGTTGTTAACGGAAATCAAAGGTGGACTCCCTTGAGACGCAGGAACATGCATATCCTGACCATGCGATGCCGTTAGTCCGGTGCTCCATAAGCTCTTTACGGAACTGAACCAGATACGAATCAACTTTTTTTGCCATTTCCATACTGCCCGGCAGAGCTGCGAGCTTTAACGGAGCAACCGGAATGGAATTTTCAAGTAAATCTAAATTAGCCATACAAACCTCCAGTAATCGACATTTTTTACAAACCATTTACTTCCTATTTATATCATCTTGGGAAAGGGCGCGTCAAGCAAAAAACGAAAGAATCCTTGCTTTTTGTGCAGGTTGTTGTTATTATAATGGATGAATGTCCGGAAGGTATGCAAAAAAA
>OLOW01001346.1_pt1 | contig 17117 bp, 15 predicted proteins | sample 1672801 | NCBI WGS metagenome assembly OLOW01 (sample SAMEA3136725, study PRJEB25190) | human gut metagenome | biome: human gut; feature: human-associated habitat; material: faeces | place: Austria | collected 2013 | reverse complement strand
TCTCGAAGCAGAAATAGAGCAATCGCTTTATCCACATCGGATATTTGTATTATTTCTGATGATGATGAACTATTTGTAGATGATGTATATACAAAAATTGCTTCTGTCTATGCAGAACATCAAGATGCAGATTTAATCATTTTTGATATGAAAAATCATGTTACTAAGATAAAGAAGCAACCTCATTATTTATCTATTGTTGAGCTGTTTCATGTTTCTTCTTGGCAGATAACCTTTAAAAGGAAAAGTATACTTCATAAAAATATATTATTTGATGTGAATATGGGGTCTGGAACTGGTAATGGCGGAGGAGAGGAAATAGACTTTCTTTTGCGTTGTCATAGAAAAGGATTAAGAATATTTTACTATCCATTTGCAATTGCTTCATTGAAGGAAAGTGAATCTAAGTGGTTTTTTGGATATGATGAAAAGTTCTTTTTTCAAAGAGGAATTTCAACCAGGCATATGCTTGGTTTGCCATTATCTGTTCTCTATGCTTTTTACTATGCATATTCTCATAGACGTGAATATGGAAAAAATATTTCACCATGGAAGGCTTTATATTATATGATTGACGGAATAATTGACAATAGAATTGCAAAAATAAGCCGATTTTAAAATGTCTCAATGTAATTTGTAAAGCTAATTAATTATCATTTACTTTTAGTAATGGGTTTAAGTGAAGTCGAATAGTTAATTGTGTATATAGATAAAAATATCGATATATTATCTATTTATTTTAAAAGGAAAGCCGGTTGAGCGAAATTGCTGAATTTACCATTATCGCAAATTGCAATTATATTACTTATCGTAATTCCTTTGATATCTGCATTGTCAATGCAATTTCTGACCTTATATAATTCGGTTGGTATATATATCGGTACGGCATTAATGATGGTGGCATGGGTATCATATGGAAAAATAAATTGGAAATTCATCATCTATATTCTTACGTTTATTTTATATATGCTTATTTCTTTGTATCATAGTAATGGTGGTCTAGGGAGCCTATTAATTTTCACTTTGTCAATTTTATCCTTACAACTGTTAACAAATATTGAGTTTAATTTATGGATTAAAAAATATTTTCAGGCTTTTACAGGTGTAATGGTATTTTTGTTATTTTTTGCATCTTTCCAATATAGTGGTGCCAGGGGATTTGATTACGAGGGCTTAGTTAATCCTAACACTCTAGCACAGTTAGCAAACTATTGTTTTTGTATTTATGTTTGTTTAGCGCAGTTACACGTCAATAAAATCAATAAAATTCTTGTGTTGGTATTAGGGCTAATAACCTTAAGTACATTAATAAATTGCGAAGCACGTGGAGCTCTAGTTGCATTAGTTTCTTTTATCTTATTGATAAATATTCCACATAACTTATTAAAACCTCGCTTGCTGCTATTCTTTTCAGTTGCTGTAGTAACGATTGGGACATTAATTCCATTTATTTATTTAAATTTATATGAACAAAATATACAGCTAGAACTTTTTTTAAATAAACCGTTATTTACTGGCCGGCAGGCTCTTTGGATTGAAGCATTTAATTTATTTGAGGGGAATATTTGGAACTGGATTTTTGGAATTGGTTCAAAAGTTAAATTATGGGATGCATCGACAAACCTACATAATTTATATGCAACCGTAATTGTGGATTTTGGAATTATTGGTTACTTATTCTATTTTTGTTATGTTTTTAAATTTATTGTTAAAGTTTGTCAAAATGTCGCAAATAACGATAAAGCTAAGAGATGGTTTTTTATGTATATTGCATTGTCATTAATTCAAGGATTTACAGAGACAGCCATATTTGGTGCTCCAACTATCATTCTTGCAAATTTAGGATTGGCTGAGGCATATCGATTGACAAAAAAATAATTGACTTGCATATTTATTTCATGATTTAACACCGTAGCTATCTAAATATCATCAGAGAATTAATGCTCTCACTCAAATAACTTATTTTACATATATTCCTATTAAAATAAGCAATTCAAAATAATACGATGCAAATGGAAATCGAGGAGGAGAAACAGAGTGATTCCTAAATTAATCCATTACTGCTGGTTCGGAGGAAAAGAAAAATCGGAGGATGTAAAGAAGTATATAGCATCTTGGAGAAAATATTGTCCAGATTATGAAATCAAAGAGTGGAATGAATCTTATTTCGACATCAACGAAAACGATTATTGCCGAGAAGCCTACGAAGCAAAAAAATGGGCTTTTGTGACAGACTATGTTCGCTTAAAAGCACTCTATGAAGAAGGAGGCTTCTATATGGACACAGATGTAGAAATGGTGAAATCATTGAATCCACTTTGCTCCTATGACGCGGTATTTGGATATGAGTCTGCAACTCAAATTCAGACAGGTATCATGGGGGCCTGTTTAGGTAATGAATGGATTGGTATGCTTTTGCATGACTATGATCACAGACATTTTCTGCTTAAAGATGGTACTTATGACACCACTACTAACGTCAAGGTTGTAACTGATTTAACAGTAAAGAAATTTGGATTGCATCTCCATGGACAGAAACTTGATTTTGGGCATAATATGATTATACTTCCGTTTGATTTTCTATGTGCGAAAGATTTTATTTCAGGTCAGATAATGCAAACATCCAATACCTATACAGTCCATCATTTTGAAGGTTCCTGGTATAATGATGAAGATAAATATGCATCTCAAATGAAATTACGAATGAGTAAAATTTTACCGTATGGAGTGGCAGGTCATTTAGCAGCATATTTAGCAGCTTATAAATTTAATGGTTTTCGTAAGGCAAATTTAGAACTTCTTAAATGGGTAAAGAAACATATGTGAAGAAGTAATCAGCAAGTTAATATTTTCCTTAATAATAGAAAAATATACAAGGGGGCGCAACCAATCCACAGCTCCATTCTAATCGTACCGTAATTCACTTTAAAAGGGAATATTTGGTACAACTTTATTATACGAGGGGCTACCCACAGGGGAGCCCTTCCCTGGCCGCCCGTGAGGGCTTACGTTCAAAATACGGCGTTCAGCCGGGTGTCCATCGGCCATTGACAATTGACCATTGACAATTGACGGGGCCAGGAAGGCCCGGAAGTTCATCAAGCAGGGGCCTTCCTGGTCCTCATCCACTTATAATACTCCCCTTTACCCCTGAGCACGGCTCCGCCACTGCGCCAGACACCGTCGTAGTCTTTTAGCTTCCACAGATCCCACCGCTCGAATGCGGGAGTCCCGGCCATGCTTGGCCCGTAACCGTCCAGGTCGGCAGCCTCTGCATGGGTCATGACGTGGGCAGGCTCCAGAGGGAGTTTCCAGACATCCGACAGGGTCGCCAGCAGGATGGATGCGCTTTCCACCTGCAGGGGAGTGGGGGGATAGTCCCCCAGATCGAAGGTGCCATCCGCATACAGAACAGCATCTTTGGCACAGCAAAGGGCGATGCCCAGAGAGCCGGTATTCCGGTTCCAGGTGTGGGGAAGGGTGCGGGTCCAGTCCCGGGTACTGGTTACCAGGCTCCCGTCCCCACGGATCAGCAGATGATAGTCCGGGAACAGCTGATTATACCGCCCAGCTGTCCAGTGCAGGTAGATCTTCTGGATATGGCCGCGGACCCTGCGGGCCATTTCCAGAAGTTCCTGCCGCCTGATTTCTTCCATGGTTTCGCCTCCTTACACTGTATAAGAGACAGCAGGAGGGAATTATTCCAAAAAAATGAAAAAAATTTCCCGTAAAAATTTATAACTTTAGTGCAAAAAAGCATTGATTTATCTTTTAATTCTGATATAATGCACTTATCTGATAAAACTTACTACCAAATTCTGCTAAATTTCCCACACAAGGAGTGATTCCCTTGCTGCCCAACACGTACCAGAAAAATATCTCCTAGATGTGCATTTTCCGCACTGCTCAATCCATCAACCACAATACCTTCAGCCGTTTTAAATATACCCATTTTGAGGATTCCTATATCAGTTTCTGCCCCTGTGCAGAGAGGCGTATGCCTTTCCCGGGAACAGGTCTCTTTGCTGTACTTTTCAGCAAGGACGTTCCCCTGCACAGGTTTTTTCATGCCTCAATTCCAGAAACCTATAATACGGAATCCTGTTTTTGCTGATAAAAATCTTCCATCGGCAATAACCAGGTGTTTCGGCACCTGGCTTTTTTATATCCTGAAAGGAGTTGTTTTAACTATGGCAAACCGTAGAATGTTATGCGCTGTTAGAGCCCAGTTAAAATCGCCATTTTTAGCCCAGTTAATTTAGCCAATCCTAGCTCATTAAATTTGGCCAACAGCTCAATGCTCCTCCTTTCAAATGGGTTTATAAAATCGGTTTAGATACGTTCCCCGTACCTTTTATTCGGGTCGATTCCAACGTATAGGATTCTAGGTTATCTCCTCGAAAACTGTTACCTCGGATTGTGAATACCGTTGCCTCATCGAATATCCTATCCAATGCACACAGCAAAGAGGAAGAATCACAAAAATCCTCTTTCCAGAGAGCTGGGTTCTTGTTGCTGGTAAAAATAATATTCGAATGGCCTTCCTTGTTGTAACGGCGATCAATCAGGTCAAAAAACAGCTGGGTGTTTTCTTTATCAAATTGACAGTGTCCTACCTCATCAATAATTAAGCAGGATGGCCGTACCAATCCATTAATTACCTTTGCTGTTCTTCCTGTAGACCTGGCATTATTGAAACGATCACGTAATTCCGTTATTTTTACGAAATGAGTCTTCATTCCTTGTTTACAGCATTCATATCCAAAAGCTTGAGCCAGATGAGTCTTTCCTGTTCCAGGAGGACCAATCAAAATAACATTTTTGTGGGCATATATTGCTGCCAATGTTCTAAGGCTCTGCAATTGTTGCGCATGTTTTCCATGTATTGCTGTAAAATCAAAGCTCTTGAAGGTCTTAGGGTTACGCAATGGAAGTCGGCTTAACCGCAACAGGGTTTGGACCTTGTTTTCTTCCTTTCTCTCGCGGATATATCGCAACAGCTTTTCAATGGCGCTCACAGCCTCCACCGAGAAAGATTCCTCCTCAGCCATTATCGAAAATTCTGTTGAGGAAAAAGGCAACTTTAACGACTTGCAACTTGTATCAATACTGGTAAGTATGGTTTCATTCATCGAAAGGATCCCCCTTGCTGAAATCAAATTTACTGAAGGACTGATCCATTTCCCGAGCAGGTTCCTGCTTTATACATACTGTAACTGGCGCAGTTGGAAACTCTTCCGGTTCTTGTTTTACATACTGATCTTTGCAGAATTGATCTTGCTTACTCCAAGTAACAGCGTGTTTTACAAGAAGATTTTTTAAGTCAGATGAGTAAATGTAGAGAAAAGGATCTTTTCTTTCTACTCTAGCTGTCTGACCGGAATACCATACTGGGACTCCAAAACGGTGATTTTCATAAGTCACAAATCCATCATAAGAAATTTTTCTTTCCGGACACAGATAACGCCGCAATTCGAAAGTCTCTTCGACAGATTTTAAGTTAGACAGACAATTGGATTTATGGATTTCTTCAGGAACCCAACCTGAGAAAGGCCGATAAACTGTATTTTGCTTTTGGCACCATTCCAATGCAGCACGGTTTAAATCTGTTAGATTCCAGAAAGAACGGCCTTGAAGAAAGTTCTCTTTCACAAAACGAACTAACCGTTCAACTTTTCCTTTGGTAAAAGGATGACGAGGCTTGCAGAGGATTGTTTCAAATCCCATTAATTTCATAAAGACATCGTAATCCTTTTGCCAGATGGGTTCTCCGCTCCAATCTCTTTTCAATACGACACTTTTCATGTTGTCTGTGATGATTTTCAGTGGAATCCCCATGTATTGAAAGCCATGTATCATCCCGATAAAAAGATTTTCCTGTTTTGCATTCGTGAAGAATTCAATATATTTTTCTCCGCAATGGTGACAAACCATAACAAAACAGGCACATCGGGACATTTCTCCTGTATTGTTTTTTACCTTGGCGAATCCCCAATCCATTTGAAAGGCTTCGCCAGCTTCTGTATAATAACGTCGTCCTCGATTGCCATGTTCTTCAACTTGCTTTCTTTTTGCGGGAAGTAAGTATTTGTGGCTGGCAATATAACGTTTCACGGTACTCAGGCTTCCGAGAAACCCATTGGATTCCAAACGGTCAAAGCATACAGTAGAATTGCTGACACCTTCCTTGAGTAAATTATCCAAGATGGAAGTGAAACCATTCAAGCACTGATTGACTTTATGACATCCAGTGCGTCCATGAGCTGTAAACTGGAATCCATTTTTCTTCCAACCCCGTAATTTAGACCGGGAAATCCCTGTTCTACGCTCTAACTCAGAAAGATTGATTTTGTTTAAATCAAAATCACCACCTTGGACCTCTTTCATTTCATCGATGGCTTGTGATACAATTTTATCCAAGCCATTACATAACTTCTTTTTCATGGTTAACATTTTGCATTGAGCTGTTGGTAACTCTCATTGTAAAACGACTCGTGAAAATATGTAATGGCTATTTTTACTGAGCTGAAATTGGCTAAATTAAATGAGCTCTTTTTGGTTAAATTAACTGGGCTCTAACAGCGCAAAAGTCCTCAATGCTGATCATTTCATCGCACTGACGGTCACAGCCCGTCTTTTGTATGTGTACCTGGCAATCAATGCAGATGATGATGGCTTGGTCAACAGTCCCAAGGCCGTCGCCCGGTACTGCGGAGGGAAAGAAGAAACCCTGGATGAACTGGTAAGAGCCGGGTACCTGATTCCCTTTGTCAGCGGAGTAACCTGCATTACCCACTGGTGCCAGCACAATAAAATCCGCAAAGACCGCTATCATCCCAGTATTTTTCAGGAAAGACAGTATATTACCGTTACGGAGAATGAAACCTATACTGTCCTGGAAGAGTATAAATCTTATGTCGGCTACCCTGGTCACCAAATGACTTCCTTTGGTCCCCAATTGGGTCAAAACCAGTGCCAGGGTGGTGATATGTGGAACGCCATCCCGGAGGCAGATTGGGAACCATCTGACGGACCAGAAACGGAAGGAGAGCCTGATGGAAACGACGATTGAGCCGCATCCAGACTGGCTTTACAGGGGTTGGTAACCAGATGGTAGACAAGATGCACCCTGAAGAGAATTTAACAAAGGGATAATAAAATCTTAAAGAAAAAATGATAAAAAAGAAAAATCCCGTCAACCATCCGAGTGATAGGGTTCGTGGAAAGGAGACACGCCTATGGAACGAATCAGAGAGAATGTTGCACCGAAAGAAAAGGCAATGCCTGAATACGTGACTGTGCATAACCTTATTGGAGCACCGGCTAAAATCCGGAAGCAATATGCACAGAACTGTGAAGATGAGTTTCAGCGGATCCGAAAGGAGCAGAAACTGTGTGTAAGCTGTACAGGAGGAAAATGTCCTCAGCCTGTATCGGAGATGGTGCATATGGTCACTAGCTTCCGGGGGTATCCCTACTTCCCCTTGACCGACTGTCCCCGGAAGAGAGGACGGCAGCAGCAAAGGGAGTATGAAGAACGGCTGAAAGAAGCCGGGATCCCCATGATCTACAAGGGCTCAACCTTTGCCCATTATGAGGAAAACGACGGGAACCGGATGGCACTGCAGCTGGCCCAGAAGATGGTCCGGGAACGGGATGTGGAAAAGGGTATGTACCTGTATGGAGCCCGGGGCACCGGCAAGACGCTCCTGGCCTCCATCGTTGGCAATCTGTTCCTGCAGCAGGGCAAACGGGTCATTTTTGCCAATCCCTATCAATTGCGCTATCAGATCCGCCAAGTCTGCAACAATTCGGTCCGGCAGCCCCTGAAACTGGAAACCTGTGATCTCCTGATCCTGGATGATCTGGGGTCGGAACGGTTCAGCTCCTGGAGTCTGGGAATACTCTCCCGGATTATCGACAGCCGGTACCAGGAGAAAAAGCTGACCATCGTTACCAGCAATTACGGCCTGAAAAAGCTGGAAGCCCAATTGGCCCAGGTTAACGGGACACTGGAAAGCCGCGACCAGGATGCTGCCTCCCGGATCTGCAGCCGGCTGGCGGGGATGCTGCTGCCTGTTCCCTTTTACGGGTTGGACCGGCGGAAACTGGAAAAGGTCGGAACCCTTGGCCGGGTGCATACGGGAAAAGAAAATCAGGATCAGCCTGTGAGACTGTTCAGCTGAACAGAAAGAGAGGAGGACGATTATGGAGAAAAGACTGGATGTAACCGTTCTGTTGCCTAAGGCGAAACAGGGGGACCAAATGGCCCAACTGGAAATCGTTACCGCCTTCCGGCCGTTGGTACGGAAACTGGCGGGCCAGGAAAAAAATCCGTCCCTGCGGATGGCTTTGTCCAGCCAGCTGGTACTGGGTGTACTGGAAGCCATCAGGAAGTACCTGGGAACTGATGCCAGACGTTTCCCGGGCTTCGTACGGCCCCATTTAACCCACCTACTGTCCCACTACATCCGGAAACAAGCAAGATGGAACAAACTGAAGGAAAAGATGTACGCCCTGGAAGGAGAAGCATCTTACCAGGAAGATTTCACCCGGTCCCTCCAGAAAGAAGAACTCCGCAGAGCCCTGCAGCAGCTGGATCCGGCAGAGCGGGCCTTAGTTAAACGAGCCGCCTGCCAGAAAGTCCCCTGGAAAAAGCTCCAGGAAGAATTCCAGTGCCCGGCGTCTACCTTGTACGGAAGGTACAGGAAAGCACTTGGGAAAGTGCAGAAGAAGCTGGAAGGCAGCGGAACGGACGGAAAGAAGTAGGGGCCGAAGGGGCGGCCCCCGCTTTACACTCAACGCCCAACGTCTCACGTCGAAGGAGACCGGCAATTCTATGAAAAATGGGATTGCCGGCTTTTTTATATGAGATATAATCTCTGAAATTGAGGAAATAACTCATTTCTTGGCCTATCTGTATTGCATTCTCATATGCTTTTTCAGTAAAATATAGATAATTGCGTATGAACCGTGACCAAGGAAAAAGTTCGATTATAAGACATCATATAAAGCTCATTTGTTGAAGATATAAGCAAGCGGCTTGATAATTCGCCATTGAAAAGGAGTACGATATGAAAAAAATAGGGATTATGACGTGGCTGTACTATCAAAATTATGGTACTGCTTTGCAAGCTACGGCACTTTTTCATTCAATAAAAAAGCTTGGATATGATCCGTATGAAATTAGTTATACACCAAGAAGTTTGAATAAAAAATTTGAATGGGATTTTTTATCTATTCTAAAAAAGGGTAAAGAAGTATTACAACATCAGCTAAATGGAAATTACCAGTCAAAAAAGAAAACAGCTCTGTACGAAAACTTTCTAACCCAAAACCTAAAATTTACAGGTTCCTGTAACACGGAACCAGAATTGCAGGATTTAAAGACTGAGTTGGATGCCTTTGTTTGTGGCAGTGATCAAATATGGAGTCCATCCTGTTTTGATGAGAAATATTTTTTGTCTTATATAGATGATCCTAATAAGATTGTTGCCTATGCTCCAAGTATTGGGTTGACGCATATAGAGGATCCGATTATAGCAAAGGAAATGAAATCCCTTATTAGCCGTTTTCGTTATTTATCCGTGCGGGAACAGCAGGGGGCAGATTTAATTCAACGTTTATGCAACAAAAAAGCAGAAGTTGTTCTTGATCCAACGCTTTTGCTTTCTCCTGAAGAATGGAGCATATTTGCAAAACAGGCTGCTTATGATCAAAATAGCTTACCCAATCAATATATAATTTGCTATTTTTTAGGGGATTATACGCGTTATATGGAAAAAGTAAAAGTAATCAGCCAGGCACTGCATATGCCGTACCTGGTCATTCCTCAGTTTAAAAAACAGGCTGCCGGCAGGGACGCCGTACCTTTTGATGTAGGTCCGGCCGAGTTTTTGAAACTTTGGTCCAATGCTTCCTACGCGATTACAGATTCGTTCCATGGGGTTGCTTTTTCGTTGAATTTCAAAGTTTCTTTTACGACGTTTAAACGTTTCCGTGACAATGACCCCATCAATCAAAATTCACGAATCCTGAATATATTGCATATAACGGATCTGGAAGACAGGCTTGTTGATGAAAAAACATTTAAGCCAAACAGCACGCTGCTTGATTGTGATTTTGAAAAAGCCCATTGCCGACTTGAAAATGTCAAAGAAAAATCATTGGATTACCTGAAAAAGTCTTTGGCTGGTGCTGTGTCGGACTCTGGGGTTAAAGCACCGGATTCGGTTGCAGATATTTCTTTATGCTGTGGATGTGGAGCATGTGCTGCTGTATGTCCGGTTACAGCTATTCAAATAAAAGAAAATAATTATGGATTTTTGCATAATAAAGTGAATCCTGATGAATGCATCCGCTGCGGGAAGTGTCTGCGGGTATGCCCATTCTATCATATCCAGGCTCAGCCTTTGAAAGAATCTCAAAATCTGGTGGCTTATCAGAGCAGGGATGAACAGCATGTAAAATATTCTTCTTCAGGTGGATTCTCGTCAGATGTGGCAGAAGATTTGAGCCGTAAGAATTATAAAATTTATGGCGCTGTATATAATCAAGAAAAAAATCAGGTAAAACATATTGGAATTGAACCTGATGAAATAGAAAAACTTCGGAAAATCCAAGGGTCCAAATATTTACAAAGCCATACGGCAGAAGCATTTTCTCAGATACAACACGATACCAGAGATAAAAAATTCGCCTTTATGGGTACACCATGTCAAGTTGCGGCGTTGGATAAAATGCTGCGCTTAAATCATTGCAGAGACAAAGCTGTCCTTGTAGATTTAATCTGTCATGGAGTTCCCAGTCAACTTTTGTGGAAAAAATATATGAATGAGCTCGAAATAAAGTACGGTTTTTCTTCTCATCCTAAAGTTAATTTTAGAAGTGAAAAGGGGAAATGGCATATTCGTTCTATTGAAATTGCTGAACAGAACAAATTATATATAAAGAAAGACCGTGAAGATCCATTTTACGTATTTTTCCGCAATTCGCTGTGTGATATGCAAACTTGTTTTGAGTGTCCTTACCGCGAAAAATCAGGCGCAGATATTCGGATGGGAGATTATTGGGGACCTCGTTTTGAAAAGAATGAAGACGGAGTATCCATGGTGATTGGCATAACTCCCAAAGGCCGGAATATAATTGATAATCTTCCTGGAAAAAAAGAAGAGCATCCGCTGCAAGAATACTGGACAGTGCAAATGCCATATAATCGTCAAAAACCTATCTTTTATGATGTCCTGATGGAACAAATGAAAAAACCAGACGTACCATTGGCGAAAATTCGGGAAGAATATGCCAAGGGATTTGAAATTAGAGAAAAATTGGGAGTAGTAAAAGGCAAGGTTTTTCATTTGTTGAAAAGAAAGTGATTTGTCATGAATGAAAAATACAAATACCTCAGTAAAAACATATTCCTCTTTTCAATAAGCGGATTTGTTCCCAGAATTCTATCATTTTTAATGGTACCGTTTTATACCAGTATATTGACTCCAGAGGATTATGGGATTGCCGATTTGATATCAACTACAGTCATGCTGCTGGTTCCTATTTTCACCCTGGATATGCAGGATGCTGTATTAAGGTATTCTTTGGATAAGGAATATGATAATGGGGACGTAATTTCTGTAGCTGTTAAAACTTTGCTCATAGGCGGTTTGGCTGTTACTATCGGAGCCGTTGGAAGTATCTTCCTAAAGATTCCCTGGCTGAAAGCAGAATATGTATTTTTTGTTGTAGTAACGTATTTCGCACAAGCTGCCGGAAACATATTAAATATGTTTTGCAGAGGTTTGAATGAAGTCAAGGCTATAACTGTATCGTCAATTGTGAGTACCATTATTACGATACCCGCCAATATAGTCTTTTTGGCCTTTTTAAAATGGGGAGTCACCGGATACCTGCTCGCTAATGTATTGGGACAACTGGTTGCAGATCTTTATTTGGCTTCGAAAGCCAAGCTGAATCGCTATTTTCGGTGGCAATTGCCTGATGGTATCAAGCATGAAATGATGGGATACAGTATTCCTTTGATTTTCAACGTGATAGCATGGTGGATCAACAGCGTTTCAGACCGATATATTTTATCGTGGTTTTCTGGAGTTGCTGTCAGCGGAATTTTTGCTGTCGCATTAAAAATTCCTTCGATTTTATCTGTTTTTCAAGGAGTCTTTTACCAGGCATGGTCCATTTCTGCCATCAAAGATTTTGACAGAGATGATAAAGATGGATTTATAACAAGGACATATACAATGACTGCAGGTGCAACAGCAATCATTTGTTCTTGCATTATGTTCTTTAACATGCCTTTGTCATGTTTTTTGTATGCAAAGACATTTTTTCAAGCATGGAAATATGTGCCAGTGTTATTAATGGCATTCTTCTTCAATGCCATGGCTCTTTTCGTGGGCGCTATTTTTACCGCAGTAAAAGATACTAAAAACATTTCTTATTCTACATTTGCAGGAGCTGTTGTTAATATCATAGCAACGATTGTACTAACCTATTTTTATAGTGCTTTCGGAGCAGCTTTAGCAATGTTGCTGGGATATTTTACTGTATATGTTTATCGTTCTCTAAAAATCAGTCAGCATATTCATATGCGGGTAAGTTGGAAGAGAGAACTAACGGCTTATACGTTGCTTGTTATCCAAATGATAGCGGCTTCCTATGGTTGGAAAGGAATGGTATTGCAAATTGTTCCAATGACTCTGCTTTTTTGGAGTTTTAAAGAGGAATTCAAATTTGTGGTTGCAAAGATTAGAGAGAAGTTATATTAGAATATCCTAGGTAGTTTTTTTGAACTTTTACTAGATCCAATTGTTTGTAGTGATATGGTTTTACGTTTTAAAGGACTAGTATACAATAACTTTAGAAGTGAACCAGCTCGAGAAAAAATATAAATTTGATTCAGAAAGAGTTAGTGTTATAATTTTATAAATGAGCTATTGAGATTTACATCTCTTTTATATTCTTTATTTTAAGTCGTGTACCCAAAACGCTTTATCATCAATCTCTTTCTGTAGATAATAAAAAGAAAGGGAGGGAGCGCCATATGAAAGCTGAATTATATAAAAGATTATTTAAAGCAATCTTTTCTGAAGATATTGTATCATTAAAGAAAATTGCTGCTACGATTATTCAAGAAGAACGAAAACTTGGTCATACAGTCCTTGCAAATTCATTAGAAAAAATATCTATTGAAGAAAAACCAAAGAAATATTTCGCAACTTACATCGAAAAAAAAGTTAGTAATAGTTTAAGTACCTTGCCGAGAAGCAAACGTACTAATTCCCAATTGGTTTCTTATATTTCAAGAGATCAATTAAAACATCACATGATATTGCCTCTGAATGTCGAAGAACGACTTCTTTCTATTGAACAGGAATATGCTGCAAGGGATAGACTAAAACGATATAATCTTGAACCAAAAAAGAAAATTTTATTATATGGACCACCAGGATGTGGCAAAACGTTAAGTGCTGAACGAATTTCTTGGAATTTAGGGTTACCTTTATTGAAAGTTAGATTTGATTCTTTACTGTCTTCTTTTTTTGGAGAATCAGCTTCAAATCTCAGAAAAGTATTTGAGTTTTGTAAAGAAGAACCGATTGTTTTACTTCTTGATGAGTGTGATTTTATTGCTAAATCTCGGACTGCAAACCAGGATGTTGGAGAAGTTCCTAGGATTGTTAATATGTTACTGACTTTATTGGATGAGTATGATGCGCCGGGTTTAGTTTTAGCTACAACAAATTTAAAAGTATCTCTTGATAAAGCTCTTTTTCGTAGATTCGATGATGTAATTGAAATTCCAATGCCAGGAAAACTTGAACGTAAACGTTTATTGGAATTAACATTATCCGCAATTCCAGTTTCTCCGGACGTAAATTTAGATACTATTTCTAATCAATTAGAAGGGTATTCTGCAGCTAATATTGTACTAACTGCACAGCGTGCTGCAAAAATTGCCATTCTTTCTTGCTCGAAAAATGTTAATATAAAACATTTTGAAAGAGCATTGGAAGAAAGCTCTAAGTTTTAAAACATAAGGAGGGAAAATTGTGGCAGAAAATAATAGATTTGGACATTTAAGCCTTCCATTAATTTGTAAGGGTAAACCTAAATTGCATGGTTATGGTAAAAGTTCTGCACAGACACAAAATAATCTCTTAAATCGAATAGTACATGCTAAGTATCTACAACGGCGTTCGAAGGAATTATCACGATTTTGGAAACAAAGACATGTACTATCTAAGATAAAGATTGGAATACCAATTTTGTTGCAGATAGATCCTTTTACTACTGATATAGGCTTTCTTCGGGGAATGGGGTTTGAAATTGTTTGTGAAATTGATCAAGGCTTCATTATTGTTGCAACGCAAGAAATTGATTTAACTACTTTTAATGAGAAAATTGATGAGTTTGTACAACGTACTACAAGAAAATATAATGCACCGGCAAAAATTTATGCTCTTTGTGAAGATAATGACCGCTTGAAACAAATCTTGTCAAAAGAGCTTTATGATAAGTGGAATATATTATCTCCAGATGAGGAATATATAATTGATATCGGAATAAGTTGTTGTGGAAATATAAAGATATCTGATCCTCCTAAACAATATGAAGATGAAACAGACGAACATTATTCTGCTCGTATTAAGAAATGGAATAAAAATAAAGAAAAAGCCTATATAGAGTGGGATCAGATTAAAATGGAAAGAGAGAATGAGTTAGACCGTTTTATCCAAAGTTACAATGGAGAAATTAAGCAAATTATCGATGGATCAGTTAGTAATATAGAAGGTTATGATTTGCAAGACAGCTTTTCTGCCCGTATAAAGGTAACGGGAAAGTGTTTGCGAGATTTAGTGTTAAATTATCCTTATCTATTTGAAGTATCGGAAGCTGAAACCGTAGTCATGGAACAGTCATTTGAAAACAATTCTGGCTTATATAGTGCAGTTAATATTCAAAAACCAGAGCAATCAGATCCGATTATATGTGTAATTGATAGCGGAATACAGGAAGGACATCGCTATTTATCGCCTGCTATTGTAAGTGATGATTCTCAAAGCTTTATTCCTAATGATTTAGGTGTAAATGATGAGGTTCCTAATGGGGGGCATGGAACGAGAGTTGCAGGTGCAGTTTTATATCCCCATACAATTCCTTTAAATGGAGAGTATCACCTTCCTTGTTGGATTAGAAATATGCGAATTTTAAATAACGATAATCTTTTGTCAAAAGATATTTATCCACCGCAAATCATTGAGACGGCTGTAAAAAAGTATAATGTGAAGAGTAAAATTCCGACTAAAATTTTCAACCATTCCATTGGAGAAAGTAAACCATGTGAGATGAAGCATATGTCTGCATGGGCAGCTGAAATTGATAGGCAATCTTATCAACATGATGTTTTGTTTATACAGGCGGCAGGGAATATTCCGACAAGTATAATATCGAGCTATTGGAAAGCTGGTTACCCATATCCTAAATACTTAGATAGAGAGTTATGTAGAATTTCTGATCCAGCACAAAGTCTTCAAGCATTAACCGTTGGCTCTGTGTCTGAAAACGACTGGAAAACGAAAGATGTTTACAGTCTAGGAAGGAGAAATGAAGTATCATCATTTTCACGATCTGGACCTGGTATATGGGATGTTGTAAAACCAGAAGTAGTAGAGTATGGTGGAACTCATGCATATGTTAAAGCGAGTAACCCACCCGAATTTACCACTCCTCCCAATGTATGTCCAGAGTTAATTAGAACATCACCAGAAGGACCAGCTTTCTCGCGAGATGCAATTGGAACTTCTTTTTCTACACCGAAAGTAACTTATATTGCATCTCAAATAGAAAAGATATTTCCTCAATCTCCAGCTTTATTATATAGAGCATTAATTGTACAGTCAGCTCGATGGAACCAAACCCTTGGTAATCTTAGCAAAGAAGAGTGTGTTTCTACATTGAGGCATATAGGGTATGGATTTCCTGATGTTCAGAGAGCAACTCATAATGATGAATATCGAATTACACTAATTACTCCATCAGTTATGGAATTGGGAGAAGGTGAAGCTCATATTTTTGAAGTACCGATTCCAGAAGCAATTTCTAATGTCGGAGAAAATTTTGACATAATGGTAGAAGTTACTTTATCTTATGTGGCAAATCCCCGTCGAACAAGGAGAAATATCAAAGGATATTTATCGACTTGGTTGGATTGGTGTAGCAGTCGCATCGGTGAAAAGAAAGATATTTTTACCCGACGGATATTTGAAAAGGGATCTAGTATTGCAGATGATGGAGATTTTAAATGGGCACTCGGAGATGCAACCAACCATGGAGTGGCAACAGGATATTCGCGAAAAAATGGGACACTCCAAAAAGATTGGTGTTTCGTCAAATCTAACCAATTGAGTGATGCATTTTGTATAGCTGTACGTGGACATAAAGGGTGGGGTAGTTTATTTAAAGCAAAATATTCTTTAGTTGTAAGCTTTGAGGCAATAAATAAAGACATTCCAATTTATGAGTTAATCCGCACTGAGGTTGAATCTGAAGTTGAAAATAAAGAGATTGAGATTGAAATGTCTGAAGGATAAATCCTTAGTAACATGGAATGAAAAAAACATGATATGATTGTCGAATGGCAGTACGAGATTTTTGACAAGCAGAAAGCCGAATTCTGCTATAAAGTCAACGACTACTGGCATCTCAATGACGAGGGGGGGCATGGCCTGGAATGACCCGGAAATCGGCATCCAGTGGCCTCAGGTTGTGGGAGAATACCTTGGCTCTGCCAGCGGGGAAGGGTATCATCTGGAAGATGGAACGCCGCTGAATTTGAGCGAGAAAGATACTCAATGGCTGGGGATTCGGGATACGTTCAAGTTTTGATGGAGAGAATAACCATACTCCGGTTGCACATTGTTACCGAACAAGGAAGCGGGTATCCCTGATGAAGCCCAAAAATAGAAAATGGTAAATTGCAAGTTGAATTTGAATAACTATAATCAAGAAACACACTCAATAGCATAAACTTCATCGAGGAATGCATCAAATAGCTCTGACGGCGTATGGTAGCCTAAAACACGACGTGGGCGCTGGTTCAG
>OLOW01001344.1_pt1 | contig 17129 bp, 10 predicted proteins | sample 1672801 | NCBI WGS metagenome assembly OLOW01 (sample SAMEA3136725, study PRJEB25190) | human gut metagenome | biome: human gut; feature: human-associated habitat; material: faeces | place: Austria | collected 2013 | reverse complement strand
CATCATCGCCGACGAGGCCGCCATCGGCATGGTCAACAACAAGACCACCGCCGTGCGCGTGATCCCCGCCCCCGGCAAGAAGGCCGGCGATACGGTCAACTTCGGCGGGCTGTTCGGCTTCGCGCCGGTGATGCCGGTGAACGGGGCCAAAAACGACGCCTTTATCGAGCGCGGCGGCCGGATTCCCGCGCCGCTGCACAGTTTGAAGAACTGAAGGCTTTCGCGCCCTCCGGGATGAGGGGGCGCGGGCCGGATTCGGAATACAGCTCGGAGGGCTGCGGTCCTCCGAACCTCCCAAATGGGTTTTTTGACAGCCTGACGCCTCCCCAGACGGGGGAGGCGTTTTTTTTTGTTACAAAAGTGTGTGGATTCCTTTATCGCTTTGACTAAACCGTTTCCCGGTTTTGCAACAAAATTATGGTTTAATACTTCTTATCCGGTGTCGAAAATTTGTTTTAATGGAGGAATCAACGCTGATATGGGTGTACAAATGACAGGAAAGTTGTGTCTGCTGGCCCTATGCCTGCTGCTTTTGCTGCCTGCCGCGGCGTTGGCGGCCCCCGCGGCGCAGGTATGGGTCGATGGGGTCGAGGTGAGCGAGGCGGGCGCGGCGATGCCCGCGGGTGTTGCGTACGACGCGGCGACGGGCACGCTGACGCTGACGGACGCGGTGCTGACGCACCCCCGTTTATGGGCGGGCGACGCGCTTGGGGCCGTCATTTATGCCGACGGCGACCTGAACATCACGCTGGCGGGTAACAGCAGCATTGTTGCCGGCGAGGGAACGGTGGCCACCTATGGCATTTACCTGATGGGCTCGGTCACCTTTGAGGGCGACGGCTCGCTGAGCGTGCGGGCGGAGGGCAGCGGGGAAAGCCACGGCATTTCCGTGCAGACGTCGGACGCCGCCGCCCTGACGCTCAACAGCGGAACGCTGGACATCTACGGAAAAAGCGCGGGGGTTTCGTTCATCCGCTCGGACATCGCGTCTATCCTGCTCAACGGGGGCACGGCGACCTTTTCCAGCGCCGTGAGGAACTATAGCGCAAACCCCTGCAACGTCGCCCCGACGTATGATGAAGCGCGCTTTTTCGTGACCGCCGTAAACGCCTATTCCGGCAAGCCGCAGGCATACGATCCCGCCAACCTGACGGGCGGCGTGTACCGGTCCGTCACCTTTGACTGTCCGCCGCCGTCCTACGACGAGTACGGCTTTGCGGACGGCGGCCTGTTCCAGCCCGCCGTGAAGGCCGCCGACGGCGTGTACGAGATCGGCAACGCGGGGCAGCTGTTCTGGTTTTCCCAGCAGGTGGCCGCCACGGGCGGGGAAGCACTGAACGCCCGGCTGACAAAGGACATCACCGTGCCCGCCGGAAAGGTGTTTACCCCCATCGGCGGAAAAACGGGTTCTGCCTATCAGGGCATCTTTGACGGGCAGGGGCATGTCATCGACGGGCTGACGATCAATCCGCAATATGGCCTGTCCTCGACGGGGCTGGTGAGCGTGATCGGGCAGAACGCGGTGGTGCGCAACCTGCGCCTGAGCGGCGTGACCGTCTACGAGCCCGGCACATCCGTCGGGACCGTGGGCGCGATCTGCGGAACCAACGACGGCACGATTGAAAACTGCGTCATCGAGAGCGGCACGGTGTACGCCTTGCAATACGCGGGCGGCATCTGCGGGCAGAACAACGGCACCATTCGCCTGTGCAGCAGCGCCGCCGACGTGACGGCCTCCGGCAACACCGCGGGCGGCATCTGCGGCATGAACAACGGGACGGTCGAAAACTGCCTCAATACCGGCGACATCAGCGCCGGGTGGGCCGCGGGCGGCATCTGCGGGCAGAACGCGAGCGGCTCCACCGTGAGCGGCTGCCTCAGTCTGGGCGGGTATACCTCCACGCTGCCGGGCTATGCCGGCGGCATTTCGGGCATCAACTACGCCCTTCCCGTCAACAGCTGCTACCTGGCCTCCGCGCAGGGCTACGACGGCGCGCGCACGCAGGCGCAGATGCTCAGCGGCGAGGTGACCTGGCTGCTCAACGGCAGCCAGTCCACCGGCGCGTGGGGCCAGACGCTGGACGGCGCGTCCATGCCGGAGCTGGGCGGCAAGGCGGTGTACCGCGGCTATACGTCCTGCGACGGCACCATCGGCTATGCCAATACCGCGCTTTCGCAGGACGTGCCCGCGCACCGGTTCGTCTACCACCAGAGCACGGGCGGACACATGCAGGTCTGCTCCGTATGCGGTCTGCCCTCGTTTGTCATCGAGCCGCACGTGCTGGACTGGACGATGGACGCGGACGGCCACAGCGCGCTGTGCGCCCTGTGCGGCTACACGGTCCCGCGCGCGGCGCACGCGATGGACTGGACCGCGGACGAAACCGGCCACAGCGGCGTGTGCACGGTCTGCGGATACACGGCCGCGCACGTAGCGCACACGATGGACTGGACCGCCGACGAAACCGGCCACAGCGGCGTGTGTACGGTCTGCGGATATGCGGCTGCGCACGCGGCGCACACGATGAACTGGACCGCGGATGAGGACGGCCACAGCGGCGTGTGCGCGGTGTGCGGGTACGAGGCCGCCCATGCGGCGCACGTCTACGGTGACGGCGGCATCTGCGAGGTATGCGGCTACGTGCGGCCCGTGCTGCCGCCCAAGACGGGCGACGGCGCGCATCCCGGCGCGTGGCTTGTGCTGATGCTGGCGTCCGGGGCGATCGCCCTCACGGCGCTGCGGCGCAGGCGTGCGATCCGTTGAGCCAGCGCAGCTGCAGACCCTCCATCGCGGACAGGACCTGCAGCGCGGTGCGCTCCGGATCGGCGACACCGTCGCGCTCGGCCACGAACGCGTATTCTTTCAGCAGATTGATTTCGCGCTGTTCGAAATACTCGTGCACGGGATGGTCTTTGCTCAACGCCTCGCTTTCCAGCAAGGTGTAGAGACGGACCATCTCCGGACGGTCGGCGTTGGTCTCCACGGTTCCCGTGGAAATGGCCTTCAGCCCCAGATCGCAGTGGTATGCGATGCCGTCGTCAAGGACTTCGCCGGTCACGCCCTGCACGCCAAGATGCTCGGCGATGGCGATCTGATTGGTCCGATCGGCGTATTTGAGGGTTTCCTCAAGCAGTTGTTCTTTGGATTTGAAGTAGTAAAGGAGGCCGGCTTCGGTGATGTTCTGAGTCTGGGCCACATCGCGTATGGTGAAGCCCCAGAAACCGAACTGGGAGATGAATGAGACCGTGGTTTCGAGAATCGCCTTCCTGCGATCCTCGGCGCTCATTCGCTTTCTGGGTTTGTTTTCGGTGCGGCGACGCATATGCTCTCCTTCATCTGGTGCTTACTAAGGTACAAGAAGGGGGAGAAGAAGACGATGGGAACCCTTGGAACACGCCGGATTATCGCAGACAAACGATTTGTAATATGCTTTGACTAAGCAGTTACTAGGTAATAAAAACCGGTGACTGTGAAGCTGAATGAAACAGTGTCCGACCGGTTTTGCAAACGCTTTGAGACGGCGATGACATGACGTCGACTTGTGCCTTTGCGAAAGATGGTTTACGCTGAAAACACGTTAGTTACCACATGGTAGTTAACAGATGGGGCGAGGCCGTCCCACCACCACATACACCGCTAAGGTGCGGAATCGCACACAACATAAGTTCACTACTGAAGCATGATTCGAAGGAGAGAGTTTCATGAGTGAAGCAATCGCCAGCAAGGCGGAGCGCCTTGCCGCTTACAACGCCAACATCGCCGCGGCGGAAAAGGATCCGTCACTGTCCCCGGAAACCGGCAAGCCGCTGTCCAAGATGAACGCCGCACGTTTCGGCGCAGGCTTCCTGGTATTCGGAGTGCTGTGGATGTCCGGTCTGGGCATCGTTTCCGCAGTGCTGCTGCCCATGCACTACAAGACCATCCCGGGCGTCAACGCCGATGCGTTGGTCGGCATCGTCAACGCGTTCACCGCGGTCGCATCCCTGGTCGCCAACCTGATGTTCGGCAACTTCTCCGATCGCTCCCGTTCCCGCTTCGGCCGCCGTACCCCGTGGATCCTCTTCGGAGCCGTGCTCGGTGGCGTCACCCTGTTCCTGACCGGCACCACGCATAACGCCGTGCTGCTGACCATCTTCTACTGCGCCTGCATGTTCGGTCTGAACTGCATGATCGCGCCGATGGTCGCCATCCTGTCCGACCGCGTGCCTTCCAAGATCCGTGGCACCATGTCCGCCTTCTACGGCGCCGGCTCCACCATCGGCGCTCCGATCGGCACCATGCTCGGCGCATTGTTCATCGAAAACCTGATTCCGGGCTTCGCCGTCGCCGGCGTGCTCATGTTCCTCGGTGGCGTGGTCGCCGTGATCATCATCCCGAAGGAGCAGTCCGCAGACTTCCTGCCGAAGGACGAAGGCTCCGCCAAGGACATCCTCTCCTCCTTCCGCCCGCCGAAGTTCTCCACCGCGCATGACTTCTACAAGGCGTTCGCCGGCCGCTTCTGCATGCTCATGGCCTACCAGATGATCAACGTCTACCAGCTGTACATCATCCAGAACTACATCGGCCAGTCCGTCAAGGAATCCGCCGTCACCGTGTCCGTCGTGTCCATGATCATGATGGTCATGTCCCTGGTCGGCTCCTTCATCTCCGGCCCGGTCTCCGATCTCATCGGCCGCCGCAAGGTCCCGGTCGTCGTCGCTTCCGTGCTCTTCGCCGTCGGCATCGCCATGCCGTGGATCTTCAAGTCCACCATGGGCATGTACCTGTTCGCCGGCATCGCAGGCCTCGGCTACGCCGTCTACTCCGCCGTCGACCAGGCGCTGCTGGTGGACGTGCTGCCGAACAAGGAAGAGGCCGGCAAGGATCTGGGCATCCTGAACATGGCCACCACCCTCGGCCAGATGTGCGGCCCGGTCGTCATGTCCGCCATCGTGGTCAACCTCGGCTACAACTTCGCGTTCCCGACGTCCATCGCATTGGCCATCATCGGCTGCTTCTTCATCATGGCCATCAAGAAGGTCAAGTAAGGCAGCTGCTGTAAACCGGGGGAGACGGTCGTGCCATAGGCCGTCTCCCCTCCGCGGGACCGAATCGCCCCGCCTCCCATCCATACCAACCATCAACGCATATCCGAATTATCAACGACGATACCAAGGAACATCATGACCACCTGGATTGCAACGACGCAAGACAACAAGCTTGCCGACCGAACCTCCGACATCGAATCCACCAACGCCACCACCGCGGCCGACCTGCAGCTCGACGGCAACGAATACCAGGCCCTGCGCGGCTTCGGCGGCTGCTTCAACGAACTCGGCTGGCTGCCGCTGCAGAACGTCAGCGAAGCCGAACGCGACCAGATCATCAAGGAGCTGTTCAGCCCCGACGAGATGAACTTCACCTTCAACCGCGCCCCCGTCGGCGCCAATGACTTCGCCGACCACTGGTACAGCTACGACGAGGTAGACGGCGACTACGAGATGGAGCATTTCTCCGTCGAACACGACGAACAGACCCTGATCCCGTACATCCACCGCGCACAGGAATGGCAGCCGAACATGCAACTGTTCTCCAGCCCGTGGAGCCCGCCGACGTGGATGAAGCGCCCGAAGGCCTACAATTACGGCCGTCTCGTGCAGACCCCGGAGAACCTGAAGGCCTACGCCAAGTACTTCGTCAAGTACATCCAGGCCTACGCCGAGCATGGCATCACCGTGAACCAGCTGCACGTGCAGAACGAGGTGTTCGCCGACCAGAAGTTCCCGAGCGCCCTGTGGGATTCCGAAGCGCTCAAGGTGTTCATCCGCGACTACCTCGGACCGGCGTTCGACGAGGCCGGACTCGACACCGACATCTGGCTGGGCACCCTCAACGGCCCGGAGGACATGGCTTGGACCGGCGGCGGCTATGGCATGACGCTCAACAACTACAACCGCTTCGTCGACAACATCCTCTTCGACGACGGCGCACGCAAGTACATCAAGGGCATCGCCTATCAGTGGGCCGGCCAGAACTGCATCGCCCGCACGCACGAATCATGGCCGGAGATCGAGCTGATCCAGTCGGAGTCCGAATGCGGCACCGGCGACAACAGCTGGGAGTACGCGGAGTACATCTTCCACCTGATCAACCACTACTTCCGCAACGGCGCCACCGCATACACCTACTGGAACATGATCCTCGACGACCAGGATTCCACATGGGGCTGGTGGCAGAACTCCCTGTTCACCATCACCGCCGACAAGCACGAGGTGCGCCGCAATCCGGAATACTACGTGATGCGCCACTTCTCGCACTACGTCAGGCCCGGCGCGAAGGTGCTCGGCACCACCGGCCACTTCAACTCGATGGCCATCGCCTTCCGCAACCCGGACGGCACGGTGGTGGTTGTGGTGCAGAATGCCCTCGACGAGGAGCGTCCGTTCGCATTCGCCGATCCCGATGCCGCCGAACGTGGCTTCAAGGTAACGCTTGCTCCGCGATCGTTCAACACCTTCGTGCTGGACTGAGCCGGAGTGATACGGCGTCGGCTCGCGCGTAATGCCGGTTTTTCCCTTTTTCCCGGCGATATGCCGATCGCCGGCGCCCTGCCCATGAGGTGCCCGCCGCGATGGATCCCCTCCATGCGCGGCGGGCACCTTTGTTATGCATGCCGGTTACGATCGTCCCCTTGCAAAGAGCGAATTCTTCATTGCCGTATCAGCCGTGTATAAGATGATTGGAACGTTGGATGATTTCGGCTTCATTATCACCGGAGATAAGGAATTTCCTGTCGGAATCGACAGAATTGTGAGCGATACCTTTTTTCTTTCCCACAGATTCCAAAACTGCCCAATCCGGGATTTCCTTTTCCTTTGGCCAGTTCAATCCAGCGGTTTCCAGCAGTATGCCATATTGGGATAATCGTGTGATGTTGGTATCCGCATCGACAAGGCCAAGTTCCAGTAGGAAATTGGCCTTACTCTGATCCATGCCATAGGCGGCTGTCAGCTCTTGTTTGATGAGTCCGCCTCCTCTGCGTGCCGCCATTTCCCCGAATATGAAATCACCGGTTTCGTTCTTATAGAATTCGATATGCATCACATTGGGAATCGTCTGATCTTTGAAAGATCTAATTAATTGTTTTGTCAGTCGGAGCAGCTCAGAATAGTCGGCGTCGTCCTCGTCCAACATCACGGAACCGGTATTTTGCTTCTCGAAATCCAGCGGTGGGACAAGATATCGTGATGGCGAGATCAGGATCGAATCAGCGTTGATATAGACCACATCCACATGGTAGACGGAGCCGGAACAGTATTCCTCTAAGTAATACTGGTTTGAATGTACGTTTTGTATGAATTCCGGCTTGGTGGCTAAAGCAGGCAAATCATCTTTCGAATGCAGTATCGTAATACCCGCGGAGCCTGCACCCCACCGAGGTTTGAGAACAACCGTCTCCCAACGATCGAACGCCGAAATAATATCTCCAAAGCTTTTGCAGGAGGTGTAGGGAATAACCTGTAATCCGGCATCAAGGGCCGACTGCTTCATCGTGACCTTATCTCGACAGCGCAACGCCAGTTCATACTGCAAACCGGGAATGCCAAATAGACTTCTCGCCTCTGCAACCCTCAATACATCTTCCTCCGAGCTGGAAATTATCCTATCTGGTTTAAATTTTCTGACAATATCAAAGAATTTCGCGGTAGCGCTATCGGAGGAATAATCAGAAACCACGATTTCCTTGATGACGGTGTTCGGCCAACGATGGTGCACGGCCCGATTGTCCGAGGTGAAGACCATAACCTCTAAACGACCGAAGCGTTCTTGGACCTCTTTAATCCATTCTGGATAATCCGAGAAAGATTTAGGCTGTTGCAGCAGCAGTATTTTCATATCATTCCCCTTCCTGTGCGCTCGCCAAGACTTTTCTTTAGCGACGGATGATTCTTTTCCCGCGTTTTCCAATTTGATTACTGACGACTGCGGGTATTATTCCCACCAACGCCAGTGCGCACCAATACCAAGCTGTCATTCCTGCAGGACGTAGTGCCGGAACGATCCAACCACCAAGGAATGAGCCTGCCGATTCGCCAATGGCTGCAATTATCAGCCGATAGTTCAAAATGTCCACCAAAGGTTTATCTGGCTGTGCCTCTACCAGAGCAATATTGATCAATGGCGCATAGATGCATTCTGCAATGGAGAACACAACCAAGGCTATAATGCATATCCACCAGTACGACGAGACTCCGCAGGCGAATAGTGCGAAGGAAATTCCATAAATCCCTAGGCTTTTGATGATGAATGAGGTGGCATTCTGCCCATTAGCCATGCCTCGCGAGATGAGTTTACTCACGGGCATTTGCAGTGCTATGACCGATATGGCATCAATGGAATAGAACAATCCTCTTATGACTGGGCTATCGGATAACGAGTGGAATTCCAATGCCATTCCCGCAAAAAGCTGACCATTCATTATGCTGCCCACAAACACCGCCAGGATGGCAAGAACCGTACCGGGACTTTTCAACGAGTCTGTAATGGTCTTCACGATGGAAGAGGTATTTTCTTTGCTGCTTTTCTCATTGCGTATGAAGACATGATGAGTCAGCACTATTGGAGTTAGTAAAGCAGAAAAAACATAGAGTCCGACGATGACTATAACAAAGAGCGTTTGTCCGAAAGCCTTATATATGTAATTTGAAGCTAGAGGCCCAATTGCGGATCCAAGATTGGCTGTCATGGTCACTAAAGCAAACAAAGCGGCCTGAGACTTTTTATCCTTTACTCTAGCGATGATATGCCCTCTGAGAGCAAAATTAACCAGTGAGAGACCAAGTCCCAGCAAAGCCAAATCCAAAAAAAGGAAGCCGATAAAACCACCCATTGCCGGCTGCAGCAGCAAAAGTGAAAAAACTATGAATCCGAAACCGGTCTCAGTGAGGGATACCGTTGATGAACGCTCAATCAAGCCACCTATAAAAACAGTACTGCCCCTAGAAAAAAGGGATAAAACTCCAAGAGCTAATCCAACACATAGTGATGACGTTGCAGAAACTTGACCCGTAAGGATAACCGAAAGAAGGGAGAAAAGTCCGCTATATGCAGCACTATTCAAAAAATAATTCACTGATATGGAGCTGTTCTTACTATCGCTCGGCTTCTCCATCTGAACGGACCTTCTTTTATGCTTTATAAATAATGTCTCCCCTCATGCTAGTGGTCATATGGGAATTGTTCATTGGTATGTCCAGATGTAGGGGTGTTTGGTTTTGATGTACTTGGGGGTGTCTGTTTCAAAGTTCCTCATCGGCGTGTTATCTTGTGGAAATCGACGGCATGGGGAAGTCGTGCGTTCCTTCTCAGCCGGCCTGCAGCCCCTCGCCGTAGGATGCCTCGAACTCCAGCAGCGGAGTGTCGAAGATCCGCATCACGTATCGCATTCCGGCACCTCCATCAATCGATCTTATATATTCAAATATAAAGGTCGATGGCGGAGATGGGGTGCCGCCGAGGTTGGGTTGCGTGTGGAACGGAAATGTATTACGATATAACTAAGTAGTTACTAAGTAATAGAAACTGCATGACGTACGAAGGAGTGCACATGAATCCCGACTACATCAAAGGCGTGAACCTCGGCAACTGGCTGGTGCTGGAGAAGTGGATGAGCCCGGCGCTGTTCGACGGCACCACCGCGGACGACGAATACTACCTGCCGACGCAGCTCGACCCGGCCGTCTACGAGGCCCGCATCAAGACCCACCGCGCCGAATACATCAACGAACGCGACTTCGCCACCATCGCATCATGGGGGCTGAACTCCGTGCGCATCCCCGTGCCGTACTTCATCTTCGGCGACCGCGCGCCGTTCATCGGCTGCATCGACGAACTCGACAAGGCCTTCAACTGGGCCGAGAAATACGGTCTGACCATCCTCATCGACCTGCACACCGCGCCGATGAGCCAGAACGGCTTCGACAACGGCGGCATCTCCGGCGTGTGCAAATGGGCGCAGCTGCCCGACGAAGTCGAATTCGTGCTGTCCGTGCTCGAACGCCTCGCCAAGCGGTACGGCCATCGCTAGGCGCTGATGGGCATCGAGATCATCAACGAGCCGAACACCACCACCTCCTGGCCGATGATGAACGTGACCGAACGCTACAAGGCGGTCGACCCGGAGCTCGCCGAAGGCACCGGCCCGATCGGATTCGACTGGCTCAAGGACTTCTACGTCACCGCCTACCACCGTCTGCGCGACGCCGACAAGGGCGCGCTGCCGGCGGACAAGGCCGTGGTGTTCCACGACGGCTTCGACATCGAACAGTGGAAGGACTTCATGCGCGGGGATGACGGCAGGCTTGCGCCGGAATTCAAGAACGTGGACACCCACCAGTACCTCATGACCGCCGAAATGATGGGCTGCCCGCAGACCGTGGAAGGCTACGACGACTTCGTGCGAAACACCTACGCGCCGATGATCGCCGAGATGAGCGAATACTTCCCGGTGATCGTGGGGGAGTGGTGCCTGTTCAACTCCGTCGGCTGCGGCGTGGACACCCACGGCGGCCAAAGCGTGCTCAACGGCGAGGAAGGCGCGCAGGCCGAGACCCTGACCGCCGAACAGAAGCGCTCGCTGTACCAGGGCGTGGCCGAATCCCAGCTCGCCGCATGGAGCAAGGGCAGCGGCTTCTACTACTGGAACTACAAGCTGCTCACCGACACCGTCAACACCCCTGGCTGGATCGGCTGGGACGCATGGGACCTCGGGTGCTGCATCGCCCAAGATTGGTTCCCCGTCCAAAAGTGATTCCGTCGGACGCAAGAATCGTACAAAGCAACGCGTGATATCAAGAACATTAAGGAACGACAATGCTGCATAATCCGATCTTCAAAGGCTTCAATCCCGATCCGGCCATCTGCCGCAAAGGCGACGACTACTACGTGGCCGTCTCCACCTTCGAATGGTTTCCGGGCATTCCGATTTACCATTCGAAGGATATGAAGCATTGGGAGCTGCTCACCCACGTGCTTACTGATGATACGAATCCGAACCTCACCAAGCTGCCAAGCGCTAAGGGCATTTGGGCTCCATGCCTCACGTATTGTGAGGAAGAGGACATGTTCTACGTGATTTACGGCGTTATGAATTCCATGAATGCACGCTATTTCGACGTGAATAATTATCTGATTAAGTCGAAGAGCATTGAAGGTCCGTGGAGTGAGCCGGTATATCTGACATCTTCCGGTTTCGACGCGTCCATTTTGCATGATGACAATGGCAAGAAGTACATTGTCAGCTTGGAATGGGAGACCCGTGAAGGCTATGAGAAGCCGGGTGTGATCTGCTGTGTGGAATATGATCCGGAAACCAAGCATGTGGTTGGCTATCCGAAGCGTATATGGCGTGGCGCTACTGATCGTGGCTGCATTGAGGCTCCGCATCTGACCAAGCGTGACGGCTGGTATTACATTATGTGCGCCGAGGGCGGCACCGGCTACAACCATTCTGTGACCATGGGCCGTTCCCGCAATGTGTGGGGCCCGTATGAGCCGGATCCGAATGGTCCGCTCGTCACTTCGCAGCCGAAGGAGTCAAACGAGCGTGCTGATGACGATCATTTGAAGCCGCGCTATTTCAACCCGGATTCCGTATTGCAGAAGTCCGGCCACGGCTCCTACGTGGATCTGCCGAACGGCGAGACATATCTTGTGCACCTGACCAGCCGTCCGTTTGTGCCGGAATTGCGTTGTACGCTTGGCCGTGAGACCGCCATTCAGAAGATGCAGTGGACGCCTGATGGTTGGTTGCGTATGGCTGATGGTTCTAATCTGGCAAAGATCGAAGTCGAGGAGCCGAATCTGCCAGATGTGCCGATGCCGGAAATTCCAAGCCTTGACGATTTCGATGGTGAGGAACTGGGTAACTGGTATTACTCGCCGCGTCAGATGCCGAGCACGTTTGCAAATGCTACGGAACGCCCGGGCTGGTTGCGTGTTCGTGGTGAGGAATCGCTTGCTTCGCTGAATCGTACGAGCCTGCTTGCTCGCAAGCTGACGAGCGTGTATGCCACGGTAACCACCAAGATGGAGTTCGAGCCGGAAGTCTACCAGCACAGCGCTGGCTTGACCATCTACTACGACAACATGAATAATATTTTCCTGCGCAAGTATTATTCACAGACGCTTGGCGGCAGCGCGATTTCGATTGTGCGTCTCGAAAACGGTGAAAAGATGGAAATGCTTGACACTCGCGTTGCTGTGGAAGACAAGCCGATCTATTTCCGTTTGAATATCGAAGGTCGTCGTACTTGGTTCGAGTGGGGTTATGATGGCGAGAACTGGACCAAGATTGGCCCGGATTTCGACACTACCACCTTCTCTGACGAATACTGCAAGTACGGCGAATTCACTGGCACCATGGTCGGCATCGCCGTTACCGACGCCGCTCTGCACGAGAAGACTGCCGATTTCGACTTCTTCGACTACGAGGCGGACGAGACGAAGCCGGTCGACTGATCCCGCCCGGCCGGCCACGATCATTCCGAAACCCCAATCCGGCCGTGGTCCGATTCCAACCGGCCGCGTGGCTGATTGCAGGACGCATACAATGGGCCAAGGAACGTTGCGAACGGTGCGGTTCCTTGGCCCATTGGGCTGAAATGGGGTTTGGGCTCGGGTGGTCTTGGAGTTTGAATGGGCGGAAACGACAAGCCGGGCGAAACCCCGCACAGAAAGGCGGTGAGACGCATGGTGCTGGGCATCGACGAGCGAATCAACGGCGTGAACCTCGGTAACTGGCTGGTGCTGGAGAAATGGATGGATCCGGAACCGTTCGTTCGCACTGCCGAAGATGACGAAATCTGGATGCATCGCACGCACGGCGCCCTCTGGTCCGAGCGGAATCTCGCCGAGGAACTGCGCCGGCACCGCGACACCTACATCACCCTGGAGGATTTCCGCATCATCGCCGACCATGGGCTCAATCTCGTGCGCATTCCCATACCATATTTCATCTTCGGCGACTGGCCCGGACATCCGGGCTGCATCGCATACCTCGACCGCGCGTTCCGTTGGGCGCGGGAGACGGGACTGAAGATCATGATCGACCTGCATACCGTGCCCGGCTCACAGAATGGTTTCGACAACGGCGGTCTGACGGGCGTGTGCAAATGGGCGCAGAATCCGGACTTGGTGGAATATGCGTTGAATGTGCTGGAACGATTGGCCCGCCGATATCGTGACGAGCCGACCCTACACAGCATCGAAGTGCTCAACGAACCGGTGAGCTGGTCGGTGTTCCATGGCACGTCGAATACGGCGAAGGACGTCCGCGAGGCCTCCGGCAGCACGCATGTCCCACTGCGCTTTCTGAAGCGCTTCTACCGCGAAGCCTACGCTCGGTTGCGCGCCATACTGCGCCCGGAAACCATAATCGTATTCCATGACGGCTTCCGACTGCTCCGCTGGGGCGACTGGTTCCGTCGCGCCGGCATGCGCAACGTCATGCTCGACACCCACCAATATCTCATCGCCATGGAGGAACCGTTGTTCGCGGGACCGGCACGCCGACTGTACCTGCAATCGCGGCACCTGCCATGGCTGTACCGAATGCTGGTGGGTGCGCGCGAAATCGCCATCCGTTCGGCGGCCCGCCATATCCCTGTACTTGTGGGCGAGTGGTGCGTGGAGAACCGGTGGGCCCTGCACAGCCGAAACCGGGCGGACGCATACCGCCAAGTATCGCGATTGCAACGCGCGGCATGGGATGCGTCGGCGGGGCAGGTCTATTGGAGCTACCAGCTTGCGCGTTCCGCGAAACCAGGCAGCGGCGAAGGAAAACCGCCGCGGGACCCTCGCAACGGCGGCAATCTCGAAGCATGGGATCTGACTCGCGTATGGCGTCATGGATGGATTCGGACGGATGTCCCTCATGATGACGTGATATAGGCAGTCAATCAACGGCAATCGACGCAAGGTGCATTAGACTCGGAACCATGGCAGAGGAAGAGACTTCGAAACGTACCCGCAAATCGCCACAAGAGCGTCGTGCGGAAGTGCTGGATGCGGCGGTGCAGCTCATCAGCGAACGCGGATTCAACGGCATCTCCATCCAGGACGTGGCCGATCGGGTCGGCATTTCCAAACAAGGCGTGCTGCGATACGTCGAAAACAAAGACAAGATGCTGGCGCTGGTATATGACGAATACTACGGGCAGACCGGCACGCCGGAGGACTTCTTCTCATCGGGCATGCCGGGCAGCGACCCATCCGCGCCGCATTTCCCCGCATACCTGCGCTACCTGGTGAAACACAACTCGCGCCGCCGCATGATGGTGCAGCTGTTCACCGTGCTGTCGGCGGAATCGCTGAATCCGGACCATCCATTGCATGACGAATTCATGGAACGCATGGACGGTATTTGGGAGCACTATTCGAAATACCCATGGGTGGTTCCGCCGCAATTGGGCACATGGGCCGACAGCATGCGGCCAGTGGTGCGCAAAGCCATGGAGATCATGGACGGCATCCAACTGTGGTGGCTGCGTGAGCCGGAAGTCGATTTGTGCGGCGAGTGGGCAGAAATGGAGAACATGCTGTTTCCCGCACCATTGTGGGACTCCTATCGCTGATTCCCGCCGATGATCCGCATATGATGATTCGCACATGAATTTGGGGGCAGTCTGATGGCTGCCCCCCAAAAAAAAGTCGCCGGTAGAGGCCGACCATCGATGACGATCGCCGACCACTACCAAGCTGAAACCATTCACGCCACGGTGAACGTGGTCCGCTTGAGATCCTTGCGACGGCTCGAATGGCCGATCAGCACCTCGAACTCACCCGGCTCCACGATGCGGTTGGCATCCGGATCGACGATGGTGCAATCCGCGACCGGAATATCGAACCCGACGGTCTTGGACTCACCCGGCTCAAGCTCCACGCGCTGGAACGCTTTGAGCTCGCGGTCCGTCCAACTGTAGGACGTCACGATATCGCCGATATACAACTGCACTACTTCGGTGCCCTTGCGCTCGCCGGTGTTGGTGAGCGCAACCTCGGCATGCACGGTATCGGTGGTGGCGAACGTGCCGGAAGCCGGAACGTTCGTGATTGTCGGTTCGCCGTATTCGAAGGTCGTGTAGCCGAGGCCCTCGCCGAACGCGAACGCCGGATCCTGCGTGAGATCGGCATAACGATTGCCGTGCTGGCCACGGATCTGGTTGTAATAGACCGGTAGCTGGCCCGCATGACGCGGGAAGGTGATCGGCAGACGTCCGCTCGGCTCGGTTTCGCCAAGAATGATTTCGGCGATGGCCTGGCCACCCTTCATACCCGGATTCGGCGCCCACATGAACGCGCTGACACCGTCGGCCGTGGATTCGTCCACGATCACGCCATTCGTGCCGATCACGCATGCCGGCATCACCTGCGGCTTGGAGCTCATCAGCACCACGACCAGCGGCTTGCCGGTCTCGCGGGCCACGTCGGCAAGCGTTTCGAGCATGGCGTTCTGCCCGCCGAGCAGTTCCAGTGTGGCGGTGGAGCAGGTCTCGCCGACCAACTGCACCACATCGCCCACAACAGCGACAACAAGGTCGGAACGGCGTGCGTTCTCCACCGCCTCATCCAGCAGTTGCTGGTCGAACTTGGCGGAGACGGCGAGCTTCGGACGAGGCTGGCCGTCCGGATAGAACTCGCCTTCCGGATCGTCCACCAAATCGATGATGTTCGCACCACGCGAATACGCAACCTCGCATCCTTCGGGCGCAAGCTGCTTGAACCCGTCAAGGATGGTGGTGATCATGCCGCGCGGCTGGCCTTCCGGCATCCAATTGACCTGGCCGGAATTGCCGGCCCAATCGCCCAACTGCTCCTGCGCGTCATCGGCAAGCGGCCCCACCACGGCGATGCGCTTGCCCGCGGTTGCGGCGAACGGCAGGGAGCCGTTGTTCTTCAGCAATGCGATGGATTCGCGGGCGATCTGCAGGTTGAGTTCCTGATGCTCGTCGGAGCCGATGACCTCCTTCATGCGCTCCTCGTCCGGCAGACGCGGATCCTCGAACAGACCCAGGCGGAACTTCAGCGCGAGAATGCGAGACACGGCCTCATTGATCAGCGATTCATCCAACAGACCGGTCTTCACGGCCTCGATGGCACCTTCGTAGAACTTCGGCGTGGTCATGATCAGGTCGTTACCGGCCTTGACCGCATCCGCGGCGGCGTGCACGTAGTCGGCCTTGACCTTCTGCTCCCACACGGCACGGCCGACGTTGTCCCAGTCGGTGATCAGCGTGCCTTGGTAGTTCCAGTCGCCGCGCAGCTTGTCGGACAGCAGCCACTTGTTGAAGGTGACCGGCACGCCGTCGATGGATTCGTAGCCGAGCATGAACGTGCCGCAACCCTCCTTCGCCACGCGTTCGAACGGCGGCAGGAACCACGATTCCAACTTACGGTGGGACAGGTCCGCTTCGGACGCGTCGCGGCCGCCCTGCGTTTCGGAATAGCCGGCGAAATGTTTGGCGCAGGCCAGGATCGCGTCTTTGGCGAGCGGCTCGCCGGCCTTGGCTCCGCCCTGATATCCCTTGACGATGGACGAAGCCATTTCGCCGATCAGATACGGATCCTCGCCGAACGTCTCGTCCACACGGCCCCAGCGGGTGTCGCGTGCGATGCACAGCACGGGGGAGAACGTCCAATGCACGCCGGTGGTGGAGACCTCCTCGGCGGTGGCGCGGCCCGCGGCCTGGACCTTGGCCGGGTCGAAGCTGGTGGCCATGCCCAGCTGGGAGGGGAAGATGGTGGAGCCGGGCCAGAAGGAATAGCCGTGGATGCAGTCGTCGCCGATGATCAGCGGAATGCCGAGACGGGTCTTCGTGTTCACGGTTTCGACCGCGCGGGGCAGGTCCGCGGGGGAGGTGTGCAGAATCGAGCCGACGTGCTTGTTGACGATCAGGTCATCCAGATCGCCGCTGCGAGCATCAAGCTGCATCATCTGGCCGACCTTCTCTTCGAGGGTCATGCGTCCGAGCAAATCCGTGATACGTTCTTCGGTGGGCAGGTTGGGATTCTTGTATGGCAGGTCGGTGGTGTTGGTCATGGATTGCTCACTTTCCTCGTTGAAGCGGTGTCCTTTAATTACCACTTGGTA
>OLOW01001332.1_pt1 | contig 17187 bp, 12 predicted proteins | sample 1672801 | NCBI WGS metagenome assembly OLOW01 (sample SAMEA3136725, study PRJEB25190) | human gut metagenome | biome: human gut; feature: human-associated habitat; material: faeces | place: Austria | collected 2013 | reverse complement strand
AAGGCGGAGGATGGAGGCGTAGCGGTGGCTACGGCGACTGACGACAACGCAGCATATGAAAAATCAGGCAAGTCAATATGGCGGTTACTTAATATTCGCTGTACTAGTCATTTATCATCTGATCGAAAGGAATATTTTATACATGAACACCACAAATAATCGCAACGATTTCTATAAAGAACAATTAGACAAGACTTTAAATGGCAATGAAAAGATCGAAACTGCCATTGCAGCACTCCAAAAAGAAGCAACCGAAGAAATGCTTGCTCATACTCTCACCGTGATCCGTCACAGAATGCAGGAGCAGGCACAGCTGATCATTGCTGTAGAACCTCCAAAAGGTGATGGAAAAATTTCTCTTCATGCGATCAAAACCAACGATGGAAAGCAATGGTGGGCTGCATTTACCAGCTTTGACGAAGAGTTAAAAGGCAGTGATAAGATCATGTCCACATTTACCGCAGATATTGATAAGATTTTTGCTTCTGCATTGCAAGAGCCGTCTGTTGAGGGAGTAATTCTCAATCCATGGAACCGCACACTGATGCTGAACAAAACCCTTATCAACATCATCTTCGGCAATCCTGTATAACATCAGCTCTGTCGGATAACAAGTCCAATGTTTCACGTGAAACACTTGGTATTTTACTGAAGTATAAAAGCATTCCAGCGGATAACAGCATCCTCTTCGCTACTTGCTCATAACCAAATAACTGCTTCGCAGTTTATCAGAAGGAGCTTTTCCTTCTCCTGATACAAGTAAGTCCCCTGCTTATTGCTCTTCATTAAAGCAGGGGATTTACTTGATTCGGTTCGAAATCTGATTTCTATGTATCATGAAGCGTATTGGCGATGCTACTGTTCACTGATAATATTCCATAAGTTTTTTTATAAACGAAGGTCGCAGAAAGCCCGAGACCATACCGCACCAATTTATGCGATCAACATAAATTCTTTGCATTGCGAAGCGCGTTACTGAAAGCAGAACGAACAGCAACTTAGCGATCATCGCCAAGAACAGAATGGACAGTAGCGTCAGCATACAATAACAAGGTTAGGGTTCCCACAAAAGCATTGTAAATTTTTCGTTCCTGTCGTATAATAAAGCAAAGAAATATTCAGAAAAAATCAGATCAGATACCTGAATTACGTTACATCTGTCCTGATTATTTTTACGAATTCCAGGAGGCTTTTTAATGAAGAAAAATGGACACAGACTACTTACTCTTGCAGCTTTAGTCGGAACTGCCGCAGGTGTTATTCATATTGCTAACCGTTTCATAGATGCCACATCTCAGCTTAAAGATATGCTGGAACAGCCACACAGCAAAACCTATGACTGGCGTTTTGGAAAGATTTTTTATACAAAGCAGGGACATGGCACCCCTATTCTTCTTATTCATGATATCATGCCAGGTGCTTCCGGTTATGAATGGAATGCCATAGAGAAGCAGCTCGCAACCGAACATACAGTTTACACCATTGATCTTCTTGGATGTGGACGTTCCGAAAAACCGGATATTACTTATACCAATTTTGTATTTGCTCAGTTACTCTGTGATTTTGCCAAGAATGTGATTCGTGAGGAAACCGATGTTATTGCCAGTGGTTTCTCAGGTTCTTTTGCGATCATGGCTTACCGTAACAATTCCGACCATTTCCGCAAGATCATGCTGGTCAATCCACCAAGCTTCAGTTCCCTGAAGCAGGCACCTTGTAAAGACAACAAGCTCTTTAAGTATTTTATCGAGCTTCCGATTTTCGGAACTCTGATCTATCATATGGTAGCTTCCCGCGAATCCATCAGCAGTCTGTTTATGGAAAAGCTGTTCTACAATCCCTTCCATGTAACAGATACACTGGTAGACACCTATTATGAATCCGCTCACAAGGGCGGTTCCAACGCCAAATATCTGTATTCCAGCTACATTGGCAAATACCTGAATATCAGCATTAATAATGCCGTAGAATCTTCCGATGCATGCATCTATATTATTTCCGGAGAAAAAGAAGCTTCCGCTTCTCTTATCGCAGAGGAATATCAGAAGCTGAATTCTTCCATTGAAACCGCTGTGATCCCGGAAGCCAGACATCTTCCTCATCTGGAAGATCCGGAACATTTCCTGGAACAGGTAGCTATTTTCCTGTAAAAACAACTTATGATCCGGCATCAAAAACAAAATTTATCTATAGTAATTTTGGAAATCAACGTATCAAAAGAACATTGTTCATGTTCGGAGCCGTTGAACTTCATGCAGTAATTTGTGGAAATGCTATAAACCAACAAAAAGCCAAAAAAAAGAGTACTGTTTCACGTGAAACATGCGTTTTCCCTCAAACAAACGTGAAACAATACTCTTTATTTTTTACCAGACTCACAGCATGCATCCGGACATTTCTCTTATCTAAGTGCCTGCTCCAGATACATGTGTGTTGTATTATCGATCAGCTTATGTGTCAGCTCTGCCATATGCTGTGTACTCTCCTGATTCTCAGAAGACAGCCATGTCTTGATCATTCCCACGCATCCATTCAGACAAAACGCATACGCATACTCAATATCACGGTTGTCTTTCGGCAGACGAATTGACAAGCGATGCAGCACTGTATCTGCGATCAGTTTTTCTATACGATTCACAAAAGCCATATCTCCATTCTTTCCAAGAAGTGCGATACAAATATCCTTATTATGATCCAGGATCGTAAATATCTGCTCAATAAAAGGATACGAGCTCTCCTTATTATTAAGAGGATCCAGAGGATAGTCTGCCACCAGATGCGTGATTTCCTCCATCAATTCAGCCTCTATGGATTCCAGCATCTGATAGATATCTGTATAGTGAAGATAAAATGTGGAGCGGTTGATATCAACTTCTTCCACCAGTTCCTTTACCGTAATTTCCTTAATACTCTTCTTCTGCATAAGACGGGCAAGCCCCGCTCGCAACTGTGCCTTGGTCTTACGTACTCTTCTGTCAACTTTTTCCGCCATCTTAATTCCCCCTGCAATTCAAAAAAGCAAGCACGTTTCCTCCGCCTCAATCACCTGTTACTTACGATACTCTGCAACTGTCATACAATGCATAATGCATCAAACGAATAAAAGCATTCGCTTTCTCTACGCCGATCTGCATGATACCAGATATCTGCTGTTGTTAAGAATTGACAAGATCAAAATTGTTAACGACGCCGACCTACACGATACCAGATATCTGCTGCATATTTGTGTTGAAACATAGGAATCCTGTCTGCATTTAATATTACCAACTGCACATAAATTCAAAGGAAATAACGTACTTTTTGTCTATTATGCAGTTTTTTATTTGTAATAGACACTTCCATTATTTCCGTCTATTAATATACATTCAGTAAAGATTTAATGGTTGTATCTGTGGTATGTGTTTAGTATAATACATCACGTAAAGAAAATCAACACTTTGTTTGATAATGGAGCATTAAGCTATTAATAGATTTTAATATGATTAATAGATCTCGTCACCATTACTGGAATAAAGTTTGATTAATCAACTATGTTTGATAATACAATTTAATAAGAAAGGGATAGGTAATATGATCAAAAACGAATGGAAAAGCTTACTTCGTAACAAGCTCATGCTTATCGTCGTAATCGCCATTATCGTAATCCCGATCATCTATGCAGGTCTGTTTCTGAAATCCATGTGGGATCCTTACGGAAACGTAGACAGCCTGCCAGTGGCCGTGGTAAACGAAGACAAACCTGTCGAGTATAATGGCAAGACCTTGAGCATAGGTAAGGACATGACGGATGAGCTGAAAGACAACGACTCAATGGCATTTAACATTGTAGACAGCAAGACAGCAGAGGACGGTCTGGCCAATGGAACCTATTACATGGTTATCAAAATTCCGGAAAATTTCTCCGCAAACGCAGCCACTGTAATGGACAACGATCCAAAGCAAATGGAGCTATCCTATGAGACAAACCCTGGAACCAACTATATCGCCTCCAAGCTCAGTGAAACAGCAATGCTGAAGCTTCGTGATAACATTGCTTCCAAGGTTACGGAAACCTATACAGAAACCGTTTTTGATTCTATCTCAGAAGCAGGTGACGGAATGCAGGAAGCTGCAGACGGATCCGGAAAGATCGAAGACGGACTGAATACAGCAGCTGATGGTAACAAAACAATTACCAAAAACCTTAAGAAGCTTTCCACCAGTACTCTTACTTTCGTAAGCGGTGCTGACAGTCTCACCGAAGGTCTTAAAACCTACACCGATGGTGTTGCAAAGGTTAACGATGGTGCAAAGAGCCTGGACGATGGTGCAGATCAGCTGAACAGCGGCGTTGCAACTCTCACAGAAAAGGTTCCTGAGCTGACAACCGGTGTGGATACTCTGGATAAAGGTGTTCAGCAGTACACCGCTGGTGTGGATGAGCTTAATAAAAATTCTGATACACTGAAATCCGGCGCAAGCAGCCTGGAATCCGGTGCAAATGCATTAAGTGCAGGTATTGATACTCTTTCCGACGGAGCAACACAGTATGTAGCTGGTGCTGACACTCTTGCAGATGGAACTACCACCTATGTGGCTGGTGCTGGCAAACTCGCAGCCGGTGCCAAAGAGCTTGCAAAACTTGAAGACGGACTCACAACAGTTTCCAATGGTATCTCTCAGCTGAATACCGGTGTTACCAAAGGAACCGATGACTCACAGTCACTGATATCCGGAACACAGCAGCTGGAAAACGGACTGAAAGCCCTGAACGATAAGGTTTCTGCTCTGAAAGAGGGAACAACACAGGAATCCATCAACAAGCTTGCAGCCGGCCTTACTTCCGCAAAGGATGGTATGGACACAGCCGCAGCTGGTATGAACAGTGCTGCAGCTGGTATGAACAATGCCGCAGACGGAATCAACAACGCAGCCGGATATATCACTCAGGCCGCAGGCATCACAAGTCAGACCAGCAGCAGTATCACAGACAGTCTGATCCCTGCTCTCCAGAATGCAGGCACACAGTTCTCACAGGTAGGTGATCAGGTCAGCAGCATCCTTACAGGATACGGACAGCAGACAACGGAAGCACTTACTGATGCAAATACCAAGATCGGTACTGCCGGACAGACAATGACCGATTTAGCAGCACAGCTTCAGGCGATTCAGGCAACCGCTTCTGAGGACGGAACCATTTCCGCAGCAGCTCTGAATGATGTGATCAACGCTTTAAACAGCGTATCCGGTGGAATGACTGGCGTGGACGGTTCTTACATGAGCAGCTATTCTGATCAGGTTTCACAGCTTGCAGCTGGTGTATCCGGTCAGCTCTCTTCTACTCAGGAAAATCTGAATGCTGTTGCTTCCAAGCTTAACGAAGCAGCTTCCGGACTGACTCAGATCTCCGGAGGACTGACTCAGGGTGCCGGCACACTTTCTGAGGGTGCAACAACCATGACAAATGGTGCAAACCAGATGAGTGCAGGTGCAACAACCATGAGCGCAGGTGCAGAGCAGTTATCTGCAGCTACAAGTCAGCTTCCTACAGATCTGATCGCTCAGCTTTCTGCAGGTGTTACCCAGCTGTACCAAGGGGCACAAGCTGTAAACACAGGAACCAAGAACGTTTCCGCAGGACTTCAGTCTCTGGAAGACGGCACAGTCGAAGCCTTCCCGGCTGCAGCAGCAGGAATCAAAGCTCTGAACGATGGATTTGACCAACTGACATCTTATGATAAGCAGCTCAATGACGGTGCAAAGAATCTGAAAACAGCCGGCAAACAGATCACTGACGCACTTCCGGATATCAAATCCGGTGCAGGTCAGCTGGCAGATGGTTCTAAGGCACTGACAGATGGAATCACAACTTACACCGATGGTATTGCAAAGCTTTCCGAAAACAGTGCTGCTCTTACAGACGGCACCAAGAAACTGGCAACAGGAGCCAAGGCTCTTTCCAGCGGTGCTGCTACTCTTGCAGATGGAACAAAAGCATTAGCCGATGGTTCCGGAACACTGACAACCGGAATCACAACCTACACCGATGGTGTTGCTAAGCTTTCCGAAAACAGCTCCGCTCTTACAGACGGTACCAAAAAGCTCTCAACAGGAGCCAAGACCCTTTCCAGCGGTGCTACTACTCTTGCAAACGGAACTAAGACATTAGCAAACGGTACCTCAACGCTTCTCAGCGGTACCGAGAAGCTTGTAAGCAACAACAGCACACTTAACAATGGTGCAAAACAGCTTGCAGATGGCGCTGCCCAGATCCAGAGCGGTTCCTCTCAGCTGTATGATGGCTCCAAGAAGCTTGGAAGCGGTATGAAAGAACTGAAAGACGGTTCCAAGACACTGACCACAAGCCTCAGCGATGGAGCTACCACTGTAAAAGACAATTCAGCAAGTGATGAAACGATCAAAATGTTCGCAACTCCTGTTGTAAACGATGAAACAAAACTTACCGATGTCCCGAATAACGGACACGCAATGGCACCTTACATGATGTCTGTAGGCCTCTGGGTCGGCGCACTGGCATTCTGCCTGATGTATCCTCTGGCTCAGTATAAGGGCAAACTGAAATCCGGTTTCGCATGGTGGGCAAGCAAGGCTTCCGTCCTTTATCCGGTAGCGATCCTTCAGGGAATCTGCCTGATCCTGCTGTTACGTGCATTTAACGGATTCACACCTGCAGAGATGGGCAAAACCGTACTCTTCGCCTGCCTGACATCAATGACCTTTACCTCTATCATGTACTTCTTCAACATTACTCTTGGTAAAGTAGGAAGCTTCCTGATGCTGGTATTCATGGTCGTTCAGCTTGCAGGATCTGCCGGAACTTATCCGGTTGAGGTTTCACCTTCATTCGTTGCAAAGATCCATGCATACGTTCCGTTTACTTATACGGTCGACGCATTCCGTGCAACGATCAGCGGTGGCCGAAGCATTACCACTTCCATCATTGTAATGGTTGCACTGTTAGTGATCTTCACGATCCTGACGATCCTTCAGTTCAATCACATGACCAAGAGAAAGAAAGCAGAAAAAGTTGTTCTCTTCGACTGGCTGGAAGAAAGAGGTCTTGCATAATACTTAGTTACTGACAGAAGCTCCCCCGAACCTTCTGTTAGATATAGAAAAATTAAAACTGTACAGTTGCTCAGATGAGCTTCTGTACAGTTTTTTTATATTGTCCTCGTCAATTCTCCACGCTATAATTATAGCAGTTATAGAAAATCAAGCTCGCCAGTACACCGTGCCTGACCTATGCAGCAGATTTCAGTTCAGAAACATTCCTGTCAGATTCAGAAGAAGCGGTAATATGACTTCTCAGATCTACTCACAAACCGGAGCTCTTTCTGACTGCAAGCCTGCGGTTTTCAATGGAAAAGCAACCTGGTATGCATCTAATCCACTGACCGCAAAAACAGACAGAATCATCACCTATGCTACACCATTTACCGTCTTCGGGGTAAAACCTGGAAAGCTATCGGCAATACAAAAAATACAACCTACACCGATAAAAAGCCAGGCACCGCAACCAAATACCGTATCCGTGCATACCGCATCACAAACGGTAAAAAAATATACGGACCTTATTCATCTGTAAGGACCGTAAAATAATAGCAACATAAAAACACCCCGGAAAATCCTGATCTGTGTGGTGTCTCCGAATATCTGATCATCAAGCGGATATTCGGAGATCACCTTATTATTTACGGATCTCCAAGGTGTTTTTATTTATTTTCTTAATATTTTATTTTTCCGTCTCAGCTGTTGGTGTTGCTGTGGCTTCTGTCTCTGTTTCACCGTTTACCATGGTTTCATATGCATTGAACATTTCTTTTACTGTCATTTTGTTTACAAGAAATACCTTGTCTCCAACGACAGCTGCATAATAGTTTGTGTCATATGTGTAGAAGGTAACGGTTGTCTGGTTCTTGTCAGAGTCTGTGAATACAGCGGTCATCTCCGGGTCTGCAGCTGGTGTATAAGCGTCTGTCAGTCTCTTCTGTCCTGCCATGTTTATCAGCTTGTTGTAGAAGGTGGTAAAGGTTGTACTTTCTATTTCCTTACCATCCAGCTGATAGGTTGTTGTTTCTTTTTCGTTTCCGTCATCATCTGTGGATGTTTCACGTGAAACATTTACAGTACTTGTTGTTTCACCGTAAGTAACCTGGAGCTGATCCAGATTTTTTACAGACAGATAATTGACGATCAGTGACCAGAGATCTGACGGCGTCTTGTCAATAACTGCACTCAATGTATCTGTTGACATTGTATAGATCTGTTTGTTATCTACCGTTACATATCTGCTGCCATCTCCTGCCTCATCACCAACGTAAATGACAAGCTGTTTATCCACTGTGGTTGTCTTGCTGTCTGCATCTTCTGAGCTGCTGTCCGTGTCAGTAGTGTCACTGCTCTCAGAATCGCTCTCAGAGGCCGTAGAATCGTTTTCTCCGGATTCTGTACTGTCTGTGCTGTCATTCTTCACCTCTTCCTGATAATCCACTGCAATCGTCGCATAGGGCTTATCAAGGCCATACTGGGAAAGATCCTCTGCATTGTAGTTTACAAACTGGTCAAATGCAAAGCTTCCAAGTCCGGAGGTTACGTTTCCTGCTGCCGTTGTATCGGCAGACTCTTTATCGCTGCTTCCGTCACCGGAAACATTCCAGGTAGCTCCGTCGGAATTTTCTTCCAGGACATAGGAATCTTTATTCTCACTGACCTGGACCTTTTTCACTGTGGAAGAATCAATTGTCGGGAAATCTTCTCCCTGTGCATAATCGTAAAGGGAATCCATAAACGGAGACACTGTGTCCGCTGCCACTACATATACCGTGCTGTCATCATCATCCCTGGAAATGTAATACTGATTCGTAGACGTATTCTCATCTCCGATGTTGAGTTTCGTTGTCCCATCAGCGGTATCAACGGTTACTGTGTTCGATGGAGAATCCAGTCCGTATTCCGTAAGATCCTCCACATCCTCCAGGACTCTGTCCGCTTCCACCTTTTCGATGGCGGAAGCTGCGGAATCCAGAGTTGTCTGATTTACAGGAAAAGCAGTCTCATCCTTTTTCACCCAGGAATCATCTTTTTTCTCAAAGGTCACTTCCTTCTTGTCTACGATAAATTCCAGGGATTTAATGTCATCCGTTTTCACGGAAAACACTTCTGTTTTGCTTTCCTCTTCGCTGCTCTCTGTCTTTTCTTCTTTGGATACGTAGGTGTTCAGTCCCACATAAACGCCGCCGAGAACTGCCAGAACAACAACTGCTGAAACAAGTTTGGTTGATTTTTTCATTATGCTTTTCTCCTCTTAAGCCAGATCAGGAATCCTGCAACAAGGAACACTCCCGGGATCAGACCAATGGTACAGATCTTCCAGAAGGCTGCATCATAATCGGTTACTGTCAGGCTTGTGGACTCAAGGCTCTTGGATGGAATAGAAACGGAATTGCTGTCGTCTGTGCTGGTCATCCAGTTTAAGGACTCCAGAAGGAGCTTTTCATTTCCGCCGGATACCATCTGGTTTACCTGGCTCTCCATCAGATTTGCTGTGGAGTAGTAAACGATCTGTGTTTCCTTATCATCATCCAGTTTCTCAGTGATAGCAACACCAAGATCAAACGGTCCGTCTACATCTCCGTCTTCCTTTTCGATATTGCTGCTCTGCATATTTGTTTTGGAGTAAGCCTTGTCAGAGGTTGTCAGGATACTGTCGATGGTTACGGTATCTCTTACATCATCTGTTTTCTGAATGCCCTGCGCATACGGTGCCAGTACATAGGAGCCTGCAGAAGCTGTCTCAGAGCTTGCATCTGTGCTGTTGACTGTTGGTACAAGATAATATGGCATCTGCATTCCATAATGCTGATTATCACCCTCAAATACGATTCCCTCTGCACACTTTACACCATAGTTTTCAAGAACCGCATCAAAGTTCGGCAGATCATCCTGTGTATAATCCGAGAAGATCATAGCTTTTCCGCCTGCCTCCAGATAATCCAGGAGCTCTGTTTTTTCTTCCTCGGAAATATCGCTGGTCGGAGATACGATCATCAGGCAGTCTGCATCATCCGGAACCTTTCCCTCTGTGAGAAGGTTCAGCTCCTTGATATCAATGTTTGCTTTCTGGATATCTTCTTTAAAGCTGGAATCCAGATCTTTTTCTCCGTGTCCGGATAAGGTGTACATGATCGGAAGATCCTCGGATGTCACATAGCCGATCGCACTTGTGATCTGTCCTTCTCCATCAAATCCGGTAGTAGTCTGCTGCCAGGTATTATAGTCTACCGAAGAGGAATACATATCGTTGTAATTGATAACCTTGTTTCTGTCGCCGCAGACTACGATCAGGCTGTTTGATGCAAGATCATCGGTTGTATATTCCGATGCAAATTTCGGATTTACAACAGGGTCTTTCACCTCAACTTTAATATGCTTGGACTCATCTTTATAACGTGAAAGCAGATTGGAGATCGTGTCGTCCTCAGAACCGCTTGCCGCGATCTGATAAATGGTAACATCCTTATCCAGTGCCTTCAGTACCTTCTTTGTTTCATCACCGATGGTGTAAAGCTTGGATGAGCTTACATCCAGCTGTGAATATTTGGATGGGATCGCCCCGACGATCATATTGATCACAACCACGATCACGATAAAGACAGCTGCCATAGCCATGCTGTAGGAACCATTTTTGATATGTTTTTTGCTGATGGTGCCTACCAGCTTTTTCGGATCCGGTTTATGTTTCTTTTTGCCGGAGTCCTGTGCGGTCTCCGGTACGGCTGCCTCGCCTTTATTTTTCTTAAATTTCTCACTGAATTTCATTTCCCTTCACCCCCTAGTTCCAGCGTCTCTTCTGAATGGACTGCATGGTAAGGAACAGGCAGATCGCAATAACAGAAATAAAATAAACGATTCCTGTCACGTCAAACACGCCTTTTGTAAAATTATCATAATGTCCGCTCAGGTTAAATACGTTCAGTACCTTCTGGATACCACCCTGGAAAATACTGGATTTTACAACGTATACGATCACAAGGGCAATCTCTCCCACAGCTCCGATCACTACAGAGATCAGGACATTTTTGATCATGGTATAAATGATGATAGCGATCGCCACGATCAGAAGTCCGAATGCCACTGCAGTTGACATGGAGGTCTGTGAAAAGAATGAGGAAATTCCGTTCATCATATAGAAGGCGAACAGGAATACAAACGTAAGTACGGCTGCAATTACCTGGCTTTCTGTAAGTGCTGACATAAATACACCGATCGCCAGATTCGCGCATCCCAGAAGGAAAAATCCCAGGATCCCGGTGTATGCGGAAGCATAGGAAATCGTTCCGAACTTGCTCATGATCAGAGGATAAACGCACATGATCACGACCGGAATGGCAAACACAGCTACCAGTGCAAGATATTTTCCAAATACGATATCCCATACAGATACCGGTGCGGTCAGAAGAAGCTGATCCGTTTTCTGCTTGCGCTCTTCTGCAAGTACGCGCATGGAAAGGATCGGCACACCGATCAGGAACACAAAGGTCAGTGCGCTTAAGGTAGTTTCAAATTTTGAATAGCCGCCTGAAAGCTGATATGCGGAAAAATAAATTCCGGTCAGCACCAGGACAAAAAATATGAAGAGATATCCAACCATGGAGGTCAGATAGCTTTTCAGTTCTCTTTTAAAAATCGCTGTCATGACTGATCCCCCTCTTTCTCATCAGAAGCCTTCTCTGGTTCCCCGTTTTTTTCTTCCTGAGTTTTTTCTTCTTCCGATGATCTGTCTTCTACCGGTTTCCACTGTGAGCTTTCCGGTTTTCCGGCGGATTTTTTCTCTCCTTCGGTAAGCTCAAGGAATACATCCTCAAGGGAAACTCTCTTAACCTGCATCTCGTAGATCGGACAGTTCGCTTTTGCCATAGCGTAGAAGACTTTTTCACGGATGTCCACATTTTCCTGAATGGAAAGTTTTGTTTTCCACAATTTTTCATCGCTGTCATAGGACATTTCCACTCCGGTTACGCCTTCGATCGTTTCCAGAGCTTTTCGAATCGTGTCTTTCTCGCCTTTTACCTTCATAAGGAGGCTGTTGGAGCCTGCTGCCAGACGTTCCAGATTATCCGGTGTATCGCTGGCTACCAGCTTTCCATGGGAAATGATCAGAACATAATCACACACTGCTCTTACCTCGGAAAGGATATGGGAGCTTAGGATAACCGTGTGCTTCTGCTTCAGGCCTTTGATCAGGTCACGGATCTCGATGATCTGCTTCGGGTCAAGTCCTACTGTCGGCTCATCCAGGATGATCACTTCAGGATATCCTAGGATTGCCTGTGCAAGACCCACTCTCTGGCGATAACCTTTGGAAAGGTTTTTGATCAGACGGTCTTTCATGTCTGTGATCTTTACCATATCCATGACTTCTTTTATCTGCTTGTCTTTTTGGTTTCTTGGGATTTTTTTCAGATCAGCCGCAAATTTCATGTACTCAAGAACAGTCATGTCAAAATAGAGCGGCGGCATTTCCGGCAGATAGCCGATACATTTCTTGGCTGCCTCCGGTTCCTCCAGAATATCATGACCATCGATCATCACTTTTCCTTCTGTGGAAGCAATGTATCCTGTGATCATGTTCATAGTTGTTGATTTTCCTGCACCGTTGGGGCCCAGGAATCCGTAAATTTTCCCCTTTTCGATCTGAAAGGAAAGATGGTCAACTGCAGTATGATCACCATACTTTTTGACCAGATTACTTACTTCGATCACTTTACTCTCCTCCTTTTATTCTCAGGGAAATACTTTTTTTAATTATCGATTTCCCATTTTATAAGATGCCAGAGGCAAAAGGTCCTGAAACTGAAGCCCTTGACTCTGGCGTCTTTTCAATACCAATAGAAAATGCCCCTGGATGAAACAGAGAATGGGGGAAATCCAGGGGCATCTCTATCGGATTATAGTGTAAAAGTAATTTGTGATAAAAGTAGGATAAATTTGTGATAATTTTGTGAAACTCCCGGACAAAAAAATCTCCTGTCGGACAGATTTTGACTTTGTTCGACAGGAGGTAACTTATGCCAGTGGCTCTCTGAGCGGTGTTCCGGCTTTTCTCGGATATTTGCCTGGGGTGTTCTTTACCTTCTCGATAATGACCAGGGAGCGGCCAATCTCAGATCCCGGAAGGTCAAAGTACTGAATATCCCTGATCTTTCCACCAAGGATCTTTACTGCTTTCTCTGCTGCTTCTGCTTCTTCCTTTACAGAACCGGATTTATAGGAGACAAAAAGCCCTCCGACTTTTACATACGGGAGACAGTATTCAGACAGGGTTGCAAGTCCGGATACTGCTCTGGATACGCAGAGATCATATTTTTCTCTGTAGGCTTTGTTTTTTGCATATTCTTCAGCTCTTCCGTGAATGGCGGAAATCCCCTCCAGGCCCAGGAGCGCAAAGGTTTCTTCCAGGAATTTTACTCTTTTATTGAGGGAGTCCAGAAGGCAGGCTTCCACCTCCGGGAAGGCAATCTTCAGGGGAACACCCGGGAATCCGGCGCCGGTTCCGATGTCCATAACGGTTTTTATCTTACCCATATCTACAGCCTTGACGCAGCAGAGGCTGTCCAGGAAATGTTTCACGAGAACCTCGTCAAACTCTGTGATACCGGTGAGGTTCATGACTTTGTTTTTTTCTACAAGATATTCGTAGAATCGGATAAACTGGTTTTTCTGCGTGTCACTGAGTGTGATTCCAAGCTCCTCGCAGCCTTTTTCCAGGATTTCTAAATTGTACATGCAGCTTCCTCTCTTATTTTCTGTGTTTTATTGTTATTCGTTGTATTATCCGTGTTTATGTCCGGATCTGCTTTCCAGATATACAAGAAGCACGGAAATGTCAGCCGGGGATACACCGGAGATACGGGACGCCTGACCGATGGACACCGGTCTGTAGGCTTCCAGCTTCTGGCGTGCCTCAATGCGGAGGCTTCCTACATCTTCGTAATCAATGTCTTCCGGAAGCTTTTTCTGCTCCAGTTTCTTAAACTGCTCTACCTGCTTCATCTGGCGGCGGATGTAGCCATCATATTTGATGTTGATCTCTACCTGCTCACATACATCTTCCGGAAGCTCCGGTCTTTCTTTATCGATGGGTGCAAGCACCTTATAGTTAAGCTCCGGCCGACGGATCAGCTCTGCAATGGTGGTTCCGGATTTCAGAAGGGTACTGTTCAGAGATTCCAGAAGGCTCTGTACCTCTGCAGAACCACCTACGGTTGCATGTTCCACTCTCTCGATCTCTTCCTGGATCCGGCGCTCTTTTTCCTGTAATTTATGGTATGTCTCATCATCGATCAGGCCGACCTCCCAGCCTTTTTTGCGAAGACGAAGATCTGCGTTGTCCTGGCGGAGGAGCAGACGGTACTCAGCACGGCTTGTCATCATTCGGTACGGCTCATGGTTCTCCTTTGTTACCAGATCATCGATGAGAACGCCAATATATGCCTCTGAGCGGTCCAAAATCAGCTGTTCCCGGCCTTTTACCTCCATAGCTGCATTAATTCCCGCTATGAGGCCCTGAGCGGCTGCTTCCTCATATCCGGAGCTTCCGTTAAACTGTCCGCCGCTGAAAAGGCCCTTGATCTTTTTGAATTCCAGTGTGGGATAGAGCTGGCGCGGATTAATGCAGTCATACTCAATAGCGTAAGCATTTTTTACAATCCTGGCGTTCTCCAGACCCGGTACGGAATGGTACATCTCGTACTGAACATCCTCCGGCAGGGAGCTGGACATTCCGCCGATGTACATTTCATTTGTGTAAAGACCTTCCGGTTCGATAAATACCTGATGGCGTTTTTTGTCTGCAAAACGAACTACTTTATCCTCAATGGACGGACAGTAACGTGGTCCGGTTCCTTCGATCATTCCGGAATAAAGGGGGGATCTGTCCAGATTTGCACGGATGATCTCGTGTGTTTTTTCGTTTGTATAGGTCAGCCAGCAGGATTTCTGCTCGATCTGTACAGCTTCCGGGTCTGTGGAAAAAGAGAACGGTACGACTCTTTCATCTCCGAACTGCTCTTCCATCTTAGAATAATCAATGGTGTTTCCGGCGATTCTGGCCGGAGTTCCTGTTTTGAAGCGGAACATTTCGATCCCCAGCTTTTTCAGGGAATCCGTAAGGTAATTGGCTGCCTGAAGGCCGTTCGGTCCTGTATAGTTGCTGACGTCGCCGTAAATGCAGCGGGCCTTGAGGTAGGTTCCTGTACAGAGGACTACAGCTTTTGCGTGGTAGGTGGCTCCTGAGAAGGTTTTTACACCGGTGATGTGCCCGTCTTCTACCAGAAGCTCGGTCACTTCACCCTGGCGGATGGTTAAGTTCTCTGTATTTTCCAGTGTCTTTCTCATTTCTGTGCTGTAGGCCTGTTTATCGGCCTGTGCACGAAGGGAATGGACTGCAGGGCCTTTGGACTGGTTGAGCATTTTGGACTGGATGAAGGTTTTGTCTATGTTTTTACCCATTTCCCCACCGAGAGCATCCAGCTCACGGACGAGATGGCCTTTGGAGCTGCCGCCTACATTGGGGTTGCAGGGCATAAGGGCGATGCTGTCTACGCTGACTGTGAACATGACTGTGTTGAGCCCTAAGCGGGCGCATGCCAGTGATGCTTCGCAGCCTGCGTGGCCGGCGCCTACTACTATGATGTCGAAAAACTGTTCCAGATTTTTCATGCTTTTTCTCCTTTATTTTTTCTCTTATTCTTTTTCTTTATTTTTCTTTGTGATTTTCTTTTTCTTTGTTTATTGTGTGGTTGGTTTTGGGTTTTAGTTTTGGTTTCTTGGCAGAGGGCCTGGTTTTTTTGCTTTGGGAAGCTGTGGAAAACCGCAAAGGGGCCGTAAAGCCACGGCCCCTCTGCACACCCCTCGGGCTTTTTTTAGGAGTTCTTGGTTGTGGCGGTGTGAGGTTGTTGACTTGTGTATGTATGCTGCGGTGTTGGATGTGTGAGGTTGAGCCGATGTATGTGGATGCGGACGGCGAGGCGCGTTGCTGTCGCCTGGTTGAGGGGATGTGTATATGGATGCGGATGGTGTTGGGATGGACAGCGAGGCGTTTTTGTTGTTGCTTGGTTGAGGATTTTTTTTTATTTTTTGCTTGCGGCGGGGTGGGGGTTACATGTATAGTTGAGTATTGGAATGTTGTTTGATAAGAATCATTGAGACATTATTATGGAAAGATTATTGGAGGTTGTTTATGAGATTACGAAATATTCCGGGTGCTAAGGATGCTATTTTGGATTGTGAGTGGGTAATTGATGAGCCGGAGAGGTTTAAAGGAAAGTGGAATGAGGTTTTTGGAGTGAAGAGACCGCTTTTTCTGGAAGTTGGTATGGGGAAGGGGCGTTTTCTGATGGATATGGCAAGACTTCATCCGGAGAGAAATTTTGTGGGAATTGAGATGTATGACAGTGTGCTTCTTCGGGCGCTGCAGAAGAGAGAGGAACTGGAAGCGGCAGGAGAGGAGTTTTCCAATCTTGTTTTTATCCGGGTGGATGCAAGATTGCTGCCGGAGATTTTTGAGAAGGATGAGGTTGATGGGATCTATCTGAATTTTTCGGATCCGTGGCCGAAGGCGCGTCATGCAAAGAGAAGACTTACGTCCAGGGAATTTCTGGCAAGATATGAGAAGATTTTGAAAAAAGAAGGAACTGTAGAGTTTAAGACAGATAACCGTGGTCTGTTTGAGTTTTCCCTGGAAGAGGTTAGGGATTCCGATTGGAATCTGGAGGTGTGTACCTTTGATCTTCATCATGATGAGGAGCTGGTGAAGGGAAATGTCATGACGGAATATGAGGAGAAGTTTTCTTCCATGGGCAATCCGATCTGTAAGATGGTGATCAGACAAAAATAGAAGAGGTAAGGTTAGGTGGTTTTCAGAAGGTATCTGGTACCAAAGCTTATCTGGCGCATAGATATGCTGTATTAGGATATGCTGCATTAATATAGAAGGTTGTTTTATCGGGCTGATCTGTAAACAGATCGGCCTGTTTTCATATAATAAATAAGAGGGAGCGTCAAGCAGGAATATACGAATCTGCAGGAGAAGCTGCCTAATCTGTATAAAGAAAGAGGGGAAGATAAGGTTTGAAAAAAAGAAAATCCAACTCATTCCGTCGAAATCTCAATAGTGTAAAACGC
>OLOW01001313.1_pt1 | contig 17283 bp, 17 predicted proteins | sample 1672801 | NCBI WGS metagenome assembly OLOW01 (sample SAMEA3136725, study PRJEB25190) | human gut metagenome | biome: human gut; feature: human-associated habitat; material: faeces | place: Austria | collected 2013 | reverse complement strand
CTCGCCCACGCCGTGGAACGCGCCGGCCATGAAGGGGTTGTCCTCCACGGCGTTGCAGAACACCACCAGCTTGGCGCAGCCCAGACCGTCCTGATGGCGGGTCAGGTGCGCCGTCTCCTTGATAATGCGCCCCATCTGCGCCACGGCGTCCATGTTGATACCGGCCTTTGTGCTGCCCACGTTGACGCTGGAGCAGACCAGCTCTGTGCGGGCCAGCGCCTCGGGAATGGAGGCGATGAGCCGCCGGTCGCCGGAGGTAAAGCCCTTCTGCACCAGGGCGGAGTAGCCGCCGATGAAGTTGACGCCGCAGGTCTTGGCGGCGCGGTCCAGCGTCAGGGCCAGGGGGACGAAGTCCTCGCTTTTGCAGGCCGCGCCGGCGATGGCGATGGGCGTGACGGAGATGCGCTTGTTGACGATGGGGATGCCGAACTCGCTCTCGATATCGCAGCCGGTCCGGACCAGCTTTTCGGCGCGGGAGCAGATCTTGTCGTAGATCTTGTCGCAGCAGCGGTCCATGTCCTCGTCGGCGCAGTCCAGCAGGGAGATGCCCATGGTGATGGTGCGGATGTCCAGGTGCTGCTTGTCCACCATGGCGATGGTGTCAAAGATGTTTTGCAGACTCAGCATATTCCCCACCTCTTACAGCTTGTGCATGGCGTCGAAGATGTCCTCCCGCTGGATGCGGATGGACAGGCCGCGGCCCTCGCCGTAGGCCTTCAGGTCGGCGCGCAGGGCGTCGAAGGGCGCCTGACACTCGGTCAGGTCCACCACCATCATCATGGTGAAGTAGCCCTCCATGATGGTCTGGCTGATGTCCAGAACGTTGATGCGGCTGGCCGCCAGGGTATTGCACACACCGGCGATGATGCCCACCTGGTCCTTACCCACAACGGTAACGATCGCTTTCATAACTATATACTCCTTTCGGATGGTTTTTTGTTTTGGCGCGGGAGGCGCGGTTTGCCGAAAACCGATGGATCCCGTGTCCTGCCGATGGCAGGCCGACGACGGCGTATCGGGTATACGTCGAGGAGACCTGACGATGGCAGGGCGCTGGAGACGCGGTTTTCATTCCAATTCGTCTAATGTCAGCGAATAGCTGGGCAGGAAATGCTCGCGGAAATAGTCCAGCTCCGGCAGGGCCATGGCGTCCATGGCGGCGGCGGTCTGGGCGGCGGCCTGACGGAACTCGGTGTTGCCGGCCTTCAGCTCCTCGATGCACTTGATGTGGGCGGAGAGCTTATCCGCCGCCCTGACCAGCTGCTCGATCTCCGGGTCGGCGGGACGGAGGGCGTCCTCGTAGGCGGGACGCAGGTCCTCCGGCAGCATGGAGAGGAGCTTGTCCTCCGCCACCTGCTCCACGGCCTTGTAGGCCTCGCGGATACCGGGATTGTAATACTTGATGGGGGTGGGCATATCGCCGGTGAGGATCTCGCCGGCGTCGTGGTACAGCGCCGCCACGGCCACAGCGCCGACGTCCACCTGGCCGCCGAAGCGCTCATTCCGCAGCACCGCCAGCGCGTGGGCCAGCACCGCTGTCTGGTGGCTGTGCTCCTGGATGTTCTCCGTGTAGCTGTTCCGCATGAGCGACCAGCGCTGGATGAAGCGCATACGGTTGATATAGGCGAAAAAGTGGTTCATGTTATGTCAACTCTCCTATCAGTGCGTCACCGTCTATACCGACTATTTTTGTATCGATAATTTTATTATGTAAATCTTCGGCGCGGACGCACACCTCACAGTAGTTGGGGGCGTGGCCGGTGTAGAGGCCGTCCTTCTCCTGCTCATAGAGCACCGGGTAGGTCTGCCCCACGCAGCCCTCCAGATAGGCGCGGTGCATGGTCCGGGCCAGGGCCACAGCACGGCGGGTCCGTTCCTCCTTTACCGCGGCGCTGAACTGCACCAGCTCCGCCGCCTTGGTGCCGGGACGGACGGAATAGGGGAAAATGTGCATATCCGCGAAGGCGCACTTTTCGATAAAGGCCATGGTCTGCTCGAATTCCCGGTTCGTCTCGTCGGGGAAGCCGCAGATCAGGTCGGTGGTGACGGCGGGCCGGTGGAAATACTGCCGCAGCAGCGTGACGGACTCGTAAAACCGTGCCGTGTCATACTTCCGGTTCATGCGGCGCAGCGTCTCGTCACAGCCGGACTGCAGGGATAGGTGGAAGTGGGGGCACAGGTTGGGCAGCTTCGACGCCCGGCGGCAGAAGTCCTCGGTGATGGTACGGGGCTCCAGGCTCCCCAGCCGCAGACGCATATCCCCCGCGGCGGCGGATACCGCCTCCAGCAGGTCGATGAGGCTTTGGCCGTTTTTCAGATCGTGGCCCCAGGAGGATATCTCGATACCGGTGAGCACCAGCTCACGGTAACCCTCGCGCCGCAGCTGCTCCGTCTGGGCCACGGCCGTCGCCAGCGGCAGGGAGCGCACCGGGCCGCGGGCGTAGGGGATGATGCAGTAGGTGCAGAAATTCACACAGCCGTCCTCTACCTTCAGCATGGCGCGGGTGCGCTCGGCCATGCCGCCGGCGGGCAGCACCTCGAATTCCCGGCGGCGCAGGGCGTCGTCCAACAGTCTCACCGGCTCCTTTTCGTGGGCTGCCTGCTCGAACAGGTCCAGGAACGCCATGCGGTCACCGGTACCGGCCAGCAGGTCCACGTCCAGTGCCGCCACCACCTCCGGGTGGGTCTGCACATAACAGCCGCAGGCGGCCACCACCGCGTTGGGGTTCAGCTTATGACACCGGCGGATCATCTGCCGGGATTTCTTGTCACTGATGGCGGTGACGGAGCAGGTGTTGACGATATAGCCGTCGGCCTCTGTCTCGGCGGGCACCAGCGTATGACCGCGGCGCAGCAGCTCCTGCTCCATGGCCTGTGTCTCGTATTGGTTCACCTTGCAGCCCAAGGTATAGATGGCAACACGCATCTTGCACTTTCCCCTATTCTATCGTATAATAAGGTTTCACGGGTGAAGGTGTTTTTCACTCCCGCTTTTTGATCGGTTTATTATACTGTATTTTACCGTGTCTTTCAAGACCCGTTCGTGAAACAGGAGGCTCTCTATGGTCTATTTTGATAACGCCGCCACCACGCCGGTGCCCAAAGCCGTGGCCGACGCCATGTACGAGGTGCTGACGGCGCACTTTGGCAATCCCTCCTCCCAATACCCCATAGGGGTGGAGATGAAAAAAGCCGTGGAGGGCTGGCGGGCCGTCATCGCCGGGGCGCTGGGCTGCCCCGCGGAGCGCCTGTACTTCACCTCCTGCGGCACGGAGAGCGACAACTGGGCCATACAGGCCGCCCTGTGGCAGAACCGGCACAGGGGCAGACACATCATCACCACCGCCGTGGAGCACAGCGCCGTTCTGGAGCCCTGCAAGCTGCTGGCCCAGCAGGGGTATGAGGTTACCTATCTGAAGCCAGGACGGGACGGCAATGTCACCGCCGAACAGGTGGCGGATGCCCTGCGGGAGGACACCGCCCTGGTGTCTGTGATGCTGGTGAACAACGAGACGGGCTGCGTATTTCCCGCGGCGGACATCGCCGCCCTGCTGCGGGAGAAGGGCTCCCCTGCCCTGCTGCACTGCGACGCGGTGCAGGGCTTTTTGAAGGTCCCCTGCGACCCGGAGGGCTGGGGCGTAGACCTGATGAGCCTGTCCGGTCACAAGGTCGGCGGGCCCAAGGGCGTGGGCGCGCTGTACATCGGTCCCCGGGTGCGGAACCCCCACCCCCTGCTGCCCGGCGGCGGACAGGAGCGCGGCGCACGCTCCGGCACCGAGGCCACGGCCCAGATCGCCGGCTTTGCCAAGGCGGTGGAGCTGCGGCTGGCCGATTATGACGCCAAGCTGGCCCACATGGCCGGGCTGAAGGCCTATTGCCGGGAGAAGCTGTTGGCCATGGGCGGCGTGGTCCCCGTGGGCGAGGGTACGGCCCCCCACATTCTGGCGGTGTCGCTGGTAGGGTATCCCAGCGCCAACATCGTAACGGACCTGGGTGCGCAGGGCATCTGCATCTCCGCAGGCTCTGCCTGCCATCAGGGGAAGGCGAGCCATGTGGTCTCCGCTCTGGGGCTGGACAAAAAGACTGCCGCCGGCGTGATCCGCATCTCCTTCTCCCCCGACAATACGGAAGCGGACGTGGATGCGCTTTGCCACGCACTGAAGTCCCACCGGGACAGCCGCTTCCCCATGCTGTGATATACGCCCGCGGCGCGGGCACAACGATATTTTGAGGTGGACTATGTTCAAAGCTCTTAAGCGCGACAGGGCCTTTTACGGGTATCTGCTCCGGTTGACCGGCCCTATCGCCCTGCAAAACCTGATCACGTTCTCGCTGGGTCTTATTGACACGCTGATGGTCAGCCAGCTGGGCAACAATGAGATGGCGGCGGTAACGGCGGCCAACGTGCCGGTGTTCCTGCTGATCTCCATCGTGTTCGGCGTCCAGTCCGGCGTAGGCATCCTGATCAGCCAGTACTGGGGCAAAAAGGACCTGCCCAGCATCAGCCGTGCCATCGGCGTGGCGGCGGGGCTGGGCGTGGCTCTGGCGCTGGTCATCGCGCTGGCGCTGTTCCTGTGGCCGGTGCAGATCATGGACCTGATGAGCAACAAGCATCATCTGTCCCTGCTGGGCGCGCCGTATCTGCGGGTCATCGGCTTCTCCTATGTGTTCAATATGCTCTCGTCTATCTACGTCAGCGCGCAGCGCAGCGTGGAGAACGCCAGCTTCGGCATGAAGCTGTTTGGTATGTCCACGGTGCTGAATACCGGCATGAACTACCTGCTGATCTTCGGCAAGTGCGGCTTTCCCATGCTGGGCGTGGAGGGCGCGGCCATCGCCACACTGCTCTCCCGCGTGGCGGAGTTCGCCGTGTGCCTGTTCTGCGCCCTGCGGAGCCGGGTCATCCCCCTGGACCTGAAGGCGCTCTTCCGTCCGGGCTGGGAGATGCTGCGCCGGTTCGTGAAATACGCCTCGCCGGTGATGGCCAACGAGCTGTTCTGGGGGCTGGGCAACAGCCTGCTCACCGTCATTCTGGGACACATGACCATCTCGGTAGAGTTTCTGGCGGCCAACGCCGTCATGGGCAACCTGAACCGCCTGTTCCTGGTGGTGTGCTTTGGTCTGGGCGCCGCTACCGCCGTGATGATCGGCAAGGCCATCGGTGAGGGACAGAGCCACGATGAGCTGATGGACCTGTCCAGGACGCTGTCCTGGGTGACGATACTGGTGGGCGCCGTACTGGCTGTCATCGCCCTGGCGCTGGTGCCGCTGCTGTTCCAGCCGGTGATCTTCCCGCTGTTCAAGCTATACGATCTCAGTGCCCATCTGGCCACCACGCTGGCGGTGACGGGCTTCGCCTGCATCCCCTTCCACGCCTACTCCATCTCCGCCGTCACCGGTATCCTGCGGGCAGGCGGCGATGTGTTCTGGTCCACGGCGCTGGATCTGGCACCCCAGTGGCTGGTGGCGCTGCCGCTGACGGCCCTGCTGGCGCTGGTGCTGGACGCGGATCCCTGGTTCGTGTCGCTGGCCATACAGGCGGAGAGCTTTATCAAGTGTCCCATCTGCCTGTGGCGCATCCGGTCCCGTAAATGGATACACGACGTGACGCTGCCGGAGGGTGAGCGATGAACAGTCTGTTCGTCTGCCCCCTGTGCGGCGGCGCGCTGACGCGGCGGGAGGGCAGCTATCTCTGCCCCGCCGGCCACTGCTTCGACATCGCCAGGGAGGGCTATACCTATCTGCTGCCGGTGAACCGGAAGCACTCCAAAACCCCCGGCGACGACAAGGCTATGGCCGCAGCGCGGCACGCCTTTCTGGAAAAGGGCTACTACGCCCCGCTATGCGAAGAATTATGTCAACTCGCTGTGGAGCTGACCGGCGATGCCCCGGCGGTGCTGGACAACGGCTGCGGCGAGGGCTACTACACCGCGGGCATCTATCGTGCCCTGTGTGAGGCCGGGAAGACGCCGGTGATGGCCGGGATCGATATCTCCAAGCCCATACTGCGTCTGGCGGCTAAGCAGGAGAAAAATGTGCAGTTCGCTGTGGCCTCCTCCTACCGCCTGCCGGCGGCAGACAGGTCCGTAGACCTGCTCATCAACTGCTTCTCACCGCTGGCCATCGAGGAATTCCGCCGCGTGCTGCGGCCCGGCGGGCACTTTATCTATGTGGTGCCCGGAGAAATGCACCTGTGGGAGATGAAGCAGGTGCTCTATGACCACCCCTATGTCAATGAGGTGAAGGAGACGCCCTATGAGGGCTTCCGGTATGTGAGTATTCGGCACATAACGGACGTTATCCATCTGGAGGACCCGGCGGACATACAGGCGCTGTTCGGCATGACGCCCTACTGCTGGAAAACGCCGAAGGCCGGCGTTGAAAAATTATGTAAACTCACGCAGCTGGACTGCCGCATCGCCTTTGACATACACGTTTTCGAAAAGGAGAGGTAACTATGGATCGAATTTCCCCGCCCCGCCGCCGGCCGCGGCGGCGTCTGCTGCCGGTGCTGCTGCTGATCGCGGCGGTGCTGGTGGTGGGCGCGCTGCTGACGGCGGTCGTTCTGTCCCTGCGGGGCGGCAGCGCCCGGCAGGAGCCGGAGGCCGATCCCCACGCGGGGCAGGTATATATCAACGACGGATTTAACATGGTGTGGATGACGCCCCATGAGGGTATCCCCGCCAGCGGCCTGGCGCAGGAGGACTTCCGCCGGGACACCAACGACGACGGCAGCGACGGCGTCCGCGTCCGCTATCTGGGCGCGGAATACGCCACCCGCTGGGGTGTGGACGTGTCTAACCACCAGGGCACCATCGACTGGGCGGCGCTGAAGCGGCAGGGCATCGACTTTGCCTATCTGCGCCTGGGTCTGCGGGGCTACGGCGAGAAGGGCTCCCTGTACCCGGACCGGTCCTTCGACAGCTATTACAGCGGGGCCAGGGCCGCCGGCATCGAAGTGGGCGTGTATTTCTTCTCCCAGGCCGCCACCGTGCAGGAGGCCGCCCAGGAGGCCCTGTACGCCCTGCAGCTGCTGGATGGCCGCGACCTGGACCTGCCGGTGTACTACGACTGGGAGCCGGTACAGCAGGAGGACTCCCGCACACTGCACAACAACGAATTCCTGCTGACCTCCCAGGCCCGGACTTTCTGCGCCTTGATCGAACAGGGCGGCTATGAGGCCGGGGTGTACATGAACCGCCAGCAGGGCTACTACCGCTATGATCTGTCCTCTATGGGGAACATCGCCCTGTGGATCGCTGATCCCGGCGACTATCCAGACTTCTACTACCGCTTCGATGTGTGGCAGTATGACCACGGCGCACGGCTGGACGGCGTCAACGAGATCGTGGACCTGAACGTGGAGTTCGTGCCGGTAATGTAAGCAAGAGCGCTCCCCCGCCGGGGGAGCGCTCTTTTATTCGAACAGCTTTCCGCAGGCCCAGTTGGTAAAGGGCGCGGCGGCAAACATATTCCAGAAAAACGCCATGGGGAAGTTCTTGATAAGCGTCCCCGCCCAGATGGCGGGCAGCTGCCACACCGGCGCACCGCCTAAGATCATGCTGAAAATAATGGTGGCCGCCAGACTCATGGTGGGGCACATAACGGACACGGTGCCCGCCTGCCGCATCAACCGACAGAAATAGGGGTTATCCCGCTGCGGGTCGCTGACTTTGGCGGCAAAGCGGGCGCCCAGCCGGTTGCCCCACAGCTCCGACACGATGATGACGATGAGCCCCATGAACAGCGCCTCCACCAGCGCCTTGCCCACGATACCGTAGGTCAGGTTGGTAAACCCTCCCGGCTGCAAATGTACCCCCTGCTGGATAGCGTTGTTGTATATCTCCATGCCGACAGCCATGCTGTACGACATGATGATACCGAAAATGATCCCCTGTGTTTTGTTCTTTGGCATTGCAGTTTCCTCTATAAAAATAAAAAGCGCACCGCCCGAGGGCGATACGCTTCGCAGGCACTTCTGTGCGCTACGCGTCTCTATTCTTTTACCACACCCGCCGGGAAATGTCAATGGGTAGGGCACATAACGTTTTTATTATGTTAACCTATCCTCTGTGTCCACGACCTTACCGTACCAGAATTTCTGCACCGGGTCATACAGCACTGCTTACAATCGCCGCAGCCAGACGTTACATCCTCCCCACATAAACCAAAAGACCGGCTTTCGCCGGTCTTTTGGTTTACATAATTTAGTTTTTCTTCCCGTGCTGCGCCTTCATGCGCCGCTCGTGGTTCAGGATGGTCTTGCGGATGCGGAGGTTCTTGGGGGTGACCTCCAGCAGCTCGTCATCCGCCAGGAATTCCAGGCACTGCTCCAGGCTCATCTTCCGGGGCGGCACAAGACGCAGGGCGTCGTCCGAGCCGGCGGCACGGGTGTTGGTCAGCTGTTTCTTCTTGCAGACGTTGACCACGATGTCCTCCTGCTTGGGACTGATGCCCACCACCATGCCCTCGTACACGCCCACGTTGGGGCCGATGAACAGCACGCCGCGCTCCTGCGCGTTGAACAGACCGTAGGTGATGGACTCACCGGTCTCGCTGGCCACCAGAGAGCCGGTATTGCGGCGGATCAGCTCACCTTTATAGGGGGCGTAGCTGTCAAACACGCTGGCCATAATACCCTCGCCCCGAGTATCCGTCAGGAACTCGTTGCGGTAGCCGAACAGACCGCGGCTGGGCACCAGAAACTCCACCTTCATGCGGCTGCCGATGGGGGTCATTTCCTGCATATCCGCCTTGCGGGCGCCCAGCTTCTCGATGACCGCGCCCACACTCTCGGCGGGCACGTCCACCACCAGGCGCTCGATAGGCTCGCACTTCTTGCCGTCGATTGTCTGGTACAGTACACGGGGGGGCGACACCTGGAACTCGTAGCCCTCGCGGCGCATGGTCTCGATGAGGATGGACAGGCTCATCTCGCCGCGGCCCGCCACGTTGAAGGCGTCCATAACGCCCTCGATCTCGCTGACGCGGAGGGACACGTCCTTCAGCGTCTCGCGGAACAGGCGGTCACGCAGCTGGCGGCTGGTGACGAACTTGCCCTCGCGCCCGGCGAAGGGACTGTCGTTGACGGAGAAGGTCATCTCCACCGTGGGGGCGCTGATCTTCACGAAGGGCAGCGGCTCCACGCAGTCGGGCGCGCAGATGGTATCGCCGATGGTGATATCGCCGATTCCGCTGAGGGCGATGATATTGCCCGCCGTCGCTTCGGTGATGGGCACCTTGCCCAGACCGGCGAACTCGTACATACTGACCGCCTTGGCCTTCTTGGCCGGGGCGTCGGGATCGTGGTAGTTGCACACGGCGATCTCCTGGTTCTGCTTCAGCACGCCGCGCTCGATACGGCCGATGGCGATACGGCCCACGAACTCGTTATAGTCGATGGAGCTGACCAGCATCTGGAAGGGCTGGTCCAGGTCGGCCTCCGGCGCGGGGATGTAGTCCAGAATGGTATCGAACAGCGGCTTCAGGTCCGTGCCCACCACGTCGGGGGAATAGCTGGCGGTACCGTTGCGGGCGGAGCAGAACAGCATAGGGCTGTCCAACTGCTCGTCGGTGGCGTCCAGGTCCAGCAACAGCTCCAGCACCTCGTCGATGACCTCGTGGATACGCTGGTCGGGACGGTCGATCTTGTTGATAACCACAATAACACGATGGCCCAGCTCCAGCGCGCGGCTGAGCACGAAACGGGTCTGGGGCATAGGGCCCTCGGCGGCGTCCACCAGCAGGATGACGCCGTTGACCATCTTCAGGATACGCTCCACCTCGCCGCCGAAGTCGGCGTGGCCCGGGGTATCCACGATGTTGATCTTGGTGTCGCCGTACTGGATGGCGGTGTTCTTGGCCAGAATGGTGATGCCACGCTCACGCTCCAGATCGTTGGAGTCCATGACACGCTCCACCGTCTCCTGATTCTCCCGGTACACGCCACCCTGCTTGAGCATCTGATCCACCAGCGTGGTCTTGCCGTGGTCCACGTGGGCGATGATGGCTACATTTCTCAGTTTTTCGTTCTGCAAAGGAAAAACCCCTTTCTTTTCGTGGGTATAGTTTTACATCAACCTTAACAGTATATGCTCTTTTGGAGCCGGATGCAAGAGGTTTTTCACGCTTTCCGGCATTTTTTGTCAGTCCAGCTTCTCTCTGGCGTGGAGGACGTCATCCTGTGTGAGGGTCATCAGGTCCTCCTTGGTGACGGTCTCCATGGCGGCCAGACGGTTATTCTGGGCCACCAGAATGTGCTCGAAGATGTTCCGCACGCCACGGGCGTTGCCGAAGGTTTCCGGGTCGCCGTTTTCCTCGGTGATGTAGTCCCGCACCAGCTCCTCCACGCCGTCCGACAACTGATAGCAGCCCTTTTTGCACTGCATCTTGAAGATATCCAGCATCTCATCGGAGGTGTAGTCCTCGAAGAGCAGGAAGCGGTTGAAGCGGGATTCCAGTCCGGGATTGGAGTGGATGAACCGATCCATCAGATCGGTGTAGCCCGCTACGATGACCACCAGATCGTCCCGGTGATCCTCCATGGCCTTGAGGATGGTGTCGATGGCCTCCTGACCGAAGTCGTTCTCGCTCTTACCGTTGAGGGCATAGGCCTCGTCGATGAACAGCACGCCGCCCAGCGCCTTCTGGATGACCTTTTGGGTCTTGATGGCGGTTTGGCCCACATACCCGGCCACCAGACCGCTGCGGTCCACCTCTACCAGCTGGCCCTTGGAGAGGATGTCCAGGCTCCGGTAGATACGGGCCATCATCCGGGCCATCATGGTCTTGCCGGTGCCGGGGTTGCCGGTGAACACCATGTGCAGGGACATATCCGTGGTGGGCAGGTCGTGCTGGCGGCGAAGCTTGTAGACGGAGGCCATGTTGATGAGGTTGCGGACCTCCTCCTTGACGGTGGCAAGGCCGATGTAGCTGTCCAGCTCCGCCTGCAGGTCCTTCATGTCCTCCTTGGGCAGGGGCTCCACCACCTCCGTTTTCTCAGCCTTGGCGGCAGGCTGACCGCCGGCGGTCTTGCCATCGGACGGCTGGGCGGGCATTTTGCCGTCGGCGCTGCCCACAGGCTTCCCGCCGGAGGGCGGGGCGGAGGGGGACTTGGGGGACAGGACACCCTCGAAGGGAGTGCCCCAAAAATCGTCGCCCATGCTGCGGAGGTTGCGCTCCGTCATGGTGCGGATGACCTCCAGCTGCTGGAGGATGATCTCGTCTTTTTTATCCATTGTCGATTACTCCTTTGTCGAGAGTTTGATATGGGCCATGGCCCGGAACAGCAGAGAGGAGACGAAGCCCGTGAGGGTTCCCGTCAGCAGGGAGATGCCCAGCAGGAAGGGAAGGTAGCCCAGTACGGAGGTGTTGCCCAGCGTGATGAGGGCAGCCGCCATCTGGCCCAGGTTATGGCCGGCAGCGCCGCCAATGGAGACCCCGTAGATAGACAGGCATCTCAGGCGGCGCAGGAGGATCATCACCAGCATGGCGGTGAGGCCCCCCAGCAGGGAAAAGAGCATGGCGGAGGCGTTTCCGGCGAAGAGACCGCCCAGCAGGCACCGGGCCGTGAGGATGGCCAGCGCCGGGAGGGCGCCCTGCTGATACAGGGCGAACACGGTGACGATGTTGGCAAGGCCCAGCTTCACGCCGGGCAGGGGGATCAGCAGCGTCACGGGAAAGAGGTTTTCCAGCGTGCTGAGCCCCAGTGCCAGCGCCGTCAACACGGCGCACAGAGCCAGCTGTCGGGTGGAGATATGTTTCATGCGCCGCCCCCTATCCCAACACCACGTCGGCGTCCGATGTGCCGCCGGTGAGTTGGATGACCACCTGCTCCGGCAGGCAGACGATGCTCTGGCCGGAGCGGGTGATGCGGCCGGTGTGAACGCAGTCCTGCCCCGGACAGTCGCTGCGGGTAACGCAGACACCGCCGCTGTCCACCTGAATTTCCAGATGGTAGTCGCCGTCGATGGCGACGGTTTTTGTCTCGGTCAGGCCGGTGAGGCGGATGGTCTGGATCAAGGCGCCCCGGTGGGTGATGGTGACGGCCTGAGGTGCGCCGGTGCGGCGGCCATAGAAGCACAGGACCGTCACAATGGCCAGAGCCGCCACCAGCGCTGCCACCACGCCGTCCCAGAGGGTGGGGCGGAGCTTAGGGGTGGATGGATACGTATTCATAGCCGCTGCCCTCCGTGGGAGTGATTTTTTCGGAAAGACCGGGGGTATACAGCACCTGTCCGGCGGTGGTGATCAGGATCATCTCGAAGCCGCCGCAGGTGCGCCAGAAGGCCTGCGCCCCAGCGCTGCCCATCACATAGAGAGCGGTGGAATAGGCGTCGGCCATGGTGCCGTTGTCACAGAGGATGGAGACGGACAGCAGGTCACTCTCCACGGGATAGCCGGTCTTGGGGTCCAGAATGTGCTGGTAGACCGTGCCGTCCGGGGCGGTGTAGTAGCGCTGATAGCCGCCGGAGGTGACGGCGAAGGAGTCCGTCAGGGCCACGGTGACGGCGTAGCCGTCGGAGCGGGGGTCCTGAATGGCCACCATCCACGGCTGTCCGTTGGGCTTGGAGCCGCAGACGTAGACATTGCCGCCGAGGCTGATAGTGCCGGAGGTAATGCCGTGCCGGGCGAAGATGGCAGCCACCCGGTCGGAGGCGTAGCCCTTGGCGATGCCGCCCAGGTCGATGGCACAGCCGTCGTCCAGTGTGGCGGTGTCTCCTGACAGGCGCAGATGCTCCGGCCCCACCAGCGGCAGCAGGGCATCGATCTCCTGCTGGGTGGGGACGTAGGGGCTGTCGGTGGTGATGCCCCATAGGGAGACCAGCGGGGCGATGGTGATATCGAAGGCGCCGTCGGTGGCGGCGGTATAGGTCTGGGCCTGAGCCAGCAGGGAGGCCGTTTCCTCGGAGACGGTGACGGCGCCGCCGGCGTTGATCTGAGAAATCTCGCTGGTGTCGATGGTGCGGGACAGGAGTCGCTCCAGACGGTTGATCTCCCGGCTGGCGTCCGTCAGGGCGGCTGCTGCGTTTTCACCGTAGGCGGTGAGGTCCATCACCGTGTCCATGGCGAAAAGCTGGACGGACTCCGGCTGCTCTCCGCCGCAGGCGGTGAGGGACAGCACCATGCATAGAGCCAGCAGAAGGCAGAGCAGTCGTTTCATAGCTCCTGCCGCCCTTCCAGCGCACGGGTGAGAGTGGCGTCGTCGGCAAACTCCAGATGTCCGCCCACGGGGATGCCGTAGGCCAGACGGGTGACCTTCACGCCGAAGGGCTTCAGCAGCCGGGCCAGATACAGGGCCGTGGTCTCGCCCTCGGTGTCGGGGTTGGTGGCCATGATGACCTCCCGGATGCCGCCCTGCGCCACCCGGTCCACCAGCGGCTTGATCTGGAGGTCGTCAGGACCCACATGGTTCATGGGGGACAGAACGCCATGGAGGACGTGGTAGCGGCCATGGAACTCTCTGGCTCGCTCCATGGCGATGACATCCCGTGGATCCGCCACCACGCACAGCAGACTTTCGTCCCGCTTGGGGTTGGCACAGATGGGGCAGGGGCCGCCGGCGGTGAGGTTGCGGCAGATGGGACAGAGGGTCACCTTCTGCTTGGCCTCCACGATGGCGTTGGCAAATTCCTGCGCCTGCTCCATGGGCAGATTCAGCACATGGAAGGCCAGACGCTGGGCGGACTTGGAGCCGATGCCCGGCAGACGGGCGAACTGCTCCACCAGTTTTTCAAGGGGCGCAGGGAAATATTCCATAATATAATGTCCTTTTCAGTGAAGATATTGCGTAAATGCAGAGGATCAGCCACGCAGCTCCCGGATGCGGGCGGGGATGTCCTCTGCCTTATAGACGGAGGAGCCGGCCACCAGCACGTTGGCGCCGCTGGCGATGCAGAGCTTGCAGGTGGCGGGGTCCACGCCGCCGTCTACCTCCAGCTCGCAGGTGGGATTCATGGCGTCGATGTAGCGGCGGATCTCCTGCACCTTGGGCATCATGTCGGCCATGAACCTCTGGCCGCCGAAGCCCGGCTCCACGGTCATGACCAGGATCAGCTCCACCTCATTGATAAAGGGCAGCACGGCGGAGGCGGGGGTCTTGGGCTTTACCACCACACCGGCCTTCTTGCCCTTGGCGTGAATTTTGACGATAGCGGAGTGAATATTCTCCTCCGTGTCCGCCTCCACATGGCAGGTGATGAGGTCACCGCCTGCATCGCAGAACTGCTCCACATACCGCACGGGACGGTCGATCATCAGGTGGACGTCCAGCGGCAGATCCGTCACCGGGCGGATGCACTTTACCACCGGGATGCCGATGGAGATATTGGGGACGAACAGGCCGTCCATGACGTCCACGTGGACATAGTCGGCGCCGGAGATGCGCTGGATGTCACGGCCCAGATGGGCGAAGTCGGCGGAGAGGATGGAGGGGGCGATCTTGATCATGATGACTGTCCTTTCTGCGGAACCGCTGGCTCCGCTGCGGCATAGGATACCATAAGCGGCGCAGGGCCGGGCGGGAGGGACGCCCCCGCCGCAGCCGCACCCACAGCGTCCGGCTGCCGCTTTTCAGATAGGGGGTCGGCGGAGCGTTCTGCCGGCCCCCGTTGTGCATAGTTCATATTTTATTATTATATCAATTTCCATCATTGATTGCAACGCAGAAAACGGATTGTCCCGGAGAAATGCGGGAGAAAGGCGGGGCAATCATGACCAATCTGTAAATTCTGCACAAGAGGGCTTTACCTTTTCTCACTTTTCGGATAGAATAGCATCGTCAATTTCTGAGGACGTTATCTCTTCAGAGGAAAGAGGCAAGCGTATGAGTTTCTTCCAACGGGTCGGCAACGCTATGGCCCGGTTCATGTACGGCCGCAACGGCGGAGATCGGCTGGGACTGGTCACCATCTGGACGGCCATTGTCATCGATGTGGTGTGTCTGTTCATCAAGGGGTATCAGGTGCCGTATCTGATCCTGTCCACCCTGTCTACGGCCATGGTGCTGTGGGCGCTGTGGCGGATGTTCTCCCGGAATCTGGCCAAGCGCCGGGCGGAGAATGCGTGGTTCATGAGCAAGGTGTGCTGGCCGGTGAAGAATGCCTTCGGCCTGACCCGGACCCGGATGCGGGATCGGGAGCACAAGTACATTGCCTGCCCCAAGTGCCGGACGGTATGCCGGGTCCCCCGTGGGAAGGGACGCATCGTCATTACCTGTCCCAAGTGCCGGGAGGAGATCCATACCAAGAGCTGAATAGAAGCTGCTGCAAGGCCCGTTTCCTGTGAGGGAAACGGGCCTTCTGGTGTGTTTGGGGATGCGTTCTGCCTTTGGCGGATGGCGTTCTTCTTTTGTGTCTCCGACGGCATACTTTTTGCCAACAGCAGCAAAAAGTATGCAGAAGCACACACCGTCGTGTCGGCCGATTTCCAGCCGCGTTGTGGCGTGAAAATCGGGACACTTCCTCGAAACCACCTTGCTGTATCTGCCACAGGCGGCGCTTCGGTAGTTTCCGCCAAAAACCGATGGTTTTTGGATTTCCTTTACGCCTTATATCAAATACGGCTCTTTTGCCTGCTTTTCCGGCTACTGGGAAAAGTGGGTTGTCGGAGACACAAATCGTAATAGCTACTACCGGCAGAAGGTTACCCGTCGGAGACAAAAAAGAAAGCCGTCTGCCGGATATAAAAAGGCAATGGAATACAAGTGAATTTCCGCAAAAGGGGGCGAACCAGACAAACGCCCGCTGCTCTGGCAAACCAGAGGAGCGGGTGTTTGTGGCTCACAGCACCTTGCTGAGAAAATCCTTCAGGCGGGGATCCTGGGGATGGTCAAAGAGGTCGGCGGGGGCGCCCTCCTCCAAAATTCGGCCGTCGGCCATGAACACCACCCGGCTGGCCACCTCACGGGCGAAGCCCATCTCGTGGGTCACCACCACCATGGTCATGCCGTCGGTGGCCAGCGAGCGCATGAGGTCCAGCACCTCACCCACCATCTCCGGGTCCAGCGCAGAGGTGGGTTCGTCGAACAGCAGCACCTCCGGCTCCATGGCCAAGGAGCGGACGATGGCGATGCGCTGCTTCTGTCCGCCGGAGAGCATATTGGGGTATTCATCGGCCTTATCCGCCAGACCGATGCGCTCCAAGAGGGCCATGGCCTGCTGCCGGGCCTCCTGCGGCGTTTTCTTTTTCAGGGCCACCGGGGCCATGGTGATGTTTTGCAGCACGGTCTTATGGGGAAAGAGATTGAAGTGCTGGAACACCATACCCATTTTCTGACGGTGAAGGTCGATGTTCACGGATTTGTCCGCCAGATCCGCACCGTCGAAGTAGATGACGCCGGAGGTAGGCTGCTCCAGTAGGTTCAGGGAACGCAGGAGGGTGGATTTGCCGGAGCCAGAGGGGCCGATGATGGCCACCACCTCGCCCCGGTGGACCTCCAGATCGCAGTGATCCAGCGCCACCACGCCACGACGAAACTCCTTGGTCAGCTGCCGGACGGAGATGAGTGCGTTATTGCTTGTCGCCACGACGCATCCTCCTTTCGATGGCCTCGATGCCCTTGGAGGCCGGATAGTTGATGCAGAAATAGACCAGCGCCGCCAGCGTGTAGGGTGCCAGAGAGATACCGGTGGAGCCGGCGATGGTCTTGGCGGCGAACATCAGCTCCGCCATACCCAGGACGGAGCAGATGGAGGATTCCTTCACCATGGTGACCATCTCGTTGGCCAGCGCAGGCAGGACGTTCTTCACCGCCTGCGGCAGCACCACCAGACGCATACTCTGCCATTTGGAGAGGCCCAGAGAACGGGCGGCCTCCGCCTGTCCCTTATCCACGGCCAGAATACCGGCACGGAAAATTTCCGCCACATAGGCAGAACTATTCAGGGCCAGCGCCACCACGCCGGGGATGAAGCGGCTGATATCTACGAAGCCGAAGAGGGTCAGCCGGGGCAGGGAGATGGCGTAGAACAGGCCGTAGTAGATGATGGACAGCTGCACCAGCATGGGGGTGGAGCGGAACACGGCGATGTAGGCCCCGGAGAGCCAGCGCACCGGCTTTTTCCGGCTCAGGCGCATGAGGGCCAGCCCCAATGCCGGGAGAATGGCCAGCAGCACAGACACCACGGCCAGCAGCAGGGTGTACTCGATGCCACGGACGAAGGCGGTGCCGTATTTAGGCAGGAAGGAAAAATTGAAGAAATCGGTGGGATTCATGTCGGTGAACAGGTCGCTCCACCACATGGGCGTCATCTCCTTTCAGATGGAAGAACACCCGGCGCTGCG
>OLOW01001309.1_pt1 | contig 17324 bp, 8 predicted proteins | sample 1672801 | NCBI WGS metagenome assembly OLOW01 (sample SAMEA3136725, study PRJEB25190) | human gut metagenome | biome: human gut; feature: human-associated habitat; material: faeces | place: Austria | collected 2013 | reverse complement strand
GGGTTCATGGCAGAAACACGTTTGTTCTGCTTGTCCCAATGTTCCTGTAAGATGGAAGTCTTCAGGCTTACATCTGTTGCCTTGTTATTGACTATAATGCGGAGCATGATTGTTGACTTGCTGTCTTTTTGAAGCTTTCTACGCTTCAGATAAAAGTAAATGGAAAAACTATGTCTCATAAGAAATAAATATTAATTGTGTCCATATCACGAACGGGTGTATAGGACACGGATAAGACATAGATTATGGTTCTGAATGGAATGTAATATATTGATTATTAATGACCTTGAATAAAGGATTATAAGAAAAGAAAATAAAGTAGATGTGTGATTTTCAGATATTTGTTAAGGTCATAGGAAAAGGTTCGGATCCGCTTGGGGCCCGAACCCAGAGCCCCAATCTACCTTGGAGCAATTGGGTGAAATGTAATGTGTTTATTATCAGATGTTTGAACCTGTATGGTTCGACATTGCTTACAAAAATAGGTTCAGTTCCTACATGATTTACTGATGAATCTTGTAGGATATTAATATTCAATCAGATACATCAGACTACTAAGTGTGGACTTTTCAAGTAATCACCTCTTTCCACCTGCATCAGAGAAGAATTTGACGTTACGGAGGCGCGAGGTGGAACGAATCATAGAACTATCGCCGTCCCTTCGATTCGTGCAGTCTTGGACCTTTCGCATCTAGTCACCAAGGCAACACGCTGCCGCGTCATGATGGGATCAAACGTGAGCGATACAAAGCTAAAGCCAGCAACCAAAAAGCCTGCTACCCGTAAAGCCGCCCCGCACGCGCCGGAGCTCACCAAGGACGATGTCTATCTGTTTGGCACCGGCACGTGGGAGCGCAGTTGGGAAAAGATGGGCGCGCACCCCGACACGCAGAACCGTACGCGCGGCTGGCGTTTTTGCGTTTGGGCACCCGACGTAAAGAGCGTTCACGTCATTGGCGAATTTAACGACTGGGATGAGGAAGCCAATCCGCTGGTGCCCGTGCATACGAGCGCTATCTGGGAAGGCTTTATTCCTGGCGCCGAGCAGGGCCAGCTCTATAAGTACCTTATCGAGACCAACGAGGGCGAAAAGCTCTACAAGGCCGATCCGTATGCCTTTAAGGCCGAGTGCCCTCCGGGAACGGCGAGCGTGCTGTGGACCCTCGATGGGTACAAGTGGAACGACGCCGCGTGGCTCAAGCGCCGCGCCGGCCATAACCACATGTCGCAGCCCCTTAACATCTACGAGGTGCATATTGGCTCGTGGAAGCGCCACGGCGACGCGCCGCAGGGCGAGCCCGACGAGTACGGCAACTACCCCGGCCCCATGGATCCCTTCCCCGTGCAGCGCGGCGAGTTTTACACCTACGACGACCTGTCGGTGGAGCTCGTGGACTACGTCCGCGACATGGGCTACACGCATATCGAGGTCATGCCGCTTATGGAGCATCCCTTCGATGGCTCCTGGGGCTACCAGACGACCGGCTACTACGCCGCCACGTCGCGCTACGGCAACCCGCAGCAGCTCATGCACTTTATCGATGCATGCCATGAGGCAGGAATTGGCGTGATCATGGACTGGGTGCCTGGCGGTTTTTGCGCCGACTCCCACGGCCTTGCCACCTTTAACGGCCACATGCTGTTTGAGCACGAGATTCACCCCAACTGGGGCACGCACAAGTTCGACTTCGCCCGCGGCGAGGTTCGCTCCTTCCTGGTCTCCAACGTGCTGTACTGGCTCGAGAACTTCCATGTGGACGGCATTCGCATGGACGGCGTGTCCAGCATGCTGTACCTCAACTTTGGCATCGACGACCCCGGCCAAAAGAAGTTCAACAAGTACGGCACCGAGGAGGACCTGGACGCCAGCGCGTTTATCCGCCAGGTCAACTGCGCCGTAGAGGCGCACTACCCCGACGTGATGATGATGGCCGAGGAGTCCACCGCGTGGCCGCTCGTGACCTATCCGCCGCAGGACGGCGGCCTGGGCTTCCACTACAAGTGGGACATGGGCTGGATGAACGACACTCTGCACTACATGCAGACCGATTTTCCGTGGCGCCCCGGCAACCACGGCCTGCTCACGTTTTCCATCATGTATGCCTTTACCGAGAACTTTATCTGCCCGCTGAGCCACGACGAGGTCGTGCACGGCAAGTGCTCGCTCATCGGCCGCATGCCGGGCGACTGGTGGCGTCAGTTTGCCGGCCTGCGCACGCTGGCCTTCTACCAGATGACGCATCCCGGTGCCAAACTCAACTTTATGGGCAACGAGATCGGCCAGTTTATTGAGTGGCGCTACTACGAGTCCATTCAGTGGTTCCTGACCGAGGAGTACGAGACCCACCGTCATCATCAGGCGTTCATCAAGGCGCTCAACCACCTGTACACCGCCGAGCCCGCCCTGTACGAGCGCGGCTACACCGACGACGGCTTTACCTGGATTGACGCGGACAACTCCAAGCAGTCCATCGTGAGCTTTGTGCGCCAGGGCGAAGACGTCGATGACGACCTGGTGATCCTGATCAACTTTGACCCGGCGAGCTACGAGAGCTTCCGCGTGGGTGTGCCGCGCGAGGGCGACTGGGAGGTCATCTTCGATTCCGACCGTCCCGAGTTTGGCGGCAGCGGCTATGCCGGCGAGGAGCCCTACACCTGCTCGAGCGAGCCCTATCCCTGGAACGGGCAGATGGACTCTATCGAGATTAAGGTGCCCGGCCTGGCAGGCGTGGTGCTTAAGCGCCGCGGTCCCAGCAGCTATAAGCCGCCCGTGATCGAGGAGCCCAAGAAGGCGACGCGCAAGCGCTCGTCCTCGGTGAAGCCCAAACCCGCGGCTGCTAAGAAGGCTCCGGCCAAGACAAAGGCCACGACGACCAAGGCTAAGGCCAAGACCGCCGCAAAGCCCGCTGCTAAGGCTACCGCGGCCAAGAAGCCGGCTGCCAAAAAGGCCGCTACCAAGGCAAAGTCTGCTTCTGTTAAGTCGTCTGCCAAGGATGCGTAACAAAACCGTTACAGCCGTAATTACCCGCACCGCCGGGGCGTAGGATGTAAGTCATAACCGTTCCGGGAGAAACATCCCCGGGGGAAAGGAACGTATGAATAAGATCTTCGACAACAAGCAGGAGTTTACCGAGCTCTATCGCGATGCCGTCATGAGCATCAGCGGCAAGAGCGTCGAGGCCGCCAGCGACCTGGACCGCTTTAACGCCCTGGCTAAGCTCGTGGCCGAGAAGGCACGCACCGTTGCCACCAAGAGCGACGCCCGTGTGGCCGCCGAGGGCAAGAAGCGCGTGTACTACTTCTCGATCGAGTTTTTGATCGGCCGCCTGCTCGACAACTACCTGCTCAACTTTGGCGTGCGCGACATGGTCGCCGAGGCGCTCGACGACATGGGCTTCGACCTGTCCGTCATCGAGAACCAGGAGCCCGATCCGGCTCTAGGCAACGGTGGCCTGGGCCGTCTGGCCGCATGCTTCTTAGATTCCATGGCTGCCGAGGGCATTGCCGGCTACGGCAACGGCATGCGCTACCGCTACGGCCTGTTTAAGCAGGAGATCGTCAACGGCAGCCAGGTCGAGGCCACCGACGAGTGGCTCACCCACGGCTATCCCTGGGAGGTCCGTCGTCAGGACAAAGCCGTGACCATTAAGTTTGGTGGTCACGTCGAGGGCTTTGAGGAGAACGGCCGCACGTTCTACCGCACGGTGGACACGCAGGACATCCTGGCTGTCCCCTATGACATCCCCGTTGTGGGCTATGCCGGCGAGACCGTCAACAAGCTGCGCGTCTGGGCCGCAGAGCCGGTCGAGGAGCACTTTGACCTTGAGGCCTTCAACCGCGGCGACTACGCCCTGGCCGACGCCGAGCGCGCCGAGGCCGAGGCCATCAGCGCCATCCTCTACCCCAACGACGCCGGCGAGCACGGCCGTCTGCTGCGCCTGAAGCAGGAGTACCTGTTTGTTTCGGCCGGCATCTACAGCCTGCTCGACACCTTTGAGAAGGAGCACGGCGAGAACTGGGAGCTGCTGCCGCAGTTTGTGGCCATCCATACCAACGATACCCACCCCGCCATGTGCGGCCCCGAGCTCATGCGTATCCTCATCGACGAGAAGAAGCTCGAGTGGGACGACGCCTGGAACATCGTGACGCAGGTCGTGAGCTACACCAACCACACCATCCTGCCCGAGGCTCTGGAGAAGTGGCCCATCGGCACGTTCTCCAAGCTCCTCCCCCGCGTGTACCAGATCATCGACGAGATCAGCCGTCGTTGGCACGAGTCGTTCGACACCACGCAGGAGGGCTGGCAGGAGCGCCTGCGCCAGACCGCTATCCTGTGGGACGGCGAGATTCGCATGGCCAACCTGTCTGTAATCTGCAGCCACAGCGTCAACGGCGTGGCCAAGATCCACTCCGACATCATCAAGAACATCGTGCTCAAGGACTTCTATGCCCTGACGCCCGAGAAGTTCAACAACAAGACCAACGGCATCTCGCACCGTCGCTTCTTTGCCGAGGCCAACCCCACCTACGCCAAGCTCGTGACCGAGGCCATTGGCGATGGCTGGCTCAAGGACGCCTTTGAGCTGGAGAAGCTCAAAGAGTTTAAGGACGACACCGAGTTCCTGAAGGCCGTGGGTGCCTCCAAGCGCGTCAACAAGGAGCGCCTTGCCGCCTACGTTAAGGCCGAGACCGGTCTGGTCATTGACCCCAACACCGTCTTCGATGTTCAGGTAAAGCGCTTCCATGCCTACAAGCGCCAGCTCATGAACATCATGAAGGTGATGGACATCTACAACCGTCGCATCGCCGATCCCAACTTCCACGTGACGCCGACGACCTTCATCTTTAGCGGCAAGGCCGCCTCGAGTTACACCTTTGCCAAGGAGACCATCCGCCTGATTAACTCGGTGGCCGAGGCCATCAACAACGACCCGCGCGTCAATGAGGTCATGAAGGTCTGCTTTATCCCCAACTTCCGCGTGAGCAACGCCCAGCTCATCTACCCCGCCGCCGAGATCTCTGAGCAGATCTCCACGGCAGGCAAGGAGGCCTCGGGCACGTCCAACATGAAGCTCATGATGAACGGCGCCATTACGCTGGGCACCCTCGACGGCGCCAACATCGAGATCGCCGACCTGGCCGGCCGCGAGAACGAGGCCATCTTTGGCCTGACCGCCTCCGAGGTCGAGCAGCTCTGGGCGTCGAACAGCTACTTTGCATGGGATACCCTCAACAACGACCGCGAGCGCCTGGGCCGCGTGATGGACGAGCTCAAGGACAACACGTTTGCCGGCCTTTCGGGGAACTTTGAGAGCATCTACAACGAGCTCATGAACAACAACGACCCCGACCTGGTCATGGCGGACTTCCGCAGCTACGTGGATGCGTGGGAGAAGCTTACCGGCAGCTATGGCGACCAGGAGACCTGGAACCGCAAGGCCCTGCTCAACACCGCCTCGAGCGGCTGGTTCTCGAGCGACCGCACCATTCGCGAGTACCGCGACGAGATCTGGCACGCGTAAAGGCGCGCAAGCTCCCCTATGCCAGCACGGCATTACTCGACGGGCGTGACGTTGTGCCGCACCCGTCGCTAATGGGTTTAGGAACATCGATGACAGAAGGAGAAATCGATGAGTAAGAAAGAATGCATCGCGATGCTCCTCGCAGGAGGACAGGGCAGCCGATTGGGGGCACTCACCCAAAAGATCGCTAAGCCGGCGGTTAGCTTTGGTGGCAAGTTCCGCATTATCGACTTTTCGCTCTCCAACTGCTCCAACTCAGGCATCGACACGGTGGGCGTTCTGACCCAGTATCGCCCCTACCTGCTGCATGCCTACGTGGGCTCCGGCGAGGCTTGGGATCTGGACAGCCGCGATGGCGGCGTATCGATCCTGCCGCCGTACGAAACGCAGACCGGCGGCGCCTGGTATGCGGGCACGGCCGACGCCATTACGCAGAACCTCGACTACATCAAGGCCAACGACCCCAAGTACGTCCTGATTCTTTCGGGCGATCACCTGTATCGCATGGACTACCGCAAGATGCTCAAGACGCACATTGAGAATAACGCCGACCTCACGGTGAGCGTTATGCCCGTGCCGTGGGAGGAGGCCAGCCGCTTTGGCATCCTGACCACCGACCCCGAGGACGGCCGCATCACCAAGTTCACCGAGAAGCCCGATAAGCCCGATTCGAACCTCGCGTCCATGGGCATCTACATCTTCTCGGCCGACGTGCTGATCGAGGCGCTCGAAGAGGACGCTCTGGACCAGCGCTCGAGCCACGACTTTGGCAAGGACATCATCCCCAAGCTGCTCGGCGAGGGCAAGCGCCTGTACAGCTACGAGTTCCACGGCTTTTGGAAGGACGTCGGCACCATCGCCAGCTTCCACGAGACCTCGATGGACCTGCTGGGCAACAACCCCGAGTTCGATCTGTTCGACAAGCACTTCCCCATCATGTCCAACATCACCACGCGTCCGCCGCACTACATTGGCCCGGACGGCCGCCTGGACGACTGCCTGGTCTCCAACGGCTGCAAGATCTACGGCACCGCTCGTCACTCGATCATTTCGACCGATGTCATCATCGAAGAGCGCGCCGTGGTCGAGGACTCCGTGCTGCTGCCGGGTGCGCACGTTAAGAGCGGCGCGCACATCTGCCGCGCTATTTTGGGCGAGAACTCCACGGTCGAAGAGGGCGTGAAGCTCGGCTCTGTCGATACCACCAAGGATACGGCCGTCGTTGGAAATGACGTCGTTATCGGGAAGGGGGAATGATCCGATGATCAATCGCAAGGCCATCGGTTATATCACCGCTAACTACTCTTCGACCTACGGCAGCGTGCTGCTCAAGGACCGTCCCATCGCGTCCGTTCCATTTTTGGGCCGCTACCGCCTGATCGACTTCCCGCTGTCCAACATGATGAATGCCGGCATTAAGACCGTCGGCGTCGTCATGCCGGGCAACTACCGCTCGTTGATCGACCACGTGGGCTCGGGCAAGGACTGGGGCCTGGACCGCAAGAAGGGCGGCCTGTTCATGGTGCCCGGCAACGCATATGGCACCACCAAGGGCGGCATGCGCTTCCTGCTGCGCGACATCATCTCCAACAAGACGCTGTTCCAGCGCTCGGACAAGCCCTATGTTGTGATGATGGGCACCAACATCATCTTTAACATGGACCTCAACACCATCATCGATGCGCACGAGAACTCCGGTGCCCAGATGACCGTGGTGTACTGCAAGGCCACGCACAACGTCGACGACGAGACCAAGCTCGAAATTAACGAGAACGGCCGCCTGACGGGCGTGAGCGCCGGCGTCGTGTACGGCGACAACGCCTCTATGGACTGCTGCATCGTCAACCGCGAGACGCTGCTCGAGATCATCGACCATTACCAGGCCGCCGACTATCTGGACCTGCTCGAGGCACTCCAGGGCGACTTTGGCAACATCGACGTGTGCAGCTACGAGTACAAGGGCGAGGTCGTGGGCGTGTTTAGCGAGAAGTCGCTGTATCGCCGCAGCATGGACCTGCTCGACCAGACCGTGGCCGATCAGCTCTTCGATCCCGAGCGTCCGATCCTGACCAAGGCTCACGACGTGCCGCCTTCGCGCTATGCGACCGGCAGCCACGCGTGCAACTCGATCATCTCGGCCGGCTGCATCATCAAGGGCACCGTGCGTAACTCGATCCTGTCGCGCGGCGTCGTGGTCGAGGAAGGCGCTTCGGTGACCAACTCGATCATCAACCAGAGCTGCATCATCAAGAGCGGCGCCCGCGTCGAGAATGCCATCCTGGACAAGAACAACGTGGTTCCCACCAACACCGAGCTTCGCGGCACGCCCGAGAACATCCTGGTGCTGGGCAAGGCTCCGTTAACTTCCGACACCACCATCGTACGTTAACATTGGCACCGCAACATCGCTCGTAACATGTAGAATAGCCGCCCGGTTAGCGCCAGGCGGCTATTCTCGAATTACAACATGGGAGACAATATGGCAGAAACCAGCAAAAAGATGCAGATCGTGTTTGCCTCGGCCGAGTGCGCACCGTTTGTTAAGACCGGTGGCCTCGGCGACGTGGCGGGCTCGCTGCCTGCGGCGCTCGTGCGCGCCGGCGCCGAGGTTATCGTGATGGTGCCCAAGTACGCCACCATCAAGGACGAGTACAAGGCGCAGATGGAGCACTTCTCCGACTTTTACGTGAGCCTGGGCTGGCGCAATGAGTACTGTGGACTCGAGAAGCTCGAGCACGACGGCGTCACCTATATGTTCATCGACAACGAGCGCTACTTTGCGCGCGACTATCCGTACGGCTTCTTTGACGACGGCGAGCGTTTTGCGTTCTTCTCCAAGGCCATCACCGAGAGCCTGCAGCACCTGCCGGCCGGCTTTGAGTGCGACATCCTGCATTGCAACGACTGGCAGACGGCACTGGCACCAGTGTTCTTACGCGAGTTCTACCAGGGCCTGCCGCTGTACGACCGCGTCAAGACCGTGTTCTCGATCCACAACGTGGCGTTCCAGGGCCAGTTTAGCGACACCGTGATGGAGGACATCCTGGGTGTGGCGCATATTCCGGCGGCCGCCTCGCAGCTGCGCTGCGACGCCTGCAGCATCAACTACATGCTGGGCGCGCTGCACTATGCCGACGCCATCACAACGGTGAGCCCCACCTATGCGGGCGAGATCCAGACACCCGAGTTTGGCGAGGGCCTGGACGGCGTGCTGCGCGAGCGTTCCTACGCGCTGCAGGGCATTTTGAATGGCATTGACGTGGCGGGCTTTGACCCGGCAACCGACAAGCGCATTGCCGCCAACTACACGATTGACGATCGTTCCGGCAAGGCCGTGTGCAAGGCCAAGCTGCAGGAAGAGCTAGGCCTCGAGGTTCGCGACGACCGCCCGCTTATGGTGATGGTTACTCGCCTGACGCGCCAGAAGGGCATGGACCTGGTCATGTACGCGCTCGACCGCATCCTGTCCGGCGGCGTTCAGGTGGCCGTGCTGGGCACAGGCGACCGCGACTACGAGGACGGCCTGCGCTACTTCCAGGACAAGTACCCTGGCACCATGGCCGCGCGCATCGAATTCGATCCGGCACTGTCGCAGCGTATGTACGCCGCCGCCGACATGTTCCTGATGCCTTCGAAGTTTGAGCCCTGCGGTCTGTCGCAGATCATCGCCATGCGCTACGGCACCCTGCCCATCGTGCGCGAGACCGGTGGCTTGAAGGACACCGTGATCCCGTATAACGAGTTTACCGGCGAGGGTACGGGCTTCTCGTTTAGCAACTTTAATGGCGACGAGATGGGCGACGCGGTCTTCCGCGCAGCGCGCCTGTTCTGGGATAACCGTGAGGCATGGAACCAGCTGGTCACGCAGGCCATGAGCCAGGACTTTAGCTGGACGCGCTCGGCCGATAAGTATCTGGACCTGTACTTCTTTATGCATCCGGAGATCGAGAGGCCGGCGGCTGTGGTTGAGGCTGCGGCTGTTGCTGAGCCGATGGCCGCTGAGGAGCCCAAGGCCGAGCCGGTTGTTGAGGCACCCGCCGCTGTTGAGGAGCCCAAGGCTGAGGAGAAGCCGGTTGCCGAGGTCGAGGTTAAGCCCGCGGCGAAGCCTGCCGCCAAGAAGACCACGACGCGTAAGACGACGGCCAAGAAGGCTACGACAACCAAGGCCGCTGCCACCAAGACCACCGCAGCAAAGAAGACTGCTGCCAAGGCAACGACGACACGCAAGCGTACGACCGCCGCTGCAAAGGAGGCCGCCGAGGTCGAGGCAGCCTCCGAGGTAAAGACCGAGACCGCCGAGGCCAAGCCGGCCGCTAAGGCTCCGGCCAAGACAGCAGCCAAGAAGACGACCGCGACCAAGAGCGCGACCAAGGCCACTGCTGCCAAGAAGGCTACGGCAACCAAGTCGACGACCGCCAAAGCCGCTGCAACGAAGGCTGCCCCCAAGGCGGCCGCAAAGCCGGCCGCCAAGGTCGAGGAGACGTCTGCCGAGTCCAAGGTGGAGGCAACCGTCGAGGCCAAACCCGCCGCCAAGGCCACCACGCGCAAGCGCACGACGACAGCCAAGAAGACCACGGCAAAGGCCACAACTCCCAAGGCGGAGACTAAACCCGCTGCTGCCAAAGAGGAGCCCAAGCCCGAGGTAAAGGCCAAGCCGGTGCCGAAGGCCGCCGAGGTCAAGGCCACCCCGAAGGCAGAGGCTAAGCCCGAGCCCGCCAAGGAGACCCCGGTCTCCCCCGCCGCTCCGGCAGCTGAAAAGGCCCCGTCCAAGAAGACGTCCGTCCGCAAGGCAACGGCCACCCGCAAGCGCCGCTAATTCGGACGATCCACAACCTAATCCTCAATAAACAAGGGGTGTCGTTCAGTGCGACACCCCTTGTTCTATAGATGAGGTAAAACGATTTTCTAGCACAACCGTTCGCCGATAGTGAGCGGCTGTAGTTTATACAACTAAAGTACAACGATATACTTAAATACTGTGATACTGTGCGTTAAGCCCATGGCCCGCTGGCCATGAATGTATAGAACTGGACCGTACTATGAGATTGATTCACAACAGCCGCCTACCGCAGTTTCGCACTCCGTTTGGCGCTGTGACTACTGGAACTTCCGTTGCACTCTCGGTGATTTTGGAGGATGCCGATCCCAACCAGGCAACACTCACCCTGCGTACCTGGGTCGATGAAGTCGGCGAGACCCTTATCCCGATGGAACACGAGGGCGATGGCATTTTTACCGGCGAGCTCAAATGCGATGAACCGTGTCTTGTGTGGTACAGCTTTATATGCAATATCGAGGGCCAGCCCGAGGTTCGCCTGGGCGCGCCCCAGGGCCGCACCGGCGGCGAGGGCGTAACCTACGACTACGCCGAGGTGCCGTCCTTCCAGATTACCGTCTATAAGCACCGCGAGAACCGCCCCACTTGGTACGAGCGCGGCATGGTCTACCAGATCTTCCCCGATCGCTATGCCCGCGACGAAAACTGGCGTGAGCGCACGCTTGCCGAAGTTGAAAAACCGCGCAACGGAATCCAGCGCCGCATGGTCGAGGACTGGAACGAACCGCCCGAGTACGAGCGTGCCGAAGACGGCTCCATCAAGACCTGGGATTTTTACGGCGGCTCGCTCAAGGGCATCCAAAATGACCTGCCCCGCATTGCCGAGCTAGGCTTTACGGCCATCTACCTCAACCCCATCTTTGAGGCCGCGAGCAACCACCGCTATGACACGGCCGATTACACCAAGATCGACCCGATCCTGGGCACCGAGCAGGACTTTACGGAGCTGTGCGAGGCGGCCGAGAAGCTCGGCATTTCCATCATCCTGGATGGCGCCTTCAACCATACGGGCGACGACTCGATCTACTTTAACCGCTACGGCAATTATCCCGGCGTCGGAGCTTGGCAGAGCGAGGACTCGCCGTGGCGCGATGCGTTTTACTTCCATGAGGACGGTTCATATGACTGCTGGTGGGGCGTGGGCAACATGCCAGCCATCAACGAAAACTCCGAGCTTGTCCGTGAAAAGCTGCTGGGCAAGGACGGCGTGATTCGTAAGTGGCTGCGTGCCGGCGCCCATGGCTGGCGTCTGGACGTGGCCGACGAGCTTTCCGATGGCTTCCTGGCAGAGATCAAACAGGCCGTGCTCGCCGAGAAGCCCGACGCGCTGCTGCTCGGCGAGGTCTGGGAAGACGCCTCCAACAAGATCAGCTACGGCCATCTGCGCCGCTACCTGCAGGGCTCCGAACTGGACTCTGCTATGGATTACCCCTTCCGCGACATGGTCATCGGCTTTTTGATGGGCTACAAGAACGCCTATCAGGCTGCCGAGGACATCGAGACCCTCCGCGAGAACTACCCGCGTGAGGCATTGTCCTGCGCGCTCAATCTGCTTTCGAGCCACGATCGTCCGCGCATTATCTCGGTGCTCGGCGGTGGTCCCGACGAGTCGCAGCTGCCCGAGAGCGAGCGCAGCAAGTGGCGCCTGGACGAGAACTCCATGGGCCTGGCCAAGAGCCGCTTTTGGCTGGCGACGCTCATGCAGATGACCTTCCCGGGTGTGCCCTCGATCTATTACGGCGACGAATACGGCTTGGAGGGCCTCACCGATCCGGGCAACCGCCGCACCCTGCCGACCAAGGACCAATTGCACGACTTCGATACACTCGCCATCCTTAAAAACGCCTCGGCCGTGCGCCGTGCTCTACCGTTTATGGTTGACGGCGAAATCAAGGCCTTCGCGCTCAACGACGAGGTACTCGCCTACACCCGCACGGGCAAAGACGGTGAAGCCGCAACGGTTATCATCAACCGCAGTCTGCGCAATTCGCACTGCGTGACGATTCCAGCGCTCGGTGAATGTGCAAGCGACGTGATCAGCGGCGACGAATGCGAGATCCACAACCGCACGGTTACGCTCGACCTGTACCCGCTGGGCTCTTCGATCATCTATCACCATGCCGAGAAGCGCCTGCAGGAGCCACTCGATCATGGCGCGGGCGTCGTGTGCCACATCACCTCGGTGCCGACCGATGACGGCAAACCCGGCACAATCGGTGCGCCCACGCGCCGTTTTATCGACCACCTGGCCGCCATGGGCATGCGCTACTGGCAGGTACTGCCCGTCAACCCGACGGACTTCTTCCGCTCCCCCTACGCCGGCCCCTCGGCCTTTGCAGGCAATATCGACCTGCTGCCCGAGAGCCACGAGGAGCTGGCTGCCGACTTCGTCACCTGGAAGACCCGCGGCGGCGAGGATGCCGACCCGCTGTACACGGCATTTAAACATCGCAACGCCGATTGGCTCGAGAAGTACTGCGTCTACATGGCCGTTAAGAAGCACTTTGAGGGACTGTCGCGCCACGATTGGCCGGCGGATGTCGCGCGCTACAACGAGTACCTGATCGATGACAAGCGATTCCACGACGAGGCCGAGCTGCAGGCGTACATGCAGTATCGTTTTGACCTGGCCTGGTGCGAGCTTATGAACTATGCACACAAGAAGGGCATCCAGGTCATCGGCGATATTCCGATGTATGTTTCGGACGATTCGGCCGACGCGTGGAGCGAGCCCGAGAACTTCTGGCTGTCCGACACCGGCAAGGCGATTGAGATTTCGGGCGCGCCGCCCGACAACTTTGCGCCCGAGGGCCAGGCGTGGGGCAACCCCACCTTCCGATGGGATTACATGAAGAAGAACGGCTATCGCTGGTGGCTCGACCGCCTGCGTCGTGCATTCGCGCTCTACGACCGTGTGCGCCTGGACCACTTCCTGGGCTTCCACAGCTACTTTAGCATCCCCGCCGGCAAGGCCTGTTCTGACGGCCGTTGGCTTGCGGGACCGGGCAAGGACCTGTTCCAAACGGCCTACGACGAGCTGGGTCCGCTCAACTTTATTGCCGAGGACCTGGGCTATTTGACGCCTGGTGTTCGCGCGATGGCTTCGACCTGTGGCTTCCCCGGCATGGACGTACTGGAGTTTAGCAACTACGACGTTCGCTGCGGAATTCATCCCACGCCGGGCAAGATCCTGTACACCTCGACGCACGACACCTCGACGCTTGCCGGCTGGTGCACGCGCTCCTTTGCGGGCGGCGACGAGCCGAGCGGCATTGCATTGGCAGGCGAGCTCATGGGCAACGCCTTGGCCAGCGATGCTCCGCTCGTTATGATGCCGCTGCAGGACGTGCTGGGGCTTGGCGACGATGCACGAATGAACGTACCGGGCGTGGCCACGGGCAACTGGACATGGCAGGCTGACGAGGCCGACGTTGCGGCAGCCGAGGAGAAAACTGCGAAGCTCCTGCGCAACACTCATAGATTCTGGGGCGAAGCGTGATAAAACCCCCGATATAGGGTACAGTTACAGCTGTTTGAATTTTTGCGGGCAGAGCGATCTGCCCGCTTTGTGCTGAAAAGGAAGTATTATGGCGCGCTACGATTACAAGTGCACGAGCTGTGGCAACGTGTTTGAGGTTGAGCACCCCATGTCCGAGACGCCCGAGGTCGTATGCCCCAGCTGCGGTGCTCCGGCATCTAAGACGTTCTCGGCCAGCGGCATTAAGTTCGAAGGCAGCGGTTTCTACAACACCGACCAGCGAAGCGGCGGCTCCAGCACCAACGCCACCAGTGGCTGCTGCGCCAATTGCCCGCATAACCACTAGAAACCAAGCAGCCCCGCTACCCAGGTTTCCCTATGAGTTGCGGTGAAATAGTTCCTGAATCAGCCCATCCAACGGCCTAACAGGAACTATTTCACCGCAACTTTTCTTTAGATCTGATTTCGGGCTGATGCTAAGTTTGTAACATTTCAAAACTCTGCCGGATTACGGGGCTGAATTGACAACCTCTATACATTCCGGTAATTTGCAAATTTCAACAAGCCATCTACCTGCGGTTTTATTTAGGCCATTTTTGCTGTGGTCGGGCATCACCAATCTAGCCCCGTAATCCGCCCTACTTTTGATAGCAGCAAGTATGAAACGGGGCTATTTTTTTCCCACTCTTTACCGCTATTGCGATCTCCACTCGCAGGACCTTCTGAGTTGCGGTGAAATAAGGACCGTTTGGCGGGTAGAAGCCGATATTCAATCCCTATTTCACCGCAACTTACTAGTTACTTGTGGACCAGGCGGGCGCAGAAGTGGCCGTCGTAGGAGTCGGCGTTTACGGGGACGCTTTGGAAGAGGCCTCGAGCGTTTTGGCGCAGGGTGACGAGGCTCTTGGCGTGGTCGTACTCGGGAAGCTGCAGAATCTGAGATTCGGAGAGCGGCGCCAAGGTAAAGCCGGCGCCCTCGGGAGAGACCAGGAAGGCATCCACGACCCGCGTGTTCTCTTCGTCAAAAACCGAGCAGGTGGCATAGATAAGCTCACCGCCGGCAGCAACGCGCGCAGCGGCTTCCTTGAGCATCATCAGCTGTAGCTTGGGCAGCTCAGTCGTAACGTCGTTCTCGGTCAATCGCCACGGAATCTCGGGGTGACGGCGCATGGTGCCGGTGCCAGAGCACGGTGCATCGATAAACACCGTGTCGAACAGGGCAGGCTCGCCAAGCATGGCATCAAACGACGTAAGCACCTCATTGAGCTCGCAGGCATCGCCCGACACCGTACGCACACCTGAGATACCCGCCTTATGCAGGCGCGCGAGATTCTGATCGCACTTGCGATCGTGCAGATCGAGCGCGGTATGCTGACGCTCGTACCCGGCACGCTTGGCCTGGCACATCATCACGTAGGTCTTGGTGCCGCGACCGGCGCCAATCTCCAGGCAACGACCGGGACGTGTCGCGGCAGTAGCGATAAGCTGAGCGTTGAGGTCCGAGGCAACCGCGGCAGCACGCTCGAACACGCCCGATGCAACCGTGACCTGTGCATCGACCGGAGCATGGCAGCCCGGGAAGACAGGCGCAACGAGCTGCGAAATGTACGGGTCGGGTTTGGTCGCAAACGCATTCTCGTGCAGTGCAAGCGGCGCGGGAGCCAGATTGCCGGCAAAGTCGAGCGCGCCCTCGGGCGTATCGAACGAGGCCATAATACGAGCGCACAGCCAGCGAGGGAGACCCATCAAACGCGAAAGGCGAACCAAACGGCGCTCGGACTCATCCACGTCGGATGCCGTGGCAAAGTCCTCAACGTTGTCCGCAACCTTGTGCAGCACCGCGTTAGCCAGGCCCGCGGCAGACTTAGCACCGCTGCGCACCAGCTCAACACCCTGGCTCACGGCAACACGGCCCGGCGTATGCAGATAGAGCATCTCGAAGGCCGAGATGCGAAGCGCCATGCGAACGCGCGGCGCGACCTTTTTGGGCTTATCCAAAAACTGATCGAGCAACTCATCCAAAATGCCCTGCGTGGCGGCAACACCGAGCGCCAAACGAGCGGCAAAAGCGGAATCGCGCTGGTCAATGGCCTTGGCGGAAGCACGTGAAGACAACACGTCGCGTGCGTACATACCGCGGCGATCGGCCTCCATCAACACATCGAGCGCAAGCTTGCGCGCGGGAGATAACTTGCTCATGACAGTACACCCCACGTAAGGTCGGCACCCTGCAGGCCGGCAGCCCAGGCAGAAGCAGCCATGGCACGCTTGCCATCAGGCTTTACCTCGAGCAGTTCAACCGCGCCATCGGAAAGGCCCAGATAAACACGCTTGCTCTTAACGGCAACAGCGCCCTCGCCAAGCGAGACATCAGCCGGCGCGGCATCGAGCACGCGAACCGACTTACCGGCAATCACGCAACGGGCAGGCGCGGTATCGGACGAAGCAAGCACATGACGCACGCAATCGAGCGCCGCCATCTTCGGATCCAGACGCATCTCCTGCTTGGAAATCTTGGCAGCATGCGTGACGAACGACTCATCCTGCTCGGTCCAAACAGCCGAGCCATCGGCAAGCGAAGGAAGCGTATCGGCAAGCAACTTACCGCCAAGCTCACCAAGCTCCATCGTGAGCGCCTCGGCATGCTTACCGGCAACCGACGTAGAGGCCTGGGCACAATAAGCGCCCGTATCCACGCCATGCCCAATGCGCATAATGGAAACGCCAGCAACCTCGTCACCAGCAAGAATGGCACGCTGAATAGGAGCAGCACCACGCCAACGAGGCAGCAGCGAAGCATGAACATTCACAATACCAAGCGACGCCATATGCAGCACCTCATCAGGCAAAATGCAACCATAGGCAGCCACACAGAAAATGTCAGCCTGGGCAGCCTGGAGCGTCTCAACAACCTCAGGCGTCATACGATTGGCCTCAACGACCGGCAACCCCAGCTCAAGCGCCTTGGCCTTAACAGGAGACGGCTCAAGCTTCTTTCCGCGCCCACGAACAGCATCGGGACGAGTAATGACAAGCGCAATCTCATTGCCAGCCTCAACAAGCGAAGCCAGCGAAGGCACAGCAAAGTCAGGCGTACCCATAAACACAATACGCATAAAGAACGTCTCCCCTCAACCAAAGCCGAGACGGCTACAAATAACAGCGGAAAGCCAAGTACCCAGCCCATCCGCATTAACAATTCAATAAGAACAAATATACCCAAAACCAAAGAAAGAGCCGCAATAAAAGCAGCTCTTCCAACAAAGCAATTATCAGCGAAGACGCCTTTCCCCGACCCGACGGCACCCGGGCGAGACAAGCAGCGTCAACATAGTCCCCGGGGTTCTTTCCAGTTTTCCCAGTTCCTTACAGCAATAAGACGAAGAACAGACGGATTTGGTTGCATGCAAAATCAAAAAAATGGAATTTTTTCAAGTAATTTAATACAAACTGAGCTTCTTTCAGGTGGGCGCGCCGGTTTGTTTGT
>OLOW01001307.1_pt1 | contig 17335 bp, 14 predicted proteins | sample 1672801 | NCBI WGS metagenome assembly OLOW01 (sample SAMEA3136725, study PRJEB25190) | human gut metagenome | biome: human gut; feature: human-associated habitat; material: faeces | place: Austria | collected 2013 | reverse complement strand
CCGGTTATGGTTAAGAAGAAAAAAGAGATGGTTGAGTTCAAGAAGGATGAGGGACCAAGACCTGGTACAACAGTTGAGACACTTTCAAGACTCAGAACTATCAATCCAAATGGTTTCGTAACAGCAGGTAATGCTTCAGGTATCAATGATGGTGCAGCAGCTATCGTTGTTATGAGCGAAGAAAAGGCTAAAGAACTTGGTGTTAAGCCAATGGCTACATGGGTAGCAGGTGCTCTTGGTGGTGTTGATCCATCTATCATGGGTATCGGACCAGTTGCTTCAACAAAGAAAGTAATGGCTAAGACAGGTCTTAAGATTGAAGATTTCGATATCATCGAAGCAAACGAAGCATTTGCAGCTCAGTCAGTTGCAGTAGCTAAGGATCTTGGATTTGATGTTGACAAGCAGGTTAACCCAAATGGTGGTGCAATCGCACTTGGACATCCGGTAGGAGCTTCAGGATGCCGTATCCTTGTTACACTTCTTCATGAGATGCAGGCAAAGGGTGCTAAGACAGGTCTTGCTACACTTTGTATCGGCGGTGGTATGGGCTGCTCAACAGTTGTTAAGATCGAAGACTAATCCGGTCGGCTGAAAAACCATATTACATTTCTATATAAGGAGATAAACGATGGAATTCGTAACATATGAACAGGACGGATTTGTTGGTGTTATCACTATTAATCGTCCAAAGGCATTAAACGCATTAAACAGCACAGTTCTTGAAGAACTGGATGCAACATTCAAAGCTGTTGACCTGAATACAACAAGATGTCTTGTACTTACCGGTGCAGGAGAGAAATCATTTGTAGCAGGTGCAGATATCGGAGAGATGTCAACACTTACAAAGGCTGAAGGCGAAGCTTTCGGTAAAAAGGGTAATGACGTATTCCGCATGATCGAGACATTCCCAATCCCTGTAATCGCAGCCGTAAATGGATTTGCACTTGGTGGTGGATGTGAGATCTCCATGAGCTGTGATATCAGAATCTGTTCTGAGAATGCAGTATTTGGTCAGCCTGAAGTTGGCCTTGGAATTACACCTGGATTTGGCGGAACCCAGAGACTTGCCCGTCTTGTAGGTGCAGGAATGGCAAAGCAGCTGATCTACACAGCAAGAAATATCAAAGCTGATGAAGCATACAGAATCGGTCTTGTAAATGCTGTATATCCATTAGAGGAGTTATTACCGGCAGCTAAGAAGATGGCTTCTATCATCGCAGCAAATGCTCCGATCGCAGTTCGTAACTGTAAGAAAGCAATCAATGATGGATTACAGGTTGATATGGATCATGCAATCGTTGTAGAAGAGAAATTATTCGGCGATTGCTTCGAGACAGAGGATCAGAAGGCAGGAATGGGCAACTTCCTTGAGAAAGATAAGGAAAAGAAATTAAAGGTTGTTCCTTTCCAGAATAAATAAATCAACAATCTTGATATTGACGTTTAGGGTGGTTATTTTGAAATCGAAATCAACCATCCTAAATGTTTGATATACCAAAGTAAGCATGTCAAACGAAACGTATATGAATTTCTCATGTTTGCTTAAAAATAATTTTTAGGAGGATATTAAAATGAAAGTTGGCGTTATTGGTGCAGGAACCATGGGTCAGGGAATTGCTAAGGCATTCGCTCAGGTTGACGGATATGAAGTAGCACTTTGCGACATTAAGCAGGAATGGGCTGAAGGCGGTAAGGACAAGATCGCTAAAGGTTATGCCAGACTTGTTGAAAAAGGAAAGATGACACAGGAGAAGGTTGATGGTATTCTTGCCAGCATCACTCCGGGTATTAAGGAAGACTTATGCGCAGATTGTGACCTTATCGTAGAGGCTGCTTTCGAGAACATGGAAGTTAAGAAGACAACATTTTCTGAGCTTGACAAGATCTGCAAGCCAGAGTGTGTATTTGCATCAAATACATCTTCACTTTCCATCACTGAGATTGGAAATGGTCTTACCCGTCCTATGATCGGTATGCACTTCTTCAATCCAGCTGACAGAATGAAGCTTATCGAAGTTATCGCAGGTGTTAACACACCGGCAGAGACTGTTGATAAGATCGTTAAGATCTCAGAAGAGATCGGTAAGACACCTGTACAGGTAAATGAAGCTGCCGGATTTGTTGTAAACAGAATCTTGATTCCAATGATCAATGAAGCTGCATTTATCAAGATGGAAGGTGTGTCAGATATCGCTGGTATCGATGCAGCTATGAAACTTGGTGCAAATCATCCAATGGGACCTCTTGAATTAGGTGATTTCGTTGGTCTTGATATCTGTCTTGCTATTATGGATGTACTCTATAACGAGACAGGCGACAGCAAGTATCGTGCATGTCCATTACTTCGTAAGATGGTACGTGGCGGCAACCTTGGTGTTAAGAGTGGTAAGGGATTCTATGTATACAATGCTGACCGCACAAAGACACCAGTTGATGCTCAGTAATTGACTGATAAATATATTTATGGAGGAAGAAATAGAATGGATTTCGCTTTAGACAAGAAGTATGAAATGGCGCAGAACTTATTCAGAGAATTTGCGCAGAATGAAGTAAAGCCTCTTGCTCAGGAAATTGATGAAAATCACAGATTCCCTAGAGAGACAGTAGAGAAGATGGCAAAGTATGGTTTCTTAGGAATACCTGTTTCTAAGGAAGATGGTGGACAGGGTTGTGATCCTTTAACATATGTTATGTGTGTTGAGGAACTTTCAAAGGTTTGTGGTACTACCGGTGTTATTGTTTCCGCACATACATCTCTGTGTGTAGATCCAATCCAGACATACGGTACACCAGATCAGAAAGCTAAGTACCTCCCAGATCTTGCTTCCGGTAGAAAGCTTGGCGCATTTGGTCTTACAGAGCCGGGTGCTGGTACAGATGCACAGGGTCAGCAGACAAAGGCTGTTCTTGATGGTGATGAGTGGGTTCTTAACGGATCTAAGTGTTTCATTACAAATGGTAAAGAAGCAGATGTATATATTATCATTGCAGTTACAGGTACAATTGAAAAACGTGGTAGAAAGCAGAAAGAGATTTCAGCATTTATCGTAGAAAAAGGCACTCCGGGATTTACATTCGGAACAAAAGAAAACAAGATGGGTATCTGTGGTTCATCCACATATGAACTTATCTTCACAGACTGCCGTATTCCTAAGGATGCACTTCTCGGACAGAAGGGCAAGGGATTTGGTATTGCAATGCATACACTTGATGGTGGTCGTATCGGTATCGCAGCTCAGGCTCTTGGTATTGCTGAGGGTGCTCTTGATATCACAATCGACTATGTTAAGGAAAGAAAGCAGTTTGGTCGTTCAATCGCTCAGTTCCAGAATACTCAGTTTGTACTTGCTGATCTTGCAACAAAGGTTGAGGCAGCTAAGTTACTGGTATACAAGGCAGCTAAGAAGAAAGAGCAGTACCAGGCTGATCACAAGACTTCATATTCTGTAGAAGCTGCTATGGCTAAGCTGTATGCTGCAGAAGTAGCTATGGAAGTAACAACAAAGTGTGTACAGTTACACGGTGGTTATGGTTATATCAAAGAGTATGATGTAGAACGTATGATGCGTGATGCTAAGATTACAGAAATCTACGAAGGAACTTCAGAAGTTCAGCGTATGGTTATTTCTGCAAACTTATTAAAATAATTAGGAGGTACTTAACGTGAAGGTTATAGTTTGTATAAAGCAGGTACCTGATACAAAGGGTGGCGTTCAGTTTAACCCAGATGGTACATTAAACAGAGGAGCAATGCTTACAATCATGAACCCTGATGATAAGGCAGGTCTTGAAGCTGCACTTAGATTAAAGGATCAGTATGGAGCAGAAGTTACAGTTCTTACAATGGGTCTTCCAAAGGCTGCAGATGTTCTTCAGGAAGCAATCGCTATGGGCGCTGACAAGGGCGTTCTTGTAACGGATCGTGTTCTTGGTGGAGCTGATACATGGGCTACATCAACAACAATCGCCGGAGCACTCAGAAAGCTTGATTATGATCTTATTATTACAGGTCGTCAGGCTATCGATGGAGATACAGCTCAGGTTGGACCACAGATTGCTGAGCATCTTGGAATTCCGGTTATTTCATATGCACAGGAGATCAAGGTCGACGGAGATTCCGTAATCGTTAAGCGTCAGTATGATGATGGATATCATATGTTAAAGGCTAAGATGCCTTGCCTTGTAACAGCACTTTCAGAGTTAAATGAGCCTAGATACATGACTCCGGGTGGAATCTTCGATGCAGTTAATGCAGAGATCACAACACTTGGCAGAGCAGACCTTGTAGATGTTGATGATTCAAACCTTGGTCTGAAAGGTTCACCAACAAAGATTGCAAAGGCTTCTGATAAGGTAAGAAAGGGTGCAGGCGAGAAGGTTGTACCTGATTCTCCAGATGAAGCAGTTAGCTATATTGTTGGCAAGTTAAAAGATAAGCATGTAATCTAATATAGTAAAGGAAAAGTGGTGAATAAAATGGGCGCAATGAACGCAGAAGATATGAAGAACTACAAAGGCGTATTTGTCTTTGCACAGCAGGTAGATAATAAGTTAAGTGGTATTTCATTTGAATTGATCGGTGAAGGAAAGAGACTTGCAGATAAGCTTAATGAAAAGGTTACAGCAGTCCTGATCGGTTCCGACGTAAAGGGTCTTGTAGACGAACTTGCAGAGTACGGTGCAGACAGAGTTATCGTTGTTGATGATCCAGAATTAAAAGAATACAGAACTGAGCCATATGCACATGCACTTGCTTCAGTTATCAATGAGTACAAGCCGGAGATCGTTTTAGTTGGTGCTACAGCTATTGGTCGTGATCTTGGTCCTACAGTATCAGCAAGAGTAGCTACAGGTCTTACAGCAGACTGTACATTACTTGAAATCGGTGATTTCCCTCTTGTTGCACTTCCAAATCAGGAGCAGAAGCACAATCAGCTTCTTATGACACGTCCTGCATTCGGTGGTAACACAATCGCTACAATCGCGTGTCCTGATAATCGTCCTCAGATGGCAACAGTACGTCCGGGCGTTATGCAGAAGCTTGACAGAGTAGCTGGCAAGAAGGCAGAAGTGATCGAGTACAATCCTGGATTTACTCCAAACAACAAGTATGTTGAGATCCTTGAAATCTCAAAGGCTGTTTCAGATATCAAAGATATCATGGACGCTAAGATCCTTGTTTCAGGTGGTCGTGGTGTTGGTTCAGCAGAGAACTTCAAGCTTCTTGATGATCTTGCAGAAGTACTTGGCGGACAGGTATCATGCTCACGTGCAGTTGTAGATTCAGGCTGGAAGCCAAAGGAGCTTCAGGTTGGTCAGACTGGTAAGACAGTTCGTCCACAGGTATACTTCGCAATTGGTATTTCAGGTGCGATCCAGCATGTAGCCGGTATGGAAGAGTCAGATATCATCATCGCTATCAACAAGGATGAGGATGCTCCTATCTTTGATGTAGCTGATTATGGTGTTGTTGGAGATCTGAACAAGATCGTTCCTGCTCTTACAGAAGCAATCAAGGCTGAGCTTGCTAACAAGTAATTCAGTTTATAATTGAAAATGGACATTTTGGACTGCCGGGTTTTATACCCGGCAGTTTGTGTGTAAATGAGCCAAGCACAGATATTATGCTTGCATGAATATCTGTGCTTATATGAATATCTGTATTTGGCGAATAGGCGACATCGAGCCGACAGGCGAGATGGGGCATGAAAGAACATGAGAATGTTCTTTCACGCACAAAAGAGAGTATATTGCTGTGCGGTGAAAGAGATGGGGCATGAAAGAACATGAGAATGTTCTTTCACGCACAAAAGAGAATGTATTGCTGTGCGGTGGAAGAGATGGGGCATGAAAGAGAATGTATTATTACAGATTTCCCTGTTGAAATAATAAAAACAATGCTGTATGATAAATACTGTTGCGAAAAAGACAAATGATAGTTAGATAAAAGAAGATTAGGGTTGATGAGAAAAATGAGTAAGTATGAAACACAGGAAGAATTAAAACGAGAAGAATTAAGTCAGGAAGGGCAACTGTTAAAAACAGAGGTTGACAACGCAAAATTGACAGGCGACAGTATGGATGTAAAAATGACAGATGCAAGTGAAGAAAGCAAAACTAACAATACTGCCGGAGAAAATAAGATGGGCACCATGCCGATGGGGAAGTTATTGATATCAGTATCACTTCCGATGGTAATTTCAATGCTGGTACAGGCACTTTATAATGTAGTTGATAGTGTATTTGTATCGCATTTTGATCAGGATGCACTGACGGCAGTATCGACAATATTTCCGTTACAGAATCTTATGATCGGAGTTACCTCCGGTCTCGGTGTCGGTTTTAATGCATTGATATCCAAGTCACTTGGTGAAAAAAATCAGAAAAAAGCAAATGATGCAGCCAGACAGGGAATCTTTCTGGAACTTATTGGATTTGCAATTTTCTTATTGATCGGTTTATTTGGGATCGATGCATTTATGAAGAGTCAGACGGATGTTGCAAAAATCATTGATTATGGAGTGGATTATGGACGTATCTGCTGTATCTGTTCCTTTGGTATCTTTGCACAGATGACATTTGAACGTATGCTGCAGTCAACAGGACGGACGCTTTACACAATGAAGACACAGGCACTTGGAGCCGTTATTAATATTATACTTGATCCGATTATGATCTTTGGATATTTCGGACTTCCGGCAATGGGTGCTGCAGGTGCGGCAATAGCAACAGTTATCGGACAGTGTATTGCGGCATCACTTGCAATCTATTATAATCTGAAAAAAAATCCGGATATCCAGTTATCATTTAAAAGCTTTCGGCCGGAGGGAGATGTGATCGGCAGAATTTTGTCCATTGCTGTTCCTTCAATCGCGATGGTTGCGGTAGGTTCAGTTATGACATATGGATTTAATCGTATTTTATTTACATTTACACCGATCGCAGTTTCAGTGTTTGGTATTTTTTATAAAGTACAGAGTATGGCATTTATGCCGGTATTTGGTCTGAATAATGGTATGATCCCTATCGTATCATATAATTACGGAGCAAAACAACCGGATCGAATGCTCAAAGCTGTTAAATATACAATGATGGCTGCGATCTGTTTCATGCTTTTGTGTCTGACTGCGATGCAGGTAATTCCGGGATTGATCCTTAAGGTATTCGATGCACAGGAGGACATGATGGCGATCGGTATTCCGGCACTTCGAACAATGAGCATTTCATTCCTGTTTGCAGGAATCTGTATTGTATGTTCCGGTATGTTCCAGGCGCTTGGTAAAGGTGTGTACAGTCTGATCGTATCTCTAGCCAGACAGTTGATCGTGCTGCTTCCGGTTGCTTATGCATTTGCAAAATTGACACACAATCTCGAGCTGGTATGGTTGTCTTTCCCGATTGCGGAGGTTGTCAGTGTGATTCTTTCGGTCTTCATGGCGCTACAGACAAAAAAGAAAATTATCGATCCTTTGAAGAATTCGGTGAAAGTAGTACAGGAATAAGCAGAACATTTGTCAGTAAAGAGCATATTCTATAAAATAGCAAAATAATTTATAAATGATCTGTAGAAAATGATGGTTCAGGATATAGCTATAGTACATAAAGAATCAGAAAGAAGGAAAAGAAATGAGTGATTTGGTCTATCTTGATCATGCGGCAACAACGGCAGTTCATCCGGATGTTTTAAAAGAAATGCTGCCATATTTTACAGATAAATTCGGAAATCCGTCCAGTGTTTATGGATTTGCGGCAAATAATAAAAATAAATTGACAGAGGCAAGAGAGACGATAGCCGGAGTTCTTGGTGTAAAACCGGAAGAAATTTATTTTACGGCAGGTGGGTCTGAGTCCGATAACTGGGCGTTAAAATGTACGGCAGAAGCCTATGGAGTACATGGGGGACATATCATTACGACTAAGATTGAGCATCATGCGATCCTGCATACCTGTAAGTATCTGGAGAATAGAGGGTATGATGTAACGTATCTGGATGTAGATGAAAATGGATTGGTTGATCTGAATATACTTGAGGCAGCCATCCGGCCGGACACCTTTCTGATCTCGATCATGTTTGCAAATAATGAGATTGGAACGATTGAACCAATAAAAGAAATCGGAGAGATCGCACACAGACACGGTATTTTGTTTCATACGGATGCAGTTCAGGCATTTGGACAGATCCCGATTCGCGCAGATGAAATGAATATTGATATGTTAAGTGCGAGCGGACATAAGTTTAACGGACCAAAGGGAATTGGTTTTTTATATATCAAAAAAGGCTTAAAGTTAAAGAGCTTTATTCATGGTGGCCAGCAGGAGCGAGGACGCAGAGCCGGTACAGAAAATGTACCGGGAATCGTAGGTATTGCAAAAGCGTGTGAGATCGCAATGGCAGAAATGGAAGAACGGATGAAAAAGGAGACGGAGCTCAGAGATTATCTGATCGAACGGATATTGAAGGAAATCCCGTATACCAGACTGAATGGACATTCAAAGAAACGACTGCCAAATAATGTAAATATCAGCTTTCAGTTCGTGGAGGGAGAATCCATTCTGATCATGCTAGACATGGCGGGTATCTGTGCATCCAGTGGCTCTGCCTGCACATCGGGTTCTGTTGATCCTTCTCATGTGTTGCTTGCGATCGGACTTCCGCATGAGATTGCGCACGGTTCTCTGAGGCTAACCCTTGGATATGAGAATACGAAAGAAGAAATGGATATGGTTGTCGATAATCTGAAACGGATCATTACAAATCTTCGGAATATGTCACCTTTATATGAGGATTTTGTCAAGAAAAATCATATACAGTAAGATTGTTAGAAATGAAAGATCAGATTCGGTCGGAGTGAATATAAGAATGCAATTGTGAAATGCGTGAGATAAAACGCCCCAAGTGTGAAGGAGAAAGATATGTACAGTGATAAAGTGATCGATCATTTCCAGAATCCAAGAAATGTCGGAGAGATTGAGGATGCCTCCGGTGTCGGTACGGTTGGAAATGCTAAATGCGGGGATATGATGCGGTTGTATCTGAAGATTAATGAGGAACAGGTGATCATAGACTGCAAATTTAAGACCTATGGGTGTGGAGCTGCAGTAGCATCCAGTTCCATGGCAACGGAGATGATCAAAGGAAAAACAGTTGCTGAGGCAATGAAGCTTACAAATAAAGCAGTTATGGAAGCATTGGATGGGCTTCCACCGGAAAAAGAACATTGTTCCCTGCTTGCAGAAGAAACACTGCATGCAGCTTTGTGGGACTATGCAGAAAAACATGGAATCAAGATTCCGGGACGTGTAAGACCGGTACAGGATATTGAAGACCGGATGGTGAGAGAACTGGAAGATTAAACAGTATTTGTATACTTGACAGCCGGAGAAATCCGGTTCTATACTGCAAGCAGGAATTGCAGGAAGGAAGATAAGATGGCCCCTGGTTCCGGAACAGGTACACCGGCACATAGCGGTACACGTCCCACGGGGACGGCAGATCCCCCACAACGCCGGTGACTCCCACGGAGACCTCTGCGTTGAAGGCAACGCCGCCGCGCTCCATGGTGCCGGATATGGCAAAGCCGCTGACCTTGGCCAGCCGGGAGGGGCCGTCCATCCGGAGCTGACGCTCCGTCACCGTCCACGGCAGCAGTTTTTCCCCGGGAACCCGGATATCCGTTTTCTTTTCCACCGTGTCCCGCAGCTGCTCATAGCTTTTCGCCGGTTTCATCCGGGTGGGATTCACCGGCCAGACCATAACGGCGTACACGATCACGCCCACCATGGCCAGCAGCACCACCAGCAGGACGATTTTTGCAGCTTTTTTCATGGCAGGACTCCTTTCCCGTTACGAATACAGGTCAATGATGTCGTGGCAGGCGGCCAGCAGCAGACCGTCGAAATAGTCGGTCACGTCCTGGGACGCATCCTCCGGGAGGTACACCCGCGCGGAGTATTCATTGCCCCGGATATTGAATATGTACAGCATCGCCTGCTCTCCCGTGGACCGGCAAATGGGTACCGTCCGGTAATTTTCCAGCAGCGGTATTTCCCCGGAAACAGAGGAGTGGTCCTCCAGGCCCACCAGCTCCACAAAGCAGGACGCATCGCCCCGGGACACATGGCCGCTGATCAGGAAGCCTCGGGCCTTGCTGGTTCTGCCGCGTCCGTCCAGCTCCTCCCCATAGGTCACATCGTGCCAGGGCAGAATATCCTCCGGCGGCGCCAGCAGCTCGGTCTGCGCCAGGTCCTCCCGCAGCTGCGCGTAGCTATCCACGTTTTTCTTGGGTTGGGGATATATCGGCCAGGTCAGCACGGTATACACGATGCCGCCCACAAGAGCCAGCAGCACCGCCAGCAGGACGATTTTTGTGGATTTCTTCATGGCAGGACTCCTTTCCCGTTACGAATACAGGTCGATAATTTCGCGGCAGGCGGCCAGCAGGAGACCGTCGAAGTAGTCCACGGCATCCTGGGGAATCGTCTCCTCCGGCGGGGCCATCATCCCCATGCTGTAGGTATAGCTGTGGCCGTCGATCACAAAAAACAGCCGCAGCCCATCCTCACTGCACTCCCGGTAAATGGGTACATGCTTGTAATTCTCTCTCAGCGGCGGATATTCCTCGTGCTTCTCCGTATTTCGCAGCGCCAGGATGTACACCGGGTATGTGGTCCCGTCATAGATAACCTTCCCGGCCATATCCCAGCCGGTGGGCCGGGCGAAGCGCCTGATGCTGGACAGATAGATGCTGTACTCCTCCTGCTTCCAGGGCAGGATATCCTCCGGCGGAGCCAGGACCCCCAGCTTTTTCGCCGTCTGGCTCAGCTGCTTATAGCTCTCCGCCGGCTTCTGCAAGGACGGGTGCACCGGCCAGCAAAACACCAGGTCGTATAGGACGACTCCTGCCACAACGGCCAGAATCACCAACAGGACGATTTTCCGGACCTTTTTCCCGTTTTTACGTTTCATTACAGCAATCCCCCCATCACTGATACAGATCCACCACCGTGTGACACGCCTCCAGCAGCAGGCCGTCGAAATAGTCCACGGCATCCTGGGGCATCTTCCCGTCGGCGTACACCGTGACGGTGTATATATGGCCGTCAATGCTCAAGAAATACAGCACCGAATCGTCCCACGCGTCCCGGTAAATGGGCGTCATCCGATAGTTTTCCCGCAGCGAGATCTCCGCGCGCCACTCGAAGGTCCATTTCTGAGACTCGAAGATCTCCGCCCTGTATGACGCACCGCCGTATTCCACGGTCCCCGACATCAGAAAAGCCCTGGGCTTACTCAGCCGGTCCCGGCCATCCAGCTCCTGACTGTAGAACGTTTCCACCCATGGAAGGACGTTCTCCGGAGGGACCAGCACACCCGTCTTTTCCATATCCTGCCGCAGCTGCTGATAGCTGTCCACGTTTTTCCGGGGTTGGGGATATATCGGCCAGGTCAGCACAGTATACACGATGCCGCCCACAATGGCCAGCAGCACCGCCAGCAGGACGATTTTTGTGGATTTCTTCATGGCAGGACTCCTTTCCCGTCAGGAATACAGGTCAATGATGTCGCGGCAGGCGGCCAGCAGCAGGCCGTCGAAATAGTCGGTCACATCCTGGGTCAGGGCGCTTTCCGGCGGGGCCATCATGCCCACCTGATAGAGGTGTCCCTCCACTATAAATTGCATCTTCACGCCCCCATCGCCTGACTGGACATAAATGGGGACGGTTTTGTAGTTCTCCCGCAGCGTCGGATAGTCGTCCGACGCGCCGGTTTCCCGGAAGGCAATGATATACGCCGAGTATACGGTTCCCTCATAGGAGATGTCCCCGGCCATGGTATAGCCGCAGGGCCTGGCAAACCGCCAGGTGTTGTCCAGCCAGAAATCATACTCCGGCTGGGTCCAGGGAAGCACATCCTCCGGCGGCGCCAGCACGCCCAGGTCCTCCGCCGTCTGCTTCATCTGCTGATAACTCTCCGCCGGTTTCTGACGGTCGGGGTATACCGGCCAGGTCAGGGCGGTGTAGACGATCACGCCCACCACAGCCGCAAGGATCACCAGCAGGACGATTTTTCCGATCTTCTTTCCGGTTCTTCGCTTCATGACAGTACCTCCTTTTCAGTATTTTACCACATCCCCGCTTATATTGCAAGGAGTATTCGCAATTCGCCGACACTGTGTCGGTTATCCGGCCATTCTGCCGTTTAAGCCCTGTCAGATTCGCCCAATCTGACGCTTGGTTTGACTTCCCCCGCGGACGATGATATAATAAAGTGTTGAGTTTTTTGGCAGGAGGTGGACATATGCAGGAGGAACGGCAGCCCATGGGCTCGGAGTCCCTGGGGACGCTGCTGCGCAGCTGGCGGGACGGTACGTTTTCCGAAATATGGGACGACTGGAAGTGGATCTGGGGCTATACAAAGCGTTATCGCCGGGCGGTGTGGTTTTACACCATCCTGGGGGTGGCCAGCTCCACGCTGGGTCTGGTGTCCGCCGTGGCCAGCAAATACTCCATCGACATCATCACCGGCTACGACAGCGACCGGCTGTGGTTCGTGGTCACGGTGATGGTGGCCTCGGCCCTGGTGGGGCTGCTGCTCAGCAGCGTCACCTCCCGCATTTCCACGAAAATCTCCCTGCGGGTGAACAACGACATCCAGGCGGAGGTGTTCGACCGGCTGCTGGGAGCCGACTGGAAGTCCCTGAACGATTTCGCCAGCGGCGACCTGCTCAGCCGCCTGTCCACCGACGCCGGAGCCGTGTCCTCCAGCGCCATCCGGTGGCTGCCGGACCTGGTGGTAAGCGTTTATACCTTCATCGCCACCCTGGCGGTGATCCTGCACTATGACTGGATCATGGCCCTGCTGGCCCTGGCCAGCGCTCCCTTCCTGCTGCTGACCTCCCGCCGCCTGATCCGGGGCATGCGCACCCATCAGCAGGAGGTGCGCCAGGTGGGCAGCCGCCTGATGTCCTATGAGACGGAGACGCTGCACAACCTGGACGCCATCAAGGGCTTCGGCATCACCGGCCGCTACGGCGCCGGGCTGCGGCAGCGGCAGGAGGAATTCCGCCGGGCCAGCCTGGATTACAACCTGTTCAGCATCCGCACGGAAATTCTCATGTCCGTGCTGGGCTCCGCCGTGCAGATGGCGGCCTTCGGCTACTGCCTGTATCTGCTGTGGTCGGGGAAGATCCTGTACGGCACCATGACCCTGTTCCTGTCCCAGGGGACCAAGCTCAGCTCCGCCTTCAACGCCCTGGTGCGGACGGTGCCGTCCTTCCTCAGCACGTCGGTGTCCGCCCGGCGCATCCGGGACCTGTTCGCCCTGGAGCCGGAGCCGGTGCTGCCGGACGACGGCCTGGACCGGCAGGCTTCCCGGGGCTTCACCGTGGCGGCGGAGGGCGTCAGCTATGGCTATGTGCCCTGGCAGCCGGTGCTGACCCGGGCGGACTTCCGGGCCGCGCCCGGCGAGATCGTGGCCCTGGTGGGTCCCTCCGGCGGCGGCAAAACCACCACGATCCGCCTGCTGCTGGGCCTGGTCCGGCCCCAGGAGGGCCGGGCATATCTGCAGGCCGCCGACGGGCGGCAGGTGGAGATGAACGCCGGACTGCGGCGGTATTTCTCCTATGTACCCCAGGGGAACACCCTGCTCTCCGGCACCATTGCCGACAATCTGCGGATGGTGAAGCCCGACGCCGACGACCGGCAGCTGCGGGAGGCCCTGGAGGCCGCCTGCGCCTGGGATTTCGTCTCCGCCATGGACGGGGGGCTGAACGCCTCCGTGGGGGAGCACGGCCACGGCCTGTCCGAGGGGCAGGCCCAGCGCATCGCCATTGCCCGGGCCCTGCTGCGGGACGCGCCGGTGCTGCTGCTGGACGAGGCCACCAGCGCCCTGGACGTGACCACCGAGCGGACCATCCTGCGGAACCTGGCCGCCCGCTACCCCCACAAGACCTGCATCGTCACCACCCACCGGCCCACGGTGATCTCCCTGTGCCGCCGGGTGTACCAGGTGTCCGGCGGCCGGATGGAGCTGCTGGACAACGACCGGGCCCAGCGCCTGGCCATGGACTTCTGAAAAAATATTCCGGAACCGGTCAGGTTCCGGAATATTTTTTCAGACTATCCAAAAAGCAGCAGAGCCTTCGCTCTGCTGCTTCCGGAAAAACGCTTTACTGATTCAGGGCGGCCTGATCCACGTCGTACATATGCTGCAGCATACGCACCACCATGTTGCTGTAGCCGAACTCGTTGTCGTACCAGGCGATGAGCTTCACAAAGTCGTGGTCCAGCATGATACCGGCCTTCTCATCGAACACGCAGGGGCAGGGATCGGCGATCAGGTCCGTGGACACCACCTGGTCGGTGGTGTAGCCGATGATGTCCTTCATATACGTCTCGGAGGCGTGGCGAACGGCGTAGCAGATCTCGGCATAGGTGGTGGTCCGGGACAGGCGGGCGGTCAGGTCCACCACGGACACGTCGGCGGTGGGGACCCGGAAGGCCATGCCGGTCATCTTGCCCTTCAGGCTGGGGATCACCCGGCCCACGGCCTTGGCCGCGCCGGTGGAGGTGGGGATGATGTTGTTGAGGATGGAGCGGCCGGTGCGCCAGTCGCTGCCGCCCCGGGAGTCCACGGCCTTCTGCTTGGCAGTGGAGGCGTGGATGGTGGACATCAGGCTCTGCTCGATGCCGAACTCCTGGTGGATGACCTTGGCCAGAGGGGCCAGGCAGTTGGTGGTGCAGCTGGCGTTGGAGACGACCATCATGTCCGGCTGATACAGCTCGCTGTTGACGCCGTATACAAAGGTGGGAGTGACCTCGTCCTTGGCGGGAGCGGTCAGCAGAACCTTCTTGGCGCCGCCCTTGAAGTGGCGGGAGGCCTTCTCCGTGGTGTTGTTGGCGCCGGTGGACTCGATGATGTACTCCGCGCCGCACTCACTCCAGGGGATCATGGCCGCGTCAGACTGGCTGAACACCCGGATCTTGTGGCCGTTGACCACCAGGTCGCCGCCCTCATGCTCCACGGTGCCGTTGAACCGGCGGAACACGGAGTCGTATTTCAGCAGATAGACCATATAATCCACGTCTGCTTTCCGCAGGTTGATGCCGCAGACCTCATACTTATCGGGCTGCTCCGCCAGAATGCGCAGGACCACGCGGCCGATGCGGCCGAAACCATTGATACCGATCTTGATAGCCATAATTTGTTCCCTTTCTATATCCGCCCCCAGGGGGCGGTCTTTTTGTTCCGTTTATATTATACCAAATGGGCCTGGTTCATGTCTCCCGTTTTTGTGCAAAATGGTGCACAAGATTCCGGGGAACTTTTCGTGACTTTTGAACATCCGGAACAAAAAAATCAAAAATATCCGCCAAATATTCCATACATTTGAAACCTTTTTGACAAGTTTTGCAGCAAAAAAACGGGGGCGCAGACGCACCCCCGGAAAACCGCTACGAAGTCGAAACGTGCGCGTTTTGCGTCAACGTAAGAACCCGCCTGTGTAACATGGTCGCCGAGAACGTCGCGCAGCGCCGCTTGCAGCAAATGCACCGCCGAGTGGTTTCTCATCGTGGCAAGTCGTTCGCTCTTGTTTACGCAAGCCTTGACCTCGTCGCCGACAGTCAGAGAACCGAACGCAACGGAACATTCGTGCAGATAGATTCCGTTTGCCTTTTTGGTGTCGCGCACGAGAAGAGAAGTCTCTCCCGCAGTCAGCACGCCTTTGTCTCCGACCTGTCCGCCGCTTTCCGCATAGAACGGGGTTCTGTCAAGCACAACGGTAACGTCGTCGCCCTGTTCGGCAACGCCTACCGCCTCGTCGTCTTTGAGTATCGCAAGCACTTTTGCGGTATCCACAAGTTTTGTATATCCGCTGAACTCGGTCTTTTCTATCGCGGCAAGCGCTTCATTGTCTTTCCATGCGGAAGCCGCAAAGCCTTTCGCCGCACTTCTTGCGGTCTTTTTCTGCTCCGCCATAAGTTCAAGGAAGCGTTTTTCGTCGGTTTCAAGTCCGTTTTCGGCAGCGATTTCTCTTGTCAGGTCTATCGGGAAGCCGAACGTATCGTAAAGTCTGAAAGTCTCTTCGCCGTCAAGAATCTTTCCCGCAACGTCCTTAACTCTCTTGATTATATCGCCGAGAATGGCAAGACCCTGGTCTATCGTCTTTTCGAAACGGTCTTCTTCCTGCTCGATGACTTTCTTTATATACGCCGCTTTTTCACGCAGTTCGGGATAAGCGGATTCGCTTTCGTGAATAACGACCTCGGCAAGTTCCGCCAGGAAATGCGGTTCTTTTATGCCGAGAAGTCTGCCGTGACGCGCCGCTCTTCTCAAAAGGCGGCGAAGAACGTAACCTCTGCCCTCGTTTGACGGAAGAACGCCGTCGCAGACCATGAACGTGGTGCTTCTGATATGGTCCGTTATAACGCGCAGCGAAACGTCCGCAAGGTGATTTTCACCGTATTTGACGGCGGACATCTCCGAAATTTTTGCCGTGATGTTCTTTATCGTGTCAACATCGAAAAGGCTGTCAACGTTCTGCATGATGCAGGCAAGTCTTTCAAGACCCATGCCGGTGTCGATGTTCTTCTTTTCAAGCGGGGTATAGTTGTTGTGTCCGTCATTGTTGAACTGTGAGAAAACGACGTTCCAGAACTCAACGTATCTGTCGCAGTCACAGCCGACATGGCAGTCGGGTCTGCCGCAGCCTTTGTCCGCGCCTCTGTCGAAATAAATTTCCGAGCAGGGACCGCAGGGTCCCGAACCGTGTTCCCAGAAGTTGTCTTCCTTGCCCATGCGCGAAACGTGGGACGGGTCAACTCCTATTTCTTTTGTCCATATATCATACGCTTCGTCGTCTTCGAGATATACCGTCACATAAAGTTTGTCAACGGGCATCTCCATAACTTTTGTGCAGAACTCCCATGACTGGCGGGAGGAGAGTTTCAGTTTCTCTGTCTCTTCGTTGACGACGATCGTCCCGGTATAAATGTCCTTTCCGAAAACGGGATTGATGGAGGCGAACAGGTCGATCGGCTGTATGTCCTCCTGGGTCAGCCGGGCTTTGTTGAGGTTGAAGTAGAACTCCTGGTAATCGTCTTTCCACCACGAGAATTCTGAATTGATCAGCACTTCCTTGATGCGGCGGTGGGTGAGCAACTTGGCTTTCAGCTGTTCGGCCCATTCGTACAGCTCGTCGTAGTTGTAACCATACATCACGATACGGAAAGAACCGGCTCCTTCGCGTACATCGTTGCTGAATCCCTGGTCCTGCAAACCGTAGACTTGCCAGTGCGAGTTGAGATACTGAACGCCCTTGCCCTTGAGGGA
>OLOW01001298.1_pt1 | contig 17367 bp, 14 predicted proteins | sample 1672801 | NCBI WGS metagenome assembly OLOW01 (sample SAMEA3136725, study PRJEB25190) | human gut metagenome | biome: human gut; feature: human-associated habitat; material: faeces | place: Austria | collected 2013 | reverse complement strand
GAAACCAACATCCCTGTACGGCAAGCACGGTGAAGCCGACCAGAAACGGACTAAAGGAAAAGCGTGCGGCTGCTGGAATGAGAACGGACAGCAAGATGGAAATGCTGGCGGTCTGTGAAATGAGAATCAGACGCAGCGCCAGAACGCTGAGTGCGACCGCGGACAGAAACAGCGCCGGATGCTGCAGCTGCGAAAAGGCCGGCGCAAACAGCTCCGTCAGCCATATATCAATGCCGGTCCGCGCAAAGGTTGACGCAATGTTCAAAACGCAGCCGAGAAAGAGAAACAGTTTCCACGGAACGGCGGTAAAAAGGTCGTTCCCATCCAGAATTCCGAAGACAAAGCAGAGTACGGCAGCTTCTATATGGAGCTTACTGCCGAAAACCCAAAGAGCAAAGGCAAATGCAAGCAGGATTGCGCAGATGCGCTCCGGCTTTTTCAGCTTGCTGTGTGTCTGCCATTTTGTATGCAGATCTTCCGATACAGCAGACGCATCCTGCTCCGGGGCAAAAAATCGGCAGAGCACGGCATAGGAACCGCCCAATACAAAAAGCAGCCACACAGAAGCATTGAGCAGCCACCTGCCCCAACTCATGCCGGCAGCAACGCGCTCCGGCAGGAATCCCAGCAGAATGTATGAGGAAACTCCCGCGCTCATGAAGGCAGGCGTGACACCGGCAAAGCCGACATAGGATGCCAGAAACAGCCCGCAGCGGGCTTTACTTCCGGGCGCATAGCCGAGCGTATCTGCGATACCGTTTGCGATGGACGCACCGAAGACTGCTTTTGCCGTTGTGCTGGGCAGAAGCGGCGCACAGATTGTTCCGGCAAGCAGCAGCGCAAGCACCTGACCGCGGAACGTCGGGGAAAAGCGGTGAATAAAAAAGAAAGAGATGCGCTGGAACAGTCCTGCCTTGGAAATGGCAGCCGAAAGACAGAACGCACCCGCGATGAGCCAGACAGAGGTATTCGTGTAACCCAGAAAGGCGGTTTGAAAGGAAAAGCCCGCAATCTGGACCAGTGCCAGCATTTGAACCAGCGCCGTGATCCAGTCCTGCAAAACCTGCCCGGACCACCAGATGACGGCGAGAAAGAAAATGCCGAGCACGCGCATAGCGATCTGACCGGAAGAGCCCGCTGCGCAGGCTGCTTTTTCCAGAGCATCCGGTGCCGGAAACAGGCAGAAAAATGCGCAGGCAAGTATACCTGCCAAAGCAGCCAGCAATTTTCGGATTGTTTTCCGGACGTGGAGAGAAAATCGGGGCATGTCAAATCCTCCATGGATAATCGTCAGATACAAAGAAGCCGCAGAATATATCTGCGGCTTCTTTGTTTTGGAAAAGGAAGTATCAGCTGAAAAGGTTCAGGATGCCAACGGTGAACATGGGGCAGAATGCGACAATGATCATTGCAGCAAAGAGAACCAGCAAAAATGGCAGCGATTTTTTCGTAATGCCGACAACGTCAAGTCCCGACATACTCTGTGCAACGAAGAGGTTCGAAGCGACAGGCGGCGTGACGAACGCGATGCAAAGCGACAGCAGCATCACAAGGCCAAACTGAATCGGGCTGACGCCGAGCGGCTGAACAACCTGAAGCAGAATCGGCGAAAGGATAACCATGATAGGCGTTGTCTGCACGAACATACCGGCAACGAACAGCAGCACAAAGATCATGCACATGACAACGGTGGGATTCGTGGAGATGCCGTAGAAGAAGTTCTGGACGACCTCGCCGAACCCATGGTAGACAAACACCGCGCTCAAAGCGCCTGTGACTGCCATCGTGTAGTTCATGCCGCCCATCGCGGCAGTTGTATCGAAGAACATATCCCAGATTTTTTTGAGCGTCAGCTCTTTGTAAACAAAAATGCCGATGATGAGCGAGTAGACGGTTCCGATAACGGCAGCTTCCGTCGCAGTAAAGTAGCCGCCATAAATACCGCCGAGAATGATAACAGGCATGAACAGTGCCCAGATGCCGTCTTTCAGCGCCAGCAGGAACCGACGGAAACTCAGCTTTTCACCCGAACCCTTCCAGCCGAACTTGCGGCTGATCAGGCAGTTGACGAGAATCAGCAGGAAACCGACCAGCAGCGCAGGACCGATACCGGCAAGGAACAGATCAGAGATCGATACGTTGTTGCTCACGCCATAGAGGACCAGCGGATAACTTGGCGGAACGACGCAGCCAAGACCGCCTGCCACCATGACCAGCGCGGTGGCATAGTACTTGTTGTAGCCGCAGCGGATCATCTGCGGAATCATGATAACGCCGATTGCCGCAACCGTTGCGTTGGCAGAGCCGGAAATTGCGCCGAAGAACATGCAGGCAAGAACCGTGACGATGCCGAGTCCGCCGGTGACGTTGCCGATGAGTGAATTTGCAATGTTAATCAGGCGCTTGGAAAGTCCGCCTGTATCCATCAGGCTGCCGCAGATGATGAAAAACGGCAGCGATAAGAGCGTAAAGGAATTGACGCCGGCGTAGAAATACTGCGAGAGATATTCCATCGTGGTGAACGGCGTGACCATGTTCATGACAACAATGGAAAGACCAATGGATGCGCCGATCGGAACGCCGATGAACAGAAACAGCGCCATGAGAATGAACATCAATGTCATTTGCCTTCAGCCTCCTTTGCTTTCTGGACGCTCTCCAGGTATTCACGCTCCAGCGCGTCTACATCGAACGTCGGCTTGCCGACGCCGAGGTGCTTTTCTTCTTCCTTTGCCAGGCGGATGCATTCCTGCACGGTGCGGATGATAATCAGCACCATCGAGAACGGCAGAATCGAGAACGAGACCGCTTTCGGAATGCGCATGATAGGAGAAACAGCGTTGATTGAATGGAATGTCATGACGACGTTATACATCGGAGAAATCAGCAGCGCAGCAAAAATTCCGTTGATGATGTTCGAGATGATGAGCATGACCTTTTTGACCTTGAAGGGACGGGAATTGATAAACGCATCAATGCGCAGGTGCTTTCTCGAGGTGATCGCGCCCGCAAAGCCCAAATAACTCATCCAGACCAGCATGATGCAGCTGAGCTCTTCGGTCCAGGTAATGGCGTGACCGAAATAACGGGTCACAACCTGAATCGTGAGCAGGACCATCATCGCCAGAAACAAAATGCAGCCAATATAGAGCTCGAAACGGTTGATAAATTCATGCCAAATATGTTTGGCTTTTGCGTTCTCCATGGAAACCTCCTCTCTTTTCAGAGCAGAGAAGGGTGTTAACCCTTCTCTGCCTTTTCAACCTCAGACATCAGCAGATCGAAGTATTCTTCGCCCATGGCGTTTTTCGCATCGTCCCACGCAACAGACGCAGCATCACGGAATACGGCAAACTCTTCATCGTTGAGTTCATACACATCCATAACCTTCTTGAGCTCTTCGAGCTGCTCGTTGTCGATTGCCTCCAGCTCTTCCCGGTTGCGAAGCTCAACATTGCGGGCTTCTTCGAGAAGAATCGTCTGGACGTCTTCGGGCAGGGACTGGAAATAGCTTTCCGAGATGCCAAGCATCTGTACGGTGTAGCTGTGCTTTGTGGTGGTCATGTAGTCCTGCACTTCGTAGAATTTTTCGGTCCAGATGTTCTGGCAGGGATTCTCCTGACCGTCGATGACTTTCTGCTGCAGAGCGGTGAACAGCTCAGAATATGCCATCGGAGTGACTGCTGCGCCGAGCGCTTCCATGGCGGAAATCTGATAAGGATCGTTCATGGTACGCATTTTCAGACCGACAATGTCGTCCGGCGTCTTGATGGGGTGTTTGGAGTTGGTCATGTGACGATAGCCGAGCTCCGTGAACGCCAGAACGCGGATGCCGGTGTCGTCAATGCACTGCTGGCGCATCTTTTCGCCGACCGGACCGTCGATAACAGCGTGGACAACATCCGCGGAGCTATACATATACGGGAAATTGAAGGGCATGAACGCCTGCGTGAACTCGCCGAAAGATCCGAGCGCCATCGTGCACATTTCAAATGCGCCCGTCTGCAGACCGCCGACAACCTGATCGGTAGAGCCGCCAAGCTGGCTGTCCATAAAGAGCTTGATCTGATATTTGCCGTTGGTGCGCTCATTGACGTTGTCAACAAACTGCAGGATTGCACGACCGTTGGCTGTATCCTCTACGGTGGAGGATTTCATGGCGCTGTTGACACGGATAACAATCGTCTCGCCGTCTGTTGCAGGAGTGGTTTCGGCTGCGGCGGCATCTGTTTTGGAGGAATCAGTTTTTTGAGCGTCGGTGGAAGGGGTAGCTGTTTTTCCTGCGCAGCCGGCGAACGCCAGAACGACCAGCACAGCCAGGAGCAAAGCGGTAGCTTTCTTCATAACATTTTTCATAATGACCTCCCTAAATTATGTTTGTATAAATGTGATCAAACGTGGGATCGGAATTATTCAACAACAGCGTACTCAGAAGCATTTTCGAATGCCTGCTGGGAAATCTCGTTGCCGATGCCGGGTTCGTCGGGGATTTCAAACCGACCGTTGACGGGCTGGGGATCATATTTCGTCAACCCCTTGTTGAACTTCATAAGGTTGTTGCAGTGATGCTCGTGGATGATAAAGTTGGGGATAACAGCTTCAAGCTGCAGCGCAACAGAAGTGGACAGCGGACTTGCGCAGGTGTGTGCCTGAACGCTGATGTCATAGGCGTGTGCCATATCGCAAATCTTGCGGACCTCGGTCAGACCGCCGCAGTTGCCGATGTCGGGCTGGATGACCTGAACGCATTCCTGCTCAAAATACGGACGATACTGCCAACGGGTGTAGATGCGTTCACCGGCTGCCAGCGGTACGTTCGTGCGCTCGGAGACATATTTCATCTGTGCAGGCGCCGGAATCGTGGGCTCTTCAAAGAAGAGAATGCCATACTTTTCCATGATCTTTGCAACCTGAACAGCGCTCTGCGCGTCCAAACGGCTGTGGCACTCGGCAATGATGTCGACTTCGTCGCCAACTGCCTTACGGACCGCCTCAACACGGCGTTCAATCATCTTCTGATATTTCGGAAGTAAGAGTCTTGTGAACTCTTCAACGGTGATGCGGCTGCCGTCTTCATCAAAGGTGAAGAAGTCATACTTCAGCGCGTCATAGCCCTCTTCCTCAACCGCCTTCTTTGCGACGTTTCCATAGTCCTCTGCCTTGAGCTGAGGAACATGGAGGTCACTGTGGGACCAGCCGAACTGGAGCTGGCTTGCATAGGCACGCACATCCTTGCGGCGGGCGCCGCCCATGATTTCGTGGACAGGACGACCATAAGCCTTTCCCTTGATGTCCCAGAGCGCAATGTCGATGGCGGACATTGCCGAGTACATGACAGGACCGGCATTCAGTCCCCAGAACGTCGTGCGGAAAAAGATTTCCCAGATCCACTCGATCTGCATGGGATCCATGCCGATCAGTGTAGGGGCAAGATCCTTGATCATGGCATATGCGGCAGGTGCGCCGGTGTCATAAGCCATGGCTGCTTCGCCGTCGCCATAGATGCCGGCATCGGTGTGGATACGGCAGAAAATCGGGCGCCAGCTGGGGCGGTTGGTTTTGACGCGCAGGACTTCAACTTTTGTAATTTTCATGATCGATCTCCTTGTTCTGTATTCAGTACGGAAAGCTAAGGTGTGTCGTTAACCATGTCATGTGTCATGTTTATCTAAGCAAACTTCCTGTGGATTGTCAACCGATTTTTTTGAATTTTAACTCAAAAGCAGTCAAAATGATGATAACCAGCAAAAACTTCTCCAAGAACTTGTCTAAAAAAACGAATCGGAGACGTGAAACCAATCACGTCTCCATTGCCAAAATCGTATTGCAAATCGCACGAGCGCTCAGGACAGATTGCCCTCTTTGCTGCCGCTGCTGATATGTGCTGTACAGAGCTGCCGGATCAGTGCGTCATCTTTTGCGCGCACAGCGTCCAAAATCGCCTGGTGCCGGCTGTAAAAATCCGGGGACTTACGGAACGCTTTGAATGAAACGCTCTGATAGAGCTTATGTACGGTATTGAGAATGTAGGGAAGAATACGGTTTGCGATTTCATTATGGCTCGCCTGATAGAAACAGCTGTGGAAGGCAATGTCATACTGCCAGAACTGTTCGAACAGCGCGTCATCCGTGTCGGACTGATTGGACTGTCCAAGCTGCTTGTTGAGATTCTGGATATGATCGAGAATTTCGTCTGCCTTTTGAAAATCCGTTTCCAAGCCGCGATGGGCAGCGAGAACGAAGATTTCCGGCTCCAGGATAGTACGAACCTCCAGAAGGTCCGGGTACAGAACATCCAGATTCAGAAATTCCAGTCCCAGCGGGTCGTCGCTGACGCCGGGCGTGGCGCAGACAAAGGTTCCAACACCGCGCCGGACCTCCAGCACATTGCACGAAACGAGCGACTTGACACCTTCCCGGATGCTGCGGATGCTGACGTTAAATTTCCGCGCCAGTTCCTGCTCCGCCGGCAGACGCATGCCGACTTCCAGCTCACCGCTGATAATCATGGATTTTATCTGGTTGGCGACTTCTTCCGAAATAAGAGGGCGAGATACCATAGTTTTAACTCCGTTTGTATTTTTTCGCAAGAACCTAACAAAAAACGCAAAGAGGCATTTCCTGCCATGTCATGAATTATACTGAAAATTTTCTTTTACGGCAAGAGAAAAAAATGGATATTCCGAATTTTCTCACAGAAATTTGTGCTGCAAGCCAGCCAAGACGCGAGATAATTGGTTCGGCATACAGTAAATATATACAAAGAACAGCCAACGATTTCGGAGGTTTCTACAGAAATCCGGTTTTTTCGCAATTATCATTGACATTGTTTCTGGTGATTGTATAATGCAAGTATCGACATGTCATGTGTCACGTGTGTCGAAAGAAAGCAAGAGGAGGCATATATGAAGATCCGCAGTCCCATGGATGCAGTCGAGCTTTCCCGCATCCGCGCCATCGGCGAGAAAGTTCTGCAATTGCAAAAGCAGGGGAAGGACATCATCCGTCTTCAGATCGGAGAGCCCGATTTTTGTACCCCGAATCACATCATCCGCGCTGCCGACGAAGCCATGGATCAGGGGCTGACGCATTATGCGCCAAACCGCGGCTTACTAACTCTTCGCGAGGAAATCTCCAAAAAACTCTGGCGGGACAATGCCATTCAGGCAAACCCCGAGACCGAGATCCTGGTGACCTCCGGCTGTGCAGAAGCACTGTATCTGGCATTTGTCAGTCTGGTAGAGCCCGGAGACGAGGTTATTATCATCGAACCTGCGTATATTTCTTATCTGCAGCTCTCGCGTGCAGCGCACGCCACACCGGTATTTGTCCACGCAAAAGAAGAAAACGGTTGGATGCCGGACATGGACGAGCTGCGTGCGGCTGTCACGGAAAAGACCAAGCTGCTCGTACTCAACAGTCCCAGCAATCCCACAGGCATTGTATATCCACGCGAAGTGCTCGAGCAAATTGCGGCGCTTGCCATTGAAAAGGACTTCCTGGTTCTCTCTGATGAGGTTTACGAAAAACTGCTGTTTGACAATACGGAGTATGTCTCCATCGCGTCGCTGCCCGGTATGTGGGAGCGCACGATTACGATCAACGGCTTCTCCAAGGCATTTGCCATGACCGGATGGAGAATGGGCTATCTGGCAGCGCACCCGGATTTGATTCTGCCGATGCTCAAAACGCACCAGCTGTGCGTAGCAAGCTCCAACGTCATCGCGCAGAATGCCTGCATTACCGCGCTGCGCGCGGGCGAGGAATCGGTAGACGCCATGCGTAAAGAATATGCCGCGCGGCGGCGCTATCTTCTGAACGCATTTGCAAAGATTCCGGAACTTACCTGCGTTGCGCCGACCGGTACCTTCTATATTTATCCGAACGTAACCGGAAGCGGCATGGGCGGCAAGGAATTTGCAAATCGTCTGTTGGAGGATTACGGCGTTGCAACCGTTCCGGGCACCGCATTTGACTCGTTCTGCAACACCAATATCCGCATTTCCTATGCCAGCAGCATGGAAAATTTGCAGACGGCAATCAGCAGAATCGAAGATATGCTGCACCACAGATAGGGGAACGAATGTATGAACTATGAACGCGACCGCGCGTGGGCAGAAGTATCCCTGGACCGCCTTGCAGACAATTATCACAAGCTGTCGGAGTTTGTTGGACCATCCTGCAAAGTGCTTTGCGTCATCAAGGGAAATGCTTACGGTCATGGCGCGGTGGAAGTATCCAAAGAACTCGAACGCGCCGGGTGCGAGATTCTGGGCGCAGCGACCATAGAAGAGGCAATGGAGCTGCGCGAACACGGCATCAAGCTGCCGGTTCTTCTGCTCGGACCCATCAACCCGGCGTACGCAGCGCTTGCCGCCGAGCAGGGCTTTATTGTCCCGCTAATTGATGCAGCACACGCAGAGGACCTTTCCGCAGCGGCAGCAGCGGCAGGCAAAACCATCGAAGCGCATCTGAAAATCGACACCGGTATGAGCCGCTACGGTCTAAGCGTCGGCAAAGACATGGATGGCTGTGTGGCAGAGGCGCTGCGTATGACGAAACTGCCAAACCTCCGTGTGACAGGTGTGTTTACCCATTTTGCCGTTGCAAACATTCCGGAGGAGGATGCGTTTACCCGCAGGCAGATGACGCTGTTCCGGACGTTTTCCGATCGGATGGAACAAAATGGCGTTAAGCTGCTCCGCCACTGTGCCAATAGCCCAGGAACGCTGCGTTTTCCGGAAGTGCACTATGAAATGATCCGAACCGGGACCCTGCTTTACGGATTTAATCAATACGGTGTCGTGGACCTGGAACCAGTGATGGAGCTCAAAGCGCGCATTACACAGATCAAGCGGCTCGATGCAGGCGATACCATCGGCTATGGAAGGCTTTTCACCTGCGAAAGACCGACGACGATAGCCATTGTACCTTTCGGCTTTGTCGACGGCATCCATCGAGCTGCGTCCAATAAAGCCTGTATGCTGGTCAATGGCAAGCCCGCAAGAATTGTCGGAAAAATCTGCATGGACCTGTGCTTCCTGGATGTGACAGATATTCCGGATGTAAAAGAAGGACAGATCGTGACGGTTTTCGGCTGGGACCACGGCGTGTACCAGTCGGCGTATGCGCTGACAGATGCCTATCCGGGTTCCGCACCGGAACTGACGGCAGTGCTCGGCACGAGAATTCCACGCTTCTATCTCCGGGGCGGAACAATTGTTGCGAGAGATTAAATGGAGGAAACACTGTGCCGATTATTGAAGTACATATGCTGGAAGGACGCACACCGGAGTGTAAAGCCGAGCTGATTGCAAATCTGACGCAGGTCTGCTGCCAGACGCTTGGCAGCAAGCCGGAAGCGGTCCGCGTGATTCTGGAAGAAATGAAGCCGGAGAATTTCGGCAAAAACGGAAAGCCGTTTCAGAGCATCTGAAACGCGAAACGCATAGAAAGAAAGGAAAAACTATCATGACCAGAGAAGAACTCAGAAGCCGTGTTGACGGCATCGCGTTTATGACCGTAACGCCGTTTTTTGAAAACGGAGAAATCAATTATGATGGCTATCGCCAGAACGTCCGCTTTTTGGTTGACAAGATCAAACAGAATCCCTGCAAGTGCACCATCACGCCTTGCGGCTCCAATGGCGAGTTCCCGCATCTGACAGATGACGAACAGAAGGAAATCATCCGTATCTGCGTAGAGGAAGTAAGCGGCGCCGTTCCCGTTGTCGCAGGTACCGGCCGCGCCAGCACGAAGCGCACCATTGAAATCAGCAAATACGCCCAGGAAGTCGGCGCAGACGCTGTGCAGGTCATTCTCCCCTACTACTTTGTCCCGACGATCGACGGCATGCTCGAACACTACAAGATGCTTGCAGACGCTGTGGACGTCGGTATCGTTATCTACAACAACCCTGCATTTTCCGGCTCCTGGATTAAGCCCGCGCAAATGAAAAAGCTCATTGAAATGACCGGCGACAAGATCATTGCGGTCAAGGAAAACACGCCGCATCTGATGCTTTTCAACGCAATGGCAAAGGCGCTGCGAGGCACAGGCGTCAAACTGCTCAGCGGCTTCGGCGAACAGTGGTACGCATATCAGTTCCCGTGGGGCGCAGACGGTCTGGCGACTCCGTTCGGTAACTTCTTCCCGGAATATCCGATTGCCTTCAAGCATGCAGCAGATCACAATGATATTGAAACCATGCGCAGCTGGCTCAACAAAATGGACCGCTATTATGCATTTGTCGGCAAAATCGGCGCGACGCGAGGCGATACAGGCATGCTGGATAAGCCCGGCGGAAACATCTACGGCGAAGGCAACGTCCGTTTCGGTGTCATCAAGGAAGCAATGAACATGATGGGGCTTCACGGCGGCGACATGCGCGCACCTTTGAAACTGCACATGACAGAGGCAGAACGTGCGGAACTGCGTGAGATTCTCGCAGAGCTCGGTCTTCTGTAAGTGCATGAATGGCAGATTTTGAAAGTCCACAATACATGAAGGGAAAGGCGTTTCGTATGGTTGAAAGAAAAAAATATTGTGTAAACGGAGAGTGGAAAGACTCCAAAACCGAAAAATGGCTGCCGGTTACGAACTCTTCCACGGGCGAACTGATTGCGGAAGTTCCCTGCTGCACGCAGGACGAGCTGTTGGAAGCAATTGATGCTGCCGATAAGGCATTCCCTGCATGGAGCCAGATGTCGCTTTCCAAACGCACGCAGATGATGTTCAACTGGAGAAACATTCTGGTAAGCCATCTCGACGAGCTGACCGTTCTTTGTGCAAAGGAGCTTGGCAAAACGCTCAGTGAGGCAAAGGGCGATATTCTCAAAGCAATTGAGCCGACGGAGCTTGCCTGTGCCACGCCGTATATCACGCAGGGCTCTGCATCGCTGCAGGTTACCACAGGCTTTGACACCGCATCCTACCGTATGCCGCTCGGCGTTGTGGCAGGCATCGTTCCGTTCAACTTCCCTGCAATGATTCCCTGGGGCTGGATGGTTCCTCTGGCTATCGCAACGGGCAATACCGTGGTTCTGAAGGCTGCGTCCCAGACGCCGTTGACTGCCATGCGCATCATGGAGCTGTTCTATGAAGAAGGCAAGTTCCCCAAGGGCGTTGTAAACCTGGTCACTTGCAGCCGCAACGAGTCTGAGGTTCTGCTCACCGATCCGCGCGTGAAGGCGGTTACCTTTGTCGGTACGACCGAGGTCGGCAAGCATATCTATTCCGTTGCCGCCGCGCACGGCAAGCGCGTGCAGGCGCAGTGCGAAGCGAAGAACCACGCGCTGGTTCTGGAAGACTGCGATTTGGAGAGTGCAACCAATGCCATCATCAACTCCACCTATGGCTGCGCCGGTATGCGCTGCATGGCACTTCCGGTCGTTGTGGTCCAGGAATCCATTGCCGACAAGTTTGTTGCGCTGCTGAAGCAAAAGGCAATGGCGATGAAGGTCGGCTGTGCATATGACCCCGAGACAAAGCTCGGTCCGGTTGTCAGCGAAAAGCACAAGCAGTCCATTTGCCGCTGGATTCAGAAGGGCATCGACGAGGGCGCAGAACTGGTGCTCGACGGTCGCGATTGTGTCGTGCCGGGATTCGAAAATGGCTTTTTCGTCGGTCCGACGATTCTGGACCATGTGACGCCGGAAATGACGGTCGGTCAGCGCGAGATCTTTGGACCAGTAACGCTGGTCAAGCGCGTGAAGAACTTCGAAGAAGGCATTGCGATCATGAATGCAAACCCGTTTGCAAACGGCTCTGTCATCTTCACGCAGAGCGGCTACTATGCCCGGCAGTTTGAATTACTCACCGACGGCGGCATGGTCGGCATCAATGTCGGCATTCCGGTTCCGTCCGCTTATTTCCCGTTCTCGGGCAACAAGGAATCGTTCTTCGGTGACCAGCACGTGCTCGGCATCGACGGCGTCCGGTTCTACACCAGAGCCAAGACCGTTACCAAGCACTGGTATGACGAGCATTCTCATAAGAAAGCAATCGACACCTGGGAAGGAACCGTCGAAAGAGCATAAACTCCTCAATACTCGCAGCTCAGGACATCCCCCGGATGCAGCAACTGCGCATCTGTTCCTGCGCTGTGTGACGGCATATACCATATCATCTCCGTTCCTTGCGGACAGCACCCCATTTGTTAGACAAGTATGGCAAAACACTTGTACTACAAAATGGGGTGCTGTTCAGTAAATCCATCGAGGCAGCCTGGGATTTCCATCTTCGCTCCAACCTGGGCAGTCAAATCGTTTTCTGTATGTATAGAGAAAGGCAGCCTGCAAGCCGAAACGCTTGCAGGCCGTCTTTCAAAGCGATTGATTTTCGGAAACCGGGGATACCTGTTATTTGCGATCCTGCCAGGCACAGCCTTTTTAGCTTCCACCCGGCAAGATCGTTGGCAGGCCGGCGGTTGAAGGGATGTTTGTGAAAGAACCGGTCTGCTGAAAGGAGTGTCTCCCGCTTGGGAATATCCATGGCAATCGATCTGTCCATCCATTGCCGCAGAAACGGTGAGAAGGGTTCACTGAAGCTGCCTATCCTTATTTGCCCGCAGTCTCTTTTTCCGCCTGAACCATTTTGGGCGGGCGAATATCGTAGATCGTAAACAAAATTCCGATGACTGCAAAGCCGATGATCGCGCAGTATTTGGTTGCAACAACAGCATTATCAAATGCCAAGCCCAGTCCCGCACACAGATAGCTCGACAGGAATACGCCGATCTGCGACGCGGCCAGAACAATCGATGTACAAAGCGGCGTGGATGTGCGCCCAGCCACGACGCCGGTAAAAGCAAAGATCTGCGGCTGCATGCAGAAGTATCCTGCACCCGCCAGCGTGGTGCCAACGGCGATCATGGGAATGTTTGCGCCGATGAGAACCAGCAGCTCTCCCAAAGCACCGACAAAGAAGCACAGCGGAATGAACATGCGCTTGAACACCGGATAGAGCTTCGAAGAAAACACCGCCGCGACCGCGCCGCCCAGTGTATAAAGCGCCAGAATCGTTCCGGAAACGCCGGCTTCTCCAAAGCCGCGCATCTGAATGTGCGTGGACATATTCGTCATAATCGAGTAGCCAAGCGTGCACCAGACAAACAGAATTGCGATATACAGCCAGACTCTGTGCTTGATCTGCACCTTTTCGTGAGTATCCTGTACCTTCGCCGCGGGCTTTGCACCCTCCGGCTCTTTCAGGCAGAACAGCACCAGCAGCAGCGCAATCACGTAAACCAGGAACGACTGCCTCAAGCCGATGTCTGCCAGCCAACCGGCAATGATCTGCAGCAGAACGCCGCAACTGCTACCGACAATCGCGCCGACAAACATCATGATGAAGGAGCTGATCAGCGACGGAAGCGTCGAGACCATTTTACAGCGGTCAATCCCGGCACTGGGCGGTGAGCCTTCGGCTGTTCGATTTCTAGTCCTTCCATGAGCCAGCGGTACTGCTACGGCGTTAACGTTTTCGCCCCGGCTTCCGGGCGGTCATTGATACGCACCCTGTCCTAAAGAAGGCTGAAGCCGTCCTTTTCCCAGTACCGGCTCTTGATCCGATCCCAACGCCGTCCGCAAAACAGAAACAGGGTATTTGTGAAAGGGTCTAACGCAAATTGCTGCTGATCAGCCGTGCCAGGACATCTATGCCTTTGCGCAGGTCTGTGTAACCGCAGGCAATATAGACTCTCTCTACGCCGGTGAAATCATTCAGCATAGGCGCAGAAGCTCTACCAGCAGTTTCAGCTGTTCCGCATCACAACCTGTGTATATATCCAGACTGGCGCTGCCGATATGCAGTGTGGCGGAACATTCCGCAATGTTGCGTGACACTTGCTTCAATGCAGGAAGCTCTGCAAATCTGACAGCCGGCACATTTGAGCACGGCATTGTTTCGACCGCAGCTAGCAGCTCACGCTCCCTACGGCAATAGGTTGCTGCGTTGATTTCTTCTTGCCTGCCCGCACCGACTGTCCGCTGCTGCGGCAGTCCTGAATTTGTACCGCCCACTCCTGCAGCTTCGCGCGGTGCTTCAGCTCTGCGCTTGTCATCTTGATATCCTCCAGTAATGACAGTAACGGAACGTCGTGCAACGTTCCGTTACTATTGTCTCATGTGTGCCCAGCCGTCCTCTGCTTTGACGCTTACTGTCTATGCACGGTTAGGTTTGACGCTTACGGTCGAAAAGCTGCTTCCCGCAAATGCCACGAAAGAATGCTATATGCCGCAAAATAATTGACTGTCATCTCGGCGAGCAGCTGTTTTCCTTGAGATGGTGGTCTTTTATTCGTGGCTACGTTTTACGCTTACCCTGCTGCAGAATTTCTGCAGCAGGGGTGTGTCGTATAAAAGGAGCTTTTTTATGCGATAGGAGACGCAACTGCCATCACCCCGCAAATGCGCGATATACGCTTTGCGATAATTCTGCAATCTCACGCGTTGCTCCGCCGTCTGTATAGGGATCGTTGCAGATAACGCAAATGAGATAGGGGCTTTCTTTGAGTTCAACGATCCCGACATCTGCAATGCAAATCCCGGACAGATTCCCCGTTTTGTGTGCGACTGTGACATCCTCCGGCAGGAGCAGCGGCAGCCGGTCGTTGACCTGTTGATTTTCCAGCAGCTGCAGCATTTTCTCTGATACGGCTTCTGAAATGCAGGTTTTTTTGTAGATCTGGCGCAAGATTTCTGCACAATCCCGTGCAGTCACATGGTTTTGCAGGTCATTCTCCGCAAGCATCAGGCGATGATAAGCGACATTTTCACATCCGATCGACGCAGCCCATGTTTCGACTGTCTTTCGTCCGGCTTCTTCATCACCGTTTCCAAGCAGCATCGTCAGGCTGTTTGCTGCCGCATTGTCGCTGACCGTGATCATCTGCTCCAGTTTTTCACTGACATCGGATTCTTTTACCGCGCCTGTCTCGATCTTATCATAGACAGCACCCATGATAAAGAGTTTTATCAGACTGGCCGAAACCATCGGCTGGTTTTCCTCGATGTTCTGCGTACAATGGATGCTTGTTCCATCTGTCAGATCCTCGACCCAAACATCCCACTTGCTTGTCAGGCGGCTCAGTTCTGTTTGAATGCTTTTTTCAAGCTTTGCAAGCGGTCCGGCTGGCGCCTTTCGTTCAGAGAAATAGGCATCTAAGCCGTTCGCGATTCCCTGCACGATTTTTTCCTGATAGGCTTCCGATGCCAGAAGCAGGTCTTCTTCCGGGTTTGTCATGTAGCCCATTTCCAGAATGGTGACCGGTACCTCGGACCAGTTGATCCCCGTCATAGTGTCTGTTTCCCAGATATATTCTTTTTTTGCGCCAGTTGCCTCGACAGCCGCATTCAAAACAGCTTCCGACAGCGCATAGCTGTCTGGGTAGAGATCTGCATTGAATGGATTGCTTTTTGTCATGCAAATCGCCATCATGCCATTGGCAGCGGAGCTGTCTGCTGCGTTGGCATGGATACGTAGATAGGCGTCCGCACCGGCTTCATTGGCAAGTTGCGCCCGCTCTGCGTTGGAAATATCAACATCGTTGCTTTCTCGTGTCATTTGTACGCGATATCCACGCGCTTCAAGCTCGTCGCGCAAAAGGAGGGAAACCTGCAGATTCAGCTCATATTCCGTAAGGCCGGATGCTGTACCTGCAGTTCCGCTTGCGACCTTTGCCTTTGCCTCTGCAGAACCGGGACCAAGCGGCTCAGTGTCGTAGTTTCCATGGCTCTGGTGTCCCGGATCAATCACGATAAGCAATGCTTCGTGCGGTTGAGGCGCTGGCTCTTCCAGCGCATCCTCCGGCTGCTCAGCCGAGGAGAGTACCGTTTCTATATGCACAGGCTCATTCACGGGAGGTTCTTCTTCCAGAACTGGTTCTTCCTGCGGAAGCTGCGGTGATATGTCCGCTTCCTGCGCTTCCAGCTGTTCCGTCTGCCGGAGTACTTTATCAATCAGGTCTTCTTCCGATTGTTTGCTGCTGCAGCCTGCAAGCGTAAAAAAGATAGCGCCAGCGATTGCAAGCAGGAGCAGCTTTTTAATCTTTTTCATTTTGTTCTCTCCCGTTAGTAATAGGAACCGCCGAATTTTGCTTTTTCATAATCCAGAATGAATCTGGTATTTGCATACTCAACGTCGCTCAGATATCCAGCTTCATTTGCATCGAATACATCGCTTGGAATCGTCCCTGCGTACCAGCCTTTGTTCTTAAAGTATGCTGCGATTTCGGCTGTCTTGAAGATCCGCCCATGGCGGGCGTAGATCTCGTTTCTTGCAAGCGTACATTCCTCCCAGCTCAGCCATTGAAGGTTTTTGTCGGTCAGATAGTCCGTGCTGCTGCAAGGGATCAAATAGTCATCCACATAATTATCAAGGACGTTCTGGTTGTCCTCGGCTTGATTCGCAGTCCAGTTCAGACCGGTATCATCGTCAATTTCATAGACATCCAGATGGGTCAGTGCATGCCGATCTTTTCCGTACGCACCGAACACCGTCTCCGCAGACAGCTCGCCGCTGAACACGGTGCATCGTTGGATCCATTCGTCTCCCATGGATTCACCGTGCAGCAGGAAAAAGCCCTTTTCCGAGATACCGCAGACGGATAGGTGCGCCGCCGGGAATGTCGCCAGCAAAATCGGTTCGTCCTCCACGGCAGTATATAGCATGAAGCGACAATCTTCTTCGCTGGTCCCTGTTTTTAAGAACAATTCCGGTATCCCATCTTCTTCAATATCATACAAAACATACGTGCAGATATCCTTGTGTCCTGAATGTTCCTCTGCAGCATTTGCAAGACTCCTTCGATAGGCGGCTTTCCAGCCAGGAACGCTTTCTTCCGGCGTGTCCGCTGCGGCCAGTTCGCGACCGTTCTTTAAAAGCGTTGACAGATGATCCATCTGCGCCTGCGTGATGTTTGAATCGCCTTCCAGTTCGCCTTGTATTTTCATCGCCTCCGAAAAATCTCCCGCCTCGGCGAACGCCACCGCACGCTGATAGCGGTTGTCCGCGATAAGTTCATCCTTCCCGAGCGACTCCAGCATCGGGTATGCCGTATCATACTCCCCGGCATCGATGAGCGCCATCGCTCTGTTCAGCTTCTTCGAGGGGGCGACATATGCTGTCAAATAAACGAACAAAACCATACAGAGCACTGCGGCAATCAGGAAAAGCGGGAGTGGATTGCGCCGAATTCGGTTTATCCAATCGCGGATAGTGGAGGCTGCCTGTGATGTGTCCTGCTTTTGTTGTGACTTATCTTCCTGCTGCTGTGCGTAGCTTTCCAATTCCACTTTCAGGGCAGCGTCGGCATACGATGATCTGTTGGAGTTCTATCTTTCGGGCGCAGAACTTGTGCTGCCGGAA
>OLOW01001297.1_pt1 | contig 17369 bp, 10 predicted proteins | sample 1672801 | NCBI WGS metagenome assembly OLOW01 (sample SAMEA3136725, study PRJEB25190) | human gut metagenome | biome: human gut; feature: human-associated habitat; material: faeces | place: Austria | collected 2013 | reverse complement strand
CAGTTTGTTCCGGGGCATGTACATCTACATAAAATCGGTCAGCAGGTGAAGGCGGAAATTGAAAAGCTGGGATGCTTCGCTGCGGAGTTTAATACAATAGCTATCGATGATGGTATTGCTATGGGGCATGACGGAATGCTTTATTCACTTCCTTCACGTGACATCATTGCAGACAGCGTGGAATATATGGTCAATGCACATAAGGCGGATGCAATGGTATGTATCAGCAACTGCGATAAGATTACCCCAGGGATGCTGATGGCGGCCATGCGCCTGAATATCCCTACCGTATTTGTATCCGGCGGACCGATGGAAGCCGGAGAGTGGAACGGTCAGCATCTGGACTTGATCGATGCCATGATTAAATCGGCGGACGACAGTGTAAGCGATCAGGAAGTAGCGAATATCGAACAAAATGCTTGTCCTACTTGCGGATGTTGTTCCGGCATGTTTACTGCTAACTCTATGAACTGTCTCAATGAAGCAATCGGTTTGGCGTTGCCGGGCAACGGAACTATTGTAGCTACTCACGAAAACCGAACACAGCTTTTCAAAGATGCAGCCAAACTGATTGTAGAAAACGCTATGAAATACTATGAAGAAGGAGACGAGAGTATACTTCCCCGTAGCATTGCCACCCGGCAGGCATTCCTGAACGCTATGACATTGGATATAGCAATGGGAGGTTCCACCAATACGGTTCTTCACCTGTTGGCGGTAGCTCACGAAGCGGAAGTTGATTTTAAAATGGATGATATAGATATGCTTTCACGCAAAACTCCCTGTCTCTGCAAAGTAGCTCCGAATACACAGAAATATCATATTCAGGATGTAAACCGTGCCGGTGGTATCATCGCTATTATGGATGAACTGGCGAAAGCCGGTTTGGTGGATACTTCCGTTCGCCGGGTAGATGGAATGACGCTGGGGGAAGCTATCGACGAATATTCAATCACCAGCCCGAATGTGAGCGAAAAAGCAATCAGGAAATATTCGAGTGCAGCTGCAAATAAATTTAATCTTGTACTCGGTTCGCAAGGTATGTACTATAAAGAGTTGGATACAGACCGCACTAATGGGTGTATCCGTGATTTCGAACACGCTTATAGCAAAGATGGCGGACTGGCGGTATTGAAAGGAAACATAGCACAAGATGGTTGCGTAGTAAAAACAGCAGGTGTGGACGAAAGTATCTGGAAATTCACCGGACCTGCCAAAGTCTTTGATTCGCAAGAAGCAGCCTGTGAAGGTATCCTTGGGGGCCGAGTCGTCAGTGGCGACGTTGTCGTCATTACGCACGAAGGTCCGAAGGGTGGCCCCGGTATGCAGGAAATGTTGTATCCTACCTCTTATATAAAATCTCGTCACGAGCGGTGATCGAAAAAGACAGTTATCCGATCCCGCCGATCTTCAAGATGCTTGCAAAAGAAGGCGATATCGAAGAGCAGATGATGTACAATACGTTTAACATGGGACTTGGAATGATCGTTGCCGTTGATCCGGCAGATGTGGAGAAAACTCTGGAAGCGATCAAAGCGGCAGGAGATGCGCCGTATGTAGTCGGCCGCATCGAAGCGGGAGAAAAAGGAGTAGACTTATGCTAAAGGTCGTTGTGCTCGTATCCGGAGGAGGTACGAATCTGCAGGCGATCATTGACGGCGTAAAAGGCGGCGTCATCAGGAATACAAAGATCGTCGGAGTTATCAGCAATAACAAGAATGCATATGCGCTTGAGCGGGCGAGAGAGAATCACATCCCGGCAAAATGTATCTCGCCGAAAGATTATGAATCCAGGGATGTGTTTAATGAAAAACTTTTGGAAGCCGTCAACGAGTACGAACCGGATCTGATCGTTTTGGCAGGATTTCTTGTTGTTATCCCTCCGGAAATGATCGCAGCTTACAGAAACCGGATGATTAATATTCACCCGTCGTTGATTCCGGCGTTTTGCGGGAAAGGATATTATGGATTAAAAGTGCATGAAGCAGCGCTTGCAAGAGGTGTTAAAGTAGTCGGCGCGACCGTTCATTTTGTAGATGAAGGAACCGATACAGGCCCGATCATCCTGCAGAAAGCAGTAGAAGTTGAGCAGGGTGACACACCGGAGATGCTTCAAAGAAGAGTGATGGAGCAGGCAGAGTGGAAAATCCTTCCGGAAGCGATCCATTTGATCGCGAACGGAAAAGTGCATGTTGAAAACGGACATGCTTTTATAAAAAATTTATAGAATGTCGAAGCATTAAAAAATGACCGCCGGGACGAAAAAACCGGGCGGTCATTTCGGAACGTAAAACGGTTTGTACAGACAGGAGGAATCTATCATGAAAATATTGATCGTCGGAAGCGGCGGAAGAGAACATGCCATTGCGGCAAGTGTGGCAAAAAGTCCCAGAGCAGATAAGATATACTGCGCGCCCGGAAACGCGGGAATTGCAGAATACGCAGAGTGCGTGGACATCGGAGCAATGGAATTTGAAAAACTGGCAGAATTTGCCAAAGAAAAAGAGATCGATCTTTGCATCGTCGGAATGGATGATCCGCTTGTCGGAGGTCTTGTGGACGTATTGGAAGATGCGGGAATCCGTACGTTCGGTCCAAAGAAAAACGCCGCTATTTTGGAAGGATCAAAAGCGTTTTCAAAAGATCTTATGAAAAAATACGATATTCCTACGGCAGGATATGAGAATTTTACAGATCCAAAGGAAGCAATCGCCTATCTTGAGAATGCAAAGTTCCCTATCGTATTGAAGGCAGACGGACTTGCACTTGGTAAAGGAGTGCTGATCTGTCAGAATTTTGAAGAGGCAAAAGAAGGCGTAAAGACGATCATGCTTGACAAAAAATTCGGCACAGCCGGAAACGAGATGGTCATTGAAGAGTTCATGACAGGTCGCGAAGTATCTGTTCTTTCATTTGTAGACGGAAAGACGATCAAAACGATGACAAGCGCGCAGGATCACAAACGTGCCGGTGACGGTGATACAGGGCTGAATACAGGCGGAATGGGAACATTTTCACCAAGTCCGTTCTATACAAAAGAAGTAGAAGAATTTTGTGAAAAATATATTTACCAGAGAACGGTAGATGCTATGGCTGCAGAGGGCCGCCCGTTTAAAGGCGTTATTTTCTTCGGTCTGATGCTTACAGAAGAAGGACCGAAAGTGTTGGAGTACAACGCCCGCTTCGGAGATCCGGAGGCTCAGGTTGTGCTTCCGCGTATGAAAAATGATATTTTGGACGTTGTTGAAGCATGTGTGGACGGAACTCTGGATCAGATCGATCTTCAGTTTGAAGATAATGCGGCCGTGTGCGTTGTGCTTGCATCTGAAGGCTATCCGGTTCAGTACGAAAAAGGCTATCCTATCACAGGTCTTGAAGAATTCAGTAAACATGAAGGGTATTACTGTTTCCATGCAGGAACAAAATTTGAGGACGGAAACATCGTGACAAACGGAGGCCGTGTGCTTGGTGTAACTGCAAAAGGCGCTAATCTGAAAGAAGCAAGAAAAAATGCCTACGCAGCGACAGAATGGGTACAGTTTAAAAACAAATATAAGCGTAATGATATCGGAAAAGCGATAGATGAAGCTTTTTCTGACGGTCAGTAATGCAAAAATAAAAGAAAATCCATATTCAGAATGACTGCAATCCCCCTTACTATTTAGAAAATGATAGTAAGGGGGATAGTTTTTTGTATATGGTTTTCAAAATAGGAATCTTGCTTATGATATAGCTATACTATCTTTTGAATCCTCCACCCGGAATTAATCAGAAAAAAACAGTACAAAACAATGCAAAACAGAAAAACATAAAATAATACATAAATATTCAGACAAATATTGACAAATATATATTTTATGATATTATTTAATTAAATTAATAAATGTACTTAAATAAAAGAAAGGAGAAAAGTATGAAAAAGATTTCTGTGGTGTTGATTGCGGCGTTGGTCGTATCTTTGCTTTTTGGATGTGGAAAGAGCGACGATGCGAAAGGTACAGGGAAAACAACTTTGAGCGTTTGGTATTGGGGAGAACAAGAAGTGCCGGGATATAAGGCGTATATGGAAGAGATGGTAAAACGGTATGAAAAAAAGAACCCTGATATTAAAGTGGAAGCTGTTCTTCAGGAAAGTGATAATCTGTATACGGCATTTCGTACGGCAGAGGCGGCAGGGGAAGGTCCGGATATTCAATATATGTGGGGCGGAACTCAGGCAATGGAAGATGTTTGGAAAGGAAACGTAGCTCCGATTAGTGACTATATTTCTGAAGAAGAACTCTCGGTTATTCCGAAGTCGGCATTGGCTCAGACGAATTGGAACGGGAAACAATGGGGAATCCCGGCATATGGATTTACATATGGGATTGCCTATGATAAAGAAGCAATGCGTACTGCCGGAGTAGATCCGGAAAATCCGTTTACTACATGGGATGAATTTTTAGAGTGTTGTGAGAAATTAAAATCATCAGGAATTACGCCGTTAGGAATGGGGTTAAAAGACGGATATTTACCGGCGTGGATCGGGATTTTTTTGGGACAGCAAAATATGGACAGCGTGAATGATATGATTTCCCTTATGAGTGGACAAGAAAGCTTTACAGATAAAAAATACTCTGAATGGCTGGAAAAAATTGCAGAGCTGAAAGAAGCCGGATATATTAACGAAGATATACTTTCATTAGACTTATATCAGGGGCAGCAGTTGATCGAAAGCAAAAAAGCGGCAATGACACTTCATACACAGCCGTATGCGGTATCATTGGAAAAATCATTAGGGTCAGATCAGATCGGTTTTGCAAAAGCGCCAGTATTCGGAACCGGAAAATTTGCGGATTCAGTTGCAACTCCGAGTCAGGTATATGTAATACCAAACAGTGCGAAACATAAAGAAGAGGCGGCAGACTTCTTATTGTTTTTACAGGAAGAAGATAATATTAAATATCTGTATGAATCGGCAAATGCGATGATGCCGAATAATAACTTTGATGAAAGCTGGGTATCCAGCGAAATTGACAGAAAAGTTTTGGAATGGCAGAAAGAAGACAATAATTTTTGTTATCAGTTGTATTTTGCACCTATGTTTGAAACAGATGGTCTGATTCCGACGGTACAGAAGATGTTTTCAGAAGGGTTAGCGCCAAAGGATGCAGCGGTGGAATTAGATGAGGCACTCGGGAAATGTATGGAACAAAATCCTGAGGTTCATGATGCGTTTTTAGAATGGAGTGTAGAAGAATAGTTCTGAAAAGAGGAAAGCCTCTGTTTCAAAGGAAGGGATTGATATGAAAACGAACAGGATGAAAAAGTTCACGCCGTATTTCTATATATTACCAACCTTTATCATTTTGGCGGTTGTAATTGTAATTCCGATTATTTATGTTATTATCCAAAGCTTCTATACGACCTTTGCAAATGAGAGTGTTTTTGTAGGTCTGAGAAATTATAAGATGGCATTTGAAGACGAACTTTTGCTGACTGCGTTGAAGAACAACTTGAAATTATTTTTATGCGTTCCGATATTGACAGTGCTTTCACTTGCCATTGCATCAATTTTATATAACAAAATCAGAGGGTGGAGGTTTTACAGAAGCGTTATTTTTATTCCGTACATACTGGCAATTCCGGTTGTGGGCATTGTATTTTCATATTTACTGCAGTACAACGGAGTTATCAATTCTATTTTGCGGACAATCGGGTTGGAGAATATGGCGTTGGATTGGTTGGGAGATCCGAATTTGGCATTCCCGAGTGTGGCAATAGTTATTATGTGGAAGCAGATCGGTTTCGGAGTTGTTTTGTTTTTGGCGAGAATGATGTCAATAGATAAAACATTGTATGAATCGGCTGATGTAGACGGAGCTACATGGTTTCAGAAATTTATGCACATTACCGTGCCGCAGACAAAATCGATTATTGAATTTTATGTGATCATCACTCTTATTGAAATGTTGAGTTGGGTGTTTAATTTCATTTATGTCATGACGGCAGGCGGCCCGGGAAATAAGACGCTTGTGTTGGAATATTTGATTTATAAGAAAGCGTTTGGCGGTGGTGATTTCAATATTGCAATGGCGATCAGCGTAGTACTTCTTGCTATTGCGGCAATATTGATTGTAATACATCAGATTGTTATGAGAAAAGAGGAGTGAAAGAATGAAACGAAAAAGAGGAGGAATAGTCTCCCAGCTATTGATGATTTTACTTGTGGTCGTTATTATCTTTCCGTTATATTTTATGACAGCGAATTCGTTTAAAACGCATGAAGAATATGTCAATAATATGGCAGGCCTTCCGCAAACATTTACAGTACAAAACTTTGTGGAAGCTTTCCGGGGAAAACCGTTCGGACAATGGTTTATGAATAGTTTGATTCTTACAGTTGCAGCGGTTTTTATTACGGGAATCATTGCACTGCTGGCAGGATATGCCTTTGCAAAGATGAGGTTTAAAGGGAAAAAAGTGTTGTTCAACATGATCGTTCCGCTGATGTCTGTTCCTCCGGTTGTTATGATTATACCGCAGTTCCGGATTATTAAAATATTGGGTCTGGTAAATACACGTGTTTCTGTGATATTAATATATATAGGAATTATGTTGCCTATGACGATATATTTGATGAGAAATTTCATGAAAACAGTACCGGATTCTTTGTTAGAGGCAGCGGAGATTGACGGGTGCAGTAAGCGGAAGGCGTTGACAAAGATTATGATTCCGCTGAGCGTTCCGGCGCTTATTACTTCATCACTTGTAAATCTTGTATGGGTATGGAACGAGCTGTTGATTTCGCTTGTTTTTCTTCAGAAAGAAGAATTGCGAACCTTAATGGTAGGGATTACTTTATTTAAAGGACGTTTCACATTAAATATACCTGTTATTATGGCAGGGTTGGTTATTGCGACAGTGCCGATCGTGTTGATATATATATTTGCGCAGAAATATCTTGTTGAAGGTATGTTGGCAGGTTCGGTCAAAGAGTAAGAAATAAAGGGGGATATGCTTTGAAAATCTATAATCCGACAGATATAGGAGATCGAAATAAACTAATGATCTTACGGCTGATAAAAGTATATGATGGAATTTCCAGACAGGAAATTTCAAAAAGGATGCATTTAAGTGCACCGGCGGTAAGTAATAATGTAGCGGCCTTGATCGAAAACGGGATTGTATATGAAAACGGCTGTGACGATACGAGCTTGGGAAGAAAGCCGAGACAATTAAGTTATAAAGGAGACCTTTATTATGTGATTTCGGTTGAATTGATGCCTAAAAAAGTTCGTGCAGGTATTGCAGATCTGTACGGTGAAGTTCAGCAGTGGACAGAAAAGGAGATCATAGTAGAAAACGGAGTGGACGAGGTTCTCGGGCAGTTGGATTCTGCGATAGACGAGTTGCTTGAAAAGCGAAAAAAGGATGTAGATGTGATTGCGATCGCAGTAGGTGTTCCTGCGCTGACAGGCCAGAATGATTTAAACGATCTCTTTGGAACATATTTGCCGGAATGGAAAAATGTCGATTTGAAAGAGCATATTTTACAGAAATATAATGTAGAAGCGATTATTGTAAATGACGTTGAATTGGCGCTGATCGGAGAACGTGAAAGAGGCGTAGGAAAAAAACAGACGAATATTGTTTACATAAAATACGGAGAAGGCTTTGCGGCAAGGGCGATTGTGGACGGATATCTTCTAAAAGGAAATAATATGGCGGCGGGAGAATTAGGTTATTATCTAGAATCATTGGAAGAGATGACAGATGAGTTTGTATGTCCCGGACGATTTGAAAAAAAGGTGTGTCAAAATATTTTCTCAGAATGCGGTGAAAAAAACGGCTTGTCAGATCTTATTTTGCGAGCTGAACAAGGTGATGAGGCGGCAGATGCCATTGTGAAAAAAATTATAAGAAAAATCGCCGTTGTCATCGCCAATACCGTATTGATGTTAAACTCTGAGATGGTGATATTAGGCGGAGATTCAGAAATTTTTACAGAGGAAAATATTGTTGAGATCAAGAAAATATTAGAAAAAGTTTGTCCGTTTGTTCCTGAAGTCGTAACTTCAAAGTTAGGCGCAGATGCTCCGATCATAGGTGGGATAAAAGTTGCATTGGATTATGCGGAAGAGCAGATCATTATGCTCTGGAAATCATAGGAGAATGATATGGAGGCATATATGGACATATTACTGAAAGAAAGACTGGTATCTTATTATGAAAAACATATTTTAGAAGATGTGATGCCATTTTGGGATCGGAGGTGCATAGATAAAGAATACGGCGGATATATTACTTGTTTTGACAGAGAAGGAAAGATGACAGATGATAAGAAATATATTTGGTTTCAAGGGCGTCAGCTATATATATATTCACTGCTTTATAACAAAGTACGCAAAAAGAAGGAGTGGTTGGAAAATGCAAAGCATGGTTTTTCATTTCTTGTAAAATATGGGTATGCGGGCGATGGAAGATGGAATTATGTATTGGACAGAAAAGGGAATGTTTTGGAAGGTACAATCTCAATATTTTCTGATTTTCATGTTTTGCAGGGGGTGGCAGAATACCTTAAAATAGAAGAAGTAAGAACGCCGGAAAATATGGAACTTTTAAAAACTTGTTATGAAACGATGGAAAAAAATGTATTTGATCCATGGTTTAAAGAAATATATGAAAATACATGGAGCCCGGTTTTTATATGGCATGACATGTATCTGACATGTCTGTCTACAACGGAAACATGTGCGGAAGTATTGGGGACGGATGTTACAAAAAAACTTTTGAATGAATGTGTCGATAAGATTGCTAACTGGTTTGCAAATGATGAATATAACGTAGTGTTTGAAGCGGTTACAAGAGAAAATAAAATTGATATTGAGTCAGACAAAGGCCGCTTTATTAATCCGGGACATATGCATGAATCAGCATGGTTTCTTATGAAGGCAGGAGTATTGCTGGAAGACAAGCAGATTACTATGCGCGGTATACAGATTGCCCGTTGGGCAAATGCCGTCGGAAAAGATGAAGAGTATGGTGGAATTATTTCATATGCAGACGCATTGGGGGAAACACCTCGCCCGATCGACTGGTTTAAAGAAACGAACTCTTTATGGAATGAAAAAGTATGGTGGCCGAATGCAGAGGCGTTGACAGCTTATGCACAGGCGTATTGCTATACGAAAGATAGTTATTTTCTTCAAGAATTTTTAGATCAGCATAATTATTGTAAAGAAAAGTTTTTTGATTCACAATATAAAGAGTGGTTTGAACGACTGGAATATGACGGAACCGTAAAAAACAGTGCAAAAGGAACACCGTGGAAATGTGCGTTTCATCTTGTGAGAGCGCTTGTGTTTACATTAGAAGCATTTTCGGAAATGGAGGCGGTATAGTGTATTTTCTGGGGATTGACGGAGGGGGAACAAAAACTGATTTTTTACTGTTAGATGAAAACGGAAAAACGATTGCACAGCGCAAGATAGGAACTATTTCTTATAAGCACGTTGGAATGGATTATGTGACAGAATTACTGAGAGAAAATATAAATCAAATATTAGACGGGAATGATGCCTATATATGTCTTGCCTTTCCGAATTGGGGAGAATCAAGAGTAAATGATGAACGCTTTTTATGCCGGATTGACAAAATTACAGATAGGCCGATGAAAATTGTAAACGACAGCGCCGCGGGATGGGCAGGATCTTTGGGATTAGAAGAGGGGATCAATCTTGTGGCAGGAACAGGTTCGATCGCTTATGGACAAAATAAGTTTGGCACAGAAGCTCGTGCGGGCGGATGGGATGATGGTTTTTCTGATGAAGGCTCTTGTTATTGGTTGGGAAAGAAAGCGTTGGAGCTGTTTTCAAAAGAGAGTGACGGAAGGGTAAAAAAAGGAAAGTTACTCGAGATTTTCCGATACAATTTTAATTTAAAAAATGACTTTGACCTTATAGACATTTTTGATGAAGTGTATAAAAATAATCGTACAAAAACAGCTGAACTTCAAAAATTGCTTTTACAGGCAGCGATGCAAGGAGATGAAGAAGCAATACGTTTGTATGAGGCTGCGGCAGAAGAATTAGCGCTGATCATAGGCGCTGTTTATAGAAAACTGGAATTTTCGGGAGACACGATCGTATCTTATTCAGGTGGATTGTTTCATGCAGGAGATTTTATATTAAAGCCACTGGTGCGGAAGCTCGAGGAAAATGGAATTTGTCTTTGTCCTCCTAAATATTCGCCTGTACAGGGAGCGGCGCTTTTGGCGGCGAGAGAATATAGCAGAGACGGTGAATTTTTATCACGAATAAAAGCAGGCTTAGAATAAGAAAAAGAGAATATCCGCGGCAGATTGCGATTTTTTGCTGCGAGATATTCTCTTTTATTTTATATTATGTTTATAATTATTTTGCCGGATATTTTTATTTGGTGATAAAATCACAGACATAATTTCTATTATGTGTTATTATACTTATATAATGTGCAATGAAAATTATAAGAGAGTAAGATCGACACATAAAAACAAGAGAAAAACAGGAGGAACGATTTATGAGATTAAAAGATAAAGTAGCGATTATTACAGGAGGAAGCCGTGGAATCGGATTTGCGACAGCAGATGCATTTTTAAGAGAGGGTGCGAAAGTTGCTGTTGCGGCGAGCAGTGAAAAAAACGCGGAAGCGGCAGTCGAGAAGTTAAAAGCGATTCATCCGGATGCAGAAGTGGTAGGGATCAGTCCGAACCTCGGAAGTTTTGAAAGTGTGAAAGAAGAATTTGATAAAGTAGAGAAACAGTTCGGACGTATTGATATTTTGGTGAATAATGCGGGGGTTTCCGAGAGCACTCCGTTTACATCTTATACAGAAGCTGATTTTGATCGTGTGATCGATCTGAATGTAAAAGGTGTATTTAACGCAACACGCGCGGTAGTTGACGGAATGATTAAAAATCACAGCGGGGTTGTCCTGAATACGTCTTCAATGGTAAGTATTTCCGGTCAGCCGAGCGGATTTGCTTATCCGGCGTCTAAGTTTGCGGTAAACGGTACGACGATCTCTCTGGCAAGAGAGCTTGGGCCAAAAGGAATCCGTGTCAATGCAGTTGCTCCGGGAATTACGGAAACAGACATGATGAAAGCCGTTCCGAAAAACGTGATCGAGCCGATGATCGCACAGATTCCGCTTCGCAGACTCGGACAGCCGGAAGACATTGCAAATGCATTTGTATTTCTTGCATCTGATGAAGCGTCCTATATTACAGGCGTAGTTCTTAGTGTAGATGGAATGGCGCGCGCGTAAATATGGCGTTGCAATATTGTTTGCAAAATAATTTACCGGGAAGGGATTCCTTTTCATATATTTGAACATGTGCTAATATAATATCTCAGCGGAAGTTGTTCCGTTGAGATATTTTAAATTTCTGGGATGGTGAATATATGGCGCGTCAAAATGAGCGGAAAATGAAATTATATATGGAAGCGGGTCTGGCGGTACTTCTTGTTTTAACGATTGCACTGGCATCAGTATCAGGGCGGCTCTCTTCGCAGGCACATGAGAAGGACAAGAATAAGCAGGAAGCGGCTGTACAAGGAGAAGCGGAAGTTTACGAAAAAAACAAAGGAAATGATCAAGAGAAAAATGAAGTGAAAGACCAAAGGGAAAACAACGCTCAAAATACAGCGGGAAATGCTGAAGAATCACAGGAAACGATCGCTGACGGACAGTATCCGATTATGGGAAACAGCCGCGTAACAGTTGATGAGATGGTAGATTATTTTCAGACGGCAGGAAAACCTTATCCGAAAGAAGCTCTTTCCAAAGGTGGAGCAGAGTCTATAGAAGTGTTTTGCAGGATGTATTATGATGAAGCGGTGGCAGAAGGCGTTCGTCCGGAAGTTGCTTTTGTGCAGACGATGAAAGAAACGGGATTTTTGCAGTATGGCGGAGATGCTTCTGTCGAACAGTTTAATTTTGCGGGATTAGGTACAACAGGCGGGGGTGTGCCCGGGAACTCTTATCCTGATGTGCGGACCGGGATCAGGGCGCAGATTCAACATCTGAAAGCATATGCCACAGCAGACCCTTTGAATGGGAAGTGTGTAGATGATCGGTATGAGTATGTAAAAAAAGGAACGGCTCCATATGTGGAATGGCTGGGGCAGCAGGAAAATCCTGAAGGGCTTGGCTGGGCAACGGGAGATAACTACGGATATGATATCGTCCGAATGATCCACGATATGAAGAAATAGAAATATTGTTAGCTAAAATTGTGTAAAATACACAAAAAATTGAAGGGAAACACTGTTGTTTAGCACGAAAAATTCAGTGGTTTTGTCAAGGGCAATCTCATTGAAAAACAATATGGCGAATAGTATAATTTAAAATAAGGTGTAAAATGGAAAATCGTAGATGGTTTAATACGGTTTTTCTTTTTTGTAATGGCGATAAGCCAAAGTCTGAGTTCGCCGAGAACTTGGCGATCGCTTACAATCCCGGAATATGCCTTTTGGCACTTCGGGGGGATTGACATGAGCCTAAAAATAAACGGAGGGAAAAAGTATGAAAAAAAGAGGAAGGGCTTTAGCGCTTCTGCTTGCCGCGGTTTTAACGGTCAGTAGTGTGCCGGGAACAGTTATGGCGGCAGATGGCGTGAAGCCCCAAGACGGAACAACGAAAGAACAGCCATTCTGGAGTGGAACGGGAGGAAGTACAAGGTTTAGAATTCCGTGTCTTGTATCTCTTGATGACGGCACATTGGTAGCCGGCTGCGATGCCAGATGGAATACGAGTTTAGACGGTGGTGGACTGGATACGATCGTATCCCGTTCGACAGACAAAGGAAAGACATGGCACTATACGTTTGCTAATTACCTTGGTGATAACGGGAACACGCATAATAACAATTCTACAGCGTTTATCGATCCTGCCATGGCAACGGACGGAGAAAAGGTGTACATGATTGCAGACCTTTTTCCGGCAGGATATGCGCTGAATGGCGCGAGTCATGCACCGGTCGCAGGTAAAAGTCATGATGAGAACGGAAATATTCTTCTGGCAGACGCAAGGAAATGGCAGAATTGTTGGGTAAATGATCGTCAGAATGAAGCTAACTATACATATCATTTGGAAAAGAATGATAAGAAAGAATCTGATTCTGCATATGTGATTAAAGATGCGAATGACGCAATCGTAGAAGGTTATACAGTTGACGCTTATTTTAATATTAAAGGGAAAGATGTAGATGCGAATCTGTTTGAAGCTGATTCGCCGTTTCAGGTATGGCCGACAGATTATTTGTACCTGACAACATCGGAAGATGCAGGAGCAACGTGGTCTGTACCTACGATTGTCAATATGAGAAAAGATCATGAGCAGTCTCTTTTAGTAGGACCGGGACGAGGTATGGTTACTTCTAAAGGCAGGATCTTATTTACGGCATATGAATTTACAGGTTCAGATAAAAATAGCGTGGCTATTTATTCGGATGATGGCGGTAAGACGTGGGAAAGAGGAAAGTCTGTATCTGGATGGAGTTCAGAAGCAGTTGTAACTGAGGCAGATGGAAAATTGTATATGTTTACTCGCCATGGCGGATATTATACATCGGATGATTTTGGAGAAACATGGTCAACGCAAAAAAATATGGGGATTAGTTACTGGCTGAATTGTCAGTTGACAGCAATTACATATCCGAAGAAAATTGATGGTAAAACAGCAATCTTGTTTGCAACTCCATCGTCTTCATCGGGACGTGCGGCGGGAAAGATTTTCGTAGGCTTAGTGCAGGATGACGGAACACTTGACTGGAAATATAACTACAGCATTAACGGATCTGCATATTACGCATACTCTTGTCTGACAATTCTTCCTGACGGAACGATCGGTCTTCTTTATGAGAGTGACGGAACTGTGATTACGTATGAAGATTTTGATATTGAAGACGTTGCAAAAGGCGCAGCAATCGGAAATATCTGGTGCACAGACGAAAACGGTACTGTGGCAGATGTTACAATGACATCTGATATGTCGAAAAAACTGACAGTAAACGGCTTAAAAGATGGCGCAAAAGTGGAAGTTTCTTCTGACAATGAAAACGCAGTAACAGCAGCATATGCTGACGGCGAAGTGACATTGACATCTAAAACAGTAACAGGAATGGAAAAAGCGACTGTAACAGTTGAGTCTGAAGGTGAAAAGACGACAGTCGATGTAATCGTAACAGATGAAAAAGATTATGAGATCGTAGATCTTCGTGTAGGAGATACGAAAACATATACAGACAAGACAGGAAATTACAGTGACAGCACATTAGACGGTCTTGATAAAAATATTGCAGATGTGACATTGGTAGGAGAGGATGCACAGGCAGTTGAGAAACAGGTAAAAGCACAGCTTGCAACTGCACAGGCGAATTTTAATGGAGAGAAAGTCTCCTTGGATAACTGCATGTTTACATTTGAGAGTGTGGCAAATAAAGAAAATACATATAAAATTTCCGCACAGGCTGGAGATAAGAAAGTATATGTGAACCATAAAAAAGCACCGTCACAGTGTGTAAGCGCAGAGACAGAGACAGAAATTTTATTAGAGTCACATGAGGATGGAACGGTATCTTTAAAAGATATGACAGAAGGAACAGGCGGTGCATATCTTTATTTCTGGAAGGGCGATACTTCTAAGCTGCACTTTGACAGATACAGCAGTGATGTGGCACAGTGTCACATGGAATTATGGAAAGCGGCGCCAGGTGCAAAAAATGATCTGGGAATGCCGGGGTATGAGAAAGTGACAGATATTTCTCAACTTACAAGCGGTACGAAATATTTAATTACGGCAAAGGCGGATGATGGAACTTATTATGCGGTAAATCCATCTGCTGCAAGCAGTAATTTTAATCATGTTGCAAAAGTAGTTGAAGAAAATATCCCGATAAAAGAAGAGGCTTCGGTAGCGCTTGGAACTAATGCACAGTTTGATAATGGCGGTGAGAAGAAGATCAGTAAATGCCTGTTTACGTTTGATAAACAGGAGGGAACAGAAAACCAGTATAAGATCACAGCAGTAACAGAGGATGGGAAAAAGGTTTATCTCGGACCAAAATCATCATCAGGAGCTAACAGACCACTTGTCGAGACAGAGGCGGTTATTACGGTTGCTAAAAATGGAGAAGCATTTACGTTACAGCAGGCAGAAGACGCTTCAAACAGCAAATATTTGTATTTTTGGAAAGATGATGCAAGTAAATTCCATTTCGATAGAAATGGTTCTGTAGATAGTAAAGGCAAATGTGATTTTGAACTTTATCGAAAAGATGACAATGTAGTTGATAGTGAGATCCCAGGATATACAAAAATCAGTGAACTCTCAGAAATTGAGAACGGTGGTCAATACTTGATCGCTATGAAGGCAACTGTAGAAGGCAATAATTACTATTTGTTGAATCCGGCAACGGGAAATGAAAAATATAGCTATGTTGCGAAGGTAACAGGCAAAATGTATGAAGATGAGACAATCGGTGCTAAGACAGATATCACAATTACCGGAAAAGCAGAAGGCAAAACATCTGTGAAGATCGGTAACAAGACATACTTCATCTTCGTGAAAAATGATGTGGAAGAAGTAACAATCAAGATCGGCGAGACATATAACGTACCGGGCAAGATTTTAAATGAATCCGAAGTGACAAAAGACGGTATCGTAAGTTTGGAAAAACGTGAGAACATGCCGCCTTACAAAGCAATTTCAGAAATCACAGAAGGAACATATTTATTCGGAAATAATAGTCATATCATGCTGAATACGGTAAGTACAGCAGCAGGTTCTGAAAAAGGTCTTGGAATGAAAGCGGTCAACTTTAATAATGATGAGACTGCGAAAGACTTTATGTGGACGCTTACCAAATCAGGCGAAGGCTATACGATGAAAGATGCCGCGTCAGGCAAATACATTAATATTTCTGGAAATAATGTGGAACTGAAGGATGCAGAGCAGGTATTGACGATCAGAGCAAGAGCAAACGGAGGATTCTCTGTTTCGGCAAATAATTATTATCTGAACAACTGGGCAGGAAATAATAATAAAGTTGCAGCTTATCCGAGTGATGATAACGGATGGAGCTTCTACAAAGCATCTGCCGGAAACGTAGTAACAGGTGTGAAAGAAGGAACAGTAACTGTAGCGGCATCAGAAGGAATAAACTATAAGATCACGGTGGTAAAAGACGTTCCTGAAGTAAAAGAGTACACAGTAACGGCAACAGTAAATGATGAAGCGATGGGTACGGCAAAGCTTAGCCCGGAAGTTGATAAGTACAAAGAAGGAACAGAAGTAACGGCAACTGCGAAAGTAAAAGACGAAAGCAAGTATGAGTTCGTAAACTGGACAGTAGGCAATGAAGAAGTTTCTAAGAAAGCAGAGTACAAGTTTACAGTTGACAAAGACATGGAGCTTAAGGCGAACTTCAAAGCAAAAGATCCTGTAGAAGAAACATTTACAGTAAAAGTAAAAGCAAATGACGACAAGATGGGAACTGTAGCGGTCGATCCGGTGAAAGAAAACTATGCAAAAGGCGATACAGTAATCGTGATCGCAGAAGCAAAAGAAGGATATGAGTTTGTAAACTGGACATCGGAAGGTAAAGTATTCTCCGATTCTGCAGCGTACGAGTTTGCTGTAGAAAAGGATATGGAACTGACAGCGAACTTCAAAGCGAAAGAAGAGCCGAAACCGCCGGTAACAGAAGATACATTCAAGCTGAACGTAACTGTAAACGACGACAAGATGGGAACAGTAAAACTTGATCCTGCAAAAGAAAGCTATAAAGCAGGAGATGTCGTAACGGCAACTGCAACGGCAAAAGACGGATACAAGTTCGTGAACTGGACAGTAGACGGTAAGGAAGTTTCCGATAAAGCAGAGTATGCATTTAAAGTGGACAGAGATGTAACATTGAAAGCAAACTTTGAAAAAGTAGCGGCAGATCCGAAACCTGAAACTCCAAAACCGGAGGATCCGAAAGATGAGGATAAAGCAATTCAGACAGGAGACAACGGCGTATCACCGATCATTCCGCTTGCAGGATTAGCATTAGCGGCAGGAGCGGCAGTTACAGTTCTTCGGAAAAAAGAAGACTAATCGCCGGATATTCAAACTGATGAGAATAATTTGAAATCAGAATGAAAAAATAAAGATTTAAAACAGTGAGACGGCGCTGATCTATTTTACGGATCAGCGTCGTTTTTACATATTAGGCTTTAGCCTGTCTCAAATAAGTGCGTGGTGTGCAGTTATTTGAGACTAAAATCCACCTGCTATGCGGGCAATGTCATCAACTTAAGATATATCAAAAATATAAAATAAAAATGTCTAAAAGCACTTGATAA